>Ga0172379_10000442_pt1 | contig 104871 bp, 92 predicted proteins | sample GrowelOW334metaG_FD_119756 | JGI IMG/M metagenome (GOLD analysis project Ga0172379, IMG submission 119756) | Groundwater microbial communities from an aquifer near a municipal landfill in Southern Ontario, Canada - Groundwater well OW334 metaG | ecosystem: Environmental > Aquatic > Deep...
AGGTGACACAGTCACTTTCGAAGTTACTGATACTCCAAAAGGCAAAGCGGCTATCAAAGTCAGCAAAGTATAGTTTCATCGAAACTAGATTAAGCGCCTCCCTTCGGGGAGGCGTTTTGCTTTGTGTTTGAATATATCAAAACACTCCTCAGGGAGGAGCGTTTGTGAAAGTTTATTCATTCTATTGGCTATTCGTTGTGATTTTTTTTCAGACCGACAATGGACATTATTGCCATGGCTACCGCTGCCAATACTACTACCACCCCGATTGTTTTAAAAAGTGTGTTTTTTAATTCTTCAAAATTGCCGAGGCCTAATATCCAAAGGATCGCGACAAAACCGATGATAATCACGGCGATAATGCCGGTCAGGACTAGTACGTTTTTTGACGCTGATTTCATAGTATTGAAATTAATGATTGTTTATTAATTTTGTTATTTCGTAAGAATCATGTTTGTTTTTTTCTTCAAGCCCTTCTTTAATTAAGCTAAAAGAAAATAATATAGAAAGAGTATTTAGTATTATTATCGTTCTGAACATAACAATTCCAAGATCCTTTTTTTGGGGAGATTTTTTAATACCATTAATCGATTTCACAGCAAGTACAACACCCATCGGTAATAGGATAAAAGGAACTACTAATCCATCTAAGTCGCCAACATATAAGAATACAACGATGCTACTAATTATATTTGCTATTAAACTTAAAATAGTCAGAGACCAAGCAACTATTTTTATGATCGACAGAGTAGTATTTTTTTGCATACTATTATTTCTTTTTGAATGAGTCAAAAACAGGTTTATTGGTCAGCAATAAAATTAATGCGGCAAGACCTGCAAATAATGCAATGAAGTCAGCCGGACCAAATTCATCTGTAATACTTAGGACGATATTAACGACTAAAATAATCAAACCGCCGGTATAAGTCCAACTTTGTTTTTTGATCGTCCCGATCATGATAAATATTAATAAACCGGCATCAACAAACATAAATAGTGAAATAAACTCCATCAAGTTCGTATAGTCCGGTTTTGTCGTACCGCCGAAGGAAGCGATTATCCCGAAGACCAGCCAAATAACGGCATTCACACCCAGCAAAATTTGCAGGACTTTCATAGTTATTGGAATGCTTTCATTTTTGATGTCCTTGGTGTTTTTATTCGGTTGTGTACTGTTTGCCATATATTTTGGGCGGTAAATGTTTATCTGATAAAATTATAGCATATCCCGACAGTTATTAGAATTTATTATCTTGTGGTATATTAAATACATGAGTATTAACATGGACAAATGACTGAAGAATATCCCTCTTCGGGGGAAGGGCAGAATCAATCAAAAAACACCAAGATTTGGATAATATTTTTGGCTGTTGTCGCTTTAGCGATATTAGCGTTTATCTGGTGGTGGATTAATGATGGCGGAGAAATCGGCTTCAGTATGAATAAAACATTATCATATTATATTTCATGAAAAGAAAATATTACTATATTATTGGCATTATATTTCTAACAGCGATAATTGTGTATGCAATTGCTTATCGTTATGTCGCGACGGTTGCTGAATAAAATTTCTGTGTATATAAAAAACACCGCTTATCCGCGGTGTATTTATTTATTTTTAGGTCGTAACTGGGGGAGCTCTTTCTCCTTCAATATGACTGTTTTTTATTGACTGCAGGAGCTGGGAAGAAAGTTCAATACCGCGTCCGGAGTATAATTTAATGTAATTATTTTCAAAATCCGATACCAACATTGGATTGGATATATGATACGCGCTGGGTATCAGATCTGAACTTTTTGAGTTATTATCTGAAAGGGATGTTTCCGATTTTTCATCGTATTCTTTCGCCTGACTTTCATTATTAATTTTAGATGAATATTCATCTGAATAAATACTTTCTGATATCGCGAATATTCCGCTGACACCGGTTAGTATAGTCAGAAATGCGATTATGGTTGTTATTGAATCAATCATTTTGTTTTGTCTCCTACTAATTCATACGCGCTGTCGGAAAATAATATTTCAAAACTAAAACGCCCTATTTTTAGGGCGCTTATCCATTACTTATATACCAGGATTAGGTGGATTCTGGCTATCAGGATCCGCTTTGTTTTTTTTCTGTTTCCACATGGGATAAAAATACATCCACGCACCGGTTAAAATCATTAAGAATAAAACTATGCCGAAATAGGTGCTCAGCTGGTTATGCAGGTAGCGGATCAATCCCATATTGATAAAGGTAAGATACTCAGATGCAATCTTTGGGAATTTAAGTAATGACCCGGAAATTGTCATCAGTAAACCCAGAGACATGATGATAATAACCAGATAGCGGTGGATTTTTTTTGAAAATAAGTATAAATTATTCATCTTCTTCATCCTCCTCGTCTTCTTCATCTTCTTCATCCTCCTCCTCGTCTTCTTCTTCCTCATTTCCGTCGCCAACTGACGGTGACTGATTAACGTTTAATTGTGTTTGCTGAATTTCATTAGTGGTAGTATTACTACCCAATGCGCCGATTAAATATGCGCTTAACTGACTGCTGGCAAAAGAGGAATGACTGCCTTGGCCGCCTTGTGTATTGAAAGCCTGTGTGGCGTCTTTTCCGCAATAAGGAATAATAATACTGCGACCGCCGGGATGCGAATTTAAATATGCTGATACAGCATAGACATTATTGCTGACAATTATCCAGCAGTCACTAGCTGTATTGTGTTTTGCAACTAAAGTTGTATCAAGTGCAATATTGCTTGGCTGTGCCACAACCGTGTTAGCCGTTGTATTATTGTTGGTTGTGGTATCGGTCGGAATTTGTTGCTGTACCTGTTGAATTTGTTCGGTTGTTGTATCACTTCCTATTTTACCGACTAGATAACTACTTAGCTGGCTATCGGCAAAAGAGGAATGGCTTCCTTGGCCGCCTTGTGTATTGAAGGCCTGCGTGGCATCTTTTCCGCAATAAGGAATAATAATATTGCGGCCACCAGGATGAAGGATAAGATAGTTGGTTACGTCATATGCGTTGCTATCTATAATAATCCAACAATCGCTAGGGGCATCATGCTGGGCAACGAGGCTGGTACTCAGAGAGACAGTTGTTGGCGTAACGGCAACAATATTGGTGGCAGTATTTGTATTACCATTGATTGTTGTTTCTACTGCAACTGCCTGCTGGTTCAATTCACCAAGGTATAATGCGCCGAGTTGTTCTATGGCATTTTGAGAATGACTGCCTTCACCTGCTTTTGTTGAAAAGGCGACTGTTGCATCTTTTCCACAATACGGCAATACAACCGATTGTCCTCCCGGGTGTAATCTTAAATAATCCGTAACATCATATACTTTATTATTGATAATCAACCAGCAATCTGTTTTAGTCTTATGGTTTGCAATATTTGCTTCGGACAACGCGTTGTTTTCCGTGCCAACCGATCCATTTAAATTAGCATTAACATTAACAGTCGGCTGTTTATTGTCAAAATAAGAAACAGAAAAATAGGTAACCAGACCGACGATCAGGATTATTCCTATTATACCGATGATATTTTCGTTTTTCACGATCAGGATTTAATTGTTAGACATGGTCATTATAATAATAAATCGAACAAATAACAATTATGTTACAGGATACTATACTACAGATTAAGTGTAAGATTAAGCGTAATGACCCATTCGTTATTAATATATCTTGCCGCTGACTTACCGCTGACCGGAAATCCATCAGTATAATAAGTTAAGTGAATTTCGGTCATGATGGCGCTACCACCTTCCGCCCGGCGTCCTTTTCTCATATAAGCGTATTCTTCCACTTCATTTTCTGCATCACCAGGTACCGTGACTTCCAGAAGATACACTCCATCTTCATCTTCAAGTCTACGGACTTCTGTTGTTTCTTTCTCTGTCAGACTTTTGATGATCGAAAAAATCTCTTCCGGTGTCGGGATACGCTCTGGAGCCTGCTCTTCTGTTTCACCTTTTTCTGTAATTCCGGCTTCTCTGAAAAGCCTGTTCTTCTCATTCTGAAGTTCTTCTAACTTATTATGAACCCTTTCTTTGCGCGCTTTATCTTCAGATGAATCCTCCGGGGGATTTAGAAATGGAATGTCAAATTTACCCATATTGTTCTAATTAAACTATTTATATTTTAATAACAAAGCGACTGCATTGATACAGCTCCATCTATTACTTGCTTAACACAACCTTCGGCTGAATCATCCGTGTAACATGTGCCGATAATGCCGGATAACTCTTCATCCTCAAGTGTTACCATTTGTGCTTCCGATAGTGCTGGTGGAAAACAGATGCCTGACTGGCATTGTCCGCCGTCAGTACATATTTCACCATCTGCTTTATATGAAAGTAGGCAATTATCACTATTTTTCTCCCACACACCGCCCGCCTTTTCACAGTTGGACTGGTTTTTTTGCGGATTATTTTCCGGTAATTGGGAATAGAAATAACCCACCAATATCCCAAACAGGCAAATTGAAACGATAATGATAATGACTATAAACAGATCTTTGTTAGTCTTTTTGGATTGTGTTTTCATATATTGGTTTGTTTGGAATAATATATACTGTTTACTTAATAATAACATATTTATGCATTTGTTGGTAAAAAACTCTTATCTATTCTTGACAGTAAACACCTCTACTGATATGGTCCATATATCAATAGTCATTGATATATATGCCACAAAACTGCTGTGATAAAAACTCAAGCGAAAGCCGGAAAATCGACCAGCTGGCTCAGTTTGTCAAAATGATCAACGAGCCAAATCGTCTTAAAATTCTCTGTCTTTTAAAACGGGGAGAGCTTTGTGTATGTGAAATATTTGAAACATTAAAGCTCCCGCAAAACCTTATTTCCCATCATCTGAAGGAATTAAGCAGTCTGGAAATAGTCGGTTTCAGGAAACTGGGGACGAAAGTGATTTATTCCAGAAATGAAAGTGTGATTGAGAAATATTCTAAATTATTAAATAAGGTAATACAAATATGAAGATTCAAGTTTTAGGTACCGGCTGTGCAACCTGCAAAAAGCTTTTTGAACAGACAAAACAAGCTGTAAAACATTTGGGATTGGAAGCGGAGGTGGAATATATTACTGACATTCAGAAGATTATTAAAATGGGGATGATGACCAGTCCTGTTTTGGCGGTTAACGGGAAACCGGTGCTGACCGGACTTCCTGGCGATCAAGACAAAATTAGCGAGGTAATCAAAAAGAGTATTAAAGAGGCTGGTAGCGAGTCCAGCAGTTGTTGCGGAGATAAAAGTAATTGTGATTGTAATCCGGATGATAATAAAAATGCCGGTTGTTCATGCGGAGGTAGTTGTTAAAAAATAAAACTATGGATATATTTTACCCGATTGAATTATTGGCAGGCACCATCAGTTATGAGTGGTTTGGTTTGGTAAGGGGGTCTTATGCCGGCAGTGCTGTAAATTTTTTTATTTATGACACGATTAAAATCGGTCTACTTTTGATCGTAATAAATTATGTAATGGCCATTGCGCGCTATTATTTTCCGGTGGAAAAGATCAGGGATATTCTGAGTAGCAGAAAGTGGTACGGGTTGGATTATGTTCTGGCTGCAGGCTTGGGAGTGATCACTCCGTTTTGCTCCTGCTCTTCTATACCGCTATTTATCGGTTTCGTCAGCGCCGGGATACCACTGGGAGTTACCTTTTCTTTTCTAATTGCTTCGCCGCTGGTTAATGAGGCATCGCTTTTCATATTTCCATCAGTGTTCGGGTTGAAGATGACGATTGTTTATAATTTGCTGGGTATTACTATCAGCGTAATTGCCGGCATGATCATCCAGCGACTGAAAATGGATAAGCATGTTAATCCGGCTTTTCTAAAATTCAAAACACAAAAAGAAGCAGTGGCTGAAAATGAGGGCAATAAAGTACCATTAGTTAAGCGGCTGAAGATGTGGTGGCAAGACGGCATCCGCATTTCAAAAAGTATTCTTCCTTATGTCATTTTAGGAGTGGGACTCGGGGCTATCATTCATGGATACGTTCCGGAAAGTTTTGTTGAAACGTATCTGAATAATGACAGCTGGTGGGTAGTTCCGCTGGCAACTATAATGGGGATTCCGCTGTATGCTAATTCAGTCAGCGTAATACCTGTGGTTGAAGCGCTGGCCAATAAAGGGGTAGCGATTGGTACAGCATTAGCGTTTATGACCGCGACCGTGACACTATCCATTCCCGGATTACTGATACTGAAAAAAGCAATGAACTGGAAACTGCTCTCCGCTTTCATTATTATCACATCTGTTGGTATAATGATTATTGGTTACTTTTTTAATATTTTTACATTTTAAAAAAATCATGAGTAAAAGAATTCTTTATTTGTTGGTAATCTCGTTTTGCTTATTATTCGGTGCAAATCAGGTAAAAGCGCAGGAAAATATTAATATATATTTTTTCTGGGGTAATGGCTGTCCACACTGTGCAAAAGAAGAGCCGTTCCTGGAACAGTTGAAGGAAAAATATTCCAATGTTGAGATTCGTGATTTTGAAGTTTGGTATAACAAAGATAATCAAAAATTACTGCAATCAGTCAGTCGTGTGTTGGATGAAAATATTTCAGGAGTACCATTTACGGTAATCGGGGAGCAGACATTTTCCGGTTATCTAAGTGATGAAACTACGGGCGCCAGTATTGAGGAGGCAGTTGTAGCTTGCACGACAAAAGTATGTGCTGATCCTTTAGCTCAATTATTTGAAGATACAGAAGAAAATACCCCGACCGTTATTGAACCGAAAGAACAGGCCGAAGAAAATAATTCTGCAATTCCAGATAAATTGGATGTTCCGATCTTCGGCACAATCAAAACAGAAAATTTTTCCCTGCCACTGCTCACCATCGTACTTGGAGCGCTGGATGGTTTTAATCCCTGCGCCATGTGGACGCTGATATTTCTGATCGGGTTGCTACTGGGAATGAAGGATAAAAAAAGAATGTGGATTTTGGGCAGTGCTTTTATCTTTGCTTCAGCGGCTGTTTATTTTCTTTTCATGGCGGCCTGGCTCAATCTGCTTCAATTTCTTGGCACGGTGATTTGGATCCGCGCGCTGATCGGACTAGTCGCACTAGGCGGTGGAATATATTATTTGAAAGAATATAAAACAAATAAAGACGCGTCTTGCAAAGTAACCGGCCAGGAAAAAAGGCAGCGGACATTTGAAAAACTCAAACGTTATACGCAGGAAAAGAGTTTCTGGCTGGCACTCAGCGGGATAATTGTCCTCGCGATGGCGGTAAATCTGGTGGAACTGGTATGTTCCGCCGGCCTGCCCGCTGTCTATACTCAGGTTCTGTCCCTTTCTGATCTGGCCCCCTGGCAGTATTACGCGTATTTGCTTTTGTACATATTTATTTTCCTATTAGATGATCTCTTCGTATTTTTTATTGCGATGAAAACAATGCAGATAACCGGCATTACAACAAAATACGTGCGCGCTTCACACCTGATCGGCGGGATTGCCATGTTGATTATCGGATTGATGTTAATCTTAAAACCCGAATGGCTGATGTTCGGTTAGTTTGCTTTTAAACTAAATTAAACAAAAACCATCCCGCGAAGTATGAAGGGTGGTTTTTATTTTCTCAAATGCTATTTCTTTTTCTTTGCTTTCAGCATAACGCTTTTTGCTGCCAATCTCTTTTTTGTTTTGCGAGAATGGGATTTCTTCATTTTGCCGACCGCTTTTCGTCTTTTTGCCATATAGTTTATTAATTAATTTATAAGGTATTCTATACTGTAATAGAAAAAAAATCAATTTTAATTATAAACTGTAATTTTCATCAGAGCTACGGCCAGTTACAAAACTTAGAATCTATGATAATATTGACCTCAGTGCCAAATATCTGATAAATCAACAAAAGGCTATTATGATACGTGTACAAGAGGTAATTCGCACCTATGGCGAGGGCGAGTCCGAATTTAAAGCCTTAAAAGGCGTGTCTTTTGCTTTGAAAGAAGGCGAGAATCTTGCTATATTGGGCAAGTCCGGTTCCGGAAAATCGACATTGATGCATGCGTTGGCCGGCTTAGATCGTCCTTCATCCGGGAGAATAATAATCAAAGATAAAGACCTCTGGTCCCGATCGCAAAAAGACATCGATCTCTATCGCAGTCAAGATGTCGGGTTTGTATTCCAGGATTTCTATTTACAGAACGAAGAAACAGTTCTTGAAAACGTCATGGTACCGCTTGAGATAAACGGTGATACTGACAGAAAAGAAAAAGCGATGGAAGCTTTAAAAGTTTTGGAGATTGATGACAAAGCAAATAATAAGGCGAATCAGCTTTCCGGCGGACAAAAACAGCGCGTTTGCATCGCCAGGGCAATTGTCGGCAAACCTTCAATTATATTTGCTGATGAACCGACCGGTAATCTGGACTCCAAAACCAGCGAACGGGTTGAAGATATTTTGTTCAACATTCACAAAAAATTTAATACAACCCTGATCGTTGTAACACATGACAAAGAATTATCTGATAAATTTTCAAATAGTATAACACTGAAGGACGGCGAAATAACCAGCCACACAGGCGAAGGGATTCAAATATGAAACGCAGGGATATTATAAAAAGAGGACTGAGAAATTTAAAGCGAAATCGTTCACGCAGTGTTTTGACCGTTCTGGCGTTATCGGTTGGTGCGCTGACACTGGTGCTCACACTCGGACTTAGTAATGCGCTCGAAAATACGATTAAAACACAGTTTGAAGATGTGACCAATCTGGTTATGAGTGTGTCTTTGACCGCTGAAGGTGATCAGGAAAATATGAATGTCCCCGAGTACGATTCCGATGCTAAAACAGTCTATTCAATTCAGGAAGGACCGGACGGCGGTAAAGAAGTACAGCTTATTACCAAAGATCAGCTGGATGATTTTTTACAGATTTCCGGTGTCAAACGTACCTGGCCTGCTTATGATGTAAAATTGGAATACATCCGGCTGTCTGAAAGTGATACAAAATATGTGATCAATACCGTCCAGGAACAATCATACAATAAAACAGAGGTGTTAAGCGGAATATATCCGGTTGATTGGAAAGATACGGACATTGTTTTATCGGATTCTTATGCTGATTCATTTGGATTATCAAAAGAAGACATGATTGGTAAGGAAGTCGTCGTCGGTTATTTTGGCAAGGGTACCACTGTGCTGGAGAAAGCATTTACGATTTCTGCGGTATTGGAATCAGGTATGGGTTTCGGACCGAGGATGGGCGTCGCAAGTAGCGGGATTGTCACATTAAGTATCGACACCCTGGCATCAATCTATCAGGATCAAAAAATAGAAACTCCGGGATACAACGAATTTCTTTCGGCAAATGTTTTAATTGAATCTACTGATATTGAAGAGCAGGTTAAGAATGACATTACGGCAATCAATGGGAAATACTCCGTTACCAGTATCAGTGATTTAACTGAATTGATTTCTTCTGTACTTGGGACTATTACACTAGGACTTTCCGCTTTCAGTGGGGTAGCACTTTTTGTCGCAGCATTTGGGATCATCAATACTCAACTAATGTCAGTATTTGAGCGGACAAAAGAAATTGGACTCTTAAAGTCTCTAGGTATGCCAAACAGAAAAGTTCGCAGTTTATTTTCCTATGAAGCGATAATCATCGGAGTTATTGGGGCGCTAGTGGGGACGGGGATTGCTTATGCAACCCAGGCATTTGTGAATAATGTCTTTAAGGAAAAACTTGCGGATATCGGGTTTGTAAACGGAGTATTAAACATAGCTGTCAGCGATGTGTTGATGGTAGTTGCGGGTCTCGGATTATTAAGCTGGATTGCCGGTGTTATCCCCGCACGCAAAGCACAGAAGCTGGATCCGATTCAGGCGCTTCGAGAAGAATAAAAATTATTATCACAAAAACACCGACTCCGCCAGCTGGCGGATACACCGGTGTTTTTTATTGGATTAAAGTTTACTAAATTCCCAGGCTGCTCATATAGGTAGTAATAAATGAAGGCAGTATAAATATCATAGCTATTAAAGGCAAAACAAAAAATATAATGCTTAAAATGAAAGTCCAGAGAAAATATTTACGCATTTTTTCTATGGACTTATACATTTTGTCAATAAGAATTTGCTGGTCATTTAATTTTTGTAATATTTCCTGTTCCATATAATATTGATTTAATTTATTATCTCATTTTATTCTATCACTTATCATAAACTTAAAACACATCCATTGCCAAAGACATAGCGTAATACATCGTAATTTGACTCTTTTTTGACTTTGGTGGCAATATGCTAATATATACAAACATAGTCATCTATCAAATGTAACGAAATTAATTACAGTACGATATACCTTAAAATGAAAGATAAAAATAGCACAGAAGAAATACAGCGACTTGTGCACGAAGCGCAGGCTGGCGACGAAATGAGTGTAACTCGGTTATATGAGCTTTTTAGCGAGCGTATTTACCGGTATATTATCCTTCGGGTCAGTCATCGTGAAACTGCCGAGGACCTGACGCAGACGGTATTTCTTGAAATGATCCGGTCACTACACCGATATAAGAAGCAGGAAGACGTAAAATTTACCACTTGGCTTTTCCAGATAGCGCGTCATCGACTGATTGATCATTATCGGCGCAGTAAGACAGTCGTACCCATTGATGAGTTGGCGGATTCTCATGCTGAATTACAGGTTGCGCCGGAGGAAGCAAATGTTGATTCATATTATGCACGAGTGAAAAAAATTCTGCATAAATTGTCGGAGCAGCAGCAAAGTATAATACATTTATCATACAAAGAAGACATGAAACCGGCAGAAATTGCAAAAATCACTGGCATGTCAGCTATCACTGTCCGGGTAGAAAAACACCGGGCGCTTAACAAAATCCGTGAAATGCTTTCCAAAGAATATAAAATATTATGAAAAAAAGAATATCAAATAGTGAAATAGAGAAATTTATCAGGAAAGCATCATTTCCAGAAATGAATCCGATTGCTAAAGAGCGTACTAAGCAGGCACTTCTTTCTGCGTTGGCTGATGTAACAAATATTCCAGCTGAGCGATATATTAAACGCAAGGGAATATTTAATTATTTATTATTACATCCTATGGCACCATTTATTATCGCGCTTATAATAATTCTTTCTGGCACAGGAACAGTTCTCGCATCTGATGGAGCAAAACCGGGCGACACGCTTTATTCCCTGGATAAAGCTCTAGAGCAGACACGTCTGAACTTTACTTTCAGCGATCAAGCTAAGGCAAAATTTATGCTTCAAGTTACGGAAGAGCGCCAGCATGAACGAGGGGAGCTTGAGTCAGAACAAAAAACTGAATTGTTTGAAGAATCTGATAAGGATACTAACCAGGCGCTTGAACATGCACAGGAAGTATTAGATGAGGTTCGTGCAAAACAGGAAGAAAAGGGTAACGAACATGCTGAAGAAGTTATAACAGAAGTCGGTGACAAACTTGAAGAACTGCAAGAAAGGCATCAGGAGCGTTTACAGGAGAGGGAAGATGAAATAAATGATGATGCGGATGAAGATAGTGATGAAGCATCTGATGATAATAGTGATGAAGAAGATGTAAATGACGATGATGATTCAGCGGACCGTAATCAGAATCAAAATAGCAATACTAATCAAAACCAAAATCAGAACAGCAACTCCAACGGGAATGTGAATCAAAGTAATGATGAGAATGAAGAAGAAGGGTCGGATGACAGCAGTGATTCCAATGTAAATTCATCAGATGATGAGGATGAAGAGGAAGGTAGTGACGATCAAGGTGGAGGTCAGAACAACGGTGAAAATGATAACCAGAATGACAATAATGACGATAGTGATCTGGATGAATAAATGAAGAGGGTAAATTAATTTTAAACCATTCCCCGTTGAGCTATATCAGCGGGGTTTTGGTATCCAAAAACACCTCCCAATCCAATATCGCAAGCATGCGAAGAAAGAGAGGTGTTTTAATAATTTATAGTTCTATACAATCTAGAGTGTTGTAATACATATTGGCGCTGGTTTCAGTATTCCACTGCAATGCTACTGTATGCGCACCCGCGTCAACTGCAAAGATTCCCTGTGTTGCCATATTAGTGGCGTTCGTTAAACCAATAGAAGTTCTGGTATAGCGAAAAGTCTTAACCTGCTGGACACCATCTAGTAACATTTGGACTCTGATTATTTCAGAATCATTGATGGTATCACCATAACCGTTCCAGCTGCAGAATAGATTACTATCGCCCGTTGTGATTGATAGTGAGGTCAGAGTGTCGTAGTCGCTACCTGTCTTGATGGTATTTACGGCCGAGGTAAGCGTGCCTTCCACTCCCTGAACTCCCTGCGTCAGCGTAGTGCTGGACAGGTCATCAGCTGTGATCGTTCCATCGACGATATTATCTGTAGTAATTACATTATCACTTGCCAGAGAATCGATGGTTAAAGATCCGGCCACTTGCAGATTATCATTCACGATAAACGGCATAGTGTCGCTTGTTCCGGCGGTAGCACCGCGGTAAACCCGGCCGTCAATTCTGACGTTATCACCGAATGCCACTGGATTATCTACTCCGCTGTTTGTGGTATTGTTGATAATCGTACCGTTGAAGAAAGTTACACCACCTACTCCTTGTGCTCCTACTTTCAGCGAATCAACCATCATAGTGCCATCGAGGTCAAATGTGTCACCTGATACTCCTCCCAAGGTAGCGGTAATATTGCGGGTGGTAGCGGCATAGACAATGCCGGCAGTAACAAAAGTAGAGACAACAATAACCAAAGCTGTCATAAAGCTTTTTTTCATATTTTTCACCTCCTTTCTAAATTGGGATCGTTTTTTCAATTAATGTAAGTATATCATAAGGCGACCTCTCAACATAATTGCGAGGAAATTTGGCTAAAGTTCTACATAATCAGCGCACCGGTATTGTAATATTTTTTGGTGTTTTCCAGAGCAAAAAAATTGCCACAACTGCACCGCAAAGACCCACGGCTGTAAAGGCGCTCGCAAAACCGACCATGTCCGCGAGCATACCGGCGATCATCGGCCCGATGATGTAGCCGGCATTCATAGCCATGTCTTCGAGTGCAATAATATCCTTTTCAACATCCGGACTTTCTCCAATGTAGTCTGCGTAAGCACTGCTTAGCGCCGGATAAGTTAATGCAATAAAAATACCGGCGATGAAATTCAGAGGTATTGTCAGGAGAGGTGTCGGTATGAAAGTAAAAAGCGCAATCAAACTGGATCCGACAAAAAGTGAAAAAAATGCCGTACGTTTTTTGTGGAAGCGTTTTGTAATTGAACCGACAAACCATCCGGTGAAAAGCGGTGGTAATGTAAATGCGGTCAGGAATAACCCGGTTAAAGGCCCGCCAAGAAAGGCATCTTCGGCAAATAGTGGTCCGACTGTCCAATAAAATCCCTCTATAGTATAGAGTAAAAATGTAGCCATCAGAACCGGGAGCATAGTTTTACCGATCTTACCCAGTAATTTGTAATTGATGTGCGGACGTCGTATCTGTTTTGACTCTTGAGATTTTATGATCGGATTCTGTTTTCTGGTGATGACTGTAAGTAGTACATAGAAAATAACGCCGATTCCGAGAAAAACCCAACTGAGTACAAATGATTGCCAAGTAACTACGGAGACAATGGTAATTCCGACAAAGACCGGTGCCAGCGATACGCCAATTGACTGAAATACTTCTACCACCCCGAAACTGGAAGAATGTTCACTTTCCCTTTGGAAACGGCCGACAAAGTTGAATTTTCCAAAGTTTACCAGATCATAGTAAACTCCCCAGAGCGCCATTGCCAAAAGGAACATCCAGATTGATTTGGCCTGCCAGAGAATAAGTGGATAGACAAGACAGATGGCAAACATTGCCAGGAATAAACGCCGGAAATTCGCCCGCGGGGCGATTTTGGTCATAATCAGGTCAAAAAGTGCACCGAAAACCGAGGAAGAACCGACAATAATTCCCATCATAGTATTGGATAAACCGTGTTCTGTGAGAACGAGCGGTGTGATGTAGGTTACGACAGTATCAAACATAGCCCAGAACAAAATCATAATTGAGAGGGCGTAAAGCGACCGGTGCTGGTTACCGTATTTTTGTGCGTGTGTAACGAAATGATGAAATCCTGATTTCATGCATTTAGTATATCAAAAAACCACTCATTAATATAGTATTAGAGTGGCTTTTAATCAGAAATTATTCCTCTGACAGCTGAATTTCAAAATCCTTTCCTCGATAATGGACTTTTGCCATGTCATTTCCGATTTCAAAACTGGTCATTTCTGCTTCACCAGCTATATCTCCCCCGGTGATTGTTTCAAAGGATTCCTGATCGACACGGTTACTGCCAAGGTAAGTAACTAGGGCGTCAATATCCCATTGATGGCCAACTTCTCCTATGACGACATGTCGGTCTTCAACATATTTCATGACAAAATCTTTTACTCTTTGAATACCTTCTAGATATTCTTTAGCAACATTTTCCGGTTTAGGGCCTTCAATTACTCTACCGTCTTCCATAACCAGTTTTCCTTGGTTTGCTATCCAATCTTTCCCGGCGGCGGCATGATCACCGCCATGCTTTTTCAGAATTTCGGAAAAATATTCAGTTTTCTTACCATCAGCGTCGGTCCATCGGTCATTATATTTATAGGCAAGTTGTTTAATCATAAGAGGGAAGTCGATCACAATTTTTTTATCGGGATTTTCTGTAATGATCCTCTGAATGGATTTAACTGTTTCCGATATGGATCTTTCTCCATTCGGACCGGACATTTCCTCAATTCTGCTCTTAGTTAAAACCACCAAATTATCATCAGCGGTATCATCTTGGTACTCTGCTAATGCATCTCCATAAATCTCAGCGGTTTGTTTTGTTCTTGGTTGGTCTGAAGTTGCTCCAATAAAAACCACAGATCCCTCCGGTGAGTTATTGATTAAGTCCATAATTTCTCCTCTAGCCTTCTCCTGTGCCTGGATGACGCCTTCCTGAGTTAAATCGGGGTAGGTTTCCGAAACAGGATCTGAATCACTTTTGTCTCTGGCCGGTCTGGCATGACGTGTGGCAAAAAAACTTTCTTTCATATTTTTTGGTCAATTATTAATCAATTTGATAATTCCTGAATTGGCATCAACAATGACTTTTTCGCCGTCTTTAAAAGTCTTTGTTGCGGTGCCCGTACCAACTATGGTTGGAATTTTAAATTCTCTGGCTGTGATTGCAGCATGGCTTAACAATCCGCCAACATCTGTAACAATGGCCGCAACCTTTTTTACTAAAGGTAAAAACTCAGGCCTGGTCATGCCGGTAATTAAAATATCTCCTTTATTACACAATTTAAAATTATGAGGGTCCAAAATAATTCTTGCCGTACCCTTTACCTCACCCTGATAAGCGCATATCCCTTTCAATTCTCTCTGCTTATTGCCCTTAATTGTTTTGAATATACTTTTTTCAATATTTTTTGCCTTTTGCCCCGTAATTATTTTTGTCTGTTTATTTTCGGAATAGATCACAGAAAAATTGTATCGGTTTTTTAGAATATTTTTTTCGGGCAATATCTTTGATTTGATATATAATTCTAAATCATCCTGAGTCAAACACGTCAAATACGTAGCATTATAATTTGTCTGTTTTGCGATTGCATTTGCTATACTTCGAAAGAACTTTTCACTATCGGAATAAATATTCTCCGTATATAGTCTGGCGTCGCGAAAATACGGCATAAGCTTTGTTAAAGATTTGGGAGTCAAAAAGTCAACAGTCTTTTTAATGTAAACATGAAGAGCTAGATGTTTGTCAAAATATTTCAGAAATTGTTTATAATCAGATAGACTCGGAACGCTATTATTCAGTTTATCCATAATATTGGTAAGCTTATCCGCATTTCTTTTTATGTCTTTACAATGAATTTTTACATAACTGATATTTGCCTCGCTTTTCTTCGCCAAATATTTGCCGAGCTTGGAAAATTCGTCATAAGGAATATAAAAAGCAACAGTGCCTCTTTTATGAATAAATAATGTATGATTAAAATTAATACCCAACTGATTTTTTAGCGATATGTAATACTGTCTACTCCAATAAGAACTGGATATAAACGTATAGGATCCAGCCCAGCGCGACAGCCAATCTCGTTTTGCTAGTGTCTTTAAATTCATATTTAAAGTATACCAAAAAATCGCCCTTGCGACTATTTATCAGTGCAATTTAAATTTTTCTGCTGTCGTATGCCCAGTTCCAGCATCTGTTTTGGTGTCAGTTCCGGCTTAAATTCCGGATCAAAATTCCTGCCCGTAGGTTCAGAAAGAAAGTAGTGTGTATTCTGCATCTTGTCATTTACCAGAATTTTTTTATTAATCTTTGTCATGAAATTATTGAAGCAAAAAAGTTATTAACAGAATGGAATATTATACTGCTGTATAGGGAATCGGATTTATGTCGCAACCACCCGGCGATTAAACTGACCAGCAGAATACTGATGGCGGAGATTGAAAATAAATTGTTTTGTAACACTCCTTGGAATGCCCAACCGAGACAGTGCATCAGCAGAAAAACTATGGAGGTGATTATGTTAACATACCAAAAGCTTATCCCAGATTTTTGCAGTGCTGGTTGGATGACTCCTCGAAACGTGAATTCCTCTGCAATCGGTGTGCCGGTTATTACCCAGAAGAATGTAAATGATGTTGCAAAACTGAATATGACTTGACTGGCCTTCATACTTTCTACAAAATATGAACTGATTATCCATATAATGCTTGCGATTACACCAAAAATAATTCCTTTTTTTAAGTTTTGAATGCCAAAAAACTTTTTAATTACGTGTAGTTTGAAGATTTGCTTTGCATAAAAAAACGGGAAAATAATCCATATGCATGTCTTCATAACTGCCCAGTAAAGCATATTGTGGTTTTCTGAATCTTCTAAAGCCTGCCAAATAGTTTCAGTCAATAAATTATGTAGGATCCAGGCGCCAGTCCATAGTAGAAAAAATGAGATAACAAATAGTAAGATTTGTTTGAGTTTCATATAGCCAGTATATCAAAAAAACATCCTTCTGCCATCCGGAGGACGCTGGATAGCACCGCAATGTAATAGTAGTTGTGAATGCGGGTAATTGTATTGTATAATTACGTCATGGCGATCAAATCATCACAACGGCAAACATTCTTCTACATACTGGCGGCAGTAGTGCTTGTTCTTTCCTATTTGGTGCTGAAACCGTTTATTGCGGTTATTGTGCTGGCTTTCCTGACCGCTTTGTTTACCAAACGGCCGTATGAATTTTTTAATAAAATATTTAAGGGCAGGAAAAAGCTGGCATCATTAATAATGGTAATAATTGTGTTTTTTGTAGTACTTATTCCATTGGTATTTGTTGCCGGGCTTACCGTCAAACAGGTTATTCAGTTTAATGAGGATATCGGCGGTGGAACTAAAGTGAATATTACTTCAATAGTAAATAGTAGTAATGATATATTGAGTTCAGTTCGCGGTATTGATTATCGGCTGACCGAGGTTGGTGTAGAGGAATGGATCCAACAGGGAGCGAAAGCAATCGGCACATTTTTCCTAGAGAGACTGCCGGATATTAGCTCCGGCGCATTTCAGTTATTAACCTTTGTGATCGTATTCCTGATTGTGTTGTATTCACTTTTCCCTATTCAGGATAAGCTTACTAAATTTTTAAAAGAAATCAGCCCGCTTGATGACAGAATAGACTCCATCTATATTACCCGTATAATTGCCATGTCGAAATCAATGGTGCGGGGCACATTTCTAATTGCCATCGTGCAGGCGATTATTTCCGCGATCTTTCTCGCCATCGTCGGCGTGGATTATATTCTGTTTTTAACGATTCTGATGATCTTCCTGGGAGTGATACCGATGGTGGGGACCGGTTTTGTTATGATGCCGATCGGAATTATTATGTTGTTTACCGGTAATATCTGGCAGGGAATACTTTTGATTCTGGTAAATGTACTCATTATCAATAATATCGATAACTTCATGCGCCCGAAGCTGGTTGCCAAAGAAGCGGAACTGCATCCTGCGCTCACAATCCTTGGTGTAATCGGTGGACTTCAGTATTTTGGCATCCTAGGATTTGTTTACGGCCCGGTAATCATGATCCTGCTGGTTACAACAATTGAAATTTACATAAAACATATCCGCGATCATCGGACTGCAGTATAAAATTGTACTAATAAGTTTATTATATTATTCTTAACTAAAATAACATGACGAATGATAATAAAATGGGAGTACCAGGATCACCATATGGCGATATGGAAACACCTTTAACTTTTAGAGAGAGATTTGAAAAGTTTCTTTCAGGAACTCCTGACTACCTGAAAGATGATATTTTTATGCGCTATTATAACGCGACAATTCTATTGATTGAAAAACAAGAAAATGGAACTATTTCTGATATAGAATCAAATCATTTGAGGGATTATATGGTTAGCCACAATCTATTAACCGCTGAGGAAGCAAGGCCTACTCCTGATGAAAGACAGGGACTTTATGATCAAAGACGCAAACTAAATAATCGCCAGCGGGGCAAATAATTTATTTATATTGTTATTATTCAAAAAATCATTCCTTTTGGAATGATTTTTGTTTATGGTTTGATTAATACTGCAATTCATTTTTATCACTGACTTTAATATCCGGGAAGACTCCATAACCATAGGGGTCAAAATCATTATTAACCTCCTGATAATCATTATAACCATCTCGATCCATATCAGCGTTTGAGTCGTCAAGACCAATGAGTAATTCCCAGGCTAAATTAAATCCGTCACCGTCTTCGTCTGTATTTAATGTTTTTAGAGCTTCTTCTTCTGAATATCCAAGTGTCTTACAGTCAGTATCACTTACATTATTTATTAATTTCTTTATCTGTGACCGGAAAATTGAACCTGGCGTATAACTATCGATTTTGTCAGGATGATAAAATAGATAACATTGAGATTTCGAAATTAATTTTATATTTTCTATAAAATTTTCACTATCGAAAAATTGATTTATACTATTTTTACATTCTTTGCGCAGATCCCGGTCAATAATAAGGGAGCAGTATTTATCCTTATCGGGAATATTAGCCCCAGAAGCTAATTTAAAATTGCATTGATCTTGTATCCTACTATCTTCATGTATTTTACAATCATAAGGACCATACCAGACAATAAATCGATAAATACAGTTACCAACATTTTTATAGTATGTATTTTCTGTTTGTTCTTCCTCCCAATAGTCGGGTGTGCTGGATGATTTCTCACAGAGTAATACGTCACGAAAACCCATAGCTACTATTTCTCGACAATAATTTTGTTGTTCTGCTTGTTTGGCACAATAGTCTAAACCTTCGTCAGCAGAAGAAGGTATATACCCGGCTTTGAGGCCATCTTTTATGTATTTATAGTTGCCCCATTGAGTGAGGCGGGGTGGCGGTGGATTGTCTGGCGAAAAAACATGCGTCGACTCCGAGATCAAATTAATATTTTTTTCGTTTGTATTTAATGGGATATTGGTATTTAATAATACGGAATTATTTATTAAAGGTGAGTTTAAATTAATATTTGCTACTGTATTTGTATTAGTATTATTGCCTTTTGAAATAATAAACCAAGTTATACCAGCGATGATAATAACTAAAACTACTATAAGTAAAATTAGAATGGGTTTTTTCATAAGATATTTATAGATTAAAAAAATGATAAACAATCCAGAGTAATCCATATAGGAAAAAAACAATATTATTAGCGATTCTCCATCTAGCAATTTCTTTGTCATTTTTTTCACTATTTGGATCGACAATCCTCATAGCGATTTCCTTCTTATGCAATTTACGAATTGTGTAGTCTACAGAACTCCAGGCTATTATTGGTCCCACTATCTCAGATAAATATCTTGGTATAAAACTAGGTGGCACAAGAAATAAAAGACCACCAACTAAAAAAGTTAGAGATATGAGTATTATTTGTCCAAAGGATAATTCATTTTCCTGCATTGATATAAGTATATCAAAAAACCACCCGTTCGGCGATTGAAGGGGTGGTTTTCTATTGGGTTTCACTAATTTGATGAGAGAATTTATTTATTTTCCTCTTCATCCTTAAACATATTATCCCAGTTACCTCGTTCATCTTCATCCGCAATTATTTCACCATGAATTAATGGGACATGTAGCTCTTGGTTTTCAGTATATCCAGATTTTTTAATTGCTTCGCGACGTTCTTCGGTTGCAGGGGCAACGAATAATCTTCCTTCCTCATCAACATATGCAATAACACCAGAGTCCATCTTGTATGTTTTTGGTTCAGCTTTCCAGTTTTCATGTTCCCATCCTTTTTTTTCTCCACCTAATTCTCGTGTTCTTTGGTCCATTACATGTTCCATTTTAGTTCCAGGCTTAATTTCCATCCATCCTAAATCTTTAAAACCATAATCAGGTTCAACTGGTGTTTCTAAAAAGTTTCTCATATTATTGTATTTAATTATTAATATATTCAGTATATCAAAAAACCACCCATTTGACTATTGAATGGGTTGTATTTAGGAATGAGATTGTAGTTATATTTTTTCTCCCCAAACTGAAATCCATTTTATGTCTCTGCCTAAATCATCAGGTAATATTTTGGAAAGTATTATCTTAAATCCACCCGCTTTAACATATCGCTCTAACTCTTTTTTATGAAAAAATGTGAATAATCTGCTTTGACCAGCCGATAATTTTTCTTTAATATTTGCTGTTTCACTACCTTTTTTTACTCTTATATGAATCTTGCCTTTAGGTTTTAAAACTCTGTACATATTATTAATGGATTTTGGTACATCCTTTTTATCTAAATGCAATAAAACCGCATTAGCCCATATTGCGTCAAAATATCTATCTGGGAATTTTAATTCCAGAATACTCATTTTCTTAAAATGTCCTTTTGGCACTCTTCTTCTGGCCTCTATAATAAATTTTTGAACTAGGTCGATACCAGTATAGGTATATCCGTGATTAATGAATATTTTAGCATCTCTACCGCCGGCACATCCTATTTCTAACACTCGGCTATTTTTTGGTAGCATATCCATGAAATCAAAAATTTCTTTAGGGCAGTAATTTTCAATATCATCAAGATATTTGATGCCCAATTTGGAATAAACTTTTATAAGATTTTTAGAATTGTCTGCCATATATTTTTTGTAATATAAGTATATCAAAAAACCCCGCCAGGGGCGAGGTAAACATTCCTTTGGGGAATGATTCTTTGGGGAATAGTCACGGTACAATTTAGAACTTTTGATTGTCCTGGTACTCAAAATATAGTTTAGATTTTAGTAATATGGTAAAACATCTGGTAAATAATCATACATTTTTTCAAGTGGAGCAAAGAATGAGGATGCCGAACCATCATATATTGCCTCGAAAGCATTTACAACGACTATTAATAAAATTGGAAGTGATAGTAATATCATTAGCAGTGAAAATATAAAATCCGCCATTATATTTTTGATACTAAATTTTGTAATTTTACCATTTTCTCGGCGAAACATATGGTTGAGAAATGACATAACGATGAATGCGAGAATGAAATATAATATTGATTCAAAAAATAATGGTAAAAATAATCCCCAAAATGTAATACTAAAGAATAACCATAAATAATGAAGTGGTCTTTGTTTTATTTTTCTACCAAATCTTGAGGCACTGTTATTTAATTTTTCAGAAATTGTTTCGTCAGTCATATTTGTAATTATTAGTGTATTATTTTATGGAGTACTGATGGGTGCTTATTCTACCCCGTTAGAAATAGGATTTCTAACGGGGTTCACTAATTTGATGGAGGTGTTTTTAGTAGATTAATAATTAATTACATGTTCCATTAAATGAGTGAAACATATCTGGATATATTTTTTGGCCACTCTCGCATAAGCAATAAATCATTTCTGGTTTACAATAATCGTAATTGGTCCATTGACAAGATGATGACAATAAACAATCATTTTCTGATTCAATACCCCAACAATTTGGGTTATAATTATCATCAATTTGTTGAATGTTACCACCATTTTCTTCACATTTAGATTCAAGGATATTACTTATCTCATTTATTTTGTATTCTATTCTCCCATCACCAGCTGGATTATACCCACCTTCAATTTCTTCTAAATCATCATATCCATCTGAATCTGTATCATTACTTTGTATATCTGTTCCTAAATACTTTTCATTAAAATTAGGTATAGAGTCATTATCTGAATCAAGTTTATAGTCTATATCAGTAAAGAAAATATTTTCTAAATCATAATCACCAAGAATTGAATCGGGCCTATTTGTTGCCATATATTTATACCAACAAGATAAACTGTTACCAGATTCTTCGCATTCATCCAAATATATAAATTGGGGTACATAATGTTTATTAGGTGGTGCATTATAAGGAGTAAAATCTTTGACCTGATTAACTAAATCAATGAAATTTTGTGGACAATTAATATTACAAATAAATCCTTTCGTTTTTAGATTTTCAGATATTTCTTCTTCGTCTTTAGAATAATATTGATAGTGAAGCCAGTATAATTCAGTTTCCTGGTTATCAGGGGAATAATAGCCACTAGCTATTCCTAAGTCATCTATATCATCCATTTCAAAAAACAAATCATTTATGCGAATTATACTATCGTATATATTTGTATATGTACTTTCTGAAATAACACTGGCACCAGGAGCAGACTCTTCCCATTCATATATAACTATCCCATTAGCTCCAATGTCTACACTAAGAGGAACTAAAAATGAGTTATCATTATAACCTAATCTTATGTTTTTAATTTTTACCCCATTTACATTGTAATCACTTTTATTACAAGATCCTGCTTTACCAAAACAACCTTCTTCGCATCTGTATTCTACATAGCTATTTACAAAATCTTCTTCAGAATTTATTTCTTCAGGACATACTGCTTCTTGAAGTATTCCTTCGTCACATCCATCACTTATTTGTGGTGATCCATATATCATATATCTATCTGAAAAAGCAATTTTGTCACCAATATAATCCATACGATTAGGAATGTATTTACTATTCTCTCCCAAATGCCCATCCAGATCAAAGCATTCCTTAGCTCTACATTTACCATTTTCCCATATTCCATTAGCTGCATCACATTGAGCTGTAAGTGACCCAATTAATAATTCTTCTTTATCAGAATTTACATTTGTAAATGTGTTAGTATTTGTGTTTCCGTTTATTACTTCAGTATTAGTATTAATATCATTATCTTGTATGATGAAATACCAATAAATTCCCCCAACAATGACAACAATGAAAACAACGACCAATATAATCAGTAAGGTCTTTTTATTACTCATACTTTTATGTAAATAATTATAAACTAAGTATATCAAAAAACCCCGCCAGGAGCGAGGTAAACATTCCTTTGGGGAATGATTCTTTGGTGGGGTGGCCAGAGGCCCGCCTCGACTCGCCTTGAGCTTGTCGAAAGGCAAGGCGGGGAGCTTCTCGCATCCCCACTGCTGTGGATCCGCTCGTCCTGGGCAGTCTGCCCGACTTGCCAGTCATGGCGGGCGGGCGACAAATGCTCCGATGGTCGCATTCGTCGACGCTCGACTGCTCCTTCGCCTTCGTCTCAGGATTGTCTCGCTTCTGCCCGTTCAACTCCTTTCTGTTTTAATGTTTTTTGAAATTAAAAATACCTCCTATCACTAGGAGATATTCTTTTGGGGTGGCCAGAGGGAGTTGAACCCTCGCTAGCGGGACCACAACCCGCTGTTCTACCGTTAAACTATGGCCACCACGGGTGATCGCGAACTGCGACCTACATTTGTCCGGAACTTACGTTCCGAACAAATTCCGATCTCCGTTCGCGTCCCCCTTTACTCGCGCATCCGTACTCGTCTCGCTAGGCGAGACTCCGTTCCTGATGCGCTCGTTGATTTAATATTATTTATCTTGTGCGCTCCTGATTTGCTCGGGTATAGCTTATATATTGGGACCCCCGATCCGCCAATAGGCGGAGTGGGGAGAGGGGCACAAATGTGGAAGGCGGAGTAAACGTAATACTTTTACGGATACGGAGCCTGAAATATTTGATGACCCGTGGTGCCCCGGCTAGGAATCCCCGCCGGAGGCGGGTGCGCCTTTGGCGCAGAACCTACACATATTACTTATTGTCTCTGCAAGTCATACTGACTCGTATGGTGCCCCGGCTAGGAATCGAACCTAGACCTAAAGCTTAGAAGGCTTCTATTCTATCCATTGAACTACCGGGGCGTATTGAAATGTGAATATACTATATAATTGCAATTCAATCTAGCAATATTCGGATAATAAGTCAATCGTAGCTTGCCAATTGACACTTTTTCATATTTAATTTATGGTAACTGACCGCTTAAGTGTTTTATACTCACAAGAGAGGGGGTGAGAATCATGAGCGGTATCGGCAATGTTCTACCAGGCATTCCCCTAGAGGATCAGCCCATGGGCGTCTATCTGCATGGGCAGACCCACCGCGAACTGCGGGATGGAGGGTTGACTCCGGCAGCCATCGCTTCAGCGGTGGAAAGTGGAATACTTCTGTGCGTTCCACTCAGTGGCCAGGATGGCGAGCCCGAAATCGATATGTACCTTTTCAGCGACGCGAAGTCGTGACTCGGGGTTTGTATTCCAATACAACCCTTTTTTTATTACTTTTTTCTTTTGGTATCGTGGAACGCTTTGTGTACGTCCCGTAACTGCTGATTGGTAATGTGTGTGTAAATTTGTGTGGTGGTTATGGAAGCATGACCGAGCATCGCCTGAACGCTACGGATATCCGCGCCATTCATTAAAAGATCAGTGGCGAAACTGTGCCGCAGGGTATGTGGTGTAACATTTTTGGTAATACCGGCAGCTTTGGCATATTTTTTGATCAGTCTCTGAATGGATCGGGGAGTGATAGCATCCGTACTTTCTGTTTTATTTGAGGCGCGGTCATGACGGACGAATAAATTCATGGAAACATCCTTGCGTGCGCTGAGATACTGATTAATCCAGTACTTAGAGGCGTCAGATAAAAAAACAATTCTCAATTTTTCTCCCTTTCCCCTGATGGTAAACTCATCCTTTTTCAAATTAATTTGGTCTTTGCGTAAATTTGCCAATTCAGAAACACGCAGGCCGGTGGAAAAAAATAGTTCTAATATGGCTTTGTCTCTTTTTTTAATAATAGCCGGCTCTTCCATTTGCATGGGGGATTCCAAGATCCGCCTTAAATCGTCGCCTTCCAAAAATTCAACTTCCCGTTCACTGATTTTAGCCAGCTCAATCTTTTCCGCTACCAGTGTTTTTATGTCCTGCTTCGCCAGATATTTTAAAAAGGAGCGCAGGGCGATGATATGATAATTTTGTGTACTTTTTTTTAATGACTGATTTTTCTGGTTTGTAACGCGGTTCAGATACAATCTGAAACCTTTTACTTTTTCGGCGGTAATTTCTCCGGGACTGCTGAGGTTGCCCCAGGTTATGAAACGCTGAAGGTAGAAATCATAGTTACGGATTGTTGCCTGACTTCGGTTTTTCTCAATCTCAAGATATTCCAGAAAATTTTGTTTATACTTTTGCAGAGCATTGTTCATAAGTATATTGTACGACACATAGGTTTTTTATTCAAATATCAAATACTAAACACAAAATTCTAAATAAATTTCAAATTTGAAATTTCAATATTCCAAACTAAATTAGGTTAGATTATTGAAAATATATAATAATATTTGGAATATTGTGATTTATTTGGAGATTTAGAATTTTATATTTGGAATTTCCTAAAAATTGACAAAAAAGGCGCTATCTGTTATTTTTGCAATGTCTAATCAGTAATCTGCGGTTCTCCGGTAGAAGCGATAGGTGGGGAGCGCTACTCGGGAATCCGCGAATATATAGGAGATTTTATGGGTCTTTCGAAAGAAAAGAAACAAGATCTAATCAATAAGTACAAAACACACGAGGGCGACACCGGATCATCAGAGGTCCAGGTAGCCATCCTCACAGAGGAGATCGATGAACTCACCGATCATCTGAAGATCCACAAAAAGGATCATTCATCCAGAAGAGGGCTCCTGAAAAAAGTGGGGCAAAGGCGCAGATTACTGCGTTATCTGGAAAAAGACAATTTGGAAAGTTATCAGGGATTGATTAAAAAGCTAAAACTTAAGAAATAAATTACGCCGGCTTTTTTAAGCCGGCTTTTGATAAAACTATGTCAATAAGACACAAAGAACAAAGAGTGGGGGTTTTTGTAGATGTTTCCAATATGTACCATACGGCAAAGCACCTTTTTAATGCCAATGTAAATTATGGAAAAATTTTGGAAGAGGCAGTATCGGAAAGAAAACTGATCCGGGCGGTTGCCTATGTAGTTCGCTCACAGAATAATGAGGAAGAGCCTTTTTTTGAAGCGCTGAATAATCAGGGTTACGAAGTAAAGGCCAAGGATCTGCAGGTTTTTATTGGTGGTGCCAAAAAAGGTGACTGGGATGTCGGCATTGCTATGGATATCATGCGTATGGCCTCTAAATTAGATGTAATTGTGCTGGCATCAGGCGATGGTGATTTTACTGAATTATTGAAACACGCCAAAGCGCTGGGTTGTCGTACTGAGGTGGCAGCTTTCGGCAAATCAGCATCCGCAAAATTGATAGATGAAGCTGATAGCTTTATCGACTTGAATGAGCAGAAAGCAAAATTTCTGATCGTTAAAGGAAAGCATTCGGCATTACCGAGAAGGAATATTAGTATGCCAACACGTCCGGCACAGTCTGCACCCATCAGTTCTGCATCCAGAATAATCAGTGCGAGACCGGTCCGCCGAACAATCCCCAGGGCGATACCTAGACAAATACCAAGGAATCCAATCGCGAGATAAATATGCCAAAAAAGCAAGCGCTAAAATCAGGAATTCCATTTATCACATTTCTAATTGTGGTAACCGTGCTGGTTGGAATTTGGTTCTTGAATAAAAATGATGAAGTGACTGATAATACTGAAGAGACGGTTAATCAGTCTGTTAATCAGGCACAAGCTCAAAATGCAAATCAGGAAAATATAAATACTCCAAAGTCAGTTGAAAATATTAACAGTAATTCCAGTGTATTTGAAAATTCGGATTATAACTTTTCCTATAATCTCTCAGAGAATGAAGCGGTCAAAGAGGAAGATTCAGCATCAATATATACAATATATTTTAACAGCGATAAATTGAGTATTCTGGATGAAGAAATGGAAAGCGCTGTACTGGGCGGGATATCTGTTGTATCAGAAAAAGATGTTAATATTGACGGAATTAAAGGAACAGAAATTGCTGCCACCAGCAATAAAGACGGTTCACAGATGAATTTGATTTTAGTAAAAAAAGGTGGTAAGCTGTTTCACTTCCAAGGAACCGAAACTTTTTTAACAAAAATAAAAACAGAATTCTTTTTTGAAGACTAATTAATTATTGCTTTTTCTGGACGTCAGACCGTTAGGCTATAAGGGATAGGATCCTTTGCAGTCTAAAGCCTGATAGTCAGAAGAGGCGCCCCGACAAAGGGGTAAGCAAAGGAATCATTATGAGTCCAAACACAAGCTCTTCTGGCGTGAAAACGTTCGAGACAGAGATAGCAGGGAGAAAACTCTCCCTGGAAACCGGCAGACTTGCCGGACAAGCACATGGTAGCTGTACGATCCAGTATGGAGATACTGTCGTTTTAGCTACTGCTGTAATCAACCCAAGCGTGAAAGAGGATCAGGGATTTTTTCCTCTGACCGTTGATTACGAAGAAAAACTTTACGCCGCCGGCAAAATCAAAGGATCCCGGTTTATTAAGCGTGAAGGCCGGCCGACTGATGAAGCGGTATTAACCGCCCGTCTGATTGACCGTTCGATCCGTCCGTTCTTTGATGAGAATATGAAACACGAAGTACAAGTGGTACTGACCGTGCTTTCTGTTGATCAGGAGAATGACCCGGATTTTGTATCATTAATTGCCGCTTCCTGCGCACTGAGCATTTCTCCCATTCCTTGGAACGGGCCGATTGCTGGTGTTAAAGTCGGTCAGGTGGATGGCGAGTGGGTCTTAAATCCAATCTATGAATCATTGGAAAAGAGCGATTTTAACCTGATGCTGGTCGGAATTGAAGACCGGGTAGCCATGATGGAATTCGGCGGGAAAGAAATAGACGAAAAATCGGTTGAAGAAGGAATTAATTTTGGGTATAAGCATATCCAAGAAGTTATCGCCTTTATTAAAGATGTGCAGTCCAAGATCGGAAAAGAAAAATTATTACTGGAATTCGGCGAATCGACTGAGGAAGAAAAGAAAGAGCTGGCACACGTTGAAGAAATAGTTAAGAAATATGCCGCTGAAAATGGCAATAAGGTTTTTGCTTCTAAACTGAAAGATGAACAGAAAGTTGCAATGCAAACTATAAAGGATGAACTGGAAGAAATTCTGAAAGCGGATAATGAAGTAACCAAAGAAGGCAGAGTCAAAGGATTAAGTATGGTGGAGAAACTGATTGATGAAGTTGCATGCAAGAAAATATTGGAAGAAGGTATTAGGCCGGACGGCAGAGGCGTGGATGAGATCCGACCGCTTTCTGCGGAAGTGGGAATTCTGCCTCGTACGCATGGAACAGGTCTGTTTAATCGTGGTGAAACTCAAGTACTATCAGTAGTTACGTTAGGATCACCGGGAGATGAGCAGTTATTGGACGGAATGGAAGTATCCGGTAAGAAACATTATATGCATCATTACAACTTCCCGGGATTCTCCGTGGGAGAAGTAAAAAGAATGATGTCCGCCGGCAGAAGAGAAATCGGACACGGGGCATTAGCTGAAAAAGCAATCTTGCCTCTATTGCCTGATAAGGAATCTTTTCCTTATACCATCCGCGTGGTATCAGAAGTATTGTCATCCAATGGATCAACATCCCAGGCTTCAATCTGCGGATCGTCTCTGGCATTAATGGATGCCGGTGTACCGATCTCAAGCCCGGCAGCCGGTATCTCAATCGGTCTGATGGCTAACGAAGATATGTCCAATTATAAACTGCTGACTGATATACAAGGGCTGGAAGACCACATCGGTTTGATGGACTTTAAAGTGGCCGGAACCCGTAAAGGGATTACAGCCATGCAGGTTGATATTAAGAATAACGGACTGACTTTAGAAGTAGTAAAAGGGGCGCTGGAAAAAGCTAAAATTGCACGTGGAAAAATTCTGGATGTAATGGAGCAGACAATCCCAAGCGTTCGCACAGAACTATCAAAGTACGCACCGCGCATCGTTCCGATGAGAATTGATCCGGATAAAATCCGCGAACTGATCGGCCCGGGCGGAAAAGTAATCAATGAGATTATTGATACAACCGGTGTTCAGATTGATATTGAAGATGACGGATTAGTAATGGTTACAGCTGACAAAGATTCCAAACTTGAAGAAGCATTGGAATGGATCAAAGGTATCACCAGCGATCCGGAAGTTGGTCAGGTGTATGAAGGTAAGGTATTGAAGATTGTTACAGACCGCAACAGCGGTAAAGAAATAGGCGCTTTAGTGGAACTGGCTCATGGTAAAGACGGAATGGTTCATGTTTCGCAAATTGCCCATGAACATGTGAACAATGTAACTGACAAAATAAATGTCGGTGATATCGCTAAAGTAAAAGTGATGGGCGTTGATAAGGAACGCGGTCGTGTAGAACTTTCTATGAAAGTATTACTGCCGAAACCGGCCGGTTATGAGGACCGGGGTGATGATCGCGGAGGTTTTAGCAGAGGTGGTGGCAGAGGAGGAGAGCGACCACAAAGACCCCAACGAAGAGACCGTTACTAAGTAATCGAAGAATTCAACCGTCCCCTGTGAAAAGGGGGCGGTTTTAGTTTATCCCGTGGTCGAGCAAAACTCAATCTAACGGGATTTATTCTCGGTCCAATTTGTGGTAGAGTATAATAAAGTTATCTTTAAGGGGGAAACATGAGGAAAAAGGAAAAACTGTTTATTATCTCCGGTCCGTCCGGAGCGGGAGAAGATTCGGTGATTGAAGGTCTCCGGAGTCATTTTGATATAGAGCGGGTTATTACTACAACTACCAGAGAAAAAAGAAAAGGTGAATCAAAAGGCAACCCATATTATTTTGTGAGTAAAAATGATTTTAAATCCAAAATCAAAAAAGGCAATTTTATAGAATATGCCGAGGCATATAACGGTAATTATTACGGGACGACCAATGATGAAATTGAACGCGTTAGAAATTCTGGTAAGATCGGAATCTGGAAAATAGAATATAAAGGTGTCCAGATTGTTAAGAAAAAACTGCCGGATGTGAAGTCAATTTATATTGCTCCGCCGGATTTAAAAACTTTGGAGAATCGCATCAAAAAAAGAAGCAAGGTGGATGCTTCATATGTTGAAGAGCGGATGAAATATACGAAACAATGGTTGAAATATGAAAAAATTTATGATTATAAGGTTGTTAATCAGGAAGGAAAATTAGATCAGACAATTGTTGAAGTCAGAAATATCATTAAAAATCAGTTAAGCAAGGGAATTGGACTGAAAATTGCCTTTGGTTTCATAACTTTACTTATCTTGATCGGATATTTTATCGGTTTCAGTTTTTTTCATCTGGACAGCCGGGATCAGATTATCAATTACTATGAAAAGATCACAGCTTCCTACAAAATAAAGCATAAAGAACAGTCCTATTCTGAATTACTAAAATTTGTGCCAAAAGACAGCACTTTGGCCTATATTGTCGGACCATTAACGTTTGATTTCTTTACCGGGAGCAATATTGATGATTTTCCAGTGCCAACATACCAACAGGCACTCTTTTTTTACCCGAAAGAAGGACTATCGCCGGGGGTTGTTCTACGATTAAATGATCCAAAATCGGAGCAATGGGAGAGCTTCAGCAAGCTTGTTGCGCAGGTTTGGGCTAAAAAATTCCCGGAAAAAGTACCTTTAACCTTGCCGGATGGCACAGTTGTTTACGAATTAGTGCCAAAACCGGAAAATATTAAACCAACAACCCTCGAATACAAAGGAGAAACAATATATACGCTATCTGATGGCTCAGAATCTGCTATTTCGTACGTCAAAGTCGCAGATTACGTGATTGTATCATCATCAGACCAAATCACTCGTTTAGCCCTTTTATCCGCTAATGATATCACTCAAAGATATGAAAAAGGCTTATATTCCCGCTGTTTAGCAACAAAACCATATGAATATCTATTGATGGATAATGCAAAAAAAGCTGAAAACATTGATATATTAGCAAATGTTTTACCCGTCATTATGTATTCAACTGAAAAATGCATATAAATTGGCTAAAATTAGCCTATTATGTCAATTTTTCACTAAAATCTGTTGACATGAGGTAAAAAATATGATATACTACCTTTGTGAAGTAATTTCACGTTATACAAGCGTATATTGAAAATCTAATCTACCACACGGAATAGCAAGGAATATCTCCCTATAAGACGCTTGTAGGGACAAAGTTCTTTACTATTTTGAAGAGGGAACAAAACAAAAATAAAAGCGGTTAACATATATAAAAATATGGTTAACCACAAAAATGGTAGAGAATCGTCATTTTCTCCCTAAAACCCTCATAGGAAAGAAAATGCTTAAAGTCTTTGCGACACCAATCGAGCGATCGTCTCACGACGAAAGTGAGTTGGGCAAGGGCCTTGGGCGTGACAGTGCTTAAATAACTTTGTAATGGCGCTAGTTGCGCCCTTTTTCTTTTCTCAATATTTTGTATAATGTATCTATAAGTAATAAAGAAAAAACAATGGATAAAGAGTTTTTAAAGAAGATAGAAGGAGAGCTTCTCAAGCAACAGGCTAAATTACGCGGTGAGTTAGGTAGTTTTGCGGACAAGAATGTAAACAAGGAAGATGATTTTAACACCCGTTTCCCAAGCTATGGAGACAAAGATGAAGAAAATGCAACTGAGGTTGCCGATTTTCAGGATAACCTTTCAGTGGAAAGAAGTTTGGAAAAGACTTTGGAAAGAACTGATTTAGCATTGGAAAAAATTAAGAATGGTACATATGGCAGTTGTGCTAAGTGTGGGAAAGAAATAGATCCGGCGCGTTTGGAAGCATTCCCAGCGGCAACGCTTTGCATGGAGTGTCATAAATCTGCTCAATAAAAACTAAATGAAAGAAGAGTCCAAACAACTGATGCTTATTAATATTGGATTCTTTTTTTTGTTTGTTATAGATCGGATATTGAAATGGTGGGCTCTTAATTCATTATCCGATATCTCGTCGATAACTTTTTTTCGTATATTCCGGTTAGAATTGTATTTGAATGAGGGAATAATTTTTAGCGTACCACTACCAAAAATCTTAATCTATATAATAACGGTATTTATCATCGGGATTGTCGCTTCATTTTTAAATTTGGCATATCGGAAAATAAATTTATATTTGATTTCAGGATTATCTTTAATTTTAATTGGAGCATTCTCTAATCTGCTCGATCGGATTAACCATAGTGCGATTATTGATTTTGTAAATTTACGATTTCTGCCTGTCTTTAATCTGGCTGATTGTCTGATTGTCACCGGTTCCATAATCATAATTTTAAAATTATTTAATTCATCTGAATATCATGATGAAAAAATTCACTAAAAAGAAAGAAAACTTTATTTGCATTAACTGTAAAAAGAAAGTCGAAGGTGACGGGTATACCAATCATTGTCCTTTTTGTTTGTATTCCTTGCACGTAGATGAATCTCCCGGTGACCGATCTTCAGTCTGCAATGGTGTGATGAAGCCGATCAATTTGATTATCAAAAACAAAGAGGAGAAGATTGTGCATGTCTGTAAAAAGTGCGGAATGCAGAAACTGAACCGTCTGCACGAGTCAGACAACAGAGAAATAATTTATAATATTATAGAACAATATAACCGGAATAATTTGCCGATATAGCGTTTAATTCTTTTTTATAATATTAACTAAAACGTGGGCAGTTTGACTGTCAGGTGGGTTGGTGCTAACATATAGGAAATAAATAGATAAGCAATGGGCGTCTTGCGATGCCTTATTTTTATTGTAAATAGTATGCCTTCAAAACTATACTCCGCCGCGTTGGTCGGTATTGAAAGCCAAATAATTGAGGTGGAAGCTGACGTAGCCTCTGGCCTGCCTAACTTGATTGTGGTCGGTCTACCGGATACAGCGGTGCAAGAGGCGAAGATCAGGGTGCGCTCGGCGATTATCAACAGCGGTTTGCCTTTCCCAAGGACCAGGGTAACTGTAAATTTAGCGCCTGCGGATCTAAAAAAAGAAGGTTCATCTTTTGACTTGCCGATAGCACTAGGGATTTATATGGCAACACGGGGTGTTGATATAAATTTACCGAAAGAAAAATCAATATTCATCGGGGAACTTGCTTTGGATGGAACGGTGCGGAGGGTCAGCGGTATATTGTCAATCGTTATGATGGCGAAACAAAATAATATTAAAAATATATTTCTCCCGGCGGAAAATATTGAGGAAGCGCGGGTCATCTCTGGGATAAAAGTATTTGCTGTCTCAAACCTGATGCAACTTGTAAATCATTTAGATAATTCACGTTTAATTATCCCAACATCACATCATATTGAAAGGCTTACTGAAAATGAAAATATTGATGAAACATTTTCTCAGGTAAAAGGCCAGGAGTTTGCCAAGCGCGCGCTGGTTATTGCTGCGGCAGGAGGACATAACCTCTTCATGACCGGACCTCCGGGCACCGGTAAAACTATGCTGGCCAGAAGTATCCTTTCAATCTTGCCTGAACTTCAGACATCAGAAATGTTTGAAGTAACCAAAATCTACAGTGTTGCAAAATTACTGGCCAAAGGCGGGTCGTTGGTGTCAAAGAGGCCATTCCGATCACCACACCACACCGCATCTGCCGCCGCACTGATCGGCGGCGGCAGAACTCCAAAGCCTGGCGAAATATCGCTTGCTCACCGGGGAGTATTGTTCCTGGATGAGTTGCCGGAATTCCCGAGAATCGTTCTGGAAAGTCTTCGCCAGCCTTTGGAGGATGGGCAAGTGACAGTGGCCAGAGTTTCGGGCACTATTCAGTTTCCAGCTAAGTTTATGCTGATCACTGCTGCCAATCCTTGCCCATGCGGTTATCTCTCCGATCCCAAACAGGTGTGTCGATGTTCACCGAATCAAATAATAAATTATCAGAAAAGAGTATCCGGTCCGCTTTTGGACAGGATGGATTTACATGTGGAGGTGGCTAGGATCGAATTTTCTGAACTGGTTAGAGAGCCGGGTTCGATGCTTGAAACCATCGAGATCAGAAGAAAGATAAAGAAAGCGCGATTAATCCAGAACAGCCGTTTAAAACCGGCAGGACTTCTGGAGAATTCTGAAATGACTCAAAAGGAAATAAACCGCTATTGTCAGGTGGATAAAAATGCACAGACTCTTTTGAAACAAGCGGTGGAAAAATTCCCCCTGTCAGCACGAGCATATTTTAGAGTATTGAAAGTTGCCAGAACAATTGCCGATATAGAACAAGAGGAAAGAATCCAGACTCAGCATATTGCCGAGGCGCTGCAGTATAGATTAAAGTTGTAAGTTTTAAGATTTAAGTGAATATCTTTAACTTTAATCATAAATCCTTAATCTATAACAAACAGAAAAAATGGTATATACTGAAGGGGTATATTTATCATCAAAATATGAAGGGTCAGTCAAATTACAGCCATATAATTATCTCCATAACAATCGCCATAATAATGATTGTTTTAATTTCCGGTTTTGCGTATGGATTTTTATGGTTTTTTAATAATTATATTGGAAGCAGTCTGGATCCATCCAACAACGTAGTTAAACAGTGTATCGGTCAGTGTCAGGAAGAGGCGGCTTGCTCAGTGGGGACCAGCAGTAATTATCGGTTGGTCAACGGGGTTTGCCAGTGCAGTTGTATTAAACTAAAAAATGTTCTTAATACGAATACGGCTACAAATACTAATATTCAGAATACAAATGAATCTGAAAATACAAATACCCAAGATACAGGTTTGCAGATATATGAAAATCCGAAGTTTACTATAGAGTACCCGAGCGGTTGGGAAGCTCGTACCGATATATCCGGATCAGATCTCGCATCGGAAACTGTAACTATTTCATCACCAGAGACAATAGGGGATACTATCTGGTCCGTTTTGCTTTATAACGCTGATTCAACCGACATGGATTCTTTAATCGCCAAAATGGGCGATCAGTTTTCAGACCGCCGAGAAATAAGAGATAGAATCACGATTGCCGGTAAACAGGCAACTAGAGTTACGGTAACGACGGAAACAATAGAGGGTTGGGAACATGTACAAATATTTTTTGAGGATGATGATACACTCTATGCCATCAATGACGGTGCCGGTCGCAATCTGGAATTTGAAACTTTTTATAATTCATTTCAATTTATAGAATAATTTATTTTAATTATATGATTAATCAAAAAGGACTTACCCATATAATAATCGCAATCGGTGCGTTTGCCGTAGCGGCTGTAATTTTTGTCGGCGCATGGTGGTTTGTTTTCGGTCGTTCAGATGATGCCAATACCACAAACACCAATACAACAGTTACAATAAATTCTTTTACTGAATGTGAGGCGGCCGGGTATCCGGTAATGGAAAGTTATCCTAGGCAATGTGCAGCGGGAGGTAAAACATTTACGGAAGTAATTACCAATACAAATATTTCGGTTAATCAAAATGTTAATAGCACGACAGATAATAATTCTGTAAATCAAGTTTCATTTATTTCCTATTTAAGTGATGATAAAATATTTTCTCTGAATACAGAGAACGGAGATACTTCAATTGTGTTAGAGATATCTCAAATAATTGATTATGATATTACAAAAGATGGACAAAATATTGCTTATGTATCAAAAAAGGATGATTTAGAAACAGAGGTACACATATATAATATTGGTACGCGATTAGATAGTATTGTTTTAAATGAACCGTTGACATATTATCATGATATTCTATTGTCCCCCGATGGCGGTAAAATTGCATATGTGAAAAAAATATATAATAATCAGGAAAATGAATATTTAAATCAGGCAGTTTATTATAGTGATATTGATGGAACAAGTGAAACAAAAATTGCCGACACCGGTAAGACTGATGCTGAGATTGGCAATATATATGGTAATGATGTTTGCCAGTGGGGGAATGATATAAATCTATTAGGTATTGAAGGTTGGGTACCAGAAAGTAATTATGTAGTTTATTATATTAACGATGATTATGAGTGTAGTGGTCCAGGACACGATAGAATTTATATTACGGATCTTAATGGGAATAAATCATTTTTTGATGAATATCTTTCTAATTCAGGAACTTTCGACTTTAACGGAAATGAAACTTCTTGGTTACCGGTAAGAATAGATTGGCCGATTGATGCAACTGTGAATGGTTCATTTTTGCTTTCTCAACATGCTCCAATCCCTATGACAAATAGTCGAATGGTTACTGTTGAAAATAATGAAATAAAAAAAGATTTTAATCTTATCAATTACGATGATCCGGAGTATAAGAATAATATGCAGAGGATCCGTTCAAATTATGATTATAATAGTGAGCTTGTTGTATGGGATGAAAAAATACACTACTTTGGTAGTCGTTGGGAAGAATTAGGAAGTAATGAATCGATACAATTACTAAATCTGAGTCAAAATGAAGCATCAACTATTATTGAAGCGCAAACTGATCTAGCATACACAAATCCTGTGTTTATAGGCGATAATAAAATCTTATATCGTCGTTATAATGTTGAGGTGGTAACTAATCCATCCGGTTATACATATAATAAAAAATCTGATGATTTTGATTTGTTCATTTATGATTCATCTGATGAAAGTAATAGAATGTTGATTGAAAATATCATTGCTGAAGATATTCATGGATATATTGCATCAGCGGCAAGTGGTTGGCAGACACATACCAATGATACTTATGGATTATCTTTTAGTTATCCCTCGACAGTTGATATTGAGCAAGCAAGTGGCAATATTTATTTGGCATCTGGTGATGTACAATTCAACGAGATTGGCTCTTCAAACGCTTTTTTAGCAGTAATTAATAATGCTGAATATTATGATCAGGACAATGCTCGATTGAATAACATTGTTGAGGATACCATCACTATTGCCGGGGGAGATTATAAACGTACAACTGGAAATGACAATGGGCGATATGAGGGTGATTCTGCTGGGATAGTAGTTAATATTGCTTTTAGCGATTATACAATTCATATTGAGCAGAATCCGGGTAATACACATCCGATGGAAGACACTATTGCACTAGCAAATCAAATACTTTCAACATTCCAATTCACTAATTAAAAAATTGTATGAATAACCAAAAAGGGATTGTCCCAGTAGTAATAGTAGCTATCATTGCCGGGGTAGTAATTATTGGGGGCGGTGTAATTTGGTACTTCACATCTCAAAATAGTACCAATAGTAATACCAACACAAAGAATACAATCGAAAATACAAATAGTGTAATGAATACAAATACCAACAGTGCATTGAATACTAATTCAAAGGTAAATACAAATAGCACAATTAATACAAACAACAACACAATTCAAAACACAAATAACGTAACAAATACTAATACAACTGTAACCATAAACACGAATAGTGCATTGGATGAAACTGCAGATTGGGAAACATATACAAATACTCGTTATGCATACACAATAAAATATCCTGATAATTGGTATGTAGACACGAATTATTCCGAAGCCGATTTTACTTATAGAGCTGGCGAGCAGACTTATATTGGGGGTGATACTTCATGGTCTAATTACAGCAACCCAAGTCAATATACTCTTGGAACAATTCCAAATGACATTGAGTCGGTAAATCTTCTTATCTGGAAAGTAAGTCAATCATCAAGTGTTGATGATTTTATAAATGGTAAATTTTCTTACTATGATAAAGAATCCTTTATTTCAAATGATGTTACAGTAACCCGTTTATTTTTGAATGATGAAAATGGTCAGGAAAGTGAAAGAAGAATGCTTCTATTAAAGCAGGATGATAGATTGTTTGACTTTACATATGGTCAGAATGGATCATTATCTGTTATGGAAGATATGATTAATACATTTCAATTCACTAATTAAGTTATTAATTAAAAATGGTATGAATAACCAAAAAGGTTTTGCCCCGGTAATGCTCGTTGGTATTATCGCAGCAGTAGTAATAATTGGGGGTGGTTTGACCTGGTATTTTTTATCTCAGGATGCCGGGGATGATCTTAACATTAATATTTCAAATACAAACACATATTCAAATGTGAACCAATCAGCGAATGCAAATGTCGCTGTATCAAATAGTAATATGCAGGCAGCGGCCGGTAAGTATGCAACAATTGATTCTACGTATGCAACTGTCAGTGCTAAGGAATTTTCCACGACAAAAATCCATGAGCCTGGTTACTATATGCTCGGACATGTGTCAGTAAAAACAACCAGTGAGGCATCTGCTGTAGCTGCGGAGAATGTCAGTATTAATAATATGAGCGCCATGGGTACTTGTGAAACGGTCTCTAATACGTCCAATCTTGGTACTTGGATCAGTGGGAGTGAAACACAAGCATCATCAGTCGAGGTACGTGTTGAATGCCGTCCGGGTGTGATATACAATGAAGACGATATTATTGATACTACTGGATCACATGATTCAAGCAATATACTGAAGTATGCCAATCATACATCGGCTTCAATAAACCGTATATTATCATTTAACGTAGTGGTTACATATAAGGACGGAACCACAGCCTCGACACCAATCACGGTCAGTATGGATCCGAATAAACTCATGGTAAATGATTTCGGCGCGGGAATGATTACTGAGCCTGGGGCAACTTTCTAGTTTTAAAAAATAAAAAAGAGCTGTGAATGTCACAGTTCTTTTTTATATTATACTTATACATTTGTCATGCTGAACTTGATTCCCCGGCCGCCTAGCTGTCGCAAGGCAGCGGGGCAGGCAGCATCCACGGAGATTCTGAAATAAATTCAGAATGACAGTTCGTTATTTAATGGCGCTGATAATTACCACAAACTCGCCTTTGGTAATTTTTAAATTTTCCTGTACTTCAGTGACAGTGCCTCTTAAGAATTCTTCATAAATTTTGGTCAATTCACGAGCTACTACAATTTTTCTATCTCCTAATATATCTTTTAATTCTCCCAGCAGTTTTTCTATACGGTGCGTTGATTCATAAAAAACAATGGTTCTTTTTTCGTCTTTAAAAGAATCCAGTATTGTTTTCCTTCCTTTTTTATGTGGAAGAAATCCTAGATATACAAAAGAATCGGTCGGCACTCCTGCGGCAGAAAGCGCTGTAATAACCGCAGACGGTCCTGGGATTGGTATTACAGATATATTATTTTCTATAGCCTTTTTTATCAGAACCTGCCCGGGGTCGGATATACCGGGAGTTCCGGCGTCGGTTACTACCGCAATATTTTTATCTGCTTTCAATTCTCCGATCAGGTAATCAATTTTAGCGATCTTGCTGTGCTGATGATAACTGACCAGCGGTTTATTGATGCTATAGTGATTTAGAAGAATGGAAGTATGTCTGGTATCTTCACAAGCGATGATATCAACCGTTTTGAGTGTATTAAGAGCTCTCAGAGTGATATCCTCCAAGTTTCCGATAGGTGTGGCAATGGTGTATAGGTTTCCCATAGCGAATTAATTATATCATTTTCCAATCAAAAAAGCGCCCCGGATATCGGAGCGCCTTTAAAGTTTATAAGTAACTTAGGGGGTTCTGTTTCCTGCCGTTAACGATCACTTCAAAGTGTAAATGATTTCCGGTGCACCATCCAGTACAGCCCATCATACCTAGCGTTTGGCCTCTGCTGACATTATCACCGACACTAACCGCTATTTTACTGAAATGGCCGTAAAGCGTCTGCATACCGTTACCATGGTCAATCATCACCATAAGCCCGTACCCGCCTGACCACCCGGCAGCTGTAACGCGTCCGGTATCGGCGGCATAGTTCGGTGACGTGGTGTCACCGTCAATATCAATGCCGGTATGTCGCCAACCGTAATACTGATTAATGCGACGGCTCGGTGTTGGCCATTGTAGTTTTGTTCCATAGGTCGGAGTTGCGTCAGCCGGTACAAAGAAATTAGAAACAGAAGCAAAACGGGATGTCGGCTGGACAACCGGTGCCGGCGGTGCCGGCGGTTCTCCGCCCGGCAAGATAATAATCTGATCTTTGGAAATTGCTTCAGCGGAAGCCAGTTGGTTGTATTCAACTATTTCACTTGCTTCAGCCTCGTATTTTTCCGCTATTTTATCCAGGGTATCGCCGGATTTAACCTGATAGGAAATTCCGGAGACCGGCAGGATTGTTAATTTTTGACCGGGCTTAATAAAATCTCTGGCACCAAGTTTGTTTTCCCAAAGAATTGTGTTGGTAGAAATATCATATTGTGATGCAATATCGCTGACTGTCTCTCCACCCTGGACTTCATGATAGACCACTGATTCGCGGACCCGATCACCGATCGTAGTGGCAATCAGATTTGGTTTGACAATTGCTCCTTCAGCGGTGATGGATGCACTGTCTACAATCATAGTTTCATCATTCCCGAAATATTGGGAGCTTGCAACGCTTCCGGTTGTGTCCGCAAACATGGAATTATTATCAATTGTTGTGTCCGATGTTTCTACAAATAATTCTTCACCCTGCGGTTGAATGAGAGAAGCAAGAATATTATTTTGCCCGACCTCTGAATTCAGTTCCTTGGCATTCAAATTGTTGGTGGTAACGATAATTGTCAAAAGGATTATTAATGCATGGACAACGTATCTGGTGGTGAGCGAATAGAGCAGCTTTCCTTTAGCCGGACGGTAGATTGAGCCCAGCTGTGATTTCACTGTCAGATACACTTTATACATTCTCACAATCAGGAAATAGAATATGAAGTTTCCTATTTTTTGTAGCGGAACAACAATCAGATATTTACCCAAAAAGAAAAGTGCTCTCTTCAGGTAGATAAGACCTTTTAAGAAAATTACCAGTATATGACTAAGTGTTTTTTTAATTTGAATACTAATTGATTTCTCCCAAATTAAAAGCCATGTTCTATGGTTAGAAGATAGCTATTAGTTGTTTTAGTATTTCATAATATATTACCTAAACCAAGGTTTCAGTATCCAACAATTTAGGATACTCAATAAGCTATCATGGCTACTTTCATTTGTCAAATTTTTTTTCTAAAATAATCTGAAATAACGGCTAAAATTAGCCAAAAAAAATGGCAGATTTCGCAGATTACCCCCATTTTATCTGGGTTTTGTGAATTCCATTATGTCCGGAAAGGTGGTAAAATACCGTAAACAGGGGCTTAAATGACTTTAATGGGAATGAATAATAGCATGCCGGAAGCAGAAAAATACGATCATCAATCGATTGAGAAAAAATGGCAGGAAAAGTGGGAGCAGGAAGGTCTTTATGAGACGAAAGACGACACCAAAAAGGACAAATTCTACTGTTTGATTGAATTTCCGTATCCGTCAGCGGAGGGATTGCACGTCGGACACCCGCGCAGTTACACGGCGCTCGACATTGTTGCGCGCAAAAAACGCATGGAAGGCAATAACGTCCTGTTTCCTATTGGTTTCGATGCATTCGGCCTGCCGACGGAAAATTATGCAATCAAAGTCAAAAAAAATCCGGCTGATATCACGGATGAGAATATCGGACGCTTCCGCAAGCAGTTAAAATCCCTGGGGCTTTCCTTTGATTGGTCCAGAGAAGTAGTAACTACTGATCCGGAATATTATAAATGGACGCAGTGGATTTTTATAAAGCTTTTCAAGGCAGGTCTGGTCTATCAAGCGGAGATGCCGATTAATTGGTGTCCTTCCTGCAAGATCGGACTAGCCAATGAAGAGGTGGTGAACGGCAAGTGCGAACGCTGTGGTACTGAAGTAACCAAAAAGAACTTGAAACAATGGATGTTTAAAATAACTCAGTATGCCCAGCGCCTGATTGACGATCTGGATACGGTGGATTATCTGGAAAAAATAAAATCTCAGCAGATTAACTGGATCGGCCGTTCAGAAGGCGCACGGGTTCAATTTAAATTAAAAAATTCTAAATATCACGTAGAAGTTTTTACCACCCGGCCGGACACAATATTTGGTGCAACCTATTTAGTGCTGGCACCGGAACATGAACTGGTGGAGAAATTGAAACCGGAAATTTCTAATGTCAAAGAGCTGGAGAAATATATTAATGCTTCTCAGAATAAAAGCGATTTAGAAAGAACAGATCTGGCTAAAGACAAAACCGGGGTTGAATTGAAAGGAATTAAAGCGATCAATCCGGCTAGTGGTGAAGAGATTCCGGTTTGGGTTGCGGATTATGTTTTGACGGGATACGGTACCGGCGCGATTATGGCTGTGCCGGCGCATGATTTAAGAGATTTCGAGTTTGCTAATAGATTCAATCTAGATATAAGGTGTGTTATTAATCCAGACAAAAAAGATCTAAACCCGTCAAATATAATAAATTCTTCTTTTAAATTCCATGAATCAAAACATCCAGAAGTCACTCTTACACTTACTCAATGGTTAGGACGTGAATGGGATCCAAAAACAGAGCATCAAGAGCTTTTGATAGGCAATAGATGTTATGTCGGCGAAGGCAAGATGATCAACTCTGGTGAGTTTAATGGTATAGATTCGCAGGCAGGAATCAAAAAAATTACAGTTTGGTTAGAAAAATTAGGTAATGGAAAAAAAGAAGTTAACTACAAACTGCGTGATTGGATATTTTCCCGTCAGCATTATTGGGGTGAGCCGATACCACTAATTCATTGTGAACAATGCAAGAAAAAAGATAAAAAAACAGTGCTAATCATCCACGGAACCGGGGGTTACGGCAGAAATAACTGGTACGGCTGGCTGGCCGACGAGCTGGAAAAAATGGGCCACGAGGTTATTGCTCCTGACATGCCTGAACCTTTTGAGCCTGTTTTGGAGAAATGGCTTAAAGTTTTGGATAAATATACTGACAGGCTCAATGAAAATTCAGTGGTAATTGGACATTCTTTGGGCGGTCCTGCCGCGTTGCATTTTGTTGCCAATCTGAATAAAAAAATTGGCAAGCTTATTTTAGTTGCTCCGACCTATCGTGATATGGACTGGGAAGATTATGCGAAAAAGCATCCCGATGATCCGGTGGAATATCAGCATAAATTCAACCAGCCGGAGATTCTCTATAAATCAGTACATAATAATACGGAAAAAATAGTATATTATTATTCTGATAATGATTTTTATATTCCGAGTACAGTTCCTGAACATTACAAAAAAGTTTTAAAGGCAGACTTCAGAATGTTAAAAAGTAGAAATCATTTTTCAATATCTCAAGGTGGAGCATTTACTTTTCCAGAAATATTTGAAGAAATAATGGAAGGAAAAAAGACAGCGGTCGGAATCGTTCCGGTGCCGGAAAAAGATCTGCCTCTAGAACTGCCGAAAGTAAAAAATTATGAACCGACGGAAACCGGCGAATCACCTCTGGCGGGAATTACAGATTGGGTTAATACCATTTGTCCTAAATGTGGTGGTCCCGCAAAAAGAGAGACAGATACCATGCCGAACTGGGCGGGTTCCAGCTGGTATTTTCTGCGCTATACTGATCCACATAACGACAAGGAATTTGCTTCACAAAAAGCATTGAAGTACTGGCTACCGGTGGATCTGTATAACGGTGGGATGGAACATACTACTTTGCATCTTCTGTATTCCCGATTCTGGCACAAAGCGCTTTATGATTTGAAACTGGTGCCGACTCCGGAGCCATATCAAAAAAGGATTTCCCACGGCATGGTTCTGGCGGAAGACGGAAAGAAGATGTCCAAGTCGCTGGGCAATGTGATCAATCCTGACGATGTAGTTAAAGAGTACGGCGCGGACACTCTGCGAATGTATGAAATGTTTATGGGACCGTTTGCCGAAGCGATCCCTTGGGACACGAAGGGGATTGTTGGTGTAAGAAGATTTTTGGATAAGGTTTATTTATTAGGGGATAGGGTTAAGGGATTAGGGGTGAGGGGTGGGGGTGTTGATGAAAAGACAAAGAGTCTGCTCCACAAAACAATCAAAAAGGTAACGGAAGACATCGATGAATTCCGGTTTAATACTGCTGTTTCTGCTTTAATGATTTTGGTTAATGAAATGCAGGGAGAAAATAAAGTTGATAAAAGTACCATGGAAAAACTGTTACTGATATTATCTCCATTCGCCCCGCATTTAACTGAAGAGTTATGGATAAAGCTTGGAAACAATAAATCTATCCATTCGGAATCCTGGCCGAAATTTAACGCAATACTGGTTAAAGATCAGAAAATCGAATTCGTCATACAAATCAACGGCAAACTCAAGGATAAAAGTCTGATGCCGGCTGACGCTACAGAGGAAGATGTGATACAATATGTAGAGCAAAGTAGTAAAATTCAGAAACTGATTGCAAATAAGCAAGTCATCAAAAAAATATTTGTACCGGGCAAGCTGTTAAATATTGTGGTCAAATAAGATGAGCGGATTTTTTTCAAAATTCTATCTGAAGAGTGAACTTTCTTCAGGGGTAATTTCGCTGTATATGAATCGGGTGATTCTGCAGGTGGCGAACGGAATGCTCGGGCTTTTTTTGCCCGTTTTTCTTTATCTGGTTTATGACCAGAATATCTATTATGTAATTGCCAACTTTCTCATAGGCTATCTGGCCTATTTTTTTATGTGTCCGATTGGAGCCAAAGTTATGTCCAGGATCAATCTGAAAAAGACACTCATTTTGAGTATCCCTTTCTTAGTTTTACATTATATTTGTTATTACTATTTTGAAACCAACATTCTTTTATTCACTGTTTTATCAATAGTTTTCCTGACAATTTACCGGATGTTTTATTGGGTCCCATATCACACTGACTTTGCCGAATTCACGGATCGGCGCAACCGGGGAAAACAGATCAGCTTTCTGGCGGCAATCGCATCGCTAGTCAGCATCGCTGTTCCGTTTACCGGGGGGTTTATTTTGGACCAGTTTAATTTTCAAATACTGTTTGTAGTTGTAATTATTTTAATTTCATTGTCACTAATCCCTTTTCTTCTAACCAGGGCGGTCTATGAAAAGTACAGCTTCGGATATTTTGAAACATTCAAAAAACTTTTCCATAAAAAAAACCGGAGGATGCTTTTAGCCTATGGAGCAGATGGTGCGGAAAATTCAGTCGGAGTAGTATTGTGGCCGATCTTTGTCTGGCAAATTTTAGACGGAAAATATCTGGTGATCGGAATTATTTCCTCGATCGTTGTATTGTTAACAATTATTATCCAGTTGAGTATGGGAAAGTTCACGGACCAGATGCGCAAGAAGAAACTGATGCGTACCGGCTCTATTCTTTATGCGGTTGGCTGGCTGATCAAAACTTTTGTTACTACCGGTTTCCAAATTTTTATCGCGTCGACATACCACAGTTTTGCAACGATTGTCATGCGCACTCCGTTTGATGCGCTAATGTACGAAAAAGCGGCTGATTCCGGTCATTATGTTGATGAATATACTGTATTGCGGGAAATGGCTATCAGTTTAGGACGGGTTATTATACTGGGCTTTATGCTCTTGGCAATCGCCTTTGGTGGTATGGGTTTAGCTTTCCCGCTGGCTGCCTTGGTATCATTATTTATTAATGTATTATAGATACTCATGGAGAAATATTTCCTTAAAAGTAAGAAGCTCACTAATCAAGATTTAAAAAGAATTATTTCCCTCCTGAAAGCGGGGGGGATAATTATTTATCCTACTGAAACGGCCTACGCGATTGGCGGTGACGCATGTAATATTGAAGTAATCAAAAAAATATATTCAATTAAAAAAAGATCAGCTAAACTTCCACTGCCGGTTATCGTGGGCAGTATGTTGCAGGCAAAAAAATTTGTAACATTTGATTCTGTTTCCCTTAAACTGGCAAAAAAATATTGGCCGGGAGCTTTGACATTAATTTTGAAGAAGAAAAATAATATCCCCTCTCTTCTGACAGCAGGAAAACGGAATTTGGCGCTGAGAGTATCCGGAAATTTGATTGCACAATCAATTGCATTAGGATTAGGTGGTCCTTTGATCAGTACCAGTGCCAACAGTTCCAAAGAAAAAGAATGTTATTCCATAAGTATGGTCAGAAAACAGATTTCTAATTTAAACGGACTGGTTTCAGTAATTATTGATGCTGGTAAATTGCCGAGTGTTGTGCCGTCAACAATTGCACAAATTAAATCAAACAAAATAGTGACATTAAGAAAAGGAAACATTACATTTTAGTATTAAATAAACCGATTTTGAACAGTCTTGAAGCCGAAATAAAATACCTGACAAAAAATTACGGGATCCACCCGCAACGCGAGAGCGGTCAGAACTTTCTGATTGATGAAGATGTCCTGGATGCGATCGTAGAATCAGCACAGCTTAAACCTGACGATAACGTCTTGGAGATTGGCGCAGGATTTGGTCCGTTGACTAAAAAGCTCGCAGAAAAAGTGCAAAAAGTATGGGCGGTTGAGCTGGAAAAAAGATTTATCCCTGCATTAAACAAATTGGGAAAATCATATTCCTCAATTGAAATAATTCATCAGGACATTATTAAAACTGAAATAAGCAAACTGGTTGGTAAGAAGCAATACAGAATTGTGGCGAATATTCCGTACAATATAACATCCTATGTACTCAGAAAATTTTTAGAACAGGACCCGAAGCCAAAAACAATGACAGTCTTGATTCAAAAAGAAGTAGCAGAAAGGATTACCGCTGAGCCTGGTGCGCTCAGTCTATTGGCTGTTTCTATTCAATATTTTGGCAATCCGCATATTGTGAGAGAAGTTACGAAGGAATGTTTTTGGCCAGAGCCCAAAGTGGATAGTGCGGTAATCATGATCGATGGGATAAAGACTGATAGCCAAATTCAGGAGGAAAACAGGAAAAATGGCTATAAATTCAGCCAAAAACAGTTTTTTCAGGTTGTAAAAGCCGGTTTTTCCGCCAAACGTAAGCAAATTCACAATAATCTTACTAATAGTTTCCACACAAACGCTGATATTATCAGGCAAATACTGGTAGAATGCGATATAAAGCCAGAACTGAGGCCTCAAGATATCCAAATAAACAGCTGGAAAATGATAACAAATGCCCTTATAAATAAGGATATTATTAATTAATAGACAATAATTAGAATTATCGTTATTATATGGGTATAGCAGTTTGACACATTGGGGTTATTATGATATAATTGAGGCGCATATTTTTGAGCTATTTTACACTCTAAGAAGAGTTATGGATATAGTCTCATCCCAGGAAAATAAAGATAAAAAGACACAAATAGATTCGCGAAAAAGGCAGAATATTATATTTGGAGCGCTTTTGTTTGTGGGATCTAGTGCTTTAATTCTAGGTATTTTCCAAATTTCGAAAACTATTACTTCCCCCCTCGCCGGATCCGATTATCAGGACGTTGATGACAGTACATTGGTAAATGATGATCCTGACTACCAACAGTTGGTTTTTCTTAAAGGAAAAGATACGGATCAAGACGGATTAAATGATTATGATGAGCTCAATATATACGAAACCAGCCCGTATGTTGCGGATTCAGACAGTGATAATATCTCAGACAAAGAAGAACTGGACAGTGGTAATGATCCGAACTGCCCGAAAGGAAAAACATGTGTAATCACAACGGCTGAAACAGATCCGACAGCAAACAGCAATAATAATTCCGGAGCAACAGCGCCTGAAATATCGTCTGCAGAACTGAGGGCCACATTGAAAGAGATCGGCGCACCGGCAAATATCGTTGATGCAATGGATGATGCGACACTAAGATCAGTCTATCAGGAAACTGTTATTGATACCGGCATAGATTTGGATGATCTGACCGGGAACACAAATAGCGGGGCGCCTACTGAGTCAGCAGGACAGGAAATAACGGTGGATGCTTTGCAGAAGCTGGATGCCGCGCAGATCAGGCAACTGCTGATCAGCAGTGGAATCAGTGAGTCCGAACTAAGTCAGGTGGATGACGAAACTTTAGTGCTTTTATACTCGCAAGTTTTACAGGAACAATTATAATTTTCCAGGTTTTAATTATTACAACCAAGTAATATGCCGAGCAACCAAAAAAATCCAAAACGCCATTTTAAAAAATCAATATTTGGTGTTTTTATTTTCGTTGCTTTTTTCGTGCAGCTTTTTTTATTAGCGCCAAAACCGGCGAACGCAATTTTTGGAGTTGGGGATGTTACATTTTCCACTGTTATTGGAGATATTCCGGCAAAGTTGTGGAACGCAGTAACCTCAGCTGTAAAAAAATCAGGAGATATTGCTTATAAAAATGCACTGAAAACATTTACCCAGCAACTTGCTTATGATGCTGCTGTTAAAATTGCCAGCGGAGCGGCGGGCCAACAACCGTTATTTAATACTAAGCCGTTTAGTAAATCAATCACAGATGCTGCCAATGCGGCGGTCGGTGATTATCTTGACCAGATAACTACAGCAGCTTGGGGTAAAAGTCTTTGCGACATAGACCCGAAACTGAAAATTTCAATCCAGGCATCAATCAATGTTGATTTGGGGTACGCAGGACCGCCAAGGCAGGCAAAGTGTACACTTTCCTCAATCACGAGCAGGTTGGGTAAGAAGAGCCTGAATGATTTTTATGAAGTGGATGCGAAACTGGGTTTTGCCATTAAAGGCGTGGATCCTGCCCAGCTTTCCCAAGCTCTACTCAAAGGATTCCCGGAAATGTTCGGCGAGGACCAGGCGGAAATTTCCCAGTACCTTTCGGTCTATAGAGGGGCAATGACTGAAAAGGAAAAAGCGGAAAAAGCGGAAGAAGCAAAACAGGCGAAGGATTTTAATAATCTAGTTAGTGCGATTACCGGTGATACTAAAACACCGGCGGCACAGGTTGAGGCAGTGGCGGAAGTTGCATTAACGGAAACAACAACACCTGAAAAAGTAACAACCGGTTCTATAATTGCTGACATGATCGGTGTGTTTAGTAATACTTTGGTTAAGAAGTATATGGAATTTATCTTGGTTAAAGGTTTAAACCCGAATGCGGACAGCACCGGATCAGTTCAGGGTAAATTCGGCAGGACATCGGGCATCGCTGCGGCGGAAGCAAAATTTGCATCATTCAACCAGCCTTCACTTGGTGCCGGAGGATCCGTGGACATTTTAAATACACTATCGACCTGCCCGACGGATTTCGCCGAGCCGGAAAACTGCGCGATTGATCCTAGTTTCCGAACAGCGGTAGAACAGCAGCTTCGTTTGGAAGAAGCGATTGAATCAGGCTACATTAATGGTGACAAGCCTTTCGGTTATGGAGATGGTGGAGCCCAGTTGAATTACCAGGAGGGTTATCCATACCGCAGTTTGGTCCTGCTTAGAAGGTATCGGGTGATCCCGGTAAGTTGGGAACTGGCTGCATCGTACGTCAGAGAATTCGGGGGAGGAACTAAAACCCTGAATGAATTAATCAGAGAGTACGACGATCCAGCATCACAGTACTATCAGTTAATTGATCCGGATTGGGTTTTGAAAGCACCGGCCACGATGTGTGTCAATAGCGGTTACAATGAAACGTTTCTTTTTGATGAATATATTGATGAAGACGGAATAAATGAGACGCCAAAAATCCGCCAAATCCAACGAAACACATCATGCGTTGATGATCAGTCCTGTATTGTAGAAGACGGCAATGGTAACTGCCAGCAGTATGGCTACTGTACCAAAGAAGATCCGATTTGGCGGTTTAACGGTGAATCGTGCCCTGATTATTATAATACTTGTACAACCTATACCAACAGACAGGGTCAGCCCGCTTCATATCTGGCGAAGACATTGGACTTTAACGGCTGTTCTGCGGATAATGTCGGTTGTCAGTGGTATTGTTCGGAATATAATACTACCGATGAAAGATGGGAATGTTATTATAATGATGATGGCGCTGCCGGCACGGAGGACTATGGCTATTGGAATTATGATCCGAATTCTCCGGGCGGTGGAATTGCAGAGCCAGCCTTGGCCTCAAGCTGGTTATCGCATCTGAATGCCAATGCGGAGAGTTGTACTGCCGGAGCGGACGGATGTAGTGAATTTGTTAGGACCGACCATGGCTCCAACTTAATCAGCAATGCCAGTTTTGAATATTATACAGGCACCCCCGACGATGGTAATGCAGATATTTTCACTAATTCATGGTCCGCTGTAAACGGAGCAGTTACCGAAGCGGATACGATCACTTCGCTGGGTGTTTCCCCATATTCAGACGTAACGGTTATGAATCTGCATTCAGCTGCTGTGCCTGGACCTTATATAATCTATGGAATTGATGCCGGGTCACCTGTCAGAAACAGGATATTTACGTATTCTTTTTATGCAATGCGAGATCCGGATCTGATTAATCCTGCGTGTACAGATACCGCTCGATTAGAACTATTACAGGCGGTCGGCCCTGCGTTGGCCTCAACAACTATAGATAATCTGAATGATCAATGGCAGAGATATCAAGTCACATATGCACATCCTGATTCATTCAATCCTGCCGTTTCCTATTTACTATTAAACATTGTTCCTGACACCGGCTGTAATATAATTATAGACGCCGCCAAAATAGAAGAAGCGGAAAGTGCCGGCCAGTATGAAAATTATGGAGCGATAAATAGAGTTTATTTAACCGGAGAGCGGGAAAGTTGTAATCCGGATGATGTCGGGTGCCAGAACTATACACCGCTTGCCGGTGGTTCCGTGATCCCTGGGCAGGTTAGACCACAAGATCAGTGTGATAGTGCAGATGTCGGTTGCAAAGCTTTTGAGGAGGTCAAACTAACCAACGTTGTACCGCGCCCGGATAATATTGAACGTTCCGGCATGTATTGTTATGGCGGGGCAAACCAGGGCAATGCGTGTTTAGTTGCCGGTGATTGTCCGGCAGGATACTGCCTCCCGGCTATATCATTTGTTCCGGACACAGGCGCGCAATGTTCCGCAGCCTATGTTGGTTGTGAAGAATTTACGAATTTGGATGAAGTTTCGGCCGGCGGAGAAGGAAAGGAATATTATTCTTTTCTGAAACAATGCGTTACGCCAGCCGATACGGACATTGCTTCATATTATGCCTGGGAAGGTGACGCGGTAGCCGGATACCAGTTAAGAGCATTCCGACTGAAACGCAGTGATGTTGGCGGTGCATTTCCGGCCCCTTGTACTCATTTGGAAGTCGGACCGACACTCCCGCTGGATTGTGAAGATTCATTAAACACTGTTGATGATTGTACTAGTGAGTACGGTATAAATCCTGATTGTACACAATTCTTTGATTCAAATTTAAATATATTTTATCGGTATAAAACGCAAACTATATCAGTAACAGAAGACTGCCACCCGGAGAGAAACAGTATAGACAACCTGACGTATTATGGATCGCCAAGCGAAAGCCGGTCATGTCCGGCACAATTTGCCGGGTGCAGAGAATACCTGGGAAATGCGGGATACAATTACCGACAGGTTAATTATGATGATTTTGAAGACGGTACCAATCAGGGTTGGAGTGCAGGTGTTGTAAGTCCTGAATCAGTTATGCTTAACGGTCATTCACTGAACATAGCGTCACCAAATCCAGTGAATAAGGAACCGCTTGATGAAACACTGGAAAATAAAAAGACATATATGTTGAGTTTCTGGGCAAAAGGTACCAGCGTAGCCCCGACTATTCGGTTTAACCACGCATTAAATAATAATGGTTATTTTGCTGATGCGGATCCGGCAACATTCCCCGCTTCAGTAGTTTTGACTAGTGATTGGAATAAATATACACTTGGTCCGGTGAATATTGATACTAATGACTACGTTGGTAATGTCGTGCCGGATGGTTTGGTTATTGAGGGCTTAGCCGGTGTTAATGACTATTTTGATAACATCGAACTGATTGAGACATCCAGCAGTCAATACCTGATCCGCGGGTCGTTTAGAACCTGTTATGGATCGGAAAACTGCGAGGCGTATTCTGATTGGGAAAATGTAACTCACAATCTAAAATCATTCACAAAATTGTGTTCGGAAGACACGGTGGGATGTGAAGCACTAATTGATACACAGAATAACAGTAATCCGTTTACACAGGTATACGGCAGTGGAGTGCTTAGCGCCGAAACTATTCCGATTGATCAAGTGGTTACACTGATTAATGATCCGGATAAATATTGTGCTGCCGAGGATAAAGGGTGTAAAAAACTCGGTAAACCAATCATTGATGCGAATAACAATCTTGTTTCTTATGAAGATACCTATTTAAAGGACAACCCGGAAGATTATGATGATATCTGGTGTGGTCAAACCGAGGTAGGTTGTGAGGAATACGGCTTTTCAGATAGCGGTGGTAAAACATTTTTCAAACAACCAAACGGCCGGACGTGTGAATACAAGCAACTACTGGGGACATATGAATTTAATTGGTATGTTGTCGGCACCGAAGAGGTCTGCGATCAGACACCAACTCCGCCTAATCCGGCGATTCCAGCATTTGTTTGTACGGAAGGAGCACTAGGCGGACCGCCGGCAGGGACAATTTGTGATCCGGAAAATCCAGTCGCCTGTACAGGATCAAGCACCTGCATACCGTGGGTCGGTTTGTGCGACTCGAAAGCTAACGGATGCACGGCGTATAGCGATCCGATGGATCCGGTTGGCTGTCAGCCAAACTGCCCGTTTGAAAACGGAGCGTTTTATGATGAAAATTGCGTGGAGACGCCGGGCGGACTTCCGGGATGTGCGACATACTACAATATAAAATCAACAGTTGATTCAACCAGTTGTAACGGTGTGGTCAACGAAGAAAAGGGATGTAAGCTGTTTAGTGACACGCAACAATCTCTCAACTATTCAGCGGATTTAAGTCCGGATGGTATAAAAAATTATTGTGATCTTACTGATCCATCAACTTATGGAAATGAATGCGATGTTGATGCTGATTGCGGAACCGGAATTTGTTTCCCGAATCCGGAATTTGGAGCGCCGGTATTGGGCAGAGACGGCACTTGCGTCGGCGGGACGAACCCGGGTGATCCTTGCACTAATGCAGCGGATTGTCTTGATGCAGGTGTCTGTGATCCATATGCCATTACTGCCGAGAGTCCGTCGCTTGATTCCAACACTGTATTGAAGGTGAAAAGAGACCGGGTTTGTGAAGAATGGCTATATTGTAAAACTTCATTTGAAGTGGACGACGAAACGGATACCGACGGTGACGGCAAAACAAAAGAAGATGTTTGTTTTGAAATCGGTCTGTGCGATGAGGCTGGGTCAAACGGTTCCTGTGCCAGCACGATTGATACGGCGCCGGTCAATGTAACCGGCGATACCCCGGCGTATCCTCTGGATGAATTCCAGAACCTTTCCGGTTTTGTCAGCGCCGGTCTGCATTATGGCTGTCGAACCGACCATTCTGTGGCTTGCACGGTTGCCACCGAAGCTACTGCCTGCGCCGGCTATGGGGATGAATGCGATATTATTGAAGGATACTATCCTTATTCGGAGATGTATGAAGTAGGGTTGGGCGGAGCGGTAACCAAGGATTTGGTACGTTTTGGCAATTTTGAATCTGACGCATTATCCCAGTTTATGGTTTGTAGTTCAGATATGGGGAATAAAGATTCTTCTTGTATTATAAATGAACACTGTATACCAGATGAGGATTCGCCAACTGATCCTGATTGTCTTGATGTAAATGATGAACAAACATGGACAACTCTTTACCCGAATATTGGAATGGACAGTGCTATTTCAGTTGTTGAAGGAGATACGATCAAAGATGGAAATGCGGCACTCGATGAAAACAACTATCTGCTTTATACGGCAGGATCACTGGGGGTGTGCGATAGTGACTCAACTAACGAAGGAACGCTATGTACCCTAGCCGGTACTGAATGTACTGGCGGGGGACTTTGTTCGTTCACTGGATTGGGTGTGAAGACCAGCTTGGGAACGAATATATTAAATAAAGCTGAATATATTGCCAGTCTTGATTTCCGATTTATCAATATGCCTGAAGCAGGGCAGGAACAAATTTCAATCTCTCTTGCACAAATTGATAGTTTCACCGGCAATATTGTTGGAGAAAATATTTTAGGCTATTTCGATGGTTCAACCGGCTGGACGGAGCAAATTCTGAAACCGGTGGTGGTTACGGGTATACCGGATGAAAATGCGGAAACTTTCCTTTTGATTAGAAGTATGAGTGGTAATGTTCCCTTTGCTATCGATAATGTTTCTATGAAGCCGGCACTGACAGTGAAAGCATCTGAATCAGCCGGAATTCGTGGTGATTATTACACTCTTATCTATGATAATTCAGGTATTCCCGGTCTGTCATATAGTTATTCAGGTACAACTACATATACTGGAACTGATCTTCAAATCAATGAATATGAATATTGTGTCCATGGTGATTATGCATATCTACCACCACTTTGTACAGTACATAATGTACCTACAGGGCAAAGATGGTCTACTCCAAATGAGACTACGACATGGAATGGCGGAATCCTAATTGACTCCAGCGGTTTCCATACGGTATTTGTGAATATTAACGACGGTTTCAGGCTCTATGTTGATGATATGGTTACACCAATATTTGACCAATATGGCGGTGGTGTTGCAACTCAAGGGTATATGTTTAGCGGATATTTTACCGCCGGGTGGCATCCTATAAAACTCGAGTGGATTAATAATGGAGATGACGGCGGTGTGCAGCTAGGGAGTGTGGCCGGTACTTATACAAACAATGATTGTAATGGAACCATTCTTCCTAATTTCTGCCAGCGCTATTTTGACGGTGTTGATCAAGGACCAATCGGAGCGGATATTGCTGATGGTGCTCGCGATTTCCCGATACCTTTGAATTATATAATCGGTCCAAGCCATCTGACAACACAACTTGATAGGGTATTCGGCACATATTTAGGAACGCATGTCAGTGAGTATCTGGATTACGATGCCGCGAGCATGGGCCCGCACTTGATTGACGTAACTGGTGCAGATGAGAAAATAGCGGTGCGCTGGACCGGAAAACTGCTAGTGGAAACAGCCGGTAATCATCAGTTCCAACTGCAACACGACGACGGAGTTAGGTTCTTTATAGATGACCTCGATACGCCAATCCCAGCTTCAAATGTGTGGAGTGATGGGAGTGGTACGGTTACATTTACTGTCAATGGACTTGATACCGGATCGCATCCAATAAAAATAGAATATTACCAAAATGAAGGAAATTCCAGTTTAAGTTTCTTATGGCAACCACCGGGAGCACCGGGGATGACAGTCGTTCCGACAACAAATTTATCAACGACAGATGGTGATCAACAATATATCAAACGCTCCTGCCGTGCTTATCCTAGGGAGGATTCGGAAGTCTGCCAATATACCAACAGCGACCTGGTGCAGTTCAACGGCTGGCAGGGGTACTGTATTGAGACAGACCCGACCAACCCGAATAAATGTATCACCTGGTGGCCGGTAGATGCGATCTCCGGCGAGTCCAGTGTATTCGGTACAGTGGAACCGGCCGGTTATCAAGGCAGGAGACCTCTTTATATGTGCGTGGAGTCAACTGGTAATTATAATGAAACAAGTACGTTTAATGACTTAATGGTTAATGGCGCGCAGTCATCTTGTCCGGATGATGAAGAGGGAGACATTAACATGCCGGTTTCAGAAATGCTCGGTCAGTTTTATGGGTATCGTCATCCGATAAAAACAAATTGGGCAAATATTCAGGCTGGTGCGGATAGTGATTGTGATGGTGGAGAAGATACAGCCTGTGGCATGGTAGAGAATCATGCTCCTTGTAGAGTAATTGGTGGAGGAACAAGCGCGAATCTCTATGGCTTTTGCGGCTGTACTGGTGGGGCAACAATGAGTTATTTAGTTGTCGATGCTTTAGAACAGGATAAATTCTATGAATGGGAAATAGACCGAATTGAATGGACGGCACAAAGATCAAGTCATGGCGATTGGCCACAGGGTCAAACAACTTGGATCGCAAATAAAGCAAATGATTGGACAGTGCAGGGAGATGAAAGTAACTGGTTCAAAGATAAAGACGCATCGATTGAATGCGGTTCTCAAAACTGTTTCAATTTCAAAGTAAATTTTGACGGTAATCAATTGTTAGACAGTTTCAGAGTGCATATGGTTGATGGAAGTCAAGCTTGGGGTGGTATGTGGGTAACAGGTACGATATATTTGCGTGATGTTTGTAAGGAAGTCGCTAAAGTTGTCAGTTCAACCGACGACAGTGCATGGGCGCAAAGAACAGCATCTGCCAGCTCATATATCATTCAGGACCTTTTATATTCTTACAGTTCTGACGCTGCACCGTTTGGCGCAATGGTTGCCGGAGCAGGTGCTGATCCGGGTGAATCGTGGGGCAAAGATTCTTCTGGTCTACTACCGGTATTACTTGAAGGACTTGATAGTTCACCATCGCCTGCAGTAAACAACACCAGGCTGGGGCAGTCGTACAGCTGTAGTGCAAGATGTAATAATAGCCCCACTACTTATTGTGAAGTAAACGCGGATTGTCCTCTAGGTGGTTTATGCGATCGTACCAGTTGTGTGCCAAAAGTTTGTTTTGGTGGAGCTAACGATTCAGTACATCGCAGTGTACAATATTCCTGTTCTTCGGATGCGGATTGTCAGGGAACAGAAGATGATCGCGCAGTCTGTGTAGGAGTTGGTTTATGTAGTGGTGATCAGACGATTGAATGTACGACTGATACAGATTGCGGAACAGCAGGTTCATGTGTTGGCGCTGATGCGAAGCTGAAGGGTGATGGGCCAGTAAATACAGGAAATGCATGGGCTCTAGAAAGGTTACAAAGAATATTTGCCAATGTCTATGGATCATGGCGCTGGGATGATGCAACTGGTTCTTATGTTGATGTCCCTGATTTTGGCGGTTCGTGGAGACAGGTATGGAATGATAAATTCGATAATATGGTTTTATGTAATTTAAACGGAACAGGACCGCGCCCAATTTGGCCAGGACCAGAAACTGACTACTGCGCGATTTTACCGAAGGTTAGTAATATACTGGTCAACGGAACAACCGGCGATGTGGTGATGAATGGTGGAGGTTCAGTTACACTGTCGTTTACCAGTTTTGTTGATGCTGAGCAGGAGGAGTTGAAGAATATAATTGTGGACTGGGGTGATGGTTCAACGCCAACCTCTATTGTGTGGAATGGCGCGCCGAAATCTGATCCGAGTCAACCGCATCTATTCTCACATACCTATGATGATGTTGTTGGTCCAGGGGCGGGGGAATACCAGATTGAAATCATGCTGAAAGACAATTGGGGTTTCTGCAACAATGCTGTTTTGCCTCCGGGTCCAAATTATAGACAATGTGATATTAATGGATTATTTCCTTACCATGAGTATACAGAATATGACGGTATAATCCGTGTCTACCCAAGCTAAGCAAAATAAATAATGTTCAGAAAGAATTTTTCTCGATTCAGAAAAGCACTGTTACCAATTATTGGTGTATTGCTTTTAGTTGTGTTTGTCGGGTTGTTGATGCCAGGGGAAACAAAAGCAAATTGGGTTGCAGATGGATTTATCAGTGTCATTGGTTCGTTCGGCGGTAAAATACTGGAGTTACTCGGTGCATTGCTCGGTCTGCTGATTGAAATGACGATCAAGATATTCCGCTTCAATAATTTCGTCAATATGAAAGCTCCACCGGCGGTGCATATCGGTTGGACAATCGTCAGAGATCTGTCCAACATGATGTTTATCGTAATACTGATCGTGATTGCTTTCGGTACCATTATGAAGATCCAGGCATACCATGCCCGCAGTCTTTTGACGAAAATGATTATCATGATAATCCTGATAAATTTCAGCAAGACAATCACAGGATTGTTTGTGGATTTCTCACAGGTGATCATGCTGACATTTGTGGATTCGTTCAGTGATTCAGCTCCGATTGTGCTTACGGTCGGCCTGAATTTGAATCAAATGGTCAGTTTTGCCAAGGAAACGGATGGAAAATTAGGGGTTGTATCTGTGCTAGTTGCGGTTTTTCTGGCTAACGCCATGCTGGTGGTCGCGATTGCGGTCATCCTTGCCATGCTGGTTATCCTTATCTATAGAATCCTGAATATTTGGATTTTAGTTATACTTTCCCCGATAGCTTATGTTGCATCGGTCCTACCTAACACGTCGCGGTATGCCTCCAGATGGTGGTCGGAGCTGGGAAAGAATCTCTCATCCGGACCGATTTTGGCTTTCTTTTTATGGTTGTCGCTTTCCATCATTTCCACCAGCGCCGGTGCGCCGATTGATTTATCTGATCCGAGCATTGGTGGAATAACCAACGAACCTATTTCTGATGAGCTTGATGATACACAACTGCCGAAAGGTGCTTCGGCAATTATGAATACTCAGAACATGTTCAACTACATAATTACCATCGCCCTTTTATTAACCGGAATCATGTTGACACAAGAGTTAGGGGTGATGGGAGGAAGTACAGCTGCTAAATTCCCGGCTATGGCGAAAAAAATCGGCATGGGCGCCGTCACCAAGCCGTTTAGTAAAGGATCACAAGCATGGGCATGGGGTGCCAGAAAGATCAGAGCCGGCGGAATAGGCAAGAAGAATGCGGAAGGAAGGGGTTTTATGCAAGGAGTTGATCTGAATCCGGCAAGTGTGCTTCGCACCATGAAGGGTGGTTTTGACCGAAAACGCGATCAGGAAGAACGTACAGGAAGGGTTGAAACCGGCAGAAGGCTGGAACAAGGAGGATTTACGGGAGGGATATTGGGGGCGGGATCATCATCCTGGGTGGATAATTATGCCCAAGGGTTTTTATATAATAAAGGTATTAAGCATCTGTTTAAAGGAAAGCAAGGTGATATTACGGCTATGGATACGGAAAGACACCGCCAGGAAGAAGAAATGAAAAAACTGCAGGAAATGAGTCAACAGCAAAATACCACGGAAGCATATACTGATATAGCTGGTGGCGATTTGGATCATGCCGTTGGGGAGGTTGAGAGTATTGATTTTGAAATTAAAGGGATAAAAGTTCAGGCCGAGGCGGCAGATAACGTTTATCATACACCCGATAATCTGGATGCGGAGGCATTGGAAATTGAAAATCAAGTTAGTAGCGGTATGTTGTTACCGGGTGATATTAAATCACTTGAAGCGCAATCAAAAGTCCTCCGTAAGCAATCTGCAGATACCGGGGACATTAAACTTTCTGAAGAGGCGGATGCAATTGATGTAAGGATCGGGGCCGGTGTGTTGTCTGATGACGAAAAAGGTTATCTTGCAGAATCCGCCAAAGCTAAACGTGCGGAAGCTAATCGACTCCGTGAAAGTCGCAGATTGGCAGAGGGCCAAGAGAAACCGTCCGATCTGGACGATCAGGCATTTCAGATCCAGAATACAATTAGTTCTGGTGTTTGGACGCCGGAACAAATACAATCAATCAAAAGAGAAGCCAATGATAAACGTGAGGAAGCAGAAGTAATCAGAAGAGAAGATCCTACTGGGGCTGATGCAGTGGCACAAGCAAGGGTGGCTGCCTTGGAAAAAGAAGCTGGTGAAATAGATACACTAGTTGATCCGGCTGCAAAGAAATTGGATGAAATGGAAGAGCTCAAAGCAAAAGCTAAAGCCAAACGTGATGAAGCAGCAGCAACTACGGATACTACAAAGCAAATAGCTTTGGAAAAAGAAGCGGTTGATATAGAGGCAGAAATCAAAGATGTTGAAGTATCGCCGGGAGAAAGTTCGCGACTATTTTCGATTGCTGAAGCTAAACGCAAGGATTCAGAAAAACTACGAGCCGTAGAACCGGCAGAAAGAATAGCGGAATTGAGTGCCCGACGAGAAAAAGCAATAGCGGAAAAAGCAAAGAAACAGTCGGAGTTAGACGAATTCAACAATATGACAGATGGGATAGATGCTAGTGGTAAAAAAGTAACAAGATCGGAAAGACAGCGTGAATTTGCACGAGCTAGACTGAAAGAAATGGCTGCGGAAAAGGAAGCGGCCCGCCAAGCTCTGTTGGATGGTGGACTTAGCGATGCTCAAAAAGATGACAGAAATAGTCAAATCAAAGCTAAAGACATAAAGATAAAAGTAGTTACTGATGATATAAATAGGAAAGCTGCTTTAGGCGAAAGTACAGATCTTTTGAGAAAAATGCTGGCAGAGCTGAAAAAAGACAGAAACGCTTTACAAGTTGATGAAACTACGGGAAAAGTTAGCGATAACGCCAAGGCAACTGACAAAGAAAGAGAAGCCAACGAGCCGCAGATAGAATTTTTGAAAAAAGAAGCGGATAAATTCAATGAAATCGCAGGCAGGGAAGATATGGATGAGACTGTGCGGAAAAACTATGCGGACGAAGCAGCAAAAAAACATAAAATAATTGTTGATCTTGAGGAAAGAATCAAAGAAGAATCCGCCTTTCGCCCGATCGACTTTTTAGCAAACTTAGAAAGAAGAAGCATGGTTAGTGAAGCAGCAAGAAAGATAGATACTACTAACGAAGACGAATTGATGGCATTGATGCAAAATGCTGTTGCGAGGGGGAATGTAACAGATGCATCTGCGGTGGCAATGTCGGCGGCAAAAGCAGCGCATTTAAATGAAGTGGTTATGGATCATCGTGCGCAATCGGACTGGTATGAAGATGTGGACGGCAAGCTTACAACAATTAAGTCAGATGGGGCTAGGATGGTTTTCAAAGCCGGCCAGTCCATGTCAGCCGGTATTGAGGGCCTGCATGTATTTATGAATGAAATATTTGAGAAACAACTGGGCTATAGTCATCAATCTACATTGGCGCTGGAGAGTGATTTATCGAGCGCGGCGGAACATGTTGAACATTGGACTTTTGGACAAGCAGTTGGCACATCTCCTGATGGTCAGTTTAAGCAGAGATCCCGCGCGGAACAAGGCGCGAGAGTGGCGACAGAAAGATCCAAAAGAGATCCCGCAGCTTTATACCGCCTCGGTAACCGGCTCTCACTTTCTACTGAAATGTGGAAGGATGACTCCGACCATACTAAAGGACGCGAGTCGGTACTCAATGAATATGCTGTTCCGGAAATTATGAATTGGCAAAGATATTCATTTCTTGCTGAGAGACAGAATATAAATGCTAATGCGGCAAAGCATTTACTTGGTGAAAGAAATAAACCGCTATTTGACCTTATGAGGGAAAAGGCAATAAGTAAAGGTACATTTGATGGGGATGTGAAGGCAGGAGGAAAGGGTGGATTCAGAAAATTATACGATGACTTACTAATACTTGCTCAATCGGAGGATAAGGAAAGCGGAACTCAGGCTGATATTAGAAGATCACAACAATTGATGAGGAGTTTACGTATGTTAAAGTAAAGGGATAATAATATGACTGATAAAATAAATACAAATAATATACCGGATTTAGAAGATTTAAAATTACTTGAAAAATACAAGGAATATATTGATTATGTTGAATTTAACAACGAGATAGCACTGGCCAAAGATATCTCCGACATGCTGCTTGCTCTGTTCGGGCATACCCCGAATTTCAATGTAAAAAATCCGGATTTATTTAAGGAATATCAGTCTATTTTAATCCGCGCGCGCTGGGTCGCTCTTCCACTTCTGAAAGACCCGGATGTATTGGAGATGTTTGAAAAATATTACATGGAAGGGATGGCAATGTCGGAATTGGTGGATATCCAGGAAAAACTGAAAATTAATTTATTGAATCACTTATTACCGGAGGATCGGGATAAGCTGAAACTGGCAATCAGAAAAGCTTTGGAAAGAAATGTCCAGTTAATAACGAAAGACAAGCTTCAGGCGGATGAGGAAAAAAGAGATCCGACAATTGCAAATTGGATTTTGGATTTTACTTCAGAATTGGGGACCAATATGTTTGACCGGGTAAAGGAGAACCAATATTTTGTAAATGGAAATAATACAAAAAAACTGTCAGAAACGGAAAAAACAAATCTGAGAGTACTACTTAATATCTATCGCCGTTGTGGCAGATCGTCTTTGACTCTTGAGGGAAATGAAGAACCAATTCCAGTTGATACAGAAAACAGAGTCGGTACCATCCGCGAAGGCCAGTTTGAAGAGATAAAAATGAAGGATTGGATAGCATTGGTGGAAAAGATGAAAAGTATCCGTAACATGAATTATAATGTTGATGATGCGCCGGCGGAAATGACCGAAACGGAGAAAGAATTACAGCGGGAAAAACTGATTATGGAATTTCTCGGATCAGAAGGGGAGAGGATTATGATCCATAACGAGGAGAACAGCCTCGAGGAGACTAGTAATACAGGATTACAGGCGCTTGTTTCGATACTGATGGATGCGGTAGATCGGAAAGATAAATACAAAGCAATAGCTGCATTGCGCGTAATCGCGGATAAGGGTAATTTGACGGAAGAATTTAAACTGAATGAAAGAGTCAGCGCATTGGCTAAAGAAATATTGCAAAAGCAATACAAACCGGAAATAACCGCTGATTTTCAGCGTAATGGTTTCACGGCGCCCTATTTAAGTATATTTCTACAGCATATATTCCGGGAGAAAATGAATCTGGATGATGCGGAGTCCGCCCGATTTGGCGTACAGCTGGAAAATATTTTGGTGGAAAAGGGGCAGACATCCGTACAGGGGATGGTCTATGGTGATTTGATGAGCGGAAAATATATGTGGCAAGCAATAAAAGATGAAGGAGTTAAACTGTCAATTCCGGATCAGATCTAGTTACTTATTGGCAACTAAAAAACAGACTGGAAAGCCTGTTTTTTGTTGGGTTTACAATTAATTAGTCAGGAGTAAAATGTAATTATAATGCGAAGAATATATATTCTATCAGAAAAAAATATAGCTGAGTATTTATTGAACCAAGTCAATAAATCGCTTCCTTTCAGGTTATTAAAAATTACCGAAGTCACGGAGATAACTAAATATACTAACGCTAGTTTTGTTTACCGGGTGCACTGCATTACCAATCAGGGGAAAAAGACTTTATTTCTTAAGCAGTCAGATGGTTATACGAAAAGAAACAGGAGAATTCGCGTGGATCCCGAGAGGGTAATAATTGAAGGAGAAAAGCTGAAGTTATTAGAATCATTGTTTGGTAAAGGAATTGTGCCTTTGGTATTATATGTTGATCTGAAAAATTATATTTTGGTGATGGATGATATTCAGGGGAAAAAGAAGATACTGATCGAAGAATTTGATCAGCATAAAGTGTATCCTCAGCTGGCACGGAAATTTGGCATTTTTTTTGGCACTCTGCACGGTAAAACATATAACACCCCACCCGTTTTCAACCGCTCGGCCTGGCAAAAAAGAATTTATCGTCTATGGAGAAACTGGATTCTATTTGGAGCGAAAAAGATCCTGCCCGATAAAACAATTCGTGCGTTTATCCGACAGTCTGATCGGGCAAAAAAATCCTTGATCTGGGGAGATCCGGTCAACAAAAATATCTTTGTTAATCGGCAAAATTTTTCGGTACTGGATTTTGATTTTGCTATGTATCACGATCCTGCTCTGGATAACGGGGTGTTTCTGGCGCACTGGGTTATAAAAATGTTGGAAGGAAAAAAGAAAATTGCCATTGATTGCCGGAATTTTATCATAAATTTCACCAAAGCATATCTTAAAACAACTATGACCATGGGTTTGTCAGTGCAAGAGCGCGACGGCATTATGAAAAGAACCATTGTCTGGACGGGTGTTTACATGGTCTCTCGTACGGACGGGCGGTCGGGCTCTTATTACAAAAAGTCACCGGTCTGGGAAAGCCAAATCAGAGAAACAGGTTTGGCGCTAATTACAAAGAAAAAAAATAATACCGCTGATTGGTTTAGAAAAGCTTTGACAAAATAAAACACCCCGCGCACCGTACCAAAATCAATCAGTACGAAACGCGGGGGAAAAGGTGAGGGCGCCAGGTTTTACGCCAAGGCGCCAGCGAAAAGGAGCAGGGTGCCGATCGTGGCGAAAGGTCCATCACCGCGATGGTTCTTTACCGAAATCAGCAGACACGCTAGTGCGAGCACTAGCACGATAGGCTTGACGAAGCGCATTGTCAGCCTTCCTTGGTGAGGAATTCCACGGCCATCTCTTCGTTTTCGTGGAAGGCCAGCCATTTGTCGGCCGGCGACCACAGGCCGAGCGTCCGCAGAGCGTACATTTGGTCACGCGACCAACCGAACAGCACGACCTTCTTGGCCCGTCCCTCCTTGGCCAGAGACTTGCGGTTCCAAGCGAGGATCGGCACAAGGTGTGCGATGGTTCCTTCGCGACCGGAGAAGAACAGGAAAGCGTCGGATCGGGACGCCCAGATGCCGAGACGAAGGCTCCAGGTGACGAAAGGATCCGCCACGCCTCCTTGACGGTATTCCCTCGGAAGGGATTGGGCGATGATGTTGCAGTCCGTGATCGTCCGAATACTCCCGACATGGACAGTGCGGAGGGGAGCCGCAATGTGACCATGACAGAGGATGCCAGACTCATCAAAGATCCGGACGAGATCGCCCTGGATGCCCACGTTGGCTTCCCAGCGCTTCTGATTGAGAAGTATCGCGATTTTCATCGCGGCTTCAGCAAAGCTACCGCCACCGAGGTCGCGGTCCCCCTGAATGAACACTCTTTTTCCCATTGTCACTTGCCTCCGGGACGGTGGTGATTCTAAACCAGCCAGAATAATTTCTGGACTAGTTGTGCTCTATGTCAATGTGCCAGTAAAATGGGCACTCCTCTAAAAACGAATTATTTCACTTTCGACGGAATGCCCACTTCTCTCTCCAGTGTTTGAGTTTAACCGGCCATTATATACCTAATTTCACTTTTTGTCAATCCTAAAAGACTAATTCTTGGCTAAAATAGGGGGTTTTCAAAACGTGAAAAATCCATTATGATTGTAGGTACTATCTAATGATTTAATATTTATTGTTTTATGAATCCCGTTAGAGAAAATAGTATATGGTATACTTATCTAATACAAAGCCAAAAAGATAAACATTGGTATACCGGTTGTACTGATGATTTACGAAAGCGCTTTAAGGAACACAATAACGGTATGGTAAATTCTACTAAAGGTCGAGGGCCATTTAAATTAATTTATTATGAAGTGTGTCTTAATAAAAATGATGCTTTTGCTAGGGAAAAATATTTGAAATCTGGTATGGGCAAAAGATATCTAAAAAATCGTATTAAGCGCTTCCTAACTCTAACGGGATGAATAAGCGTATCGCCAAGCTACTCAGTGACTTTGGTTTTTTTGTTTTCGGTAAGTTTTACGGATCACTGGGCGAACCGTCACCTATCTACATAACAAGCAAGCGTCTTTATTCCCACCCGGACAAAATGAAAGTAGTGTCAGAAGAAATAGCTGATTTTATGAAAGGTAAAAGTATTGATCTAGTGGCCGGTACAATGGTTTCCGGCACCCCTTTAGCCATGGCCGTATCGCTTGCATCGCATAAGCCGTTTATTTATCTTCGGCAAAAAACGAAGAAAGATGGTTCTTTGGTTACTTTATTGGAAGGGTTATACAGAAAAGGGGAAAGTGTGTTGGTGGTAGATGACGGGATCGGTACCGGCAGTACCAAAGAGCGCTTTATTAAAACTCTGCAGAAAAAGGGTCTGGTTGTCAAAGATGTACTGGTCCTTTATGATGCCGGGGTAGAGTATATTCCATTCTATGCAAAACATAAAATTAAAATTCATTCGTTTGTAAAACATAATGATCTGGTTAAGTTCATGGTGAAGAATGGTTACATTTCAAAAAAATTAGGGGACTATATGTATGATATTTGGAAGAACCTGAAAGAATGGCAGAAAGACCAGAAAAAGTGGAATGAATTTGTGTCACTGGCAAAATCCGAGGGTTTTACTGATTCAAACAAATGAAGCGGATTTTACTTAGTGGATCTTCAAATAATCCCTTGGCAAAAAAAATTGCTTTAAAGACGGGTATCAGGTTGGGAAGATTATCCATCAAAAAATTCAGAGACGGGGAAAAATATGTAAATGTCGGGGAAAATTTAAAAGAAAAGGAAGTAATTATCCTGCAATCAGGTTCTATGCCGGCAGATGAACATTTAGTTGAGCTTTTATTAATTTTGGATGCGGTAAAAAGATTACGACCAAAAAAAATAATAGTGCTATTGCCGTTTTATCCTTATCGCAGGCAGGAAAAGGAATCACAAAAGGGGGATGCAATATCAGCAGAACTAATTGGGGGGCTTTTGCAGGCCTGTAAAATAGATAAACTTGTTGTTGTAGATCTGCATAGCCCTGTAATAAAAGGATTTTACAAAATTCCGGTCAAAGAAATATCCGCGATTCCATTATTTGTGAAATACTTCCAAAATAAAAAGATAGATGCCGCAGTTGCCCCCGATAAAGGAAGTATAAATCGTTCTGGCCGGTTTGCCTCCTTACTTAAAATTCCGGCCTTGGTAATGGAAAAAAAGCGAACTGAGCATGATAAGGTACATAGCCTAAAACTTATGGATATTTCTGGAAAAGCAGTGGAAGTGAAAAATAAGAATGTTGTGCTGGTTGATGATGAAATAAATACGGCGGGAACATTGGCAGAAAATGTAAATGTTTTAAAAAAACTTGGAGTAAATGATATATATTTTGCAGCGACTCATGCTGTTTTATCCGGTAAAGCGATACAGAGGATAAAAAAAATGGCAGTCAAAGAGATAATTACTACTGATACTATCCGATTGCCTTCCGTAAAGAAAATTAGTAAACTGAAAGTGTTGTCCGTTGCAGATATAATCGCAAGAACGTTATAATACATCAATAAGCGGGTTTAAACTATATAAAGATACTCGTTCGCCTTGTCTTATTCGTGCCCATAACTCCTCCCTTCGTTTAATTAGATTTGAGCTTCGGAAGGCAAGCAGTTATTCAATTAACAATGTTTGCCCGTCGAAGCTCCAATTTCAATCGGAGCGTAGTCGGGCGCCCGTAGCTCAGCTGGATAGAGCGTAGGATTCCGGATCCTAAGGTCGGAGGTTCAAGCCCTCCTGGGCGCACCAAAATTTAACATAGGATGATCATAGTGGAATAAGGAATAACGGTTTCCGCCAGAGGCGGACCAGCCTTGGGCTGGCAAATCCTGTCGGGCGCACCATTATAATCAATCGAATAAAATTGCAGTGTGATTCGGGGAATAAAGTTAAAGGTTCTGCGCCCGAGGCGCACCCGCCTCCGGCAGGGATTCCTCATGGTGGCACTAATCTCTTCCGGTAAAAATCAAAATATTTGATATTCAGGATAACAAATAAACTACCCATTTCTGGGTAGTTTATTTGTTTTAGTATTGCTTATTTTAGGTGTTCTTTTTTGACCTGGTCCAGTAGTTGTTCTAATTTTTTACTAATGTCCACGCGATATGGGTGTTGTTTATCGATGTCTAAAAGTTTTTCAGGTATAGTGCTAAGTTGTTTATTGAAATATTTTCTTATTTCATCAAGACTCGGTAATTTCTTTACTAATTTGCCTTTGGTTAGCACTTTTTTAAGTAATGGGGAGCCATAATTTTCATTTTCCAAACCAACAATATCATAAGCTATTTTATTATTCTTATATTTTCGGAAAACCTGTTTTCTACCGGGATAACTTTGCTTGCCAGGAGTTAATTTCGCCGTGTAATGTATGTTTTTACCATCTCTAATTTCCGCAACTTTATATACAACTTCAAGACTGGGGGAGTCAGACATGGTGGCATATTCTGTGGCGATAACAAATGAATCAATCGGCGCTTTATCAGCTAATAATTTTTTCACTTTATATTCATCCAGATTAGTGGCTACCATGATTTTTACATTATGGAGACCATTTTTATCCAACATTTTTTTGGCAACAAATGATAGTTTGCCGAGATCGCCGGAATCTATGCCAATATAGTTCAGATTACCCCCTTTTTTCTGTAATTCTTTGGCAACAATTATTGCATTTTTTATCCCTTGCTTTATATCATAAGTATCTACCATGAATGCCCCGTTATCAGGGAAATAATGAACCATTTTTCTAAAAGCGGTCAGCTCCTCTGTAAATGATTTAATAAAAAAATGCTGTCCTAATACAAGGTAATTTTCTTGCTGGGGAATTTTATACTTTCTAATAAATTCCGGCCAGGCATTAATATGCAGTCCACAAATATATCCACTGCGCAAACCTTTCATCCCTGATTCAAAGGATTGAGATCGCTGCATACCCAAAACAATATCTTTACTAATAGTACTAATTCTAGCCGCCTTGGACATAAACAAAACATTGGAAACGGTAATGCCAAAAATAACGGTTTCAATAACCGAGGCTTCAATTAAAGGCGCGGTTATCCTTATTATCGGTTCTCCGGGGAAGAAAATAGTTCCCTCTGGCATGGCAGAAACATCACCAGTAAAACGAAATTTTCTTAAGTAGTCGGCAAATTTTTTGGTAATTAAATTACCATCAATAAGTATTTGAATTTGTTCTTCTGAATAGCGTAAATTTGTCAGGTAATTTACTAATTCTTCTAAACCTCCGCAGACCATATAATTTCTGTTTTTTGGCATATCTCTGACAACTAAATCAAAGGTAGCAATTTGTTTATCTTTACCTTCTTCTAACCAAATAGCAGCTTGAGCATAAGTGGAAGATAGTTGTGTCAGAAATAAGCTGGAAAATTCAAAAAGATTATTCATAAGTATGTTTTTAATGGCTTTCACATTACAATTATAGTACTTTTATTCAACTTTGTTAAGTTTATTATAATTTTTATTTAGCAAGTTACGTGGTAATGATAATATTTTTTTAAGATGATGATGTAATAGAAATAGTTGAGGAAAAAATTGTAATAACAAAAGTAAGCAAATAGAATATTATTGACAAAAGACAAAAAATCTGTTATCCTGAGGTGGTAATATGATTATAAAAAAACTATGCGTAATGATATCAACGCATTTAGATTAGGTAACATAATGACTAAAGTAGTTGTTATTTTTGTTTTTAGTGCCGCCGTTTTTTCGGCGATTTTTTATTTAGGGCAAAGCGGAAAGTTAGTGGAAAAAACAAAGGCAACTGACTCATATGCTGAGATTATCCAGCCCTATGCAGGGAGTCAGGTTATTGCACATACTGATGCCACAGAAGATTCAACCTATGAGTGGAAAGTGAATGAGGTATCCCAGCAGAGCGGAATAGTACCGACTAAATTCCTTGCGCATTTTAATGGTAGCCTCCAAACTGCAGCGGGTGAGAATCCAGCCACGAGTGAGTCGATTGCTTATGAGGATGTAAAATTCGGCCAGGGGATGGTCGGTACGGCTGATTATCCGATGACCGGCAATTTTGATGTCACAAAGGGTACGCTGGATCTTTGGCTGACACTAAAAAAACCGCTGGACGATCCAGATTTTGACAGTAGTCCGTATTTTCTTTATTACCATAATTCCGGTACGAGTGATTCTTTCATGGTGAATGTCCATAGTTCAAATGTTTTAAGCTTTACAATGTATGATTCTTCAGACGGTTGGGAGCTGGCTGTTCAGGTCAATACAAGCAACTACACAATTCCGGTGGGAGTGCCTTTTCACTTTGTAGCAACATGGTCTGTCGCGGAAAAGACAGCAAAATTATACCTGAATGGTGAACAGGTATCACGCAGAGATTATGAGGCGGACGAGCGCTTTCCGGAAATCGTTGTCGGCGCGGAAAATGTTAGGATTGGAAACACAAACGTAGTGGTTGACGAAGTCAGGTTTTTGAATGATGTATTATCAACAGACCAGATAAAAGATTCTTATGTCCGTGGCATACCGTATTCAGAAAGTGATGTTTATTATAATGGTACTATCAGTCAGGGCGATACGGTTGAGCTTACTGTTACGGATGGCGGAATTCCGCTTTCAGACAGTGCAACTGTCGCTGGACAAAAAATTACTGTAACCAGCCCGGTCGGTTATTTTGTACCGAATACTGATAGCTTAACAGTTAGTTTTAATACCGCTACCGCGATGACCTGCCGTTACGGCACAGTGCCGGATGCGTATGATAATCTGCCGTTGATTGCGGAAGGTGCGGAAACGTTACATACGATTACATACGCGGTGGACAGTATAATTGAACAATTCCCAGTGGCGATCAAATGCCAGGGAACAAGTGATGATGCTGATGATTATGGATTCTTCCGCCGTTACCGTGTATTGCCTGAGCCGAAACTGACCTATCCTAAAATCTCAAAACTTTGGTGGGGTAATGCAGTGTTGGATTCAGAAATTCCATATCTTGCTAAATTTGATTTTGTTAATACGTCAAAAAGTAATGTTACAAAACCTGGAATGATTAAACAACTCAAAACGTTAAACCCGGACATAGTTACACTTGTCTATCAGGATATGATTGGCGTCCAGGATTATCCCGGCGTGGCATATCAGTCTGAATTGGACCGCGTGTCGGAGTCTTGGCGTCTTCAAAGTTCTGAAGTCCCGGGTGATTATTGCCGAAACCTTTATTTTCCCGATAATGATCCTTACAACCTGTATGTAAATGCTCCTTTTAATGAACAGAGCGCAAATCATACGGAGAAGGATCTGATAGATCGCCTTTCCTATTTTGATGGTATTTGGTGGGATGTGGTCGGACCGGATTTTTGGTTTTTGTATGATTTTACCGGAACCCCGCCCAGCTTTATTGAAAATTGTGATTTTGATAATGATGGAATTGATGAAGATTTAAACGTGACTGAAGATCGTGTTAAAGCATTACAAATCTGGGCTGACGGTATTCATGATATAATGTTGCGTTCACGCCAAAAATTGGGGCAAGATGTTCTGATGGCCGGCAATGGTGATGCATCTGTGCATTCCGACTTCAACGGAAAAAATGTTGAACATTTTTTCTCCCCCAGCAGATTTTCATATTACTTTGATCCGAATAACCTGCAGGGTTTTCTCTATTGGCAAGCACATTCAAAAGAGCCGAGAATGAATGAGAATTTGTATGAGATTCTCTATCCATATGGAACTTCGACATTTTATAAATATATGCGATACGGCTTAACCGCAAGCCTTCTGGCCGGTGTTTATTTTGATCCTAACTTGGGATCTGACAATGAGAACAATTCATGGTGGTTTGATGAATACTGGATCGATATCGCAACAGGCAGGCCGACTGACATTCTTGAAACTGGTAGCGGATATCTCGGTGAACCGCTAGGGGACTTTTATATAGTACAATCAAATGTGTACCGTCGTGACTTTGAAAACGGGATAGTCCTGCTTAATAATACTTCCGGATCATCTACCGTTAACCTCGGTGGAACATACCGGTATCTGGATGCGACGAACGGCGGACAGGACCCAGTCGCTAATCCGGGCGGTGAAACAGATTCAGTTACCATGAGTTGGTACGATGGGAGAATATTACTTAATCCTTTACCGCCGCAAGACAGTACACCACCGGGAACAATTAACGATTTGAATGCTACTTAAAGAATTGCATGTGAAAAGGTTAAGACCATTTAATGGTAAGTAACGCTTATTGACAAAAACCATATTTTCTGTTATCATGAAGTGGTAACATGAGTATAAAAAAACTATGCGTAATGATATCAGCGCATTTAGATTAGGCAACATAATGACTAAAGTAGTTGTTATTTTTGTTTTTACTGCCGCCGTGTTGTCGGCGGTTTTTTATTTAGGTAGGAGCGGTAATTTAATAGAAAAAACAAGAGCAACAGATTCATATGCTGAAATAGTACAGCCATATGTAGGAAGTCAGGTTATTGCACATACTGATGCTATGGAAGGGTCTAATTATGAATGGACAATAAACGCTGAACCGGTCCAAAGCGGAACAGTCCCAACAACATTTCTTTCGCATTTTGACGGTGATTTACGAACGATAACAGGCGAGGAGCCGATAACCAGCAGTTCTGTTACATATGAATCAGTGAAATTCGGCCAGGGTATGGTAGGAACAGCAGATTATCCGATGACCGGCAATCTTGACGTTACAAAGGGTACACTTGATCTTTGGCTGACACTAAAAAAACCGCTGGACGATCCGGAGTTTGATAGTAGTCCGTATATTCTTTATTATCACAATTCCAGTACAGGTGATTCTTTTATAGTGAATGTGCATAATACCGATGTAATAAGTTTTACCATGTATGATTTTTCTGACGGATGGGAATTGGCTGTTCAGGCCAGCACGAGCAACTATACAATCCCAGTAGGAGTACCTTTTCACTTTGTAGCAACATGGTCTGTCACGGATAAAGTGGCAAAAGTTTATTTGAATGGTGAACAGGTATCACGCAGAGATTATGAAGCGGACCAGCACTTTCCGGAAATCGTTGTCGGCGCGGAAAATGTTATGATTGGAAATACAAATGTTGTAATGGATGAGATCAGGGTTTCAAATGATGTATTATCAACAGATCAGATAAAAGATTCTTATGTCCGTGGCATGCCGTATTCAGAAAGTGATATCTATTACAACGGGATTGTTAGTGAAGGTGATACTGTAGAATTGAGCGTTACTAACGGTGGTATTCCTCAGACGGACAGTGCAACTGTCGCCGGACAAAAAATTACTGTAACCAGCCCGGCGGGATATTTCATACTAAATACAGACACATTTACTGTCAGCTTTAATACACCTACCGTCATGACTTGTCATTATGGAGCTGTGCCGGACTCATACGCTAACCTACCGCAGGTTACAGAAGGGACGGGGACTTCACATACAATTACATATAATGTAGATACTATTGTCGAACAATTTCCGGTTGCTATCAAATGTCACGGGGTGGGCGACGAAGCTGATGATTACGCGTTCTTCCGGCGCTACCGTGTATTGCCTGAGCCGAAACTGACCTATCCTAAACTTTCAAAGATTTGGTGGGGTAATACAGTATTAGATTCAGAAGTCCCATACCTTGCTAAATTTGATTTTGTTAATACATCAAAGAGTAATATTACAAAACCCGGACCGATTAAACAACTCAAAACATTAAATCCGAACCAAGTTGTCCTTGTTTATCAGGATATGATAGGCGTTCAGAATTATGGAGGTGTAGCATATCATTCTGAATCGGATCGCGTTTTGGAGTCTTGGCGTCTTCAAAGTTCTGAGGTTCCGGGTGATTTTTGCCGAAACCTTTATTATGCGGGTAATGATCTTTATAATCTTAATGTTAATGTTCCTTTTGGTGAGCAGAGTGCAGATCATACGGAGAAGGATTTAATTGATCGCCTTTCCTATTTTGATGGTATTTGGTGGGATGTGGTCGGACCGGATTTTTGGTTTTTGTATGATTATAACGGAAACCCGGCAAGTTATGTTGAAAATTGTGATTTTGATAACGACGGCATAGATGAAGATTTAAACATCACAGCAGATCGGCTGAAAGCACAGCAGATTTGGGCGAACGGTATTCATGATATAATGTTGCGTTCACGCCAGAAATTGGGACAGGAAGTATTGATGGTAGGCAACGGTAATGCATCTGTGCATTCCGACTTCAACGGAAAACATCTCGAACATTTTTTCACCCCCAGCACATTTTTACAATATTTTGATCCGAATAACGTGCAGGGGTTTCTCTATTGGCAGAATAATTCAAAAGAGCCGAGAATGAATGATAATTTGTATAAAATTAGCGGTTCGTATGGTACTCAGTCATTCTATAAGTCTATGCGATATGGCTTGACCGCAAGTCTCTTAGCCGGTGTTTATTTTGATCCAAACTCGGGAGCTGAAAATGTGAACAATACATGGTGGTTTGATGAATACTGGATCGATACGGAAACGGCTAGACCGACTGACATTCTTGAAACTGGTAGCGGATATCTCGGTGAACCGCAAGGGGACTATTATATGGTACAATCAAATGTGTACCGCCGTGACTTTGAAAACGGGATAGTCCTGCTTAATAATACTTCCGGATCATCTACCATTAACCTCGGCGGAACATACCGGTATCTGGATGCGACGAACGGCGGACAAGACCCAGTCGCTAATCTGGGCGGTGAAACAGATTCAGTTACCATGAGTTGGTACGATGGGAGAATATTACTTAATCCTTTACCGCCGCAAGACAGTACACCACCGGGGACAATTAACGATTTATATACTGAATAGATGCATATGAATACAGTTTTAATGATTAAGAATAAGCCAAGAGTTCTGGTCAGAATTAATATTTATATTGCTGTTATAGCATTAGTATCAGCATTTATCGGTTTTGCGTATAGTATGTTGTATCCATACGGGAACCAGTCATATTTGCCAGAGGTCCAGGCGGGGTTTAGCGCTACATCAGCAAATTCAGTAACCATTAACTGGACTGCTCCGGGGGATGATAGTTTTTCCGGCACGGCAGTTGGCTACGATATCCGTTATAGCACCCAGTCTATTAACGATTCTAACTGGACTGCTGCTTCGGTTGTTTCTGATGTTCCCGCGCCTTTAACTGCCGGTAGCGCGGAATCATTTGTTGTAATGGGTCTGGCGCCAAATACAACGTACTATTTTGCAATTAAAACTGTCGATAATGAAGGTCTGTGGTCGGCGCTTTCAAATATTGCATCGCACACAACAGACTGCGTGGAATCATGGACATGTTCTGTCTGGTCAGAATGCGTAAATGGAACTCAGTCCAGAACTTGCAGTGATTTAAACAACTGCGGAACACAGGAGGAAATTCCATATCTGACGAACTTGTGTACAGTTGAAATTCCACCGACAGAACCACCAACTGTTCCACCAACTGTGCCACCGGTGGATGAACCTACTACACCGCCCAGTGGTGGTGACGAGCCTCAAATCCAGGAAAGCTATATCGTTGCTGCACCGAATCTGGGTGGAGGGCCGCAGGTAAGAATTTTTTCAAAAACCGGAAAATTATTGTCACAATTCTATGCCTATTCAACATCATTCCGCGGTGGAGTTAATGTTGCTGTAGACGATCTTGATAATGACGGAATTGACGAAATTGTAGTCGGACCGGGGCCCGGGTATGAACCTAAAGTAAGAGTCTTTACCTGGAAGGGCAGGTTGCTTTATGAGTTTACCGCATACCAAGCGGGATATCGCAATGGTGTGAAGGTTGCGATCGGAGATGTCGATGATAAAGGCGGAAAGGAAATAATTGTTTCTCCTGCATCCGGTGGCGGTCCGAACATAAGGATATTCGGCAAACGTAACGGTACCTATAGTCCTACAATTGAGAATTTTTTCGCATACAATCAATGGTTGCGCGGGAGCTGGAATGTGGCGAGCGGTGATTTAGATAGGGATGGTCATTCCGATATCATTACGGCGCCGGGTAAATTAACCGGTGGTCCGCATGTCCGTATATTCCATTATGAAGGTAATAAAATCTGGCCGCATATTTTAGGATTCATGGCATATCCAACGAATTTCAGGGGAGGAGTAAATATAGCTGCCGGAGATCTAGTCGGAAACAGTGGAGATGAAATAATAACAGCGCCGGTTGCTGTCGGCGGACCATTTGTCAGAATATTTCGTCGTTTACCTGACGGTTCTATAGCTTTATACCGAAACGGATTCTTTGCCTATCATCCGGAATTCCGGGGAGGGGTGAGTTTGGCTACCGGAGATTTTAATTATGATGGTAAAGATGAGATCGTAACTGCCGTACAGTCCGGTGATCGGGCGGTGGTAAAGATTTGGAAAGGAATGGGCGAATATCCTCTTTACGAAGTTGTGGTTTTTCCAAACGAGATGCAAGCTGGTGTTAATATTGCTGTCGGCAAATTCTTTCTGCCACAGTAAAACAAAACAATATGAAAAATAATAAAGGATTTACTCTGTTAGAGTTGTTGGTTGTCGTGGCAATCATCGGTCTTATTTCTTCCATTGCTTTCGTAGCAATGCAAAACGCCCGCGCAGAGGCGCGCGATGCAAAAAGATTGGCTGATGTTCATGCAATAAGGAATGCACTGGAGCTTTATTATCACGATAATGGATCTTATCCTGATCCATGGTGTATTGGTTTGACATCTGTCGCAGGCTGTAATTCATTTGTTGAGCCAAATAGCTGGATACCATCATTGATACCAAAGTATATGCAGACACTACCTAATGATCCGTTGAACACAACAAATGATGAAACTAATGAACATTATTTATATTTTTATACACGATGGGCAGTAGATGAAAATGCACCTCAACAATACTACCTCATATACAGAAGAGAAACGAAAGGTCAGGTAAGAGAATGCCCTGTTTTATGGGGTGGTAATTGGTCTTCGTTATGTGGAGGAATAATTTAAATTTAGTAAACTAAGCATTTTTTCTAATTGCCTACAAATGGTATAATATAACAGCAATATAGGCTGTTTTTATTTATTAAATGAATAGAATGCCTGAAAAGAAAATTAAGCATATTAATAACCAAGATTCATGGATGCTGGCTGAAGACATCCCTGATATTGATTTGTTTTTTTCTCAAATTTGGTTATCCTGCCTTGCTAATGAGTTCGCCCGTCCGGGAGGATATGCCAATGAAAAAGTTATGACTATTTTCAGAGGCTACCATATGTGGTTCTATTTTGGCGAGGAAGATTCATTCAAACAGGGTCAGCATCTAGTTGAAAGGTTTGTTAAAAACCTTCAGTTTGCAGCGGAAGCGAATGAAGAGATTGTAAAATGGTCTGACAAACTGCGCTATTTTGCGCATAATCTCCCGCAGGAGAATTTAGAAAAACTCACTAGAAAACAGTTATGGTTTTTTTATCAGAGACACGATGAAGTTCACACAAAATATTATCAGTGGTACTGGCTTCCGGTTGCAGCCGACATGTTCCACGGAAATTTTACCGAAGAGATGAAAAAATATTTGAAGTCGATTGGGGTGGAAAAAGATAAAATAAATGAATATCTGGTAATTTTAACTGCTCCCGAAAACAAGTCTCTAATCCAGATTGAACGTGAAGAATTTCTGACTATCGCGTCAAAAATCCAGAAAGACCCGTATCATAAAAAACTTTTCCAGAGATTATATCAGGAATTTATGGAGTACAATGGATTGCCAAATGGGATGGAGAATCATGCACCCGAATATGAATTGGCTTTTGAAAAGAAGGTTGCAGATATAAAGGATAATATTAAGATGGAAATTCTGAAATTAATTCAGGATCACTACATTAAATACCATTATGTTAGATATATGTGGATTGGCCGTGACGATATCTATACATATGATTATTATCTCAAAGAGTTAGTGAAGCTGATTGGTGAAGACGTTAACTTCGGGGAAATATTGAAAAATGAAATCAATCAGCATAAAAATTTGATAACAAAAAAGAATGCGCTAATTAAAAAACTGAAGATTGGTAAGGATTGGAGGGTAATTTTAGCCGGTTGGTCAGAATTCATGGTAACTAAAATCCATGGCCGGTTCGCGCAAATTTACACAATCTACAACATGCAGCCGGTTTTAGGTGAAATTGCCAGAAGGCTGGATATTTCACTCATGCAGGCAAGATTTATGATGAAATCAGAGGTCAGAGATGCGTTGATTGGGGGTAAGAAACCGGATAAGAAAACATTGCAAAAAAGGACGAAATTCTGCGTGTATTATGTAGAAAAGGGAATTGAGAAAATATATACCGGCAATCAGGCAAAAAAAATGGCTGAAAAAACCACAATGACTGTTAATGAGGAAATCACAGAAATAAACGGACAATGCGGATGCGTGGGGAGAGGGAAAGGGAAGGTCAGATTGATAATCAGGGCTTCTGACATGGGAAAAATGAAAAACGGCGATGTTTTAGTTTCAATCGCAACTAATCCTGGCATAGTCGCGGCAATGAAAAAAGCTTCGGCAATCGTAACTGATCAGGGCGGGATTACTTCGCATGCGGCTATTATTGCCAGGGAACTGGGTATTCCATGCGTAATCGGCACAAAAATTGCGACAAAAGTATTCAAAGACGGAGATTTGGTGGAGGTGGATGCTACTAAAGGAATGGTGAGAAAATTGTGATAATATATTCATTCTATCGAGGTGTCCTGTACCACTAAATGGTACAGGACAACCCCGCACCCAAGGTGGTGCGGGGTAGACGCGACAAGGGGAGTTGTTAAAAAGATTTAAGGTTAATACATTTAATATAATTTATTTAAAATATGCCAGATCATTTTAAACCAGAACAACAATTAGCAAATCCAGAAAGAGAAAGGGAATATACTTCTAGAGTTTTACTTCATTTTTTTCGCCATGGAGAAAAGGAGTCTATCCCAGGTAGAACAAACGAAGAACAGATGTTGACAGCCGCTGGCCGCCGTCAAGGTTTGGAAACTGGACTAATGAGACCGGAAGCTAAGCCATCAGCTATGGCCTTTGGTAGTGATATACCTAGATCTCAAGAAATGGCCGGTTTTGACCTAGCCGGAGCTCAAAGACGAGAAGATATTAGTGGAGATGAATCATTGGATGAATTAAGGGATATATTAGACCAAGATATTAAAATAGGTACCAAATTAGCAGTAGATCCGCGACTGGGTTTTCATTATGACGATCCGGGATTATTAGCTGAGGCTACTAAAGCTTATAAAAATGGACAGGCATTAAAATTTGTTGTTGAGAATAGTGATGAAATAGCCAAAAATGCGGGTGATAACGATAGTACAACATATGCTAAATCAGCAGCTAATGTTTCAGAGATACTTAATAAGTATATGACAATTGCGTCCCGTTTTGATCAGATTGTCAGCGATGAGGATAAAAAAGAAAAATATAGTGATACGCTGGAGAGATTCATGGGTTCGCATGCCGGTGTGATAGATGTTTTTTTATGTAAGGTAGTGGAAAAATTAAAAGGCGTGGAAGTGCGAAATAAATTAGTGCAAGCATTGAATAATAACGGTTTTAATTTTGCTGAGGGTTTTGATATAGAAATTGATGTGATAAATGGTGAAACGCAAATGCGTATCAAGTATTCAAAACCAGAAGATGAACGCGGTGAAGCTTTTGAAATTGATGAGATGATTCCCAGGGAGATGCTAGAAGAAATGATGGAAGCGGGAGGAAAATAGTAATTTTATCAATCATTAAATAAAAATTTTATGGCGGGAGCAGTAATAAGATCAGGAGAGTGGAGGATTAAGCCGTCCGGTAAATTACCAATTTTTTTGCGTTTTATGATTAACTCTAGCTTTAGCCATGAAATTGCCAATCAAGTTGGCTTTAAGAATCATATAGTAAATCGAGTTTATTTGAATCATATGATGTACTGGCCGGCAAAAGAATATGATGCTTTTGAAACAGAAATAATTAATAACTTAAAGCAGGATAATTATTGGCTTGATAACTATTGCAACAGAGAACTTAAAAATTCAGAAGAACTTTATAATTTAGGTTTAAAATTACAAAAAACTGATTGGTCAAAAAAAAGTAATTTAGAGATGAAAAAAACTTTAGATAGTCTGTTAAATAAATATAAATTGTTATCATGCTCATGGTATGCACAGTACCCGATTGATATTTATTATGAAGATAGAATAGAGGAATTTTTGCTAAAATATATAAAAATATCCAACTCTGATTTTAGAAAATTAGTTTTGATTTTTACTGACCCTAAGGAAATGACTGAAGTAGCTGAAGAAAGGTGGAAATTAATAACAATCGCAAATAAATTTAAAAAGAATAAAGAAGATTTAAATAACTTATCAAAATCAGCAGACAATGATTTAAATAATCATTTAGATAGATTCGCTTATATCAATCGCGGTTTAGCTACCAGTAAGCCTTATACTAGACAAGATATAATTGATAGGATAAAAGAGTCTTTGCATAGCAAAGAAGGTCTTAATAAATTGATCAATAATAGTTCGCCTGAAAAAGTAAAAGAGGATTATAACTGGGCATTAAGTCAAATTAAACCAGAAGCTGATTTTAAACGTACAATTGAACAAGCTCGTTTACATTCCTATACTAGAAACAGAAGGGTAGAGGCTTTTTTTAGAGCCGACTTTGGAGCTAGTTTTATGTATCATGAAATTGCCAGAAGAAACAAATTCAACGAGGATTGGGTAATGGAATTATCTGTAGAGGAAATGTATGGTGCTTTAGATGGTAAAATATTACCAGACAAGACCGAAATGCAACGTCGTTTTACCAACTATGCCATGGTTGTTGAAGATGCCAAAACAAAATTAGTTGTTGATCCTAAGGAAATAAAAAAGTTAGAAGAAAAATATAGTGTTGAGATTGTGGATTCTAATGAATTGCAAGGTAAAATGGCTAGTTTGGGCGGGATAATCAGGGGGAGGGCCAAAATATGCTTAGACAAGAAAGATATTGGTAAAATAGAAAGAGGGGACATCTTGGTAGCTCAGTTTACTACGCCTGACTTTGTCCCAGCGATGGAAAAAGCTGCTGCGATTGTTGCTGATCAAGGCGGGCTATCTTCCCACGCCGCTATTGTTTCAAGAGAGCTGGGAGTGCCGTGCGTCATAGATACTAAAAATGGTACTCGAATTATTAAGGACAATGATTTACTGGAGATCAATGCTCAAACAGGCTTAGTTAAAATATTAGAAAGAGCAAAAGAATAAGACAATGCTAAAAGATAAAGCTAGAATTAATTTGGATATCAAATTCATTGCCGACAAAACGTCGGGGATCTCCTGTGAACCATTTTTGGCTTCTATACCACTCAAAGTAGTTGAAGCTAACAATTATCGGCATTTAATTAAATTCCCTTTTTATGGTTTAAGTATCAATTGTCGTCAGAAGTATGCCGACGAATATATAGATGAAGCTAAATATGAAGGAGAGACTAATAAGCTATTAGTTTATGTAAGAAAAAATGGTCCTAAATATATACAAGATATTGCTACTTTAATTACTCAAGAAGCCAAGGATTTTAAGAAATATTCAGATAAGCTCATAGCCAAAATACCTAAACTTAGTAATCGCCAATTAGTTGACCAGATGACGTCTTATGTTAATCACTATGCTTATCATTTTGGCTTAGGGGGGCCAACTTTTGTTTATGAAGCTATTTTATCGGCTCGGATCACTGAATCACTGTTTTTCCGGTACCAAGAGGCGCCGCAAATTATTAACCAGCTTTTGGCTGGTAAACACCAAAGTTTCATGGTGGATAGTGAAAAACTACTTTTAAAAATCAAGCAAGAAAAAAGTAAAAGACAAAAAGATGCTTTAATAAAAAAGTATATTAAAGAATTTTACTATATGGGCCCGGCTTATATCTACACAAAACCTTTGAATGCAAGTAGAGTCCTTAAGTTGGCAGCTACTGCTATGGCATCCAAACATCAATCATTTGAAAAAATAAAAGGTTTTAAACTTTTACCTGAGGAAAAATTAATTATCGATATTTTAAAACCGACGGAAATAATTCGTGATAAAAGAAAGTATATCAATCATATTGGTTCTTACACTTTATCTAGATTCTTAGATGAAGCAGTCAAAAGGTCTGGTGTGCCAATGAGTTTAGCTGTTAAGTCTTTCTGGTTTGAATACAGTGATTTAGTTTTTTCACCACAGATAATTAGGAGGAAACTGCAAAAAAGGAGTAAGGTCTCACTTGTGGCAGTTGATAATAATTTAATGTATCTAGAGGGAGATAGGATAAAAAACAGATTGCCGGTAAATAAAGGACAGCGATCTTTCATTGGTATTTCAGCATGCCAAGGAAAAACTACTGGTAAGGTACGCGTAATTCTGGGACCGTCAGATTTTAGAAAATTTAAGATAGGAGAGATACTGGTAACTGATATGACCAGGCCGGATTTCATGCCAATTATCCGTCATGCTAGAGCCATTATTACAAATGAGGGAGGGCTTACTTCTCACGCGGCTGTTATTTCCAGGGAGCTTAATATTCCCTGCGTACTGGGCACTAAAGTTGCGACCAGAATATTAAAGGACGGAGATTTCGTGGAAGTAGACGCAAATCGCGGTATAATAAAAAAATTAAAATAGTTTTATGAAATATGTAGAAGGTCTGCTGAAAAAAAATCTTAAAAAATGGAGTGGTAAAAAATGGTACCATCAGCGGTTTGATGGAGCGCCATATTTAATCCATACAATAGCAGAAGCGGAAATAACTGTAGATATCAAAAAGAAAAAGGGAACGCATAATGCTGTCCATTATTGCTTTTTTAATGATGGCAAAGCTGACTGGTATATTGAAATAGAAGATATGAAGAGGGTCTACTCGGCTGTATTGAAGGCCGGTAAAAAAAATTATCAACTGGGTCGTACTATGATTTCTGCTTGGCAGCCACAGCAAGATAGTTTTTACAAAAAGTGTTTGGAAATTGATAAAGTCAACTTAAAAATTCTAAAAAATCAAGAGTTAATAAAGTTACATGATGAGTTTCTGGAAATAATCTTACATAAAAACAGTTGTAGTTCTATTATCGATGGATTCGCTTTAGGAACGGATGAAATTGTAGCCGAAATGATACAAAAAATATACGATGTCAATCCAATAAATAAAAAATTAAGATTTGCGGAAGTATTTTCTATTCTGACTGCTCCAGTTCATTTGTCTTTTATTAATGAAGCGGAAATAGAGCTCTTGCAAATTGCAAAGGCTGTTAAGAGGGGAGAAAATAAAAACAAATTATTGAAGGAGTATCAGAAAAAATATTTCTGGATTAGAAACAATTATATTGATGCCAACATACTGACATTCAATCATTTCGCGAATGAATTGAAAAAGATTCTTTCACAAAAGACCAATATTGATAAAAAGATAAATAATATTAAAAATACACCGACCAGAAGTAGGCTGTTAAAAGATAAATTAATTGTAGAATTGAAAATAAGCAAGGAATTAAAATTTTTATTAAAAACATCAGAGGATTTTACATATTGGCAAGACGAAAGAAAGCGGGGAACATTCTGGATTGCGCATTATACCTATTTGATATTAAAAGAGATTTGTCGTCGTACGGGTATTACTCCGGAAGAAATAAAATATTTATCACCACGCGAAGTAAGTGAAATATTTAAAAATAAGGTAAATAGAAAATTATTACAACAAAGAATCAAAGCTTGTGTTTTTTATTGGGATTTAAATGGACACGAAGCAGTGGTCGGTAAGGATTATAAAAATGTGATGCATGAAATATTAGGAAATAAAAAGTTATCAGATGTTGATGATTTTCGAGGGCTGACTGCCTGCATGGGAAAGGCACGCGGTCAGGTTAGAATAGTCCATAGTGCTAGGGAAGTTAATAAAGTTGAGCAAGGTGATATATTAGTTGCTGTTATGACTAGGCCGGATTATGTACCGGCAATGAAGAAAGCGGCGGCTATTATAACTGATGAGGGAGGCTTAACTTGCCACGCAGCTATAATATCGCGGGAGTTAAATATCCCTTGTATTATCGGGACTAAGATTGCCACCAAAGTTCTCAAAGATGGTATGGAAGTAGAGGTCAATGCAAATCATAGTTGGGTAAAAATTATCAAAAAAATATGATTTAGGAAATTGAAATGAATAGTAAAGCAAACAAATATAATTGGAAAAAATTGTGGGCAAGAAATTATACCCCATTTATGATGGAGTCATTTATTCATGTTTTTCAAAAAACAGCCAATTTAAATATGTCTAATAATAAACTAGTTGTCCCGGATGGTAAGCTCTATGCGATTTATTTTGAAGAAAAGGAATTTGGACAACTGACTGAAAATTATAAACGTTTGCTTCTGAAGAAAGACATAAAAGACTTTGCAGTTGCTTATGAACAGTCGTTTAAAAATTTTAATAATTGGTCTAAGAAAATTACTGATAGAGATTTTAGCAAACTTACTAATCAGCAGTTAGCTCGTTTTATCAAAGTCCTTCATAAAAAACTCATCATATTTTCCGAGCAGCAATTTTGCGCTTTTCTGGTTTTAGAAGGTATGGGTCGAGAAATTGAGCGTATTTTTGCTGAGCAGCCTGAAATTTTGCATGCCATAGGTACTCCCTACCGCTTTACCAAAATAGTAAAAGCAAGGGTTGAATTACTGAAATTAAAAACGAGAGGAAAAGTAACAAACAAAGATTTACAAAATTATATTCGTCGAAATTCCTGGCTTTCAGTTTACCAATTTACTGACAATTTACTGACAGTCGATAATGTTAAAGAAGAATTATCTGGGATAAAACATTCTCAGACCGAATTAAAACGTCTAATCACTAACCAAAAAAAAGATTTAAAGCAATACAAAGTATTTGTAAAAAATCTTAAGGACAAAAAACTAAAAAAGATGGTGGCGATAGTTCATGCTTTTGCCTATCTAAAAGAAATGCGTGACGATTATAGACGTCATGCTTATTACTATTATGCTGGATTTTGGCAAGAAATTAGCAAGAGGTTGAGTATTTTGTTCACAGAAACAAATTATTTGGTATCTGAAGAGCTACAAGAAGTATTAATGGGATCAAAAAAAATAAACTATAAGAAATTGGTAAAAGAAAGAAAAAATAGTTACGCACTCGTTCTTAAAGAAGGCAAGCTAAGTATTTATAGTGGTAAAAAAGCAAATACAATAACTGCGTTGATTAAACCAATAGCACACAGTAAGGAATTATCGGGTTATACTGCCTGCCAAGGGAAAGCTAAGGGCAGGGTAAATATAATTTCACATCATGGTGAACTGAAAAAATTTAAAAAAGGAGATATTTTAGTAACTAGCATGACTCATCCTGAGTTTATAAGTATAATGAAAAAAGCATCGGCAATTGTTACTGATGAAGGGGGAATTACTTGCCATGCTGCTATTGTGTCTAGAGAATTAGGGATTCCTTGTATAATTGGCACGAAAATTGCCACCAAAGTATTTAAAGACGGGGATATGGTGGAAGTGGATGCAACGAAAGGAATAGTAAAAAAGCTGTAATAATAGAAAATATAATTAATTAATTTAAGAATTATTATGCCAGAACCCGGATTTAAACCAAAACAGCCCGGTCTTCAACCAGAACAACAAGAGCGAAAAGAGTGGGGTCGCAACGTAGCGCTTACATTAAAAATAATGCGTCATGGGGATCGTGACAAACAAAAAAACTTAAGTGAATATGGCCGAAAGGAAACCCGTCAGCGTGCAAAGGATTTAGGCATTAAACCGGATGATTTTGATGCAATCAAAGCAATCGGTTCAAGTGCCGGTCCGGAAAGAGAAATAGAAGTAAATGGCAAAAAAGTTTCTATGGGCAGGGCTTTAGAAACTGCCCATATCTATGCGGACGAGCTGGATAGTGAAAATGAATTTGTGACTCGTGTAAATGATTTGTTGAATTTTGAAACGATCAAAACGCCGGCTCCTCATGACCATACTGCGGTTTATAATTCTAATCTGCCGGAAAATTATGATGATTTAGATGAAGTAGCGAAGGCGAAGGCGGCGGAAGATGCGCAGATCGCTACAGTTAATTACGTATTCAGCTTGCATAATCCGGAAGCGGAAGCATGGAAAAGGGAACAGGCAGGTGCTTTTGCTTATTTGGTGGAGCATTATCAAAAACTAGTAAAAAAATTAAAAAATAATTCAAGAGTATTAATACCCGCCGGCAGTCATGGCCCAACTATTGAAATTTTACTTCAACAGGCTTTAGTCATTAAGAAAGAAGACGGCACAGAACAGGTTGGCTTTGACAATATTGATGATATTGGCGGGCCTTCGCAGCCTTCTGATTCTTATAATATTGAAATTGTTACTGATGAAAATGGTGAATTCCAGGATTTAGTGGTGACCTTTGATGATCCAGACAGACCGCAATTTGAAATGCGGTTGGACGGGGATAGAATAAGAGAGCTTGCCGAATTTTATGAAGAACTTCATCCTGTGGAAAGATATAACCCAGGGGGATAAATTCAGAATGACAGAGAGTATTTAAAAACAAAAAACTCGGCCAGATCAGCCGGGTTTTTTTAATTTGGTTTATTCTATTGCTTTGGTGCAGAGTTAAGAATATTGGAAATCAACTTTTTAATATCATCTATATGGATATTGTCCTTTTGCAGGAAATATTTGACACCTAAAGCTTTAACTTTTTCTTCGTTACCGTCTTGGCCTAGAGATGAAAGGACAATAACAGGTATCGTTGATTCTTTATTTTGTTTTAAGAAATCAAAACCCCCCATCACTGGCATCATAATATCCAGCATAATTACGTCCGGCTGGAATTCTTTTACCAGATCCAAACCTGCTTGCCCATTATCCGCTGTCCTGACATCGTACCCTTCAGGAACAAGGGATGATTTAATAACTTGTTGAATAGCGCTATCATCATCAATTACTAAGATTTTTTTTGTCATAATAATTTATTCTAAAGGTAAGATAAAGAAAAATGTACTACCCTTATCTTCAGTTGATTCAACGCTAACCAGTCCGCCGTGCGCTTCAATGATTCCTTTCGCAATAACCAGACCTAAACCGGTTCCTTTTGCCTGGGTCTTTTTTTGCCCTTCCGCCTGCTCAAATTTATTAAACAACTTTTTAATCTGGTCTTTTCGAATACCAGAGCCATTGTCTGTTACTGCACAAATTATGACATCTTTTTCTCGTTTTTGCAAAACCTCAGATGAATTTGAAATAAACCATTTGATTCCCGCCTGCTTCGCTTTGCTTTCTATGTCCTCATCTTTTTTCAGAAGCAATGTTTGAACTTTCACGACTCCTTTTTCTTCCGTGAATTTAATGGCATTGGAAAGTAAATTGTTTAGAACTTGAATTATCTCTTTTTCATCAAATGGAACCTGTTCAATATCCGGTCCCCAGTAAGAATTTAAAACAATATTTTTTTCACTTGCTAAACTTTGGAAAAAATTGATTCTTTCTTCAATAACTCTTTTTAAATCTCCCTTTGACTTAGTGACAATAAATTTACCCGCTTCCAGCTTGGCAACATCCAACAAATCGTTAACCAGTTCTAAAATGTTAGTTGTACTGCCGTGGATCATTTTAGCGGATTGTAAAAACTGGTCTTTCGGCATTTTTTTATCCTGCAGCATTTCGGAAATCAACCGAATGCCGTTTAAAGGAGACCGTAAATCGTGCACCATCATGTTGGTAAAGTCTTCTTTGACTTTTTCCAGTTCCTTATCATGGGTTATGTCGTGCAGAATAATTACGGCGCCGAGTGTCTCACTGTTTTTATCTTTAACCGGTGAAAACAAAATCCGGATATATCGGTGTTGGATGTATGTTTCTTCGATTACTTCCTGCCGATTCAATTTAATACATTCTTCCAGTTTTGTCCTGAAGTCTACTTTTCCTTCAAAAGCTTCGATTATGTCAAATATGGATGTTTCTTTATTCTCGATACCTAGAAGATCCTTAACCTTGGGATTTGTGACATAAACCCTGTTGTCTTTATCAATCATTAGGACTCCGTCAGCCATACTGACTACCATGGCGTTAAGCTTGCTTTGCTCCGAGTCTAATACATCCTGCAGACGTGTTACGGCATTGGATGCTTGCGCGGTTATCTTATACAGAATAGTCATTTCATCTTCCTTATATAGTCCGGTTTTGGTGCTTGATACATTTAATATTCCCACTACTTTGTTGCCAACAGTTAATGGGATATTAAAAAATGAGCTCAATGGCTCATTATTATCATCATCCAAGATGGTACCGGCAATTACTTCTTCGATTGTTCTATTCTGATAATTCTGATCTGTCAGGACTGATAGTGCTGCTACCATTTTTCCCTTTACATCTTCCACGAATTTAGGACTGACGCTCTCTTCAACTTCACACTTGAAAAGCAATTCCTTCTTTTGAGTATCTTCCAAAATGTAAGAGGTAGTGGAATAATCAATCAGTTCTTTTAACGATCCGGTGATAATATCGGCGATTCTCTGGGTGTTTAAAGAATACCCTGCCCTTTCCCCGATTTCTTTAAGTATGGAAAGTTCATACATGCGCCGGTTATTTTCTGATTCTCTTTTTTCACTTTCAGCTTTTAATGTGCCTCTTAATTTTCTGATATAAACGCAAAAACTGACTATAACCGCAATGATTACAATCGAAAAAACAAATATCACTGATACATTCGCTTGATCCATGAGTCCAGCTGTAATTTATTGTTTATTTTCGATTACAACAGAAGGATATTTTGCCAGTAATGGTTCCATTGTCTTTTTAACAATTAATCCGGACAGCGCGACATATTCATCAATTAATCTTTGTAATGCCACCTGTGGATCGCCGTTGATTTCAGTTACTTCACCGTCAGCGCTGATTGCCAATTCTGTAACATTTTTTGCTTTCATGATCGCAATATCCGGACCTAAGATGACAATTTGCTTTTTTATCATCTCGCTCATTATATTTTTATATTCTTCTCCGTTTGCCATTTTTTTAATGTTAATGATTTTTTATTATCCTTGGGTAATTTTTTTGGCTTCTTCACCGGCAGATTTTAGCGCCTTCAATGTCCAAACAAATGTTACAAACCAGCCAGCAAAAACTGGCAGTACCCAATAAACTCCTTTGGCATTTTCAAACATATATGCGGTACTGACTATCCCCAGGGAATACATCTCTACCAACATAGTATAAACCAAAACTTTTGTTATTTTACCGACCAGCGATCCTTTAACTAACTGGTAAACGCTTCTGCCTTTGACAAAAATATAGATTGAGCCACCAATCAATATTGGCCAACCAATGAATAATATTACATTTCTCATAAGTTCTAGTGACATAAATTTATTAGTTAATTATTTGTTATTTTTTTAGTCTCCTCGCTAGATATTTTTATTGTCTTAATACTCCACATAAAAACCGCTCCCCAAATAATAAACACCGGCAGAACAACATAAACACCTTGAGCGTTATCAACGAGGTACACAGTACTGACAATTCCCAGAGAATACATCTCAACGAGCATCGAATAAACCAGTGCCTTGGTGATTTTACCTACCAGAGAGTCTTTGATTACGGAATATACTTGCTTGCCCACCTTAAAGATGTAAATACTGAAAAAAAACAATACTGGCCATCCAACCGCCAGTATAATGTTTCGAACAGTATCTAAATTCATTGAATATTACGTTATTTGTGTGAATACCATCTTATTGTACCATAAGTTAGCAAAAAAATCAAGTGGAATCAACTATTTATTATATGTACTGATTGTATGGTTATTGAGTATTTGGCAATCTAATTTATCCGCAACACTTCGAGAAATTATTCAAGCTAGAATATGAGTTACTATTCACACGGTATGTTGTTAATTATTATCACTTATGCTATAATATAAAAGATTTTTCATGGCAAAATTTACCAAAACTTTTTCACAATTAAATAGAAAAAGTGTAGCAGAAGCGGGAGGAAAGGGCGCACAACTGGGTGAGATGACAAAGGCAAAATTGCCAGTTCCACCAGGGTTTGTGGTACTTTCCGGCACATTTGAGCGTTTTTTGGAAGAAACGGACCTGGATGTAGAGATAGACGCATTGTTAAAAAAGGTAAATTTGAGTGATATTAACAGTGTGGACCGGGTTTCCAATGCAATCCGGGAATTAATCCACGAATTAGTTGTCCCGGATGATATCGCAAAAGAGATCCAGACCGCTTTTAATAAATTGAAAACCAAATATGTTGCTGTCCGTTCTTCCGCGACAGCCGAGGATTCATCCGTTGCATCCTGGGCGGGCGAACTGGAAACATATTTGTTTATTACTAAAGCAAATTTGGTTGAAACAGTGCGTAAATGTTGGTCATCGCTGTTTACCCCCCGCGCGATTTTTTACCGCTTTGAGAAAAAACTGCACAAGACCAAAGTAAGTGTCGGCGTCGTAGTCCAAAAGATGATTAATTCGGAAATATCCGGCGTGACATTTACAGCCCACCCGGTTACCAACGATCTGGATCAGATGGTGATTGAGGCGGGGTTCGGCCAGGGTGAATCAATCGTCTCAGGACAGATTACGCCGGATACCTATGTGGTAGATAAGAAAAATAAAATCATTTTAGATATTAATATCTCTGAGCAAAAGAAAATGATTGTTCAGAATGGTAGTAAGGGAACAAAAACAGTCACTGTTGTAAAATCAATGCAGGAAAAGCAGAAACTCACAGGCAAACAAATCATTCAACTTGCCGAAGTCTGCAAAAGAATAGAAAAACATTATAACCATCCCCAAGACATAGAATGGGCGATGGAAAAAAATAAAATTTATATTACGCAATCAAGACCAATAACAACACTGAAATAAAATGGAGGATCAAAAAAACAAAATCAACACAGCAAAATCGGTGAAAGTAAATGTTGCTTCCGGAAAGAAAGACGATGAAGAAAAGCAGATTTTAAAAGGTGCCAGAATTCTAATTAAAGACCAAAAAGGGCAGTACAGCTATGTAAAAGGAGCCAAATTAATGGGTGAGGACGAGGTTGTTGTTGCTTCTGCGCCGGTGGTTTCCGCGCCAACAAAGAGTAAAATAGATCCATCCATTATCAAAAAAGCGGTTGCGCAGTTGGCTAATCAAAAGATGATAACGCCATCCGTTAAACCGGCCCCCCTACCAAGAAAACAGGACGAAGTAAGTACGGTAACAGCTTCTCAGCTAAAACCGGTTTTTCAAGATCGGATGGTTCCGAATAAAGGAGTTAACGCAAGTTTTTATTTTGATGTAGAGGATGAGGAGGAAGTGAAAAAAATGCATAATGAGGAAATTTCCTCATCGGCCAGAACTATTGATTACGGCACAGTTGTTAAAGAGATTGCAAATCAGGTCGGATTAAATTTTACTGATGAATCTTTGCAAAAAAGATTTGAAAGCCTAATAACATCCCGTCTGAGAGATATTCGAACTTCCGTCCAATTAAGAGAGCTTTTGGTCCGTTCAAAAAAAGTCGGCGGTTTAGAACTTGAACCTGAGATTGCGGAATCGATCGTGAAAATAACCGCAGAGAAGGCGCTGAGTTTTCATAATGAAACCGAGATCAAAAAAATTGAATACCGGCAGATGATGAAGTTGCAGGAAGCGGAAAAAGAGAGAGAGCAGCAGGAAAGGATGAGAAAAGCAGTAGCAAATGAACAGATTAAGAAAGCGGTTCTCAATCTGCATTTGCAGAAGAAAAATGAATTAGAAAATGCGGTCAAACCGGAACCACAGCCGGTCATTAACAAGCCGATTATTGATAGACGGATTCCAATTATCCCAAAGATGCAAAGACCGATGCCGGTTTTTGACAGCAGGCCAAAAATTGTGGATATCAAGACGCCGCCAAGATTAATGGGTCCGATAGAGGAAATAAGAAGCTTGAATTTGGTGGATTTTAGAAGGCTCGGCGGGAACCCCCAGCAGTCAATTGAAAAAATAAAAGAGAAAGTTGATCTGTTGGAAGAGGAATCATATACCAAGAAAGCGGAAGCGATCCAAGCCTGGAAGAAATCGGAGATTTATCAGATATATCTAGACATCGGTAATGAAGGTATGAATAAAGGAAAATCCGTCCAGGATGTGATAACAAGCAGGAAAATGGACGGCCGTTCCTATCTGACCGATGAAGAGTTTGAAGCGGTAGGGGATCTAAATAGACAGTTAAGATTTTAAAATATGCGGTTTGTAGTTCCCCAATTTATTGAAGTAGAAGATAAAATTATCGGACCGATTTCCGTCCGGCAATTTATAATTTTTCTAGTGGCATTCGGAATCATTTTCATTGAATACCAAGTATTAGGATTTATAACATTTATTTTTGCTGCCCTGTTTATGTTCGGGTTGGCCGGCATTGTTGCATTCGCTAAAATTAACGGTCAGCCTTTCCATTATTTTTTTCTTAATATCCTGTATACAATCAGGAAGCCGAAAATTAAGATTTGGAGCAAAGAAGTGGTCAGCGGAGCAAGTAAAATAAGCCATAAAAATTCCATTAAAACTGCCGTGGTTGTAGCTCCAAAAATGGCTGTTACAAATTCAAAACTGACTCGTTTGTCACTGGTAGTCGACACGGGAGGGGCGTTTAAAGAGGACGAAGATGATGTCAATTTTTAAGTCTAATCAAAACAAATATGCATTCTAAACAGCTAGCAGGACAAAAACCAAAAGCTTCCACCCAGAGCCATCTTGATATTCTTGAAATCAAAGATAACGTGGTTGCTTTGAAAGACGGGACATTAAGGGCGATAATTTTAGTATCTTCAATCAACTTTGCATTAAAATCAGAAGACGAGCAGATCGCTGTTATTCAGGGTTATACGCAGTTTTTGAATTCATTCGATTTCTCTATTCAGATAGTAATCCAGTCCAGAAGATTAAACATTGAAGAATATCTGGATAGACTTAAGAAAGTTGAAAAGGAACAAACCAACGAACTGCTCAGAATGCAAACAGCAGAATACCGCCAATATATTAATGAGCTGGTGGAGATAGCAGATATCATGAGTAAAAGATTTTACGTTGTTGTTCCCTATTCACCTGTTTCAGACAAACAAAAAAAATATTTTACCAGGTTGAAAGAAGCATTGTCTCCAACATCTGTTATTCATCTTAAAAGAAAGAAGTTCGACAAATACAGAACTGAGCTGTTTAAAAGAGTCGATTATGTGACTGATGGCCTGTCATCTATCGGTTTAAAATCAGTGCAGCTGGATACCCAGAGTATCATTGAGCTGTTCTATAACACTTATAACCCGGAAATCTTCAGTCAGGAACAGCTGGTCGGCTTGGATAAACTTCAGGTGGAAGAAGATGCCAGCATCATGGAAGAAGAGGATAAAAAATAAAAAGGAAAACTATGGTCCAACTATTCAAAAAAGCAGATATCAAAGATGATGAAGAAGCAAAGAAAGCGGCGTCTTCATTAAAAGAGGCAGAACGAGCGAGGACATTGGCTGAAGAGGAAAAGGAGATTCTTGAAGCCGAGCGGTCTTTCCAGCGGGGTGTGGTTTCTGTGCGTGATCTTATCGCTCCGTCCGCATTTAAAGTTGAGTCTCGTTTTGTTCAACTGGGCACGAAATTTGTCAGTACTGTTTTTGTGGTGACTTATCCCAGATATATCGCTGTAGGATGGTTTGCTCCGGTAATCAACCTCAATATCCCGATGGATATTGCCATGTATTTTTATCCTGTCAAACCTGAAGCAATTTTAAAACAATTAAAAAACAAAGTCGGCGCCCTTGAAGCGCAGATACTTTCGGATGCAGAAAAAGGTGCGCCACGCGACCCGTTGAGAGAAACTGCTTTGAAAGATATCGAAATGCTCCGGGATGAAATCACTCAGGGAACTGAAAAGTTTTTTCAATACGCATTGTACGTTTCTGCTTATTCGGACGATGTTAAAACACTGGATAAAATTACTGAAAGGATCGAATCAATATTCGGTTCGAAACTCGTTTATTCTAAAAGAGTATTATTCCAATCGGAGCAGGGTTTTAATTCTACGTTGCCGCTCGGGAACGATGAATTATACATTACTTTTAATATGAATACTTCTCCGTGCGCGTCGTCATTCCCGTTTATTTCTTCCGAACTGACTTCAGATAACGGAATTTTATACGGAGTTAACCGGCATAATAACAGCTTAATTCTTTTTGACCGTTTCAGTTTGCAGAATGCCAATACGGTTGTGTTTGCTACTTCCGGAGCCGGAAAAAGTTACGCTGTGAAGTTAGAGGTACTTCGTAGCTTGATGCTGGGAACGGAGGTTATTATTATAGATCCGGAAATGGAGTATAAGCATCTGAGTGATGCGGTGGGTGGTGCATATATTGATATTTCCCTGAACTCGGAAAGTAAAATAAATCCATTTGATCTGCCGCGCCCGGTGTCGGGCAGAGATAAACCGGCCGATATTATCCGTTCGGCGGTTATTACGCTGAAAGGCCTGGTTCGTCTCATGCTTGGCGATTTAACTCATGCGGAAGACTCACTGGTGGACCGCGCGTTGATTGAGACATATGCCAAGAAGGATATTTCGGCGGAGTCCGATCTTACTAAAATTGAAGCGCCGATTATGCAGGATTTTGAAGATATTTTACTGGGTATGGAGGGAGGAGCTGATTTATCTGAAAGATTAAAAAAATATACCAAAGGAACATTTGCTGGTTTGTTCAACAGTCCCACAAATATTGATACGAAGAATCAGTTAGTAGTATTCAGCGTGCGTGATTTGGAGGACGAGCTAAGGCCGATCGGGATTTATACAATTATCAACTACATCTGGAATATTGTAAGGTCCGAGGTGAAAAAGAGAGTTCTGGTTATTGATGAAGCATGGTGGCTGATGCAAAATGAGGATTCGGCGAAATTTATTTTCGCACTGGTAAAACGTTGCCGTAAATACTATCTGGGAGTTACTACTATCACACAAGATGTAAATGACTTTTTACGCTCTCCGTACGGACAGGCGATTGTAACCAACTCTTCTTTGCAACTATTATTAAAACAGTCACCGGCGGGAATTGATCTGCTGGTGAGCACTTTTATGCTTACGGAGGGTGAGAAATACCTGCTGATCGAATCTGGATTGGGAGAAGGAATATTTTTTGCCGGGGCGAAACACGCAGCAATAAAAATAGTAGCGTCATATACTGAAGATCAGTTAATCACGTCAGATCCACGGCAGCTTTTGGAAATAGAAGATGCGAAAAAGGAATTTGAAGAGGAAATGGCAAATCAAACAGCATAAAATAATTTTTAAATAGAAATCCGCATGAACAAAAAGTTAAAAATTGCATTTATCATAATGATGGCAATGGTTGTGATCATCACGATCGTTGTGGTTATAATTTTCTACACTTCAGACCGGACTGATGTAACAAATACAAATGCGGGGACAAATACAAATACCGCCATCAATAGCAATGTGAATACAAATCAGGCTGTGAATGTAAACAGCGTTGTAACAAACACGAATACTACAGTCACAAATACAAACAGCACTTCCACCGCCGGCGGCACCGCGAACGTGGAAGCTTTATTACAACCGATCGCCCGTAACTTCGCTGAACGGTTTGGTAGTTATTCCTCTTTTAGCAACTATGAGAATATCACCAAGCTGGAAGGATATATGACTGCAAGCATGAAAAACTGGGCAGAAAGATTTGTTGCGGAACAAAGGGCAAATAGCAGTGCAGATGACAAATATTTTGGCATAACCACAAAAGCGTTGAATGTTACCACGGACTCAATAAACGAAGCGGACGAAAAAGCACAATTTACCGTTACTACCCAGAGAAACCAGACAAATGAAGGTGAAGAAGCGAAAGTTATCTATCAAGATATAATAATAAAATTTATTAAAGAAGGTATTGAATGGAAAGTTATCGAGGCGAATTGGCAGAATTAAATTAACTCCACCAGAAAAATCATGGAAAGACCCGGAATCTCGGTAAAAACAGGCAGTACGGCGGGAAGTATTAAAATAGATCAGGCAACGGAAAATTTTATCGGCGTGCTTGACCGGGATCATACACCGGAAGAATTGAAAAGAGCATTTGATAATTTGGTAAGCGTGATGACTTTCGAAACTTTCAGGAAGATAAAAGCAAGACAAGAGGTAATACAATTAGTTAACGATTCGGCAGAAGAAGAAAAGATTGAGGAAGAGATAAATAAGATGAAAGAGGACTTAATCAAATCTGTCTCTGAAATTGCGATGTTGGCTGATAATTATCAGAAAGAATAGCAATAGTATATGGCTGATACATTAAGCAATTCTACTGCAGTACAGGATTCTCTAGAAGTAGCTGCAAAGACCGCAAATACTACTCTGGAGTCTGATATTGATCTTCCGGTAGAAAAAATTGATTTGGATATCTCTTCATTAAAATTGAATATCCGGTTTGATGGTGCAGGTCACAAAGACAGAATAAGGGGAGCAGCGAATCCGGATAAAAAAGAACAGTCTGCTGTTACTTCTCCAAAAGCAGAGAGTCAATCAAAAGGAGATGTGGGCGGACAAGAAGGAAAAAAAGAGCTTGAAAACAGAAAAAGACAGTTCAGGATGAGCCAGTTGGCCGACCGGAGAGGTGGTAACCCAAACATGCCTTCACAGGGGACAGCCGCCGGTTCCTTGCCGGAAGATCTGAATCCACAGCAGCAATCGGGGGCGGATAATATGCTCAAGGGGATCAGGAATGAACGGGAGCAACCGGGAGCGAATCAGTTAAGGAGAAAACTTGAATACAGATTGCGGAACAGAGCGCAGAGAGGAATGGCAGGTCCGAGTCTTGGGGAAAATAACAGTAGGTTGAGTGGCGCGGGGAATGCGGATGATCTGCTCTCTAATCTGGACTTTTCAGGAAATGAAGATGATGACGACGACGATTCACAACCGATGAATGTACAGGAAAGTCAGGAGCAACAAGTGGAGGAAAGGTTAGCTAGAGAGAGAGAAAGAGATCGTCAGAATCAAAAAAGTAATAAGGATAAAAATGTAGCAGGTGCGGGAGGGGATTACAGTCTATTACAAAGAATACAAATAGAAGTAAATACATACAGGAACAAGATTAAAAAAATAGATGAGCAAATCGCCGGTCTTAGAAAAACGTTAATCCTGTTAATGACCGTGTTAGCAGCGGTGCTGGGGAAGGATGTACTTGATGTTGTAGGCTTTGGATTGTGGGGGTGGGTTGACTGGTTATTTGACATCCAGCTTATGCTAGCAGCGTTTATTTTGAAAATTGAACAAGAGGGGAAGGAAAAGATTGAGGGGTGGATGTTGTCACTTGTTGAACTTATACCTTATGCAGATGTCCTTCCAGCTTGGACCGCGCGTGTATTAAAATCAGTTTTACAGAGGAATAAAGAATTAGGAGATGCTGTTGATGAGAAGAAAAAAATACAGAAAAAGCTTGATAAAGCACTCAAATTTAGACAGGCGCTATTAAATCTCCCAGAAGAAGATAAATAATTTAAAACTTTATGAAAAAACTAATTGTCATAGCATTGTTCGTCTCATTGAGTATAATTTTAATACCACAAATTACACTTGCTAAGATTGACTTGAATATTCCGATTGGTGATAAGACATCAGTGGATGATCTCGGGGACTATATCCGGATATTCTATGAGTTTTTTGTAACATCCGCCGGTATTTTGGCGGCAGCGATGATGGTAATCGGCGGTTATAAATGGATCACAGCGGCCGGCAATCCTTCCATCATCAGCGGTGCCAAAGAGCAGATTATGAGCGCTATTTTCGGGCTGGTACTGGCGCTCACTTCATTTTTTATTTTGAATACGTTAAATCCAAGCATCACCGCGCTGACACCGCTCACCATCCCGGTTGTTCAGGAACTCAGAGATAGTACATTAGCCAGTAGACTCTGTGATTTTGATGCGGAGATTGATGAAACCGCTCATGAGCCTATTAGATGTGAATCGTCAAAAGTTATCAATGCCGCAGAAGGGGAAAAATGTGCCGGATTGTGGAGTAGTGATCCGGACAATATTTGCGTAATTGAGACTATTACTGGTCCTAATTCATTGGTTAAAACAACTGAAAAAAGTGAGATAACGATGCAGAATCATACCTATACAAGTCAAACAACATTTGATGTAAAGAATGACGAATGGTTCATTAGTAATCAAGAATGCGGTGACGTTTATTGGGGTATAACTGGAGTAACAGGCGGTGCGTATATGGTGGGTTCACATTGTGGTTGGGTCAATTTTACTGATGGTGCTCCTCAATGGGCACATTGCGTGATGGATGGTAAATTCGGTAACTTTTCAAGTGATGCATCAAAATGTAGTTGGATTTTATTGGACATTTTGCATGATAATGGGTCATATATTCCTGCAGATGAGGCACGTAAAGGTTGTGGAAGAGTTACAAATATGCGTTGCGCAGGAGATTAATTAAGATAGAAAATATTTAATATTATATTATGAAAATAAAAAACAGCGTTAAGATCGCGGGACTGATCGTCGCCTTTATCGCGGTTGTGATATTTATGGGATATCTGATTTACGTTATTTTCTTCCGCGCAGATGATGGGATACAGCCGGGACAGGTGAATGTCAACGGGGTAATTGTTAATTCAGACGACTTGCCGATCGCAAACGATAATACCAACCGTCCTGTAGCAAACGTAAATATAAATACAAATTCCAGCCTGCCCGTCGTTTCCCCGATTGCCAATGGTGGAAACACTCTGACTAATCAGGTAGCTGAAGGTGAGATCGTCAGTACAAAAATTATCGGTAATAATTTAAGATTTTATGATAAAAAAACAGGCAAGTTTTATCAAGTTTCCGCTGACGGGAAAATCAAAACTCTGATCAGTGAGGATCTTTTTCCGAACGCAGAAAGCGTAGAATGGTCGCCGACGGGTAATAAAGCGGTAATCAGTTTTCCGGACGGTACCAGTATTATCTACGATTTCGATTCGAAAAGCCAGGTGACCTTGCCAAAAGAGATGGATGAAATTAAGTTTTCTGCCACGGGTGAGCAATTGGGATTTGAATACATTGATCAGGACAGCAGTAATAATTTTCTGGGAGTATCCAACGCGGACGGCACGGCAATCAGGCAGATTGAATTATTAGGGGACAAGGACAGGGATGTTGAAATTAACTGGTCGCCGACCAGTCAGACTGTCGCTACTTTCAGAAAAACTTCAGAAGGCGATGCACAGCAGATATTTTTTATCGGACAGAACGGAGAAAATTTTAAATTATTAGAAGTGCAGGGCAGAGGTTTTGAGGGCAAGTGGAATGAAGCGGGCACCCAGATGATCTATAGCACTTATTCCGCCAACTCTGACTATTTGCCAGAATTAAAGATAGCTGACGTCGGCGGTGACAGTACGGGGGAAAACACGATAAGCACCGGTCTGAAAACCTGGTCCAGTAAATGCACGATCGGTGGCGGGGCGGTCTTTTGCGGGGTGCCGATTGGTCTTGAAAAGGGAAGCGGTTTGTACCCCGAATTGGCAAATTCAGTCAATGATAACATATATAGAATCGACCTTGTAACAGGGGTTAAAACAAAGCTCGCAACGCCTTCCAGAGCGGACGGCAGTGGTTATGTTGTTAATCAGATTTATCTTTCACCGGATGAGAGAATCCTGTATTTTACAAACAAAATTACCGGGGAGCTTAACTCAATTAAACTAAAATAAGTTAGAAAATGGCTATAGAAAAACGGGGAAAAAATACATCATCCAATTTGAAAGTAAAAAGTAAAGTATCAGTACGTTCCACAAAACTATTGGTTGGTATCAGTATTTTAAGTCTTATGGGATTCGTGCTGATTTTCCTGTTTGGTTTGTCAATTTTCCGCGATTCCGCATCCAAAAGCTCGGAATCAAAAAGTAATTTTTCTTTTGTGAAAAGAGGGGTTGTTGCCAATGATACATTTGTCCCTGTTAATTCATCAGTACCGGAAGCGTTAGATACTGACCCAACTATTGGAAAAAAAGATGCGAAATTGACAATATTTGAATATGGAGATTTCGGGTGTGCACACTGCGCGTCAATGAATACCACAATGAAAAAGATTGTAGCGGAGTATCCTGATACTGTTCAGCTGGTATGGAAGGATTATCCAACCGCTTCCAGCGTTGATGCGGCAATGGCCGGCCGTTGCGCGCAAATACAGGATAAGTTTTGGGAAATGCATGATCTGCTTTTCGAGAATAGCTTTTTCTTAAACAAGGGACGGTTTTCCGATTTAGCACAGGATTTGGGTCTCGATGTGGAAAAATTCGATACCTGTGTTGATTCCGGCACTACCGCGCTTTTGGTTCAGGAGAGTATTGACCAGGCAGCGGGATTTGAAATCGATGGAACACCTTACTATTTTATTAATGACCAGGAAATCAGCGGAACGATAGGTTATGATGATTTGAAAAATATTATTGAATCAGAGCTGGTAAAATAGCGTTTAATAATTTATGTTGACTTCCTTTTTTTGGGAGTCTTTTCTTCTGTAAAATATGAATGTGAAAGAGAAAAAAATATTTTCCTGCAATCATTGTGATTCACAATATCCGAAATGGCAGGGCCGTTGCACGGAATGCGGACAGTGGGGAACACTTGAGGAGGGGAGATATGTCGCCACAGTGAGTGACAAGCCGTCCGCTCCTTTGGCGCAGACAATTTCTTTTAGTGACATTAAAGGGGGCGAAATATTAAGATTCAAAACTGGTTTCGGTGAATTTGACCGGGTATTAGGCGAAGGGTTGGTATCTGGGTCAGTAATCCTACTTGGTGGCGACCCTGGAATCGGCAAATCAACTCTTGCACTGCAGGTAACGGCAAAAATAAGCCAAACTGAATCAGTTATCTACGTGTCCGGCGAAGAGTCAGCAGAGCAGGTAAAACAGCGCATGGACCGGTTAAAGATAACGGCAAATGATCTGCACTTTATCTCAGAGACTGATGCGGAAATGGTATGCGCAACATTGTCCGAAAGAAAACCGCAGGTGGCGGTTATTGATTCAATCCAGACGCTCACTTCAAGTCAAATAAAATCCCAATCCGGCAGTCCGCAACAGATTAAAGCGGTAACAGCACAGCTTATGGAAGTGGCAAAAAACAGTAAAATCGCCATTGTTATAATTGGACATGTTACCAAACAGGGCGCGGTGGCCGGACCACGTACACTGGAACATTTGGTGGACAGTGTGATTTATTTAGAGGGTGACCGGTATCAGTCTTTAAGAATATTAAGGGCAATTAAAAATCGCTTTGGTTCAACATCCGAAATTGGAATTTTTGAAATGAAAGATCACGGGTTGGCAGAGGTACTTAATCCTTCTGCACTGCTCCTGAAAGATCGTGCAAAACAGATATCGGGTTCGGTGATTACCTGCATTATGGAAGGCAGTCGCCCTTTTTTGGTGGAAGTACAAGCGCTGGTTACCAAGGCCGGTTTCGGTTATCCGCAGAGAAAAACTTCAGGGTTTGACCAGAAAAGACTTCAATTGTTATTGGCTGTTCTGACCAAGCGTATGGGTATAAGAATAGAGGATCAGGATATTCATATCAATGTTGTCGGAGGAGTGAAGATTAAAGAACCGTCCGCTGATTTGGCCGTGTGTCTTGCTATAATTTCCGCGCTCAAGAATATTCCATTACCCAACACATTATCAGTGATGGGGGAAGTGGGCCTGGGCGGAGAAGTGCGCCCGGTAATTAATATTGACAAGCGTCTGGAAGAGTCCGCGAAACTAGGATTTAAAAATATAATAATTCCGAGTAATACAAAAAACCATAAAGACGCTGTTTGCTATCCGGTAAAAAGCATCAATGAGGCTTCAGAGATTGCTTTTACGATTTAAATTATTCCAGGTGAATATTCTTAGTAAACTCAGCAATCTTTTTTTGTAGTATCTGATTGATTTTCAAATCAGGATCTGACTCTAAAATTAGTCCGGCTTCTAAGCGGGCTTTTTTTACAAGATCATAGTCGGTTAACCGGGCGATTTTTAAGTTAGGGAAAAACCCCGATTGTTTACTGCCATAAACTTCCCCGGGACCCCTCAGTTCCAGGTCTTTCTCAGCCAAAGCAAAGCCGTTATGGCTTTTAATCAGGGCTTGAAGCCTCTTAATCACGTCCGGGCTGGCTTGTTCGGTAAAAAGGAAGCAATATGACTGATGTGTGCTTCTTCCCACTCTGCCACGAAACTGATGTAACTGCGCCAAGCCAAAGCGTTCCGCGCCTTCAATCATCATAATGGTCGCATTTGGCACGTCCACCCCTACCTCGATAACAGCAGTTGAAACCAGTATTTTAAACTTGTTTGCGACAAAACTTTTCATAACTTCTTCCTTTTCGCCCGCTTTCATTTTTCCGTGTAGCATGCCGATGGGAATTTCCGGAAACACCTCATTATTCAGCTTTTCGAATTCTGAAGTTACGGCTTTTACACCAAGAGCATCAGACTCTTCAATCAGCGGGCAGATGACAAAGATTTGTCGCCCCTTTTCAATCTCTTTTCGGATAAAACCATATGCGTCCTGCCTTTTGTTTTTTGGAATAATGGATGTTGAAATATTTTTCCTTCCCTTCGGCAGCTGATCAATCACTGATAAATCCAGATCGCCATAAACAGTCAACGCTAACGAGCGGGGAATCGGGGTAGCTGTCATAGAGAGTAAATGAGGAGTCCATTTTATGTTAATTGGATTTTTTTCTTTTATTTCTTTTCTTTGCTTTACGCCAAATCGATGTTGTTCGTCGACGACGATAAATGCTAAATTCTTAAAAACAATGCTTTTCTGTATCAGGGAGTGAGTGCCTACTATAACATTAATTTCTCCTGATTGAATCATTTTCTGGCATTCTTTTTTGGAAATTACATCTCCCTTCCCAATTTTAATGTGATTGCTTGTAAGTAAACAGAGATTAATATCCTTTTCTTTTCGAAAAAGGTTGTTTAAAGTATCAAAATGTTGCTGGGCTAATATCTCCGTCGGCGCCATCAGTGCTGTCTGATATCCGTTTGCGATTGTGTTCAGCATTCCGAGTGCCGCAACAACAGTTTTACCGGATCCTACGTCGCCTTCCAGAATCCTGTTCATCGGATTATTTTTTTCCTGGTCTTTTATTATTTCCCAGGAGGACTTTTTCTGCGCTTCAGTCAGAATAAACGGTAATTTAGTAACAAAGTTTTTTATTAATTCTTCCTGAAATTTAATTGTTGGCGCCTGTTTTTTTGCCAGGTCAAGTTTTGATTTTATCGCACCCAGTTGAATAATAAATAATTCATCAAAACCAATTCTCGACCTTGCTTTTCTAAGCAGTTCTTTCGTTTCCGGAAAGTGAACATGTTTTATCGCTTCAGCATATTCCAGAAAATTATATTTTCTTTTGATAGTGGTCGGCAGCCAATCATCGATACTATTGATGGCCGGAAATGCGTTTTTTACCAGAAATCTTATTTGCTTTTGGGTAATGCCCGAGGTCGTGGAGTAGACCGGTACAAGCCGAGCAGTATGCAGGGGGATGGATTTTACTTTTTCATATACAGGATTAATCATCTGAAAAGAAAACAAATCGCCTTCAATTTTACCTGAGAGATACAGTTCGTCTCCGGGTAATATGGTTTTTGTCAGGTATGGCTGTCTGAACCAGACGGCTTTGATTGATCCGGTTTCGTCGCTCAGCATCGCTTCCGTTATAATCATCCTTTTTCTCGGGGAGCGTTTGTTCCGGATCAGATCAACGCGGGCTTTGATTGTGGCTGTTTGATTGTGCGGAGCTTTTTCAATGCTGGATATATTGCTGTAATCTTCATAACGGAAAGGAAAATAAAAAAGCAGGTCCTTTGCCGTTTCAATTCCTAGCTTCTTCAAGCGTTGAGTTGTACGGGGGCCTACTGTCGGGAATTCTGATATTAAAGTGGCTAATTCGGTTGCCATAATATGATATACATGGTGCGGCCAGGAGGACTTGAACCTCCGACCTTAGGATCCGCAATCCTACGCTCTATCCAACTGAGCTATGACCGCATGTGTTTAACAAGGCATGATTTTCGCGAACAGATTTTCAATGCGGATTTATAATTTGAGAAACTTTCTAATCTGTTCACTGTTTGATTCTTCTTCCTTTTCAATATCTTCTTCGATGTATTTAAGTAATACTTCTCTTACCCGCAACGGGTTCTTGTTTTCCAGAGGGATGGTGATGCCAGGTCTGATTGTAGATTTATAATTAATGTATAGAGTTTTAACCTTTGGTGGGTTATAGATAATCCAGAATTTACTAATATTTCTGAATGGAGTAAAAGAGGATCCGATCATTAATCCTTCTTCAGTAATTTTAAAATCTATGCGGTCCGGTTTTCTGTTGATCTGAATTAGAATGATCAAATCAACAATAACTATGATTATTGCAAAAAGAAAATTTGATACAACAATTGCATATGTAAGAAATGCTGCAGATACGATACCCGCGACAATATACCAGATAATTCCTCGTTCATGTTCCTCGTATTCAGGAAATTTCCACTGAATTATGGTTTTGCCGTAATCCTGAGAGGATATTGTTTCATCCTTTGTTGCGTCTGGTTTGATAATGTCGATATCCATGCTTTTAATATCAATAGTAAAATGTACTTATATTATAGCAGATTATTCATCATTATGCCCTTCGACTTTGCTCAGGGCACTCTATTTCCACATTAAAGTGGTCGGAAGCGTTATCAAACGCTGTAGACCACGAGCTAGTGCCTCTCGATTTCACTCGAGGCATTCGATTCAGTTGTTAGGTACTAATTGAGTGGCCGATAGGCCATGAGCGACTCCGAACGATAGCGAGGAGGAGTCGAATGGCGGAGAGAGAGGGATTTTCGCCTCGTCCCGCCTTTGGCGGGACTCGTTGTCCGGGGTGCCAATCAATCCTGCGTATACTCGGATTGATTGTCGCTCGGCTTTGCCTCGCTCGCACCCGTTCGAATGCTTTTCTCGAAGAGACTGCGTACTACCTAATCGGTAGTCCGCACTCTCTTGGCGGAGAGAGATTCGGTCACCCGTCGATATTCTGACGAATATCGCGGTCGACCCCGCCTCGCGGTGCTCGCCTCTCGCCTCTGGCGAGAACTCGCACATCGCTGCGGCTTTCTCATCCCTACGCGACACACACTTGTGTGTCG
>Ga0172379_10000443_pt1 | contig 104568 bp, 92 predicted proteins | sample GrowelOW334metaG_FD_119756 | JGI IMG/M metagenome (GOLD analysis project Ga0172379, IMG submission 119756) | Groundwater microbial communities from an aquifer near a municipal landfill in Southern Ontario, Canada - Groundwater well OW334 metaG | ecosystem: Environmental > Aquatic > Deep...
CCGATGAACCCGCCCTTGACCCAAGTGGGAAAAGCATGAAAGCCGACGACCGCAAGAATGGCGATGGCTCGCAGACCATCTATGTCTGCACGGTATTTGGGATGCGTTAGGTGGGGTGTGCCGGGGGTGGAAGCAGTTCTGGATTGGGGCATCGAAATTAGACAGCCTGTTACAGTCGGCCGATTATATAGCAGGGGCAGTCATGCAAACCCTTTGTAGGTCGGACTGTAGTCCGACATGTCGGGTTGAAACCCGACAATGCAGACTGTTTTTTTAGGTTCCATAATTTGTGATGTCATTAGCTGCTTGAACGTTTTGCTACGAGCCGCAAGTCGGGATAATACCAACGCCAGCCGCTGATATAATCGCGCCCGTTAAGCTGGATTGACTGGGGGCAACCTGAATAATCCACAATTCAACCCATTCCGACCCGATGATCCCGATTACTGTAATAACCGTTACCTATAATTGCGCTGATCTTGTAGAACGCACAATAAAAAGTGTTCTTGAGCAAAAAAGATACGGGGGAGAAATCGAGTATGTTGTGATTGATGGCGGTTCGACGGACGGAACAATCGAAGCAATCAATAAACACAAAACTCAAATAGATTATTTTCGCTCAGAACCCGACCATGGTATCTATGATGCGATGAATAAAGGCATTAAAGCAGCCACTGGAAAGTGGCTGCTTTTTTTAAATGCGGGGGATGAATTCCATCCGGATTTCAAAATCTCGAAATTGTCATTCAACTGGCCGCGCGAAGCAGAGTTTATCGCTTTCCCATTCTTGATTGATGGGGAGTCAAATGTTTCAACTCCTGTGTTTCCAGCCAGATCTGGGTTGCCATCTTCTCATCAGGCGACGCTCATTTCGGCTCAAGTGGCCAAGGAAAACCTATTTAAACTGGAGTATCAAGTAGCGGCAGATTTTGAAGTTTATATGCATAGGCTTTGTTGTAATCCAAACTGCGTATATATCGAGCAGGATGTTATTACTTGCGTTCAGCCGGGCGGATTTTCGCTGGCTAATGTTGATTTGTTACATAGGGAATACATCAAGATAATATTCAGGCACGATGGTCTTGTGGCGGCATTGGTTTGGTATGTACGTAGCAAGCCGGAGTTGTTGCGGCTTGTTAAGTTCCTCACCCCGACTCGATTGTTTAACTTGTTAAGGTCGAAGTTTGCATAGTATGGACAATAGCCAACGAGCCGGAGGTGGTTTGCAAGTTCTGACATTAAATTGGTCAGACATAGATGGAGGAGCTGCTAGAGCCAGTCACCGAGTGGCCAGTAGGCTGGTCGAGATGGGTGTGCCTCTTCGTATGCGCGTCATGAGAAAGTTTGGCACTGATCCCTGGGTGACGGGGGCGGAAGGATTGCTGGAGCAGATATGGGCCAGGGTAATCACTCGTGCGGAAAGAGGCGTGGTTAGGCTGAGCGGAGTTAAAGATAAAGATATGACATGGAGCTTTAATAGCCTGCCAAATTTCATGCTCCCCCCAAACATGTATGAAGCCGCCTCTGTGGTACATATCAATTGGGTCGGAAAAGGAACTCTTCCTTTAAGCAGCATTTCGAGAATCAATAAACCCTTGGTCTGGACTCTGCATGACAGCTGGGCATTTACAGGTGGCTGCCATATTCCCTATGAGTGCCGCCGATTTGAAAATAGTTGCGGGTATTGCCCTCAGTTGCGCTCACCTGCTGTTAATGACGCTAGTCATCGCCACTGGATCAAGAAGGCAAAATATCTCACGCAGACATCCTCACACTTTGTTGCGCCAAGTAACTGGATGGCAGGGCAAGCCAGAGCCAGCGCACTTTTGGGTAGTGTGCCAATCTCGGTTATTCCCAATGGGTTGGATACGGATGTCTTTCACCGGTCGGATAAATCGTTGGCACGGGAAGCCTTGAAACTGCCACAGGAAAAACAGCTGATTCTTTTCGGTGCTATGTATGCCGATACCGACCAGAACAAAGGCATGAGCTTTCTTTTAGATGCGCTAAATATCCTTCAAAGCAAGGACGCCTCATTCGCCGACAAATACGAGCTTGTTATCTTTGGGTTGTGTAATCCCATTTCACTAAAGAATCTGCCCATACCCGTCACCATGCTGGGTGTTATCAGTGATGATCATAAGCTTGCACAGATTTACTCTGCCGCAGATGTCACGGTGGTTCCATCGAAGATGGAGTCCTTTGGTCAAGTGGCGCTGGAATCGCTTTCTTGCGGGACGCCGGTGGTTGCATTCGCCACTACAGGATTGACTGACATAGTTAAGCATCTGGAGAATGGGTACTTGGCCGAGAAATTTGACACGAATGATCTGGCTAACGGTATCTTGCTTATGTGCGAATCGAATGACTTTATAAAATCGCTTCCACTTCGGGCTCGGGAATGGGTTTTGAACACATTCGATATACGTATCACAGCTAAGCAATATCTATCATTGTTTGAATCAGTATCTTTTGAAAAGATACGAAGCGGAGAATCAAATGACTAGTTCGGTAGAGGAAAAGGTTGCTGACTTTTACAGCAACAAGGGGTGGCAGGAAGAAGATGGCCTGACTGAAGACGCAAGGCTGTGGGAGGATTGCAGGGGCGCCGCCGCAGAATACGTAAGCAAATGCAGACTGAGGGTATTAAGACATATTCCGGAATCAGGGGAGAACATGCTGGATATGGCCTCAGGCCCTATTCAATATCCGGAGTATTTGGATTTTTCAAGAAATTTCAAGAAACGATATTGCGTAGATCTTTCCCAACAGGCCCTAGAGGGTGCCAAAAAGAAGATTGGTGAACACGGAGTGTATCTTCACGGTAGTTTCTTTGACATTAACTTGGAAGAAAATTTCTTTGATTGCAGTATTAGCCTCCATACGATTTATCACATGCACAAAGATAGCCAAGAGGAGGCAGTGAAAAAACTCTTGTTTGTTACCAAGCCCGGCAAGCCTGTAATTATTGTTTACAGCAATCCTGATGTATTAGTTAACCTTAGCTGGCTTAGAAAGATAAAAAGACTGGTTGTAAAAAAGAAAGCAAATGACAAGGAAGAATTCTTCTATTTCAGCCCCCACTCCAATAGTTGGTGGAGTCGATTTGCAGATGTGGCAGAAGTAAAAATCCTGCCATGGCGGTCATTTGCCGCAAATCACCAGAAGGCGCTCATCCCGGATAATTTCTTGGGAAGAAAAATCTTTGACATTTTGTACTGGATGGAAGATCACTTCCCTAATTTTTGGGTCAGACACTTTCAATATCAAATGATAGTGTTAAAAAAATCTGACTAAGTTGGAGCATGCCTAATTATCTGGTCAGCACCAAGCATGCTCAGCCTTGTTAAATTTGCATAGCCAGATTCCACACGGTATGAAATTGATCGACTTGAACACACTGTCTGATGAGGTTATAGGATTTGATTGAAAAATATGCGCACCGGTTATTGACTAGGATATGGGACTTGGAAGAAACAGGTAACAACTACAGGTTCTTAGAACAATTGATAATTCTGGGGGTTGTCCTTCTTTCGGGATCGCTTTATTACGCGAGTTTCGGCGAGAATATATTGTTGCTACCGTTCGCTGTGGGGCTGGCTGCGATTTTTCTCCTGCGGAAATGCAGCATCTCCCGCCCCGCTTTGTTTTATGCAATGGCGCTGCTGGTAATAGTACTTATCAATTCCAATTCAAAGCACAGCACCACCGCAGTGCTCATGCTGAATTTGATCATTGCTTTTTTCATTACATCGCTGATACCGATTCAACGCTTTGCAAAGGCATATTTGCAATGCATTGTTGTGCTTTCAGTGTGCTCTTGGCTCGCGATTCCGATTTGGATTCTGGGCATGCCGTCGCCGTTGCCGGATTTCCTGTCCATTATTGACGGCCATTATCAAAACTATATCGTGGTTGGCATATGGAATCCCATGCTCAGTATCGATGGCATGGGTTTGTTTCGCAACGCCGGACTATTCTGGGAGCCGGGCGCATTCCAATATTTTGTTAATACCGCATTCCTGCTGGGTATTCTTTTCTCTCTGATTACCCAACGAATCTACTTTATCTTGCTCGTAACTATTTTGACGGCCAACTCAACGGCTGGTCTGATTATTTTTTCCATCCTGTCTTTGTTCCATGTTTATTCTGTCAAATTGACCTGGAGTCAGGCTCTCAAGGGGCTTGTGGGTGTTGTGCTGGCTTTTATGGTGGTGCATATACTGATGAAACAGGAGTTTGTTCAAAGCGAAGGCGAACCGCTAAAGTTTAGGAGCGCATGGTCTTTGCACGGGCCTCAAGAAAAACATGCTGTTAAAACACCGCATGTGTTTTTTGGAAGCAACGTGGAAAAATTTGAGCGCGGCAGCACCTCCTATGGCTCGTACAACGCAAGATTCCACGACTTCATAATTGATTGGGAATTGCTTAAGGTATACCCGCTGCAAGGGATTGGGTTGGGTAATTTTGCTGCGCGCGAAGAGTATGGTATCAAGGTGCTGGGAGAGAAAGGTTACTGGTCAACACTTCCTCCCGGAGCCGATGGCTTCTTTTTAATGATGGTTCAGCTAGGACTGCTGGGCAGCCTTTTGTTGTATCCCATCGCCATGCCTCGATATCTTAATAAGCATAAGCTGTTTATCAGGCTGGGCGTGGCTGGAGTTACTGTTATGTTGCTGTGTGGCGAAAATATGTTCTTATACGGACTCCCCTGGATTCTGGCTATGTACGGCGTAGTCGGGATGGCGACTGACGATAAAATTCCCGCCGAAGAAAAAAGGATTCAGTCGTCCGGACTAACCAAGCAATAGCGCGCATTAATCAGAGTTAAGAATATAAGGTTGACCATGAATGCGTTTAGCGAAACTGTGGATCGTGCCAAAGGTTTGGCAATATTGTTAGTGGTGCTTGGGCATATTGCGTCCCCGCTCGGAGAGTTGATTTACTCATTTCACGTTCCATTATTTTTCTTTTTGGCGGGGCTCTTTATTAAAGTGAGCTACTCCGACAAGGCATTTATGGCAAAAGGTCTGGAGCGCCTGATCTTGCCGTTTCTGATTTTTGGAATACTGGGATTCTTGGCGACTTTAATCAAAAATATTTTGTTGCATCGGCCTATTGAGCCGCTGACAGACAGTTTGGCGGGATTCCTATATTGGTCCGATCCGATCCACATGCATCACTATGGGCTTGTGCTGTGGTTCTTGCCCGCCTTGTTCTGGGGTAGAACGATTGTGTTTATGTTGGAGAAGCATGTTCGGCTTCATCCATTGCTACTCGTTCTTCTGACTGTGCTTGTGGCGTCGTGGGCGGCGCTGTTTGCGGAGATGCCTTTGGGTTTGGACAAAGGTTTGGTGGCACTACCGTGGATATGTATGGGATACCTGTTTTATAGATACCGCGACCGTTGGTTGTCTGCGAATTGGTATTGGGTCGTCGGCTTGGCGTTGTTCTGTTGTTTGCTGGTCTATACCGGAGGGATTCGCCCTCTAGATTTAGGCTCCAAGAATCTCGGCAACCCCCTGTTCTCAATTCTGTACACTGTTTCTTTGATACTCGCCCTCTTTTGGTTGTTGTATCGAGGCGGCGCATTTTCATTTATTTCAGAAAATCGACTCATGGGGATCATAAGTCAGTTTGGTCACGACTCGATGCTGGTTCTGGTGCTGCATATTTACACTAATAATGCCGCTGATATTTTGGTTAACCATGTTCTAGGTTCCGGATATTGGTATGTGACTTTTGCACTATCTGTTTCACTTGTGTATGCGGCTATCCTGCTGAAACGCCGATATGTCACCTCCTCTATTTTCAAATATATTTGATGTCTACGATGCCTGCCGAAATTTCCACTGTACTCAATCCGGTTGATGAGCCGCCAAGTTGCCACAAGTCGCCTGATGCGAAAATAACCAGAGTGATATTTTCTCCCGATCAACCCGGGAGGCAGGGTGTTGGCGGATTGCGCACGCAGAGCAAGTTCAAGGAATCGATACCGGGGAAACCATTGGTCAGCATATTGACGGCGGTATTCAATGGCGCGCAGTTCTTGGAGCAGACCATCCAGAGTGTCATGAAGCAAGACTACAGCAACATCGAATTCATCGTGATCGACGGTGGATCAACCGATGGAACGTTGGATATCCTGCGCAAGTACGAGAATGTGATCGACTATTGGATAAGCGAGCCGGATCGCGGAATCAGCGATGCCTTCAATAAGGCCGTTCTACTATCTTCCGGCGACTATTTGAATTTTCAGGGTGCCGGAGATTTGCTGGTGGCAGGAGATGTGGTGAGCCGCATGCTGGAAGGCATCGATCCTCGGCGAGATATGCTCATCAGTGGCAGAGTGCAACGGGTCAAAGAGCACGATCCAAATGAGATTCTCTGGGTTGCACCCCGGAGATTTTCACCTACCTTCAATAAACGCAGTCTGCTATTTCGCATGTCGTTGCCGCATCAAGGGCTACTAACCAACCGGCGCATGTTTGAACGTTATGGTCTGTTTGATACACACAATGTATTTTCCATGGACTACGAGCATTTGCTGCGCGCCTATCATGAGTTTCCGCATGTCGTGATGAAGGATGTGATCTTCTCTGCTTGGCGAGAGGGGGGGGTTGGATTTGGGAGATATGGGGAAATACTCCAGGAATATTCGAATATAAAAAAGAAGAATAAGGTCGCACCAACGGCGATACTGGAACTGCTCAACTTCTGGTCATTTTTCAAGTGGCAGATAAAAAAGATAATTGGCCGAGGGGGCGATACATCAGTCTGGCGGCTCGATCTGATGAAGTGCCAGATCCCTTCGCATGAAGAGTACGACTGGATTTTTGTCTCTCATTTGCCCTCCTTCTACAAGATCAACTTGTTCAATAAGATCGCCAAGTCAGCCAGTGTGCTGGTTATCTTTCTCGGCGAGACTTCGCAAGAAAGAACAGCCGATTTCGTTAACGGTGACAAGCAGTTCGATCATGTGTTTTTGAACGCGGGTGATTTCGAGCAGCGTAGTTTCTGGCGATCTTCGTGGAAACTTGTGCGCATTCTGCTGAAATTGAAATACAAGCGGCTCAGCGTCGGCGGGTGGGATTTGCCTGAATCGTGGGTTGCGATTTCATGTTCGCACAAGAATGCAAACGTCATTACCCAAGAGTCTTCGATTTTTGAAAGCAAACTAACCGGGGTAAAGAGTCTGTTAAAGCGCATATTTGTTAAGCGCCTGAGCTTGGCGCTTGTGTCTGGGTTGCCCCATGCCCGGTTAATGAGGGCGGTTGGGTTTGACGGGGAAATAATGGTGACTGGTGGGGTTGGCTTGACCAATAGGGCGCAGAGAATCGTACGTGGTCATAAAGAATTCTCCGGACGTTTCTTGTACGTTGGTCGTCTTTCTCCCGAAAAGAATCTGGCTTTCTTGCTGCGCGTATTTGCATTGCCTTCGATGGCTGTTTTCCATTTGACATTAGTGGGTAACGGTCCGGAGCGAGAGGCGTTGCGTTCGCTGGCTGGACGTAATGTCACTTTCGTGGGGCACGTCCCAAATGAGCGGATCCATGAGATCTATGAGGAGAATGATGTATTCATACTGCCTTCTTTGAGCGAGGTGTGGGGGCTGGTAGTGGAGGAGGCCTTGTATTATGGACTTCCTGTGCTGGTATCTTCGAAGGTGGGAAGCGTTGAGGACCTAGTAGTGAACAATGGCGCAGGGTTGGTCTTTGACCCCCTATCCGAAAGCTCTTTGCAGCAGGCAATCGAGACAGTGGCAACCCAGTATGAGAGGTATGCTCGCGCGGCTCGAGCAATCGATTTCGATGATCGCGATGACAAGCAGGTAAATGTATATGTTGAAGCGTTGTATGAGCGGGGTGGCAAGTGAAAGAGTTGCAGGTATGTCTGGTAGGGATCTTCCCGCCGCCATTGCATGGTATGTCCTTGATCACCGAATATGTCAAGAATCGTGTTTCAGTGAAAGCCTCTCCGCTGGTGATTGATTTTGCGCCGCACAGTCTTGAGCGATCTTTTATAGTTCGCTTTGGCAAAGTATTCCGAGTGCTTCGGTGCCTGTTTCAATTGCTGTCATATTTGGTTGCAGGACGCATAGGGGCTGTATATCTAAGCTTGTCTGGAGGTTATGGTCAAGTATATGACGCAATGTTTGCATGTCTTTGTCGTGCGTTTGGCAGGAAGTTATATTTGCATCATCATGGCTATCAATATCTGAATCAGCATCGTCGGCTATCAGAGTTATTGTTCACGATTGCCGGAAAGAATGCCATACACATTGTGGCCTGTGAAAAAATGGGGTGTGACTTAAAACGGCTATACCCGATTGTAAGTAAAGTAAAAGTAATTTCAGGAATCGCCGCGCTTGATGTGTGGGATGGCGCAGTCGTGTTGCGTAAACGGCTAAAGTCTATTGGCTTTTTGAGTAATATCAGCATTGAAAAAGGAATCCTAGAGTTTCTGGATATCGCCGCTTGGGCGGATCAGGCTGGGTTGCCGCTTCGCTTTGTGCTTGCCGGCCCTTATCATGATGAGAAAATCAGACATCTGGTTGAGAAACGATTGTCGACGTTGTCGAACATCATTCGTGTCGGGGCTGTATATGGCGGGGCTAAGCTGGCATTCTTTAATTCTATCGACATTTTCCTACTCCCTTCCCATAACGAGTCGGAGGGGTTGGTTATTCACGAAGCAATGAGTAGAGGTGTGCCCGTCATTGCATCTTCAAGAGGCTGTATCGAGCAGATCGTTTCAGATGTTGTGGGGTTGCGATTGGCACCTACGGACGACTTTGTCGCCGGAGCAATTTCTAAGATCAACGAATGGTTGCAATGCCCCGATGAGTTCATGTCGATGTCTCAGGCGGCACTGAGACAATTTGATGAGTTGAGAATATCGCATACCAAGAAAATGGATGACCTGTGTGCTGAGCTAATTGCGGGAAGTTGAAATTGAATCGGAGTTTGTTGGTGCTTTTAGAAACAAGAGCCATTTTCGCCTTGCTTCGTTGTCAATGAACAGCCAATAAAAATCCATTTTCCTCGGCGGCGGAAATGAGTATTTGATGCTCAGCCATTCTAGTCAGTTAACACCAATATCGTATGCGAATCCTAATTCACGGAATCAATTTTTCTCCCGAACTGACCGGCATCGGCAAGTATTCCGGAGAGATGGCTGAGTGGCTTGCTGCTCAGGGCCACGAGGTGCGTGTGGTAACGGCACCGCCCTATTACCCGCAGTGGACGATTGCCGATGGGTATGTGAATGGGTGGCGGAAAGTGCAAAAGCGCCCCCCCCCTAGCCCTGATGAAACTACTAGCCATTCGACTAAGCCCGCAAGCGGGCAAGTCGCTTGTTATCCCCCGTTGGGGGAGGGGGGCTGCGCGAATGGGAATCTTGTAGTTTATCGCTGCCCGCTGTGGGTTCCGGCTAAGCCTTCGGGCCTGAAGCGCATCTTGCATTTGGCCAGTTTCGCCTTGTCCAGTTTCCCCGTGATGTTGCGTCAGGTTTGCTGGCGGCCAGATGTCGTGTGGGTGGTGGAGCCGGCTTTGTTTTGTGCCCCCCAAGCATGGTTGGTCGCGCGGCTTTCCGGGGGCAAGGTGTGGTTGCACATTCAAGACTATGAGGTGGATGCAGCATTCGATCTTGGTTTGCTGAAAGGCAAGTTGTTGCGCCGCCTGGTGGCAACAGGTGAGCGATGGCTGATGCGCAGATTCGACCGGGTCTCGACCATTTCGCAACGCATGGTGGATAGGGCTTTGGCTAAGGGAGTGGATTCTGGATCCGTGGTGTTGTTCCGAAATTGGGTGGATCTGAAATTACCGGAGCCTGAGAGCTCGGGGTTGAGTGGCTATCGTGCCGAGCTGGGGATTGCGAATGACGCAGTGGTGGCGTTGTATTCCGGCAATATGGGCGGCAAGCAGGGGTTGGAGATTTTGGCTGATGCGGCGAGGATTTGCTGGGAATCCCAGCCTACAGCAGAGCTTGTATTTGTATTCTGCGGGGCTGGGGCTGGGCGCGATAACTTGGTTGCTCTATGCGAGAATTCGCTCAATGTGCACTTTCTGGAGCTTCAGCCCGCTGAGCGATTGGGCGAGTTACTGGCGATGGCAGATATTCATTTGCTACCGCAACGTGCCGATGCAGCCGATCTGGTCATGCCGTCTAAGTTGACAGGGATGCTGGCAAGCGGTCGGCCGGTAGTCGCTACGGCGCATAGTGGCACGGAGGTGGCGAGTGTCGTGGTAAATTGCGGCCTGTTGGTTCCGCCGGAGGATGGGCGAGCCTTCGCCGAGGCGATCAAAAGACTGGCATTGGATGCGACCTTGCGTGCCAAGCTGGGACAAGCAGGACGAAATTACGCGCTTGAGTATCTCGACAAAGAGGAAGTGCTGGGTGATTTCGCGGCAGAGTTGGCCGCCATCGCGGATAAGGCGTGATGAAAGGCCAGTGCGGACAAATGCGATGTTGCGAAGTATCCAATTGATAAGAATGGGATGTTCTGATGTTTTTTCCTTCCGGATTTGCGCGCCAGCATAGCTGGGAACTCGGCCTATTCCATCGTGTGATAGACGCCGCAGTGATTGGGTTGGTTTTGTGGCTGGCGCTCGAAAGCTACGGTGTCGAGTTGATTCTGCATTACCAACTGGCTGCCGTGATCTCGATTGTCAGCTTTTCACTGTTTGCGGAATGGCATGCACTTTACCAATCTTGGCGAATCGATTCGCTGTGGTATGAAGCAAGAACCATCTGCGTTATCTGGATATTGACCTTCGGCATTCTGCTTGCGGTGGTTTTCCTGAGTAAAACAGCTGTTCAGTTTTCGCGTGTGACGATCTTGGTTTGGGTGATTGCGACGCCGTTTGCGCTGATCGGGGTGCGCGCGATCATTCGTTATGCAATCCGGCATTTTCGGAAGCAGGGATTCAATTCGCGATCCGTGGCCATTGTTGGTGGCGGAAAGCAAGCCGCCAAACTGGTTGAGGTGATTTCGAATTCACCATGGATGGGGCTGCGCATCGACGGCGTTTATGACGATGCGGAAGGGGATCTGTCGGGGTGCACTGTTTCGGGCGATGTCGATGCGTTGATGGCGAAGGTTCATCAGAAGCAGCTCGATAACATCTACATCACATATCCGATGCGCGAAGAAAAAAAGATCCGAAGTTTGCTGGAGCGCTTAGCCGATAGCACGGCGTCAGTCAGTGTCGTGCCGGATTTCTTCGTGTCCGATTTGCTCCAGTCACGCTGGCGGAGTCTGGGGGATGTCCCGCTCGTTAGCGTGTTTGAGAGTCCTATCTTCGGAACAAGTCTACTGATCAAGCGCATGGAAGATTTGCTGTTGGGGAGTCTGATCTTGCTTTTGATTTCACCGTTGCTGCTGGTGATCGCGCTCGCAGTGCGAATGACTTCGCCGGGCCCCGTGTTGTTCAAGCAGCGTCGTTACGGATTGAACGGGCAGGTGATCGAGGTATGGAAATTTCGCAGCATGTGTGTTCTGGAAGACGGTCCGAACATTCCTCAGGCAACCAAGAATGACCCGCGTGTAACGAAGCTCGGCGCTTTTCTGCGCAGCACCTCGCTGGATGAACTCCCGCAATTCTTTAATGTGCTGCAAGGCGCGATGTCCATCGTCGGTCCGCGTCCGCATGCGGTGGCGCACAACGAGGAGTATCGCAAGCTGATACACGGCTATATGTTGCGCCATAAGGTCAAGCCGGGCATCACTGGGTGGGCGCAGGTGAACGGTTGGCGTGGGGAGACTGATACCACGCAGAAAATGGAAATGCGCGTGCAGTACGATCTCGAATACATCAATAACTGGTCGCTCTGGCTCGATCTGAAGATTATTCTGATGACGGTCTTTGGTGGGATGCGCGGCAAGAGCGCGTACTGATCGTGCTGCAGACTTCAAGCAACAATCTGCGATCAACCTTGGCCGTGCTGCACGATCTGGCCGCCGCTGCGCTGGCTTGGACCTGTGCTTACCTGTTGCGGTTCAATTTTGAGCTTTCTCCGCAAATCGTGGAGGAAGTCTGGCTGACGCTGGCCTGGGTGATTCCTCTGCAGGTTATCGTATTTTGGCAGTTTGGCCTATATCACGGCATTTGGCGCTATGCCAGCATCAACGATCTGCGGCGAATATTCTGGGCAGTGGCTTTTGCAGCGGGCGTTATCCCGCTACTTTTCTGGATGTTGCGTCTCAATGTGATATTGCCGCGTTCCGTTCTGGTTATCTATCCGACTTTGTTGATCTTGCTGATGGGCAGTGGACGTCTGATTTATCGGCTATGGAAAGAGCAAGCGCTGTTTGCCGATATCAAGCTGCATGGTGAGCCGGTACTGGTTCTCGGGGCCGGAGACGTGGCCTTCAATTTGGCTAAAGATCTGGCACGCAATCCGTTATGGCGTGTGGTCGGGTTTCTGGACGACGACAAGCAGAAGATCGGCAATGTACTGAACGGTATCCGTGTGTTGGGCGGGCTGGAAGCGCTTGCGCAGATTGCGCAGAGTCTGGGGGTGGATAAGGCGATCATTGCGATGCCCAGCGCTTCGCATAAGCAGCGTAAACGTGCGATCGATTTGTGTAATGCGGCTGGGATCAAGGCGCTGACCGTCCCTTCCTTCGATGACTTGATGAGCGGTCAGGTCAGGCTTTCGCAGCTGCGTGAAGTCGAACTGGATGACCTGCTCGGCCGCGATCCGGTGCAACTGGACGATGCAGGATTGCATCAACAGTTGGCCGGGAAAGTCATATTGGTAACTGGAGCCGGCGGTTCCATCGGTTCGGAGTTGTGCCGCCAGATAGCCCGTTTTAGCCCAGCTAAATTGGTGCTGTATGAGTCCGGTGAGTTCGCTCTGTATAACGTTGAACAGGAGTTGGGGGAGGAATTTCCGCAGCTTGATGCCGTTTATTTGGCAGGCGATGTGCGTGATGACGTGCGCCTAAATCAGGTATTCGGTGCACATCTTCCCAATGTAGTGTTCCATGCAGCCGCCTATAAGCATGTGCCGCTAATGGAGCGCGATAACGCATGGCAGGCGGTGCGCAATAATGTATTCGGCACTTGGCGCGTGGCGAGTTGCGCGCAACGGCACGGGGTGGAGAAGTTCGTGCTGATCTCTACCGATAAGGCGGTGAACCCAACCAATGTGATGGGTGCCACCAAGCGGATGGCCGAGATCATCTGCCAGGGATTGCAGCGTGCGGACGGAACGCGGTTTGTCATTGTTCGCTTTGGCAACGTGCTGGGCAGTAACGGTAGTGTGATTCCTAAATTCCGCGAACAGATTGCCAAGGGCGGACCGATCACGGTGACGCACCCAGAAATCACCCGCTATTTCATGTCCATTCCCGAGGCTGCGCAACTGGTGATGCAGGCTGGTTACATGGGTAAGGGCGGCGAGATATTCGTGCTCGATATGGGTGAGCCGGTGAAGATCGCCGATCTGGCCAAAGATCTGATTCGCCTTTCGGGTATGGCCGAGGACGACATCAAGATCGAATTTACAGGTCTGCGCACGGGGGAGAAGTTGTATGAAGAGCTTCTGGCAGACGACGAGAGCACATTGCAAACGCACCACCCAAAATTGCGTATCGCACAGGCGAGAGCGGTTTCCCGCGAAGAGCTAGGGCATATGCTGGAATGGATTGGATCTGACGAGGCCTGCGCTGATGAGAGCGTGCGGCGTCAACTAAAATGCTGGGTGCCAGAATATTCACCTGCATCGAACGGGCATTGAAGTGACTTCCTTATCCGTCATTCTTATCACACATAACGAAGAAGCCAATATTCGGCCTTGTCTTGACTCCGTGGCATGGGCGGATGAGATAATCGTGGTTGATTCTGGCAGTACAGACGGCACTGTATCCATCGCTAGAGACATGGGGGCGAGGGTGTTCCAGCATGATTGGCCCGGGTTCGGGCCGCAAAAGAATCGTGCGCTGCAATATGCGACGAAAGATTGGATATTCTCTATCGATGCGGATGAGCGCGTCACACCTGAATTGCGGGCAGAGATCGAAAAGGCAATGATAGAAGAAAAAGCAGACGGATACTTTTGCCCGCGCCTTTCACAATTCTGTGGCACCTTCATTCATCATTCCGGCTGGCACCCTGACTACGTGTTGCGTTTGTTCAAGCGCAACAAGGGGAGATTCTCCGATAGTCTGGTTCACGAGAGTGTGCTACTTACTGGGGCTAGTTCTAAACTTAAGAATTCGCTTTTACACTATAGCTATCTGACGCGGGACGACGTTGAACGTAAAGTAAAACAGTACTCAGATGCCGCTGCCAAACAGATGTATCAGGCTGGTAGAAGTTCAAGTTGGTTGGGGGCGATTTTGAGTGGAGGGTGGGCATTCCTGAGAACATACATCATTAGACTTGGGGTGTTGGATGGTAAGTGCGGATGGCAAATAGCAGTAATGAATGCGCGCACGACTTATCTGAAATATCGCAAGCTTCATAAGATGAAAATCCAAGGATGATGCAATTTTTTACTGACGCGAATTACTAAGATTTCCCTAGCGCGGTGTGTATCTAGCGCATGTTGATAATGGTCGCTTTCAGTGCGCAGGGCTCGCGGAATAATTCCAGTGTTTTAGCCGTGATAGACTGTTTCAATGGCTAATGATTATTGGCTTTAATGGCGTAGGTCTGATTCAGTCCAATTCGTCTTCCCCGCATAGGCGGGAATGACGACTAAATCAGACCTGAAAATGAGCAGAGATGGTCTGTGCCCAAAATTTCTGGCTCGCCCATGTTGCACGAATCACATTTACTGAATCGGATCGCAGAATGCCTCATAAGATTGCTGTTGTGGTGCCCAAGTATGGCTTGGTTGGCGGAGGTGAGCGCTTTGCGAGCGAGATTACTGAACGCTTGGCGATGAATGAGCAATTTGAGATACATGTTTTTGCTAATAAATGGGTTGCGCATTCTGATCGAATTACTTTCCATAAAATCCCTAAAGTGTATTTCCCCCGTTTCTTGGGGCCCCTTGCATTTTCATGGTTCGTGAATCAAAAAATCTCAAAGATGAATTTTGATTTGGTGCACTCGCACCATTGGACTTTGAACGCAGATATATATTCTGCTCACGGTGTTCCCCACGCTGGTTGGGTTAGAGATGTGCGTAAAAAATCCCCAAGTCTTTACGATCGCACCGTAATGGCTACCGAACGAAAATTGATTCGTGATGGTGGGCGTTCATTTTTCCTTCCCGTTTCAACACTGGCCATGGAGGCTTTTAGGCAGGAATATGAAATGCTGCCCGGGCAATGGCGTGTCGTACATCCGGGTGTGGAAGTGGCTAGATTTGCAAAACCTGAGCGTGTTGAATGTCGCAACGAAATCAGGCAACTGTATGGAATCGGCGACTCGGATATCCTGTTACTTTTTGTCGGGATGAATTTCGAGGTCAAAGGACTAGATACAATTATCAGTGCGTTGGCCAAAGCACGGCAGCTTAAGCCCTCAGCTAATATTCGCCTGCTGGTTGTGGGGCGAGGTGACGAAGCGAAGTATGGAAAGTTGGCGCAATCGCTGGGAATAGCTGATGCGGTGACGTTTGCGGGGACTCAGGTCAGAGGGTTGGAACGCTACTATCGTGCGGCAGATGCTTTCGTTCTGTTTTCACGTTATGACACTTTTGGCATGGTGGTACTGGAGGCCATGGCGGCGGGACTGCCTGTGATCGTCAGCCCCAATGTTGGCGCTAAAGATTTGGTGGAAGAAGGCCGTAACGGTTATATCTTGCCTACACAGCAGGATGTGGAAGTGGCGGCCGGTCGCATGATCGAGTTGACAGATAATGCGCGCCGCGCAGAAATGGGAGAGGCAGCATCACTGACTGCCGCGAAACACGATTGGGAGAGATTGGCGGAAAAGATGGAGATCCTCTACAAAGAAGCACTCTCAGGCAAAGATCGAGATCCTGCTATTGGTGCTTTACGCCAGACATCCATGGAAATCTGATTGCATCGTATCTCCATCCCCTCCCTCATAATTCTGATATGGGAGGAGAAGCTGCCAAAATTAAAGCAAAGAAATTGGGATTATTCATACCAACATTTTGGAAGCGGGCAATCTGCCTTATTGGGGGCGCATGGTGTGTCTAGCTTATGGGGGAAAATTAGAGTCGGCTGTTTGCTTGAAACTCTATCTTTCCTCAAAAAAGTGAACTCCATCGTTTGCGGAATTACAAAATTTTTGTAGGCTGTCACTTTTCCAGCATTGTTGGGATGTATGTGAACTATTTCAAAATCTTTTAGCAACTTTCTAAATGAGAGATTGATAAGATCAAAGCCATGTTTGACGATAATGGCCTCTAATCTGTGAAATTCAATCACCAAAATTCGAAATTTCCTGAGTGTTTCTCTGCTGGTATCAAATAACACCTCGTATTCAGCACCTTCAATATCCATTTGTAAAATCAAATCACTTTCATTTTTGGCTTTTCTATTTACCCAATTTTCCAAAGTTATATGGATGGAATCTTCTTCTTGCCCTAAATATTTTTTTTCAAAATCAAACAACTTATTCTGTACGGGTGGTGCCTCAACTGAATAATCGGCCAAATAACATTTGACCCCTCTATTTGCAAATGCCAGTTCAAAATTTGCAACCTCGCATACGCCAGGCGAAAAACATCCATTGATATTGTCTAAGTCATCCGGCACAAGATAGCCACCATCTCCTTCACCACCAATACGAATGAGATTGTGATTTGTTGTTACTGGCTTGAGTGATGAAATGAAATCACTCACTAGAGCTACGTCTGTAGTTTTACAGAGCAGTTTATTTTGACTGAGAAGCAAAGATTTAAAAAATTCACCTACGATAGTAGCCATTACGCATCCATTTTTATATAACTAAAGTTCGTACCATTTTAAACCCATTGCTGAAGTAAAGTGAGTTACTACCTTAATCTTGCCTTGATCTTTTGTTCGACCTTCCTAGGGATTTGCGTCAGGGAGAAATAAAGTTTTCCACAATGGATTGACCACTCAGAAGTGGCTGCGGCTTTTATAGCGTCTAGGAAAAAAGCTTCTTGTGTCATAGGCTGACGAAGGTTTCGGTTCAAGCGAATATATTCTTTAAGTAAGTTCTTGTAGTTGCGACGCAGGAAGATTCGTCCAGCAGAGTCGGTCAGTCGCTCTCCTAGAAGTTTGCGATAGTAGCGTTGTAATGCAAACACCTCGGCAAGAAATGGACCCGTAGCTTGGTCAGTACTGTCCTGCTTGGCATGTACCCGATACTTTACGTAGGGGTCTAACATGGCCACTGCTTTCCCAGCCAAGGCGGCATCAATTACAAAGGGGCGATCGCATATCTTGCCGTAGGTTTCGAACTCTAAGTGAGCCCGCTGTAATACATCTATCCGATAGACTACCGAACAAAATGGCATCGGGAATCCCGCGTATAGATTGGTGGCTAATTGCCGCCCAGTCAAAACGACGTAATGATTACCACTGACTTTTGCCCAGGCTGCATTTTCAGGATCTTGATGGGCGCGCATCGAAGATACTGCGACAGTCGATTCTGGCGTGTGAGATAGCGCTATGGATACATCACGCAGATAGTTCGGGTGTAGCAAGTCATCATCATGAAACAGCATGGTCCACGGTCCGCGAGCCATAGCTTGAAGTTCAGCCCAGCAGATTTTAGGGTCGTTCGATGGCCGACAAACAAGTTCAACGCCCCGTTTTGAAAATGATTGCACAACCTCTTTGGTGTTGTCGGTGCTGCCGTTATCGAGCACGCAGATGCGTGATGCGGGGCGAACTTGTGCAAGTAATGATTCGAGGGTGGCGCTAATAAGCGGCGCTCTATTGTAGGTCAGTACCAATACTTCGATTTCGATGGGTATGTTTTCGCTCATATTCGCGGAATCTCATCTCGTACCAAAGCTACGATCCATTCGCCGAAGCCATCGTATGAATATCGCTTGCATTGAGGAGATTGCAAGAAACGTCTTCCGGCCTCTAGCATTGCATCCGCCTCAGACTCGGTCAGGTTTTCCATATGTTCTGCGAGAGATTCCGGCGAGGTAAAGGTTCGCGCATCAATGAATGTTTCAATAGGCAATTGCTCGCATATATCTGGTGCGCCCAGATACACGGGGATGGAGGCTGATACGATGGCATCGATCACTTTTTCAGTGATGTAACCTGGGTATGCGGTGTTCTCATAAGCAATGGTGAATTTGTATTGGCTCAGGAGTTTATGTTTATCATCACATAAGCCACGTAGCGCTGTCTGGATGTCGTTGATCTTTGCGGCTTGGTTTGCGGGTAAATTTGAAATGTCATCCCAGCCACGTCCGTACACCTCGATTTTATTCTGCAGGCCAAGCACGTGAAGAAGATCGATTCTTGCATCATGCAATTGTAGTTGCCAACAGGACTGATAGGTTTGGGAAAGGCGCTTGCGTAGGCCGTGTCTCAATACCCTCAAAGCATCACGAGTATTGTGTACATGTGCCCATCCTTTTCCGCGCCAGTATTTATTAGCGGCAACTAGCACGGCATTCTTGCGTGAGCCCCATGGCTGTGGTGCAGGTATTTCTTCGAGCCAAAAACTAGGAAATGAAAGTCGCCAGTGTTGCGCTTTCTGAAGTGCTGGAATCCCTTCAAAGATCGGCTTGGGTCCGATGCAATGTTTGAATTTCACATTGGATCGCAAAAGGCGATCGACGCTGCGGTAAGCGATAAGAGGAGATTCAAGCATCATGATGATGGAAGGGATCGCGCCTCGTCGGCAAAGCTCTAAACCATGGCGAGCATCCATTTCCTGTACAACATGCACCTCGCTTGCTAGCCACTCGCCAGACTTTACTTTTTGCAGTGCGATATCACCTGATACAAGTTCGATCCCCAGTTCTGCTTCGCGTTCGTAGAGGCTGGTAGCCCATGCAGAGCCTAGGAATCGCTGCGACCAACTGCGATCACGGAGGCGGTCGAGATGAAATTGACTGATGTCAGAGCAGAAGGCGATTTTCATATGTAAAAAAATGTCTGGGGATTCATCGCTACTTAATTGGCGACGAATCCGAGCGGAGGTTTCATGTGCGTATTGGAACATATCCAAAGGGGTGCGAGGGGCCTTTTCTAGATTTTGCGCGCAGCCCTTGGGGGATGTGCTATTAATCAATCACACGCCGAATGTGTTGGCTGAATCAGGTGAGATAGCGACAAGTAGATTTTAGGTACAATGTGAGAAATCATCATTAGCTTGAAATCATGAGTCAAAGTACAAAGCAGGAGCCAGAGATTGTTGTTACCTTTACGGGTGGGCTAGGCGCTCAGATATTGAGTGCGGCGGTATATTTTGACCTTCTTGAGCAAGGTCAGAATATATGTGCAGATGTTAGCTATTTCAAGCAGGCTGCAAGAACGGCTACGGTTGGCAATAAGGGGGAGCTTTCGTATTGGAATTATGAGCTCGGACAGTATGATCTGCCCGTGACAACCTTTCCCACTAGCAAACACAAAAAATCTATATTCAAGCGCAATGGCCCTAGGGTCATAACAGATGGCGTCGACAAGTTGAGGTTGGCTATCGCAGCATTGCGCAAACCAAAGGTGAGGAAGCATTTTCCAATCAGCATTTCAATGCTTGAGGAATGCCGCAAAATTACTGGCAACAATGATTGCCTGTGCATTCATATCAGACGTGGCGATTACGTGAATGTCGCAAGCCATTTGGTAGGTGATATGGACTTTGTCTACATGGCAAGATCTCTCTCAAAATTCGTTCCCGCCGTTGTCGTGATCTCAGATTCAGAAGTTGCGGAAGAGATCAAGAAAAATCTAAATGAGCTCTTCGAGCATTGTTCATTTGTTGTTGGTGGTAATCCTCATGTTGCACATGCCTTGATGAGGCAAGCTAAATATCTTATTTGCTCAAATAGTCAATTTAGTCTCAGTGCCGCACTGCTGAATGAAGTCGGTCAGCAGGTATTTCTGCCCACCAAATGGTTCGGAGAAAGTGAGTCGGATTCTCAGATACCAATAAATGAAATTTGTCGTTTTCAAATGCTCAGCCTGTCCTAGTTTTCCTGAGCGCTTCATTTAGGCCATTTTAGTTTTCTATAACAAATTCATAATTTCTCGGAGAAAAGATATGTCGCAAAAAACTGGAATTTTTCGCGCGTTAAAGCGTATGAATGATCGTCGCCGGAGGGCGCAGAGTTACTGTGCGGCTATTCGCAGGGGTGAGTATCCTTTGCCGCCGCAATCGATAAAGCTGGCGGTGATACGACATAACATCCCTAATCCGCATCCTTCTGTGTTTGTCGAGACCGGGACTTACTATGGCGATACAGTGGCTGCAATCAAAGATCTTTACTCGAATGTGATTTCAATCGAGGTGGATACGGTGTTGCACAAAGCGGCTTGCGAGCGATTTGCGAAGGACAAGAATGTACATATCGTGCTTGGTGATTGCGCAAAGAAGTTGCCAGAAGTTCTTGCAGGAATACAAGAATCAGCAGTGTTCTGGTTGGATGGTCATTACAGCGGTGGCGTAACAGGCAAAGGCGAATTCGAAGATCCAATTCTGATCTCCCTTAATCAAATAGCCGCCCACCCAGTGCGTGGTCATGTGATTTTCGTTGATGACGCACGCACTTTTGATGGACGCGAGGGGCGTCCAGATATCTCAGAAGTTTTTAGTTGCATCAAGAAGATTGACTGTCGCTATATCATTCGGGTGCAGAGCGACATCATTGTGGCGACTACGGAACCGCTTCCGGTTAGAGTCTAGTCAAGTTGGTGCGGCGGCGAGTAGTCCAAGTGCGATGTGAGTGACGGGTTCCGTTGTGAGTTCATCGAGGCATTTGCTCCTTCCGCTTCCCTCGCACCCAGTCCGGTTGCACGGAAGGCAACTCATATTGGGGCTGACTACTTGATGAAGCGCATCGACGATACGCCAAGCGCGCCAGTCGGTCGGGCCATGAATGGTAAGTGTTGGCGTACCCAATGCGGCAGCGATATGCGGTGCGGCGCTATCGACACCTAGATGAAGAGAACTCATCGATATCACTGCAGCTAGTTCGGCGAGTGTGGTTTTCCCTGCGAGGCTGAAGGTGCGGGCTTCACGCCCTTCTAGGATGCTTTGACAGTCGGCGGCCTCTTCAATAGATCCAATTATTACTGATGGGATGTGATGCACTTCCCAAATCCTGTCTATTACCTCACCCCACTTTTGGTTGCTCCATTCCTTGTATTTCCAGCGGGAGAATGGATTGATTGAAATAAATCTTCCCCCGGAAGCAATTCCGACTGTTGAGAGTAATGCCGCTGCAGCCAGGCCCGTCTCGGGCGCGATGTTTAGTTTTGGAATGGAGTCGGATGTATCGATGCCAAGTTTGCGCAGGATTCGCAAAGATTGATCGGCACCTGGGTGTGCAGGAAGTGGCGCAGCTTGAAGGTTGGATAAGATGGTTGTGTAACAGTAGTTATGCCAAAACTGGTTCTTGTTGCCGTGACAGCCGACTCGTATTGCCGCACCAGTGAGAAATGAGAGTATCGCTCCTCGATCTCCAGTTCGCAGATCAATAACAAGGCCATAGTTTTTATGGCGTATGTATTTTGCGAAAGTAATAAATTCGCGTAATCGATGTAGCAAAGAACCACGAGTCCTTACGATTTCGACAACTTCGCAAATATTGGGGTCACTCTTCAGTAGTGAACCATAGGGTTTTGAAACCAGTATAGAAACGTGTGCTTGCGGATAGGTCTCTCTAAGAGCGCGAATGGACGGTGTAGTCAGGACGACATCGCCAATATCCCCGAGTTGGATGAGAAGGATGTTTGTAGGTGCAGAGGGTAGAGACATATGGGGAACGATGGAGAATCTCTAGTACTGACTCAGTTGAGTTTCAAATTTGGGCGGCTATTTCCTATTGGACGCCGCTAATGCCAAATTGAATCTGATGTAATTGAGCATAGACCCCATTTTTTCTCAGTAACTCATCGTGCGTCCCAGTCTCAACTATTTCGCCTTTTTGTAGTACAACAATTCTATCCGCATTTTCGATGGTGGATAAACGGTGTGCAATTACCAGGGAAGTGCGGCCGTGCATCAATGTTTCTAATGCGGCTTGAACATGGCGTTCTGACTCACTGTCTAGCGCAGATGTCGCTTCGTCGAGAATGAGGATAGGCGTGTCCTTTAGAATAGCGCGTGCGATAGCAATGCGCTGGCGTTGCCCGCCAGAAAGTTTTACGCCTCGTTCACCAACCAATGTGTTTAATCCTAGCGGCATATCGCGGATGAATTCCATTGCATGTGCTGCGTTGGCAGCGGCGATAATCTCTGACTCTGGGACTGTGCGCATCTGACCGTAGGCAATATTAGCCGCAACTGTATCGTTGAATAGAACGACTTCTTGGCTGACAAGTGCGATGTTGGCGCGCAGACTAGTTAGTGTGAGGTCTGCAAGGTCGTGTCCATCCAGTGTGATACGTCCACTTGTGGGGAGATAGAATAGAGGCACTAGGTTGGCAAGCGTGCTTTTCCCGCTACCCGAGGCTCCCACCAAAGCAACGGTTTGCCCAGCGGGGATGGTTAGGCAAATGTTGTGTAATGCTAATCTGTCATCGTGCTGATAGGCCATATTTACATGGTCGAAACAGATATTCCCTTGCGCCCGATCAATTTCGACCTTTCCGATATTAGCTTCTCCAGGCGTGTCGAGTAGATCAAAGATGCTTTCGGCTGCGGCTAGGCCACGTTGCAAATGCTCGCTTATACCGGTCAAACGCTTGATGGGAGCCGTTAACATGAGCATTGCTGCGATAAAGGAGAGAAAACCTCCCACTGTGGTTGCGTCGCTACGCGCCTGCACGGTAGCAAGGTAAATAATGATGGATAAGGCTATCGCGGCGATCATTTGCACAATCGGAACATTAGCCGCCGCAGACATTGTGTGTTTCATGATGTAACGACGCACCCAATTAGCGGTTTCACTAAATCGCTCGCGCTCATATTGCTGCCCGCCAAATAGCTTTACCACTTTATGGGATGCGATGCTTTCTTCGATCACTTGCGTGATATCGCCCATTGCGCGTTGTGAATCCCGACTGGCATTTCGTAGTCGCGCATTGAGGATGCGGATAGATAAAGCAATGATTGGCACAATTAATAAGCTAAGCAATGTGAGCTTCCAATTGAGGTAGAAAAGCCAACCTAGCAACCCGATAATAATGATGCTATCGCGAATGGATACCGTCACTACACTAGTGGCAGCGGCAGTGACTTGAGTCACATCGTACGTCACTTTTGAAATTAGATTGCCAGTCGAATGATTGTCGTAGTGGGATGTAGGCAACGTGAGCAATTTATTGAACATCTCCTCACGCAGATCCATCACTAGTTTGTTAGCAACCCATCCAATGGCATACGTTCCAATGAACGAGGCGAGTCCTCGAACAAAAAAAATCAACAGGATAATCAATGGCGCGAGTCGGATGACGGTGTCATCCTTGTTGACGAATGTGCCATCTAGCAAGGGTTTCAGTAAAGCCGGTAACAGAGGCTCCGTCGCAGCTGTAACCACGATGGCAATTATGGATATTGCAAAGGTACGCCAATATGGTTTGACGTAACTAAGCAGACGAAAATAAAGCTGAGCGCTAGAGTGATTCATCTTGCCGAGTTTATCAGAAACTCAATTTAGAAGCCGATGCTAGTCAACTGAATCGGCGCTTTATTCTGCTCCTCAGTAATTCCCATCGCAGCCTTGAACTATTTTCTGGTTCCATTAATTCGACTTCTCGAGCAATTTGACCGCGACGCAGGTAGTATCGGTCGAATACGGACTGGCGCATTCCCCATTTGTTAAGAAATTGCGCCCCACCGTCATTCTTTTTTACCTTGCCCGTCGATTTGCATTGAAAGTGATAAACAAGCGAGTCGCCAACCCCTAAAAATATTCTGCATCCTGCATGCCACATTTTCATAGAAAAGTCGTTGTCACTACTCATGCCTGGCGAGAATTCACTACTGTACCCGCCGACCTTGAACCACCAGCGCTTGCTCACCAATGTTGGCGGCCAGGTGGCGCCGAGCCAATCGGGTTTTTGGTGCTGGGATAATTCCGCCAACAATCTAGCCTCATCGAAATTATCCGTATCACTGCCGTAGTTGCGCACGATCACACAGGGGTTGTTCGTGTCGCGCGGTTCGATCATGGTGCCGGAAAGCATGAATAGATCAGTGTCGAGCTCCTTGAGTTTATTTACCAGCGCTGCGTCCCAGCCGGGGCAGCAGTACATATCGTCGTTCAAATACAGGATGTAGTCATGCGTGGCGTGCATGGCCGATTCGTTGACGGCCAAACAGATGCCTATGTTGTCCGGTGAAGAGGTGTGTGTGATACCTTGCGCACGCACCCACTCCAGGGTGCCATCGCCACCATCATTCACATGCACGATGATTTGATGGTCGAATGCTGAATTCTCGCGGATGCTGCGGATGCACAATTGCAAAAGGGGGAGGTTGTTCCAGGTGGGGATGAGAATTGAGAACATGTTTATATGATGGGATAGGCTATTGATTAACGATGGTATCGTGCCAGAAAATTCTTGATGTTGCTGATACTTTCCGCCAACTAATTGATTTGTGATGATGGTAATTGTTGCGCAAATGCTAAAATCACCCGTTTCGGTTAAGGCGAAGTCTGCGGTACTACGTAGGCCAAATAATAATCAGCGGGGTAATGCTGCTCTCTTGGGGGCGGTGGGCATGCATGAATAATAAACAAATATTAGTAGTTGCGACACGCCGCATAGGTGATGTTTTGCTGATTACACCATTGCTTAGATCACTCAGGCTTGCATGGCCAGACGCTAGGATAGATGTTTTGGTCTTTGCGGGAACTGAGGGAGTGCTTTCGCGTAATAACGACGTCGACAATGTAATTGCTGTGACCCATCGTTCTTCATTTATTCAAAGTATTCGTTTCTTGATGAGTTTATGGCGCAACTATGATTTAGCGTTGTCCACCATGTCGAGTGATCGCCCAACGATTTATGCGCGTGTTGCTGGAAAATATTGCATTGGCGAGGTCGATCCGGGGGGTAAGCATCAGTGGAAAAGATGGTTGCTTTCGAGGACGGTCGAATCTGACAATTTGAATACGCATACGGTACTGATGCATCTTAAGCTGGCCGATTTGTTGAGTATCCCAAGATGTCATGAAGTGGTCATGAAATGGGATGCGCAGGATGAGGCGGTGGTACATGCAGCCTTACCTTTTGATATTTCGCTACAGCCTTACGTGGTTTTGCATGTTTATCCCAAGTATTTCTACAAAGCATGGAATAACGAAGCTTGGATCGCTTTGGCTGCTTGGTTACATGCAAGGGGCGTTCGAATAGTATTGACCGGCGGCAATGACGAGCATGAGACTGTTGGCTTGAGGGAGTTGGCGGCTCTGATGCCAATCGATACGATCAATCTTGCGGGTAAGTTGAGCTTTCCTTGTCTAGCTTACTTGCTGAGCAATGCTAAGGCTTACGTTGGGCCAGATACGGTGGTTACTCACCTTGCTGCGGCAATGGGTACGCCAACAATCGCAATATTTGGGCCAACAAATGCAATCAAGTGGGGCCCTTGGCCGGCAAAGTATGAGTTTGATGCTAATCCATTTGTGATGAGGGGCACCCAACACGTTAACAATGTTATTTTGTTGCAGGACGAACGTGATTGTGTTCCCTGTATGTTCGAGGGATGCGACAGACATATATCCAGCTCAAGCGACTGTTTACAGAACCTCCCGGTGAAGAAGGTCGTGCAAGCGTTGGGGGAATTGGGTATTCGCTAGAAGTTGTTGGGCGAGTTGTTTAGGGGGGAGGTCTTGCAGACCTTCCATGGGCGGAAGGTGATGTGTAGTGGGGACTTATGTGAAATCTAAATTTTACTCAACTTATCCCACCTATTCTTTAGTCGAGCACCTGGTTGCAGCAGTTCTGATTGTCTTTCCAGCTTTGTATTTTGCAGTTCGCGGCGGGATGAATGCTGCTCTGTTCCTTATCTCAATCATTTCGCTAGTCTCAATCTGCACATTTCAAAAAACAAAAACAAATCGTCAAGGATTCGAAGATTCGGGTCTAATTTTCGCTGTGGCAATGGCATCAGGGGTCGGCGTTACCCTGATTAGCCAAATATATCATCAAGATTTAAATGGGCGGTATTTTGATTCTGCAGCCCGTTTTTTGTTGGCGATACCTGTATTCCTGTTTTTGCGTGATCAAAAAATGAGAACGCTTTCTACGATTCAATATGCTTTTCCAATCGGTGCGATTGCAGCATTTATGGTCGTAATGATTCCCAATCCGACATTGAGACACCATGCATCAACTCCATACCTGAATCACATTCATTTGGGAGATGTGTCACTTTTGCTGGGATTCCTATCAGTAATTTGCATTGATTGGATTCAGAAAGATAAACCATTCGTAAGAGCATTAAAACTGCTGGGTTTTGCTGCTGGATGCTCGATGTCTATTCTGTCTAGCGCTCGGGGAGGTTGGATTGCAATTCCAATATTCGCTGCAGTTTATTTATATTTCAAGTTCAAGGCCGGTCTGATCAAATTGCTTGGTTTGTCAGTGGTTATATTTTCAATCATAGGATTGATCGGCTTCTTTTTTGTTGAGCCCATTCGTGAGCGATTGTGGATGGTGTATTCCGATTTGTCTGAATTTGACCATGGTAATGTGGATACATCTATAGGAATAAGACTGCAGTTGTGGAAAGCGGCATTTCATCTGATCATTGAAAACCCGATATTGGGAGTTGGCGCGGAAGGGTTTGCAAGGGCAATGGGTGCGATGAGCTCTTCGGGATTCATTACACAGGCAGCTGCAGACTATGGAAAGGGGGAGGTGCATAACGAAGTACTGGCTCAAACCGTTCGATTCGGTCTGTTTGGCTTTATTTCAATATTGTCGATTTATTTTGTACCCTTCTATTTATTCATTCGCGCCTCTAGGTCAGAGAATCAACAGCAAGTGGGTGCCGCAATGATGGGCATATGTGTGACGCTTGGGTTTTTTGTATTCGGACTGACCGTAGAAACATTTGATCTGAAGATGACAGCTGCGTTCTATAGCCTAACGGTGGCGGCACTTCTTGCGATTGCAACTCATCACGGTAGCCAGGGAATATAGTATCAACTCATTATCAGAGGACATCATGTTCAGCGTCGTCATCCCCAGTTGGAACAATCTCGCCTTTTTGAAGTTGTGTGTCGAGAGCATACAAAAACATTCACAGTTCGATCACGAGATCATTGTGCATCTTAATGATGGCTCAGATGGCTCACTCGAGTGGGTAAAATCAAAAGGGATTCGCTACACCCATACCGAGAAGAACGTCGGCGTGTGCCTCTCGGTGAATCACCTGATGGCGAAAGCAAATAACGATTGGGTGCTTTTCATGAATGACGACATGGTGGCTGCGCCAGGATGGGATGTGGCCTTTGTGGATGCAGTCAAGTCGCTCGATACCGACCTTGCTTTGTTTTTCGGTACATTGATACAGCCTGAAACGAACGATCACCCCTATATCATCAAGCAAGACTTTGGGAGTTCTCCGGAAACTTTTGATGAAGACGGATTCTTGCAAGGCTGTATGCAGGACAAGCGAGGGGATTTTGAAGGGGGATCATTGCAGCCCACACTAGTGCACAAGAAATGGTGGGCTTTGTTAGGGGGCTACAGTGTTGAATTCTCGCCCGGCATGAGTAGTGACGATGATCTGATAATGAAGTTCTGGGTTGCCGGTTGTCGCAACTTCCGTATCGTTGGTGCGAGTCGTTTCTACCACTTCGGTATGGCCAGCACAGGCCGCATCACTCATAACCAAGGCGGACGTATGTTCGTGATGAAGTGGGGTATCACGCATCTAGAGTTCTTTCGAAAGGTCCTGCCGACACTGCGCAATGCTGACAAGGGCAATACACCAGACAATCCATACAACTGCATCAAGCCGACCTTGCTTGGCAGGCTAAGACGATTGGGCTACACCTTGCGTTACGGCTATCCCTTGGACGGCCTCGCTACTTGGGACCCTATTCCGGGTCGAGGGAAGTGGGACGAAGGGAATTAGCCTGCAGGCTTGGTAAGCTCTTCTTGTGAAATAATGCATCAAATTGCAACAGAAAGTGTTCCGCCAAATGTAGGTAAGTATGATTGGCAACGACGTGTTTATAGCCCTCGACTCCGATATTTTGTCGCAAAGATGGATTGGCCAACAGCGCCGTTAAATTATGCTTTAGTTCGTCAATATTGCTAAAAGTGGCGAGGTGCCTATTGGGGATGAAGTGTCGTTCAAGCTCAGGCGGAGTATCTGTCAACAAACAAGCTCCGGCAGCAAGCACTTCGAAGAATCTCATGTTCAAACCTGCGCTATCCCGAACTCTCGAAACGTTGATGACAACCTTGGATGAGCTGAATAAGGAATTCAACTCATTGCCGATGATCGAATTGCCTTTATGGATGGCGGCAAGCATCTTGGGGGCAATCTTGCTTTTTCGATTACCTACCCAGTTGGGGCCATACAAGGCAACATTGCTGCTTACGCCCAGTGCGGCATTCAATATTTCGTCTCGCCACGGACTGAAATTTCCGACGAAGCAAATGTCATACAGAGGCTGACTATCGAACTGCGGGTAGAAGCGTGTTGGGTTAACTGCATGGCATAAATATTTCGCTGGAATCTGCTCGTTATTCAATAGCGCAACAGCGTTTTGGTTGAACAAGTTGTAGACATCAAAGAATTGGCTGCTCTCTTTCAGGCGTTCAATCTCTTCGTAAGCCTCAACATTCCAAGCAATTTTGGGCACAGTAATTTTTTCAAGTATTCTGTCGCCCCTATTCCCGTAGGTGGGCTCTTGTATAAATAGCACAAGGTTTGGCTGAAAATCTTGGTGGGTTTTGTAGAGACTATCTGCAGCAATATTCTCCCAGCGTAATGGATGATCTAAGAAAAGCCCCACCCCCTTCTTTACCAAACCGAGGCTCCAGGCCCATTTCGTCAATCTTCGAAAAATCTTTTTGTGCACAAAGCTTACAGGAATATCCGAGGCTAGAAACAAACGCACTTCGATTCCCATTGATTCAAATGCTTCTTTTAATTCGAAGGCAATTGGAGGAAAGCGAACATAAGCAATCAAGATTTTTCTAGGCAATTTCACTTTTATTTCTATTGCATTGTTGAGAGCCACATTAGCCGGACATAAAAGTCTGATACGCTATTCTACTGGACAAGTAATCGAGGTAGCACATGGCCATCTACATAGTGGGAGACATACAAGGTTGTTACCTAGAACTACGGCTATTGCTGGATAAGATTCAGTTCGACGCGCAAAAAGATAAGTTGTGGTTTGTGGGCGATCTGGTCAATCGTGGTTCGGGATCATTAGAGGTGTTGCGCTTGGTGAGGTCGCTAGGCGATAGCGCCATCACTGTCTTGGGTAACCATGATCTGCATCTACTCGCCGTCGCCGCGGGCGTGGCGCAATTACATCGCAGCGATACTTTGGGTGAGATATTGGCTGCATCTGACCGCGATGAGCTACTTACGTGGTTACGCCAGCAACGTTTGATGCATGTCGAGGGCGACAACGTCATGGTGCATGCAGGCTTGTTGCCGCAATGGAGCATCAAGCAAGCCACTAAGCTAGCGCGTGAAGTAGAAACGGTGTTGCGCGGTGACGACTACGTCAAATTCCTTGAGCATATGTATGGCAACACGCCCAACCGTTGGGATGATGAATTGACGGGTTACAAGCGCCTGCGCGTCATCACCAATGCCTTCACTCGACTGCGTATCTGTACGCCGGACGGCGAGATGGAATACAAATTCAAAGGTGAAGTAGAGAAGATGCCTGCGGGTTATGTGCCGTGGTTCGATGTTTCGAAACGTGCCAGCAAAGATGCAACGGTCATATTCGGCCACTGGTCGGCGCTGGGGCTGAAGGTCACACCCAACATCATCGCGCTGGATACAGGATGTCTGTGGGGCGGTTCGTTGACAGCAATCAGGCTTGAAGACAGGGAGTTGTTCAAAGTCGCATGTCAGAATCCGGTGGCTCAAGATTGGTAGTCGATCTTCTAGGGAAGATAGGGTTTGATTCGCCCCCTGCTAATATAATTCGTCCATTCAACATATGAGCTGCAACTTGGCTCACTAAAAAATGAGTAATCCATACAAAGGCAAGACCGGTTTGAAACGACTATGGAACGCGATGTTCTATTCCATGGATGGATTGCGTGCGGCATTCAAACATGAAGATGCCTTCCGCATGGATGTGTTGCTGGCAATGATGTTGATTCCCGCCGCTTTCCTCACCTCCGCGAGCGGTCTCGGCAAGGCATTGATGGTGGCGAGCGTGTTATTGCTGTTGATCGTCGAGCTATTGAACTCGGCCATCGAAGCGGCAGTGGACCATACCTCGCTGGATCACCATCCCTTCGCCAAGCGTGCCAAAGACATCGGCAGTGCGGCGGTGTTCATCAGCCTGCTGACCATCTGTGCGGTGTGGGGGTTGGTGTTGCTGGGCTAGGCTTCAGGCTCTTCCGCAAACCACTTCCCGATCACACCTTCCGCTTCTTCTATCCCCACCTTCTTCAAGCTAGAGAATAGTTGCGCGGAGCATTGCGGGAAATTCTGCTGCAAGAAGGCATTCACTTCACGCAACGTCTGGGTGGATTGCTGGCGACTCAACTTGTCCGATTTGGTTAGCAGGATGTGCACAGGTTTCTGCGTGATGGCGAACCAGCCCATCATCCATTTATCGCGATCAGTGAGAGGATGTCGAGCATCCATGATGATGATCAAACCCGCCAGTTCCTCGCGCGTTTGCAGGTACTCACCCAACAGTTCTTCCCAATGCGCCTGCACATCAGGCGGCACTTTGGCATAGCCATAACCCGGCAAGTCAACGATGAAACGCTGGTCGCCCAAGTCGAAGTAGTTCAGATGTTGTGTGCGCCCCGGTGTCTTACTGGTGTAAGCCAGACGCACATGGTTGGCCAGTGTGTTGATGGCGCTCGACTTGCCTGCGTTGGAACGACCAACGAAGGCGACTTCCTTTCCGCCGTGGAAAGGAAGGTCCTTGATGTGGTTGACCGTGGTGTAGAAGGTCGCTTTGGAGAAGAGTCCCATTATTTCCAAGCCGCGAAGATCTTGTCTGCCGCCGCCACCGTCGCGGCGATATCCGCCTCGGTATGTGCAGCAGAGACAAAGCCTGCTTCGAATGCCGAGGGTGCGAGGTAGTGACCTGCATCCAACATGGCGTGGAAGAATTTGTTGAATGCTTCTTTGTCGCACTGCATCACTTCCGCGTAACTAGTGGGCAAGAACTTGCTGAAGTACAGACCGAACATGCCGCCTACAGATTGTGCGCAGAATGAGATGCCGTGTTTTTGAGCAGAAGCAGTGAGACCTTCGGTGAGTTGCTTTGCCAGCATGGCGAGCTTGTCGTAGAAGCCGGGCGCTTGCACCAGTTTCAAGGTGGTCAGGCCTGCGGCGACAGCGACAGGGTTGCCAGACAGCGTGCCTGCTTGATAGACCGCACCCAGTGGAGCGAGGCAGTTCATGATGTCGCGACGACCGCCGAATGCAGCAGCAGGTAGTCCGCCGCCCATCACCTTGCCTAGTGTCACGAGGTCAGGCTTGATGCCGTAGTGGCCTTGTGCGCCTTGCAAGCTGACACGGAATCCGGTCATCACTTCGTCAAGGATCAGCACCGCACCGTGCTTGGTGCATAGGTTGCGCATCGCATCGAGGAACTCTTGCTTAGGTGTGACTAGATTCATATTGCCAGCGACAGGCTCGACGATGACAGCGGCGATCTCATTACCAAATTCGGCGAAAGCTTTTTCCAAACCGGCGGCATCGTTGTAATCCAACACCGTGGTCAATGCGGCGATCTCGGCGGGTACGCCGGACGAGCTAGGCTGGCCGAACGTCAATGCACCGGAACCCGCTTTCACCAGCAGGCCATCGGAGTGGCCGTGGTAACAACCTTCGAATTTGATGATGCGTGAACGACCCGTGAAGCCACGCGCCAAACGAATGGCGCTCATGGTCGCTTCCGTGCCAGAGCTGACCAGACGCACCATCTCGATGCTCGGCAGGATCTTGCATAACAGGTTCGCCAGTTCCAATTCAGTCGCAGTGGGCGCGCCGAAACCTAGGCCTTGTGCAGCAGCGTCTTGCACCGCTTTGACGACTTCAGGATGGCAGTGGCCGACGATCATCGGACCCCAAGAGCCGACGAAGTCGGTGTATTTCTTGCCGTCGGCATCCCACACATAAGCGCCTTGGCCGCGCTGGAAGAACAGCGGTGTGCCACCAACGGAACGGAACGCGCGCACGGGCGAGTTCACACCACCGGGAATGACTTTTTGAGATTCGATAAAGAGTTCTTCGTTGTGAGATGTCATTGCTTAAGTCCTACTGAATAATGTTGAAAATTCTTTTGCACTTGCTTCGATGTTTGGTGCATCCCACAGTGCAGAGATCACTGCGAGTGAGTCTGCGCCGGCTCGCACTAACTCGGCACCGTTCTGCTGAGTGATGCCACCTATGGCGACGATGGGTACGTGTATCTCAGGGCGTGCCTCGCGCAACATGGATACATCCGCTTTCACCGCTTCGGGTTTCACGCTCGATGGGAAGAACGCACCGAACGCCACGTAATCTGCCCCTTGTCGTACTGCCTCCAACGCCAAAGGCGCGCGATTATAGCAAGATACCCCGATGAGCTTGGTTTCACCGAGTAGGGCGCGTGCTACAGCCACGCTGCCATCTTCGCCACCTAGATGTACGCCGTCGGCATCTATCTGCGCAGCCAATGCCGCATCATCGTTCACGATGAAGGTGGTGTCGAACTCGCGGGTGAGATGCCTTAAGGCAGTTGCTTGCTGCAATCGAAGGGCGGCATCGGCGATCTTGTTGCGATATTGCAGTACGCGAGCACCGCCTTGGAGGGCGAGGCGGACTTTGCGTAGCAACTCGTTGGTGTCGGCGAGGTCCGGCGTGATGGCATAAAGACCTGCGATGGTAGGAGGAGTCATAAAACTCGCGTAGCGATTCGTTTGATCCCTCTCCCTTTGGGGGAGGGTTTGGGTGGGGGAGACGGGCGAAGTTGAGAGCTAATGTGAAGCTCAGCGCTAAGCCCGTTAGTGGCGAGTCTCTTCACCGTCTTTTTTTTCGTCTTCGTCTTCGTCACGCGCCCAGAACAAGCGATCAGGGATGTGTTGTCCCATGCCGGGGCGGAAGCCGTATTTCAAAGCTTCCCATGTATATTCCTGTGCTTCGTGCACCGCGTCTTCCATCGACAAGCCATTCGCCAACAGTGCGGCGATAGCGGAAGCCAAGGTGCAGCCGGAGCCATGATAGATGCCGGGCAAGCGTGGCCATGTGTCTGCACGCACGATGCCGCGCTCATCGTACAGGGTGTTGATGACTTTCGGCGTGTTCTCGTGGGTGCCGGTGATGAGCACGTACTCGCAACCCAGCTCCAAGATGCGTTTGGCACATTGCTCAAGATTGGGATCGTCGGAGTCATTGTCTTCGTCAATAATCAAACGGCGTGCTTCCATGCTGTTCGGGGTGAGTATGGTGGTCTGCGGCAACAGCAATTCGCGCATCGCATCCAGCATGTCCTCGTTCGCCAATTCATCACCGCGCCCAGAAGCCAACACGGGGTCGAACACCAATGGGATGTCTGGATAGTCGGAGATGACTTCGGCGATGGCGGCGATATTCTCGATGCTACCTAGCAAACCGATCTTGAACGCCGCGACAGGCATATCTTCCAACACGGTACGCGCTTGATCGACGACCCAATCGGAGTCCATCGCTTGGATGTCGTCCACGCCGCTAGTGTCTTGCACGGTGATGCCAGTCACGACTGCCAGTGGGTGACAACCCATGCTGGCGATGGTCAGGATGTCGGCTTGCATGCCCGCACCACAGCTAGGATCGGTGGCGGCAAAGGTGAGAACGATAGGAGGAATGTCAGACATAGTATTTATTGCTCTTGATTTCGGTCTACCCAGTAATCAGGGCGACGGTGTTGGTGGGAAACTGCCAATATCCAAACTTCTTCACCTCGCACCACATAGCGCAAAGTATAGGGAAAACGATTCATCACAAAGCGACGTACATCTTCCAATTCAACGGGAAATAACAGCGGTGCTTTGGCAATCAATAGGGCGGCCTCTCGCACATCATGCCTGAAACGCTCACCTAGCCCGACTTGTTGTTGATTGAACCAATCACAAGCATCGTTTAATTCATCATTGGCAGCTTGGGCAAACCGAATCTGCATTACTTGTTTCTAAACACTTCATTGAATGGGATGATTTTCATACGCCCAGCATCACATGCTTTTGCTCTATGCAGCGCCTCTTCCGCCCATTTGCGATCAATTTCAGGATCGGGCTTGTCTAGGCTTTGCATGATTTGTTCTACGATTTCGTAACGTTCTGCAGCTTTCAGTTGCAGTGCTAACGTAATGATCTCTTGCTTGCCCATGCGCTCCTCCTTAAAACAGGTCAGCAACTACTGGCGGTGATTTTACCCGAAAGCCCTATGTGACGTGCTGGTCACGCACTGAGCGATAGAGGGGAACTAGCCAACGTTATCGAGCGGGTTACTGTCACAATAATTAGTAATTCGCACGAATTCGGTTACTCCCAGGTTCTCCGCACGCAACTGCGAGTCGATATTTAGCTGGGCAAATTCGGTTTCTGAAATAAAACTTTTGAGCGTGTTGCGCAATGTCTTGCGGCGTTGGCCGAAAGCAGTGCCGACGATCTGTGCGAATAGCGTTTCGTTCTTCACGATGATTTTGTCGGCGGGCATGGGAATCATGCGCACGATGGCAGAATCCACTTTAGGCGCAGGGCGGAAAGATTCCGGCGGTACGTCCAACAACTTCTCCATATAGAAACGGTATTGCAACATCACGGATAAGCGGCCGTAGGCGGGCGTGGAAGGCTCGGCCACCATGCGTTCGACCACCTCGTTCTGCAACATGAAATGCATGTCCGTGATGCGCTCGGCATAGTTCGCAAAGTGGAACAGCAGTGGCGAGGAGATGTTGTAGGGCAGGTTGCCCACGATGCGTAGCGGCGTGCCGAGTGTGGCGAAATCGAATTGCAGTGCGTCACCTTCGTGGACGACGATCTTGTCCTGCGGATAATCCGTCTTCAGACGCGCGATGATGTCGCGGTCGATCTCGACGACGTGTAACTTGTTCAGTTGCTTCAGCAGTGGGCGTGTCAGCGCGCCGAGACCGGGGCCGATCTCCACCATGTTGTTGTTGGCCTCGGGGCGGATACAGCGCACGATGTCGGCGATGATGTTTTGATTGACCAAAAAATTTTGGCCGAATATTTTCTTGGCTTTGTGAGCGCTCATGCCTGATCCATTATTTTAGGGCTAGGAAGCTGGCGATGGCATCTTCTGAAAAATGTCGAATGACAATATATTGAGTGCGCAAGATAGCGATGGTTTCTTGGACGGAGACGTTGCCCGTTCGCAGCCACACTATTTTGGGTGGTGCGCCAAATACAAGGCTTCTCTCATAAAAATCGGTGTCCTTGGAAATTAGTAAAAACCCATGCTCGGCTGCGTAGTTCCAAATGTGTAAATCATTAGCGCCTAACAGTCCTACTTGCCTGACATGGGTTGAGTCAGGATAAATATCGTTCAGTGCCTGCACTAGCCGAAACGATAAATTTTCATCAAACAAAAGCTTCATACTGCAGTGAAAAGTCTTTGTTCTCGCTGTGCCGCAAATGCCAAAGTCGCCAAGATATCCTCATGCGACAAATCAGGAAAGTCAGCCATTATTTCAGCCTCGGTCATTCCGCTTGCCAAGTAACCTAAAACATCAGAGACCGTAATGCGCGTACCGGCAACGATAGGTTTTCCGCTACGAACTGCGGGATTTATCGTGATTCGATTGAGAAGTGTAGTCATTTGAGACTCCGCGATAATAGGGATGAGACGAGTATAAGCGCAGGTACGACCATCAGCAATCGGATTGGTTTCGATGCATTTTTATCGCAACGTTAATCGCTTCTAATAAACTGCCGACATTGGCTTTGCCCGTACCTGCCAGTTCCAGTGCCGTACCATGATCGACTGAGGTACGGATGATGGGGAGGCCGAGCGTGATGTTCACGCCTTCGCCGAAACTGGCGTGTTTGAGTACTGGCAAGCCCTGGTCGTGATACATCGCCAGCACGGCATCGCATTCGCGCAGACGGTGCGCCGCGAACAGCGTGTCGGCAGGTAGGGGTTCGCTCACGTGCATGCCTTTGGCATGCAATCTGTTCAACACGGGGATCATCACCTCGATCTCTTCGCGCCCGAGGTGTCCACCTTCACCTGCATGTGGGTTGAGACCAGCGACCAAGATGCGGGGATGGGCGATGCCGAAACGGCGTTGCAGGTCGCGATTGAGGATGCGCAGGATATCTTCCAGCAGAGGTTGTGTGATGGCATCGGCTACTTCGCGTAAGGGTAAGTGTGTGGTGGCGAGCGCCACACGCATCCCGCCCCCTGCCAGCATCATCACGACGAGTGGCGTGTGGGTCTGCTCAGCCAGATATTCGGTATGACCCGTGAAGGGGATGCCAGCATCGTTGATGACGCCCTTGTGGACAGGGGCGGTGACCATGCCGGCGAATTCGCCAGACACACAACCTCGTATCGCTCGATCAAGTGTCTTTAGGACATACGAAGCATTTTGCAAATCTAACTTGCCTGCGATGACAGGCTGTGCCGTTGGAACATGTAGCACGCTCAATTGGCCTTCCACATGAGGTGTGGTCGGGCTGTAGTCGTGGAACGAGATATCGACACCGAGTTGTGCGGCGCGTTGTTGCAGCATCGATTTGTCGGCGATGACGACGAGCGGGTGGTCAAGTCCCGCTAGTTGCAAGCACAGATCGGGGCCGATGCCAGCGGGCTCGCCTGCGGTGATGGCGAGAGGTGTACGCACTTTACTCGCGGTAGTCGATGGAGGCGCGGTCGCGCAATTGGCGCAGCCAGTCTTGATACGCGTCATCCGATTTGTACGAACGGATGGCGTTGCGCGCTTGCTGTTTCTTTTGGTCCACGCTCACGTCGGTGTTGCGGCGCTCCAGCACTTGGATGAGGTGCCAGCCGAAGCCCGATTGCACTAGGCCGCTCACTTGATTGACCTTCAGGGCATCCATTGCTTTTTCGAATTCAGGTACGGTCTCGCCGGGGGAGAGCCAGTTCAGATCGCCACCTTGTGGCGCGCTTCCATCTTCCGAATGCAAGCGAGCTTGTTCGGCGAAGTCTGCTCCCTTGTCGATGCGCGATTTGATCTCCTGCAGGCGTGCCTTGGCTTCATTCTCGGACACTAACTCGCTGGTCTTAATGAGGATATGACGTGCGTGCGTCTGGGTGATGAACACGGGCGTGTCGGAAGTCTTGCGCTCCAGAAGTTTGATCAGGTGGAAACCGGTCGGGCTACGTAGCAAGGGGCTGACTTCGCCTGGGTTCATCTTGGATAGCGGATCGGAAAACAAGCTGGGCAGGCGATTTGCGGGACGCCATCCAAGCAAGCCACCTTGTAATGCGTCCTTGGCATCGGAATAGCCCGCTGCGATCTGGGCGAACGGTGCGCCCGCTTTTAGTTTTGCTTGCGCTTCTTCGGCGCGACGTTTGTAGGTTTGGATGCTTTCGGCGCTGGCCTGTTCTGGGACCACGATCAGGATGTGCGCGAGTTGCAGCTCTTCACCCTTGTTACCTTGGTTGGCTTGCGTTGCCAAGTAGTCTTCGATGTCGCTTTCGCTGATGACTAGTTTGCTATCGACTTCGCGCTCACGCAGGCGGACGGAGACGATCTCGTTACGGATCTCTTCACGGAACTTGTTGAAATCGACACCGTCTTTTTCTAGTTTCGCGCGGAACGCCGCAACAGATTCGAACTTATTCTGTTGTGCGACGCGGGTCAGCGCCTTCTCCAATTGCATGTCATCCACGCGCAAGCCATTCTCTTTGGCGAACTGGCTTTGTAGCATCTCGGTGATCATGCGTTCTAATACTTGCTTCTCCAAGATGTTGTTGTCAGGAAGTAGCGTGCCTTGTTTTTGTAGCTGCTTGATGGCCGCATTGAGACGTGTCGTGAGTTCTTGCTGGGTGATGACATCGTCGTTCACGACGGCGCGGATGCGGTCGAGCATGACAGGCTCTGCCGCGCCGGCAGAAGCGGACAGGCAGCACAGTAAAAGGAGGGCGATGATTTTGTTTTGCATATTCTTCTCGGGTTATTGAAGGCCCTTTTGGGGCGTTGCGGTGGGCAGGTCGTTCAGCTTCGTGTAGCCCATCACGCTGGTGCGCAAAGCTGTGAGTGGATCGGAACCGATGCGAACGAAGTCGTCCAGCTCCAGTTGGATAAATATTCCGGTAGTACTATCTTTCGTGGCGGTCGCAAAGCTTTGGGCGATGAGGCGTAGTGCCCAGCAGTCCTGATTATACTCAAGCCCGCCCAAAGCCTCCACGATACGGTCATCCTGCAATGAATAGTTGAGGCGCCCCACCGCGTGCCAACGTCCCGAGATCGGCCATTGGGTCGAGACATCCATCTGGCGCAACACGTCGCGCGTGTAGCGATAGCCCAAGTTGAGCAGCTTGCCAGCCTCTGGGTTGTAGCGGGCGGCAGCGTTGTACGACTCTACATGTCCTAGGTTGGGGTTGTACTGGAACAGGCTGTCCAAATACCACGAGCGTGTGAGTTTGCCGCCCACTGTGGTCAAGATGTCGGAACGACTATTGCTGTCCGATGGAGTGCTTAGGTTGACTTGCGGGGCGGTGAAGCTGAAGCGTTCAGCCACGGCGACACGGATGCGCTCGGTTCCGTCGTCATCAGCGATGGCGCGGGAGGTGAGTGCCAGGGTCAACATGTCGGCATCGCCCACCCTGTCGTTACCCAAGAAGCGATTCTCTGTGAACATCTGGCCGAAGCTAAAGGGGGCTTGTGCGGTATCGAAATTGGGCAAGTTGTTCTGGTTCTTGTAGGGGATGTGCACGTAATAGGCGCGGGGTTCTAAAGTCTGCATATAGCCGTTGCCGAAGAACGAATCGCTACGCTCGAATATCAACCCCCCATCAAGACTCATGATGGGAATGGTGCGCGAGCTAGTGGTCTCATATCCGCTACTGTTCACATCCAGAAGGTAGCGCGTGTTATGGATGCCTACTTTGGGGGTCAAAAAATATCCTGGTGCATTCAGCAAGGGGTAACTGATGGAGGGGTAGATCATCATGCGCTGACCATTGACCAGCGTCGGATGGCGGAACTCCACGTATTCACTCGATACGGAAACGGTGCTTCCGAATACCGCGCGTTGCGCATTGATACCGACCTGGGGTTGTCTCCAATAGGGTTCGACGACAGGCGACAATGGATCTTGCAAGGTCTGGTAATGCTGTACACGAGCCACGGCATTCCACCATCCGCCGGAGTAATTCAACACACCCTCTTGTAGCAAGTTGGTTTGTGATGTGGCATTCAGATTGTCAGCTAGGTCACGGTAGTAGTTGTTGTCTGATACGCGATTCAGGTTGAGATAGCCGCTGAAGCCCCCACCCAATTGCTGAGCGTGTTTCAAGGAGAAACGTGTGCGGTCGGTCTGGCTGATCATGTCTGATTGCAACACGTCCGCGTGGACCTCCCCAACGGCGCTCGGCTGCAGGTAGCGGAACTCGTTGTTGAATTGCGTGCCACGCTTGTTCATATATCGGGGCGAGAAGGTGGCATCGAAGTTGTCGGCCACATTCACATACAAAGGTATCGTGATCTCGCGACCGCCGGTGGTGGTGCTGCCGAAGGTGGGGCCGAGCAGACCTGTGCGTCTCTTGTCGTTGAGTGGGAAGTTCAGCCACGGTGTGTAGAGGATGGGTAGCCCCATGAAGAGGACGCGCGCGTTGTAGGCAGTTCCGACCTGCGAGGTGCGGTCGATATCCAAACGTGACATCTTCAGCAACCAATCATCATTCTCTGCGGGACAAGTCGTGTAGGTCGCTCCTGAGAATTCATACTCTTTGCGACTGGCGATATGAGCGACCTCGGCTGATCCACGTCCACCAGTCTCGGCAAAGGTGAATCGTGGATGTTGCATATCGCCCGTATTGGTATCCATGTTCATCTGTAGCTTGGGGCCGACCACGGTCGTGTCGCCTTGTTCGATGCGTACGCTACCCTCAGCGACGACGTCCTTGCTGACCTCGTCGTAGGTCAGGATGTCCGATGAAACCACTTGGCCATTTTGGCGGAGTTCGGCATTGCCACGCGCAACTAGCTTTTCACCATGTTTGGAGTCGATCTGATCTGCGATGAAAAAGGCAGAAGCCTGTTCTTCGGAAGCGGGAAGTCGATTGAAGGTTCGGTCGATCTTCAACGGAAAGGGCGCGTCCTCGCCGTGAGCCCAAGGGGCGAAAGCGAGCGATATCAGAAAGGGCGCAAAACGCGGGAGACGAAGCATGGGCAGGGCAAATAATTTAAGGTGCTAAAATCTCACAAATCCCATATTAAGGCAATCAAATGCAACGTCAGAAACAGCTTACCGAGTGGCTTTCTAGCCTATATCCGAATCAAACCTTCACCATCGCTCCAGCATCCGCCGACGCCAGCTTCCGTCGCTACTTCCGTGCCACGTTCGCCGATGGTAGTACCAAGGTGGTGATGGATGCCCCGCCACAACATGAGGATTGCAAACCGTTCCTGCACATCGGCAAGCTGTTCGAAGAAGCGGGCGCTCACGTGCCGCACGTGTATGCGCAGGATTTGACACAAGGCTTCTTGCTTTTATCGGATTTGGGTAACACCACCTATCTGCAAGCATTGGATGCGGGCAACGCACGCCAGCTTTACGATCTTGCGATCGATGCGCTCATCAAGATCCAGCTAGCCTCCAAACTGAAAGAGTTGCCGCCTTATGATGAAGCACTATTGCGACGAGAACTCAATCTGTTCCCTGAGTGGTACATCGCCAAGCATCTAGGCGTGACACTTACCGAGAAGCAAAATGCTAAGTTGGAAGAGGTGTTCGCGCGCATCATCAAGAACAATCTGTCGCAACCTTGCGTCTATGTGCACCGTGACTTCCATTCGCGCAATTTGATGGTCAGCGAACCGAATCCAGGGGTCCTTGATTTTCAAGATGCCGTCTATGGCCCCATCACGTACGACCTCGCTTCGCTCTTCAAAGATGCCTACATCAAGTGGGAAGAGGCAGAGATCATCGATTGGCTCATCCGCTACTGGGAGAAGGCGCGCAAGGCGGGTCTGCCTGTACGTGAGGACTTCGCGGATTTCTATTGGGATTACGAAATGATGGGGGCGCAACGTCACATCAAGGTCTTGGGCATCTTCGCACGCCTGTATCACCGTGATGGCAAGGATGGATATCTGAAAGACATGCCGCTGGTGATGGAGTATCTACATAAAGCATGTGAGCGTTATATCGACCTCAAGCCTCTACTCAATATCTTGCTTGAGTTGAATATGCAGGCGGAGAAAAAACAATAAATGCGTGCAATGATCTTAGCGGCGGGTCGTGGCGAACGCATGCGTCCATTGACCGACCATACGCCCAAGCCCCTGTTGCAAGTCGGCGGAAAGCCACTCATCGTGTGGCACATCGAACGTCTGGTGCGTGCGGGTATCACTGATCTGGTCATCAATCACGCTCACCTTGGGGTGCAGATCGAACAAGCATTGGGCGATGGCAGTCAGTTTGGCGTGACCATCCGCTATTCGGACGAAGGCACTGCGTTAGAAACGGCAGGCGGTATCGCCTTTGCGTCGCACCTTTTGGGTGAAGAGCCGTTCGCTGTGGTGAACGGTGATGTGTACTGCGATTACGACTTTAGACATTTTCCGCAATGTGCTGCCGCACTTGCCAACAGCGAGGATAGCGCGCATCTGGTGCTGGTGGATAACCCAGAACACAATCTCAAGGGCGATTTCGGTCTGCAAGGTGCGCGCATCACCGATACAGCTCCCAAATTCACCTTCAGTGGCATCGGGCTCTACAAGCCGCAATTATTCGCCCATATCCAGCGCGGAACCAAGGCGCCGCTCGCACCGTTGTTGCGTGAGCAGATCGCCGCCGGCAAGGTCAGCGGCGAGCATCATCGAGGTGTGTGGGTCGATGTGGGCACGCCACAACGTTTGGACGAACTCGACAAGCAACTGCGTGCGTCGCAGAATGCCGCTCATGCCTGACATTTCCATCTATGCTGAGCGCCGTAAGCATCTGCAACAATCGATGCAACGCGGTATCGCCATCATCCCTACCGCGCCCGAAGTGGCGCGCAATGCGGACGCGCATTACGACTATCGTCACGACAGTCACTTCTATTACCTCACTGGGTTTGCTGAGCCAGAGTCGGTGTTGCTTTTGATCGCTGGCGACGAGCCGCAAAGCATCTTGTTCTGTCGCGAAAAGAACGCGGAGCGCGAGGTGTGGGATGGTTTCCGTTATGGTCCCGATGCGGCGGCGGAACATTTTGGTTTTGATGCGGCCCACCCCATTGAGCTGTTGGACGATAAGCTCGTCGAATTGATGGGCAACCAGCCTGCGTTGTTCTACCCCATTGGCGGCGAGAGTGTTTGGGATGCGCGCATCATCAAAGCGCGTGAGTCCGTCAAAGCCAAGTCGCGCACAGGAATCCAAGCGCCGAATGCGATACGTGATGTGCGCGAGCTGCTGAATGAGATGCGTCTGTTCAAAGATGAGCATGAAGTGAGTCTCATGCGTGAGGCGGCCAAGATATCTTGTGGGGCACATCGCCGTGCGATGAAGTTCACCCGCCCAGGCCAATATGAATACGAGGTGGAAGCCGAGCTGTTACATGAATTTTGCCGCCACGGTGCACGTCACCCCGCGTACACCAGCATCGTCGCGGGTGGTGCTAACGCCTGTACCTTGCACTACGTCGGCAACAACGCTCGTCTCAATGATGGTGATCTGTTGCTTATCGATGCAGGGGGGGAGTTGGCTGGCTATGCTTCCGACATCACTCGCACCTTTCCTGTGAATGGTCGCTTCAGCGCAGCTCAAAAAGATGTGTATGAGATCGTGTTGGCCGCACAGTCCGCAGCCATTGGAGCGGCAAGGCCAGTCAATTCGTGGAATGCGCCGCATGAGGCGGCATTGCGTGTGCTGGCGCAGGGATTCATCGACCTGAAACTCTGTAAAGGTTCGGTCGAGTCCGTGCTGGAAAGCGAGAGTTACAAGCAGTTCTACATGCACCGTACGGGACACTGGCTAGGTATGGATGTGCATGATGTGGGTGAATACAAAGTCGATGGAAATTGGCGTCCGTTGCAATCCGGCATGGTGTTGACGGTGGAGCCGGGCTGCTACATTCGCCCATCCGACAGCGTGCCACGCGACCTATGGAACATCGGTATCCGTATCGAAGATGATGTGCTGATCACCTCTAACGGCAACGAGGTATTGACGCAAGCCGCACCTAAGACAGTGAACGAGATCGAGGAGGTCATGCGCCATGAATGAATCCCAATGTGATGTTGCCATCATCGGCGGAGGGCCGGTGGGCGCTGCGTTGGCGCTGGCTTTACAGGGCAATGGATTGCAAGTGATGTTGCTGGAAGCGCGCGAATCAGAAGTGAACACGACCGACCCGCGTGCGCTGGCGCTGTCCTACGGTACGCGGCTGTTGTTGCAACGCCTTGGCGCTTGGGATGCGTTGCGTGACGTGAGTGGCATCAAGGTCATCGAAGTCACGCAGAAGCAGACGACTGGACACACCACCCTGCGCGCAGAAGAGATGAAAGTGCCCGACCTCGGCTATGTGTTGCCTTACACGATGTTGCATGCGGCATTGCAAAAAGGCTTGGCGAGTAGCGATGTCGCCTGTATCTACGGTGCGATGGTGAGCGAGTTGCGTCACACCCATGACGCGGCAGTCATTGAATATCAGCACCAAGGCCAGACGCATACGCTAACCGCTCGCCTTGCCGTGGCTGCCGATGGCGGCAAATTGTTGGAAGCTTCACACCCCCCGCAGATCACCGATTACGGGCAGAGCGGCGTTATCGCTCATCTCACCACTTCAAAGGCGAATACAGGCAAGGCGTACGAACACTTCACCACGCAAGGGCCTATGGCTCTGCTGCCCTACTTGGACGGTTACGAGCTAGTGCTGACCGCGCCTCACGAAATCGCGCAGGACATGCTGACGTGGGATGACGCGGCATTCTTGGCTTATCTGCAAAATCATTTCGGTGATCGCGTCGGCGACTTCGTCACCATTGGCAAACGTAGTTGCTACCCCTTGCGCTTGAAACGCGCGCCTGACATCACCTTTCCACACACCATCCTCATCGGCAATGCAGCGCAGACACTACATCCCGTGGCGGGTCAGGGATTCAATTTAGGCGTGCGCGATGCGTGGGAATTGGCACAAGTCATCCTCGATAGCGCGCCTGAAAGTATCGGCTCGGCCGCGATGTGTGCCGCCTATCGGAAATCTCGTCGTATCGATCGTTATGCGGGAATCCGCTTCACCGATGGATTGGTGCGAGTGTTCTCCAACGATCTGCCACTATTAGGTCACGTACGCTCCGCCGCATTGATTTTGTTAGACAACGTCCCGCTTGCGAAGAAGTTCGTCGCCAAGCGCATGATGTTTGGGGCGAACGGTTAGTTCATTCTTTCAAAGTTAGGGCTTTAGCCCAATATCAGCGTGCTCTCATTGTTGGTAGGATTGCGCCCCGCAAAAAATAGGGGGCGCAGTGATTCAATTTCTGCTTCCCCCGATAACAATATTGGAGGTCGGCAATGGGGTTCATTTCAGCTTTACGTTCGGTGTTTGGTATCAGTGACGAGGCACGTGAGGAAGTTCGGCGTGAGATCAACTTCTACGAGGCGGTAGAAGCTCATCTGGCATGGAAACTACGCTTGACCGACTATCTGCAAGGACGCTCCAAAGAGGACCTACAACCACACAACATCTGTGTGGATAATCGCTGCGTGTTGGGCAAGTGGATCCATGGTCCCGGTAAGACTCGTTTCGGCGAGATCAAGCTTTTCCAAGAACTGACAGACGAGCATGCCAAGTTTCATTACTACGCCTCCAAGGTGGTTGAAGCACATCAAGGCGGAAATACTCAACTTGCAGAGAAGATGCTGATCGAGGATTTCGCGCATCAGTCCAAGAAGACGGTGAACTGCCTCACTAAGTTACATATGCAAGTTGAAGGTAAAGACACGCAATGAAACGAAAGGCTGCAATGTGACGATCAGTCGCGTTGCAGTCTTTTCAGAAGTTTTTCGTGTATCCCGCCGAACCCGCCGTTGCTCATCACCAGAATCTGGTCGCCTGACTTTGCCACCGCAGCGATAGACTCGATCAATTCATTCAGGTCGTCCTTCACCACTGCTTTGTCTCCCAGCGGCGTCAGCGCGCCGCGCGCATCCCACCCAAGATTCCCCGCGTAGCAGAAAGTCAGATCGGCATCTTTCAAACTGCTGGGCAGCGCGTCTTTCATCACACCGAGTTTCATGGTGTTGGAGCGCGGTTCCAGCACGGCAAGGATGCGTGCCTTGCCCACTTTGCGGCGCAATCCAGCAACCGTGGTGTCGATGGCGGTGGGGTGGTGCGCGAAATCGTCGTACACCGTGATGCCGTTGACTGTGCCGCGCACTTCCATGCGGCGTTTCACGTTCTTGAATTCACTGAGTGCGGCTAAACCTTGCGCGACAGGTACACCGGCATGGCGTGCAGCAGATAAAGCAGCGAGGGCGTTCATGCGATTGTGTTCGCCCATCAAGTCCCATTGCAGCTTGCCTTGCACCTTGCTGTTGAATGAGATTTGTTCATTCACGTCGATGTTCCAGCCATCATCACTTCCGAATTTTTCCACAGGCGTCCAGCAACCGCGTTTGATCACACGCGCCAGCGATTCCTCGCGGCCGTTGCTCACCACCAGCCCGTTGCCCGGTACCGTGCGCACCAGATGGTGGAACTGCGTCTCGATGGCGGCGAGGTCGGGGAAAATGTCGGCGTGGTCGAATTCAAGGTTGTTCAGGATCGCAGTGCGCGGGCGGTAGTGCACGAATTTGGAACGCTTGTCGAAGAAGGCGGTGTCGTATTCATCCGCCTCGATGGCGAAAAATGGCGAATCCGTGATACGCGCCGAGATGCCAAAATTCTGCGGTACGCCGCCGATCAAAAAGCCAGGATTTAATCCAGCATGTTCCAGTATCCATGCCAGCATCGAAGTCGTCGTCGTCTTGCCGTGCGTGCCTGCAACACCTAATACCCACTTGTCGCGCAACAGGGTATCCGACAGCCATTGTGGGCCAGAGGCGTAGGGCAGGTTGCGATTCAAAATCTCTTCCATCAGAGGGTTGCCGCGCGACACCACGTTGCCGATGACGAACACATCTGGCTTGAGTTCCAATTGCTCCACGCCAAACCCTTCGATCAACTCGATACCTTGTGCTTCCAGTTGTGTACTCATCGGCGGATAGACGTTGGCGTCGCAGCCGGTGACGCGATAGCCTGACTGCTTGGCGATGGCAGCGATGCCGCCCATGAAAGTGCCGCAGATGCCGAGGATGTGGATATGTTTGGGTTTGCTCATTGCTTAGGTCCTGAAAATAAAATACACCGCGCCCATCAGGCACAGCCCTGCGTATAGATAGTCCATCTTTAATGGCTGGTTCATGTACATCACTGCAAATGGTACGAAGACGGCTAGGGTGATGACTTCCTGCAATATCTTCAGCTGGCCTAAGCTAAGCTCGGTGTAGCCGATGCGGTTGGCGGGTACTTGGATCAGATACTCGAACAGTGCGATTCCCCAACTGACTAGCGCAGCGATGTACCAAGGCGAAGTCGCCAGATTCTTCAAGTGCCCATACCATGCGAAGGTCATGAACAAGTTGGACACCGCCAACATCAGTATCGTGACCAGCAGGGGGTTAGAGACGAGATTCATGGTTCGGTGTGAGGTTGTCTATGGGATACTTCTGCGTGGGCGTGGATTCTAGCAGTGAGGCAAGGCAGCGTCAGTGACTTTGGCCGATAGCAAATCAGGCAGGCAAAAAATACCCCTGAATCAAAGGGGAAAGATTCAGGGGCACAAGTCTTTACAGGGTAAAGACACACGCTCAGGGAGGAGAAACGTGGAGCAGCTCTCACCGCTCGCATGCTCAGACGGGACTATGAGAAAATAGTTCCATTACTTTACAAAATCATTTGGAATAGCCATGAAGATACTTGGACAATACCCCCAATCCCGTATGCGTCGTATGCGCCGAGACCAATTTTCTCGGGACTTGATGCGTGAGCATATACTTACTTCGGCAGACTTCATCTATCCTGTTTTTGTGCTGGAAGGGAGTAACAAGGTCGAGGAGGTGAAATCCATGCCGGGGGTGCAACGCAAGACTTTGGATTTGCTCCTCAAAGATGCAGAGCAATGCGTGAAGTTGGGTGTGCCCGTGATGGCGATCTTCCCGGTGATCGATGCTTCGTTAAAAAGTCTGGATGCGCGTGAGGCGTTCAACCCCAATGGGCTCGTGCCGCGCGTAGTGGCCGAACTGAAGAAGAACTTTCCAGAATTGGGGGTGATGACAGATATCGCTCTCGATCCTTACACTAGCCATGGGCAGGATGGACTGATCGACGATAGCGGTTATGTGCTCAATGACGAGACTATCGCGGTTTTGACCAAACAAGCGCAATGTCATGCGGCGGCAGGTGCGGACATCGTCGCTCCGTCCGACATGATGGATGGTCGTATCGGTGCGGTGCGTGCCGCGTTGGATGCCAACGGTCACATTCATACGCGCATCATGGCGTACTCTGCTAAATATGCTTCGAGCTTCTACGGTCCGTTCCGCGATGCAGTGGGTTCTAGCGGCAATTTGGGTAAGGGCAACAAATACACTTATCAAATGGATCCAGCCAATTCGGATGAGGCCTTGTGGGAAGTGGGGCTCGACCTACAAGAGGGAGCTGACATGGTGATGGTGAAGCCTGGTATGCCGTATCTCGACATCGTGCGCCGCGTAAAAGATGAATTCAAAGCGCCGACTTTCGTTTATCAGGTCAGCGGTGAGTACGCGATGCTCAAGGCGGCAGCGCAGAACGGCTGGCTGAACGAAGAGGCGTGTGTGCTGGAATCGTTACTGGCGTTCAAGCGCGCGGGTGCCGACGGGATTTTGACTTACTTTGCGCTAGATGCTGCACGCTGGTTGAAATCAGGTAGCTAACAAGGTTTCAACTGCGGCGATGTTTGCGTGCGTCTCGGGGTGGCGACTGCCACTATGACGCATGTTTTCCGGTAAGACGATGATGTGTATCAGTACGCCAGATTCGCCAGTCAACGTGTAGCTAGGCACGATCTCCTCGTGCCCGCCGATTCGAGCCCGCCATTCTCCATCTTCAAATTCTAAGTTGTTCTTAAGTAAAGACAACAGGACTGCCTTTGCATCATCCGAGAAAAGCATAAGGTTGATGTCGGAGTCTTCTCCCGCGCTACCGCTCAAGACCGAACCGGTCAGGTAGGGATTGAATTCGGCGAACATCTGCATGGCGGCAAGCGCGTCTTCGCGGAGCTCGCGCAAGATGACTGGGTGTGCGTCGGCTTGATACAGTGCGCGGTAAGTGTGTAAGGCAGTTTCGATCTCTTCGTTGCTAGGTAGGTGTTGTGTGTCTGCCGCACCAAGTTGTTTGGCAGCTTTTCGTTTGGCGAAAGCGAAATCAGCGACACCTTCTTCCGCAATGATGCGAGCCGCTTGATGAGCAAGTTGTTCGCGCATCAGGTCTCTCTTTTGTAAGTGGGGTTTACCCATCAGAAAAGCTGCTCGCTGTCACTTGGTTTGGCAGATTCTAAGGGAACGCTACTCTGTTCTGGCGGTAGGTTCTCCTCATAAAAATAGTCGACACGTGAGCCGTCAGGGTCGCGCAGGCCATTCTCGTTGATGCGGGCTGTGACGATGTGTTCGGGTATCGAGTATTCGATTCCTGGCACGTCTTTGAGTACGGCACCCATGTAGTCGATCCAAATCGGGAGTGCGGCGCCACCGCCCGTTTCTTTTTCGCCAAGACTGCGGGGGTTGTCATAACCGATCCACGTGACGGCGACGAGCGCTGGGTGGAATCCGCAGAACCAAGCGTCCATCGCATCACTGGTCGTACCTGTCTTTCCAGCCAAGTCTTGTCGACCTAAAGACATTGCCCGAATGGCTGTGCCGTGTTTCACCACGTCTTGCATCATATTCACCATGGTGAAAGCGTTCCGCACATCCAATACTTGTTCCGCCCCTTTGCCTACTTCGATAGGGGCCGCTTGGCTGATGATGTTGCCCTGACCATCTTCAACCCGTTGGATCAGGTATGGAGAGACACGGTAGCCACCGTTAGCGAACACTGAATACCCCCCCAACATTTGCATCGGCGTGACTGAGACTGCGCCTAGCGCCATTGTCAGATAGGGGCCGACTTTCTCTTTTTCGAATCCGAACTTGGTGACGTAGTCCTGCGCGTAGTCTAAGCCGATTGATTGCAGGATGCGTATGGAGACAAGGTTCTTCGATTTTGTCAGACCTTGACGCATGCGCATCGGACCTTCGAACTCGCCATCGAAGTTCTTAGGTTCCCAAGCCTCGCCGCCGGTGTCGATCAGATCGACTACCAGTGGCGCATCGTTGATGACTGAGGCAGGGGTGAATCCTTTTTCGAGAGCGGCGGAGTAGATGAAGGGTTTGAAACTAGAGCCAGGCTGGCGCCATGCTTGCGTGACGTGATTGAACTGATTGCGATTGAAGTCAAAGCCGCCCACTAATGCATAAATAGCGCCAGTTCTTGGATTGGCAGAAACGAAAGCGGATTCGGCTTGGGGAATCTGGGAGATCATCCAATTTCCCTTTTCATTCTTGCGCACCCTAATCAGGGAGCCTTTGCGGATGCGCCGACTGAGTGCGAGATTCTCCCCAAGCATCTGTTGTGCAAAACGAAGGCCTTCGCCGCTGATATCAGCGGACTCGCCCCCTTTTACATAAACACCTAATATTTTCGAGCTGACAGTGCGTACCACCGCAGGAATCAGGTCTCCGTTATTAGGAACATCTTGCAGAGCATCATCGAGCAGTTCATCCGTATCGTTCTTTTTCAGATCAATGTAGCCTTCTGGGCCCCTATATCCATGGCGCTGGTCATACTCCATGACGCCTTTGCGCAACGCGGTGTAGGCGACCGCTTGGTCTTGAGCTCGGATGGTGGTGTAGACGCTGTAGCCTTGGGTGTAAGTGTCCTCTTGGAACTTGTCATACATCTCCTGACGAACCATCTCGGCGATGAATCCAGCGTTCACTGCGAATTCTTGGTGATATGCGGTCTGCTTTGTTTGTATAGGCTCGTTTTGAGCAAGTTCATACTCCTCGCGACTGATGTAACCAAGGTCGCGCATGCGTTTCAATATGTACTCTTGACGTACCTTGGCTCTTTTTGGGTTCACAACGGGGTTGTAAGCGCCTGGCGCTTTAGGCAGTCCAGCCAGCATCGCCATTTCGGAGATATTCAGCTGGTTGAGTGGTTTGGAATAATAAGCCTGAGCTGCAGCGCCAAATCCATAGGCTCGTTGCCCAAGATAGATGTGATTGATGTAGAGCTGCAGAATCTCGTCTTTAGTCAGGTTATGTTCGATCTTGAAGGCGAGCAGCATCTCATTGAACTTGCGCGACATGGTCTTTTCCTTCGACAGGAAGAAGTTGCGCGCTACTTGCATGGTGATGGTGCTGGCGCCTTGTTTGACACCGCCGGAGGTGAAGTTCGAATAGGTGGCGCGAAGTACGCCGATATAATCCACTCCGCCGTGTTCGTAGAAGCGGTCATCTTCGGCTGCCAAGATCGCCTTCTTCATGAGGTCTGGTACTTCTTCAATCTTGACTAATTCGCGTCGCTCTTCTCCAAATTCGCCAATCAACACTCCCTCAGCACTGAATACCCTTAAAGGCATCTTGGGGCGATAGTCTGTAAGCGCTTCAAGTGAGGGCAAGGTTGGGTAGGTGAGGATGGCGGCAAAAACCAGCAGCAATAAAGGAATGAGCGGTAACGCCAACACAGCTAAAGCGGGATAGAACCACCAACGAGAAGTCATAGATAGAATTTTGAATTAAAGGCTGTCGCGAGGATTATATCGCCCAAGCATCATAAAATTGAGCCGTAGAAAAAACTTTACACTCACAAGAGTTATTGCTAGGATTTAAACCACTTTGTACGAAAAAGCGCTAACCATCCTATGATTAAAGGAAATTTCGACATCCCGTTAGACTTTTTGCAGACGTCGACCCCCCCCATGATCGGGGTGGATATCAGTGCCACTTCCGTAAAGCTTTTGGAGTTGAGTGAGTCCCCTAAGAAGGGCGGCTTCATCGTTGAGAGATACGCGATCGAAGAGCTCCCATCTGATGCCGTCAGCGACGGCAATATCAACAACTTGGATGCAGTTTCCGAAGCGTTGCGCCGTGCCTGGAAGCGCATGGGCACTCGTATTCGCAACGTTAGCCTAGCCCTGCCAGCGGCGGCGGTGATCAGCAAAAAAATCATGCTCCCTGCGGGCTTGCGCGAAGACGACTTGGAATACCAAGTCGAGTCAGAAGCCAATCAATACATCCCCTTTGCGTTGGAAGAAGTCAATCTTGATTTTCAGGTCATCGGCCCTTCGCCGACCAATCCTGAAGAGGTTGAGATCTTGTTGGCAGCTTCGCGTAAAGCTAACGTGGAGGATCGTGTTGCAGCGGCGCAATCGGCAGGTTTGAAGGCGGTCGTGGTTGATGTCGAACCTTATGCAGCCGAGGCTGCCTTTGAGCAGATACGTTCTCAGCTTCCCGGCGGTGCGGAAGATCAGTGCGTCGCGGTAGTCGATATTGGCGCGAATGTCATGAACGTCAATGTGCTGCGAAATGGGCAGTCAGTCTATGCGCGCGATCAGCAGATTGGTGGTGCTCAACTGACTCAACAAATCCAGAGTGCTTTCGGATTGTCTGCCGAAGAGGCGGAGTCTGCCAAGAAGAGTGGCGGGCTGCCAGAAAATTACGAGAGCGATGTTCTGACGCCTTTCCGCGAGAGCGTGGCGATGGAAGTTGCGCGTGCATTGCAGTTCTTCTTCACTTCCACACAATATAACGAGGTCAACTACGTGGTCTTGGCTGGAGGGTGTGCAGCACTTGCGGGGTTGGATGAAGCGGTTGCCACTCGAACCCAAGTCAGTACGCTTGTCGCTAATCCATTCGAGCTGATGACCCTGTCTAGTCGAATCAAGCCGCGTCAATTGCAAACGGATGCGCCGGCCTTGATGATTGCTTGCGGCTTGGCGATGCGGAGGTTCGATCCATCATGATACGCATTAACCTACTACCCCATCGCGCTGAGAAGCGCCGCGCCAAGCAGTTACAGTTCATCGTATTGAGCGCGATTTCCTTGGCGATCGGTGCGCTGATCGTGGTGCTGGTGCACGTTGCCATCAGCTCTCAGATTGACTATCAAGACCGTCGCAATGCCTATCTGAAGCAAGAGATCGCAGTGCTGGATAAGCAGATCGAAGAGATCAAAAAGTTGCGTGAACAGACGCAGTCTTTGCTAGCAAGAAAGAATGTGGTCGAGAACCTTCAATCCACCAGATCTGATGTGGTGCATCTGTTGGACCAGATGCTGCGTATCTTGCCGGATGGTGTCTATATCAAAAGTATCAAACAATCTGGCTATAAGATCGCGCTAGTTGGCTATGCACAATCGAATGCGCGAATCTCGACGCTGATGCGTTCTGTAGAAGACTCGCCTTGGCTGGACTCCCCGACACTCATCGAAATCCATGCCACTAACGCTAATGGTGCGAGAGTCAGTGAGTTTTCGCTAAATTTCAACCTGACCAAATTGGCCGCGCCAGTCAATCAAGCGCCAGCTAAAGCTGGTGGAAAGAGTTAGGGGGGGAGCATGAATTTCATTGAAGAATTAAAGAACATCGATCCCAAAAAACCGGGAGCTTGGCCGTGGTTGGTCAAGCTGGCTTCCTTTGTGGCGATGTTGTTTGCTGTGGTTGCCATGGGAGCTTTTTTTGATTGGCAAGACCAGTACGAAGGGTTGAAGCAGGTCCGTCAAGAAGAGGAGCAATTGCGAGAAACTTTCTTGGCGAAGAAAAAAGAAGCGATCAATCTGGACATCATCAAGAAGCAATTGATTGATACTCAGCAGTCTTTTGGAGCATTGCTCAAACAACTACCAAGCAAGTCAGAAATGGATGCTTTGCTGACCGATATAAACCAAGCAGGCTTGGGACGAGGGCTACAGTTCGATCTGTTCCGTCCTGGTGGAGAGGTGGCGACTGGAGTCTTCACTGAACAGCCCATCTCAATCAAAGTCAGTGGGAATTACGATGATTTGGGGAATTTCGCGAGTGATATCTCTTTGTTGCCGCGCATTGTGACATTGAATGACATCAGCATCACGCCTTCTGCGGGAGGGTTGTCAATGGATGCGACCGCAAAGACTTATCGATACCTTGACGAGAGTGAGTTGGCTGCGCAAAAGCGAGCTAAGCCAGCGGGGGCGAAAAAATGAGAGCCTATTTCGCGACGTTATTGTTGCTCGCATCTCTCGCGGGGTGTGGTGGTGAGGAATTTCAGGATCTACGAGATTTCGTGAATAACGCGGGTGCCGATATGCGTGGCAAGGTGGAGCCGCCACCAGATATCAAGCCGTACGAGCCTTTTGCATACGACAATTCGACCTCGTTGCCCGACCCGTTCAAGCCACGAAAACAAGATACTAGAAGCGCCAACCGAACTGGTCAGAATCAGCCAGATTTGGATAGGCCCAAAGAAGAGCTAGAGGACTACCCGCTAGAGAGCTTGAAAATGGTCGGTTACCTGTATCAACGTAATGTTGGTCACGCCGTCGTCAAATCATCCGAAGGTAAGATTTACCGCGTCAAAGCAGGCAACTTTATCGGTCTAAATTTTGGACAGATACTTTCCGTATCCGAAACTGAAGTCAAGATCAAAGAGATGGTTCAGGACAGCGCGGGCGATTGGACTGAGCGTGAAAGCAGTCTGCAGTTAGTCGAGTGATTAGGAGTAACAATATGAAATCTATTTACAAGTCAGTGCCGAGCTTCGTTCGATTGGTTGCGGCCATGCTCGTGGCATTCTCTTTCAATGCTCAAGCTCAAGATGTGGCAAACGCCGAGGGTGAGATCAATTCCATTCAGTCAATCAGCGCGAGCGGCGATGCGGGAGGCAAAGTGGTGCTGAAGGTCAGCCTAAAATCAGCACCAACGGCTCAGCCAGCGGCCTTTACTATCAATACACCGCCGCGAATCGCCTTCGATTTTCCCGCAACAGCTAATGGCTTAGGCAAGTCTATGCAGGAATTCGCTAATGGAGATCTGCGTAGCGCAAATATCGTGCAGGCAGGGAGCCGCACAAGGTTGGTCGTCAACCTAGTGCAAATGGTGAGTTACGACACCCGCATCGAAGGCAATGATGTCCTGATAACTTTGCAGCCCAAGGGGCTTGGTGGAACTGCGGAGCCCGTCGCTACGACACACTTTGCAGATGCGTCTGCGGGGCAGCAAAAACATAGTTTGAGAGATGTCGATTTCCGCAGAGGCAAAAACGGCGAAGGTCGTATTCAGATCGACCTGTCTGATTCTGACATCGGGATCGATATCAAACAACAAGGTAAGGCGCTTGTAGTGGATTTTCAGCGCACTACGCTTCCGCGAAATCTTCAACGCAAGTTGGACGTGTCTGATTTCGCCACTCCGGTTCAGTTGGTTGATGCTTTCGTGCAAGGCGGAAATGCACGTTTGTCTATTGAGCCCAAAGGTTTGTGGGAATACTCGGCATACCAAACAGATAATAAATTCATCATCGAAGTCAAAGCGGTTGTTGAAGATCCCAATAAATTGGTCAAGGGAAATGTCCCTGGGTACTCTGGTGAAAAGCTAACTCTGAATTTCCAAAGTATCTCAACCCGAGAAGCATTGAGTGTCATTGCAGACTTCACTGGATTGAATATGGTCATCAGTGACACGGTATCGGGTAGTCTGACGCTACGATTGAAGGATGTTCCTTGGGATCAGGCGTTTGACATCATCTTGCAAAGCCGCGGATTGGATATGCGCAAGAATGGCAACGTTATCCAAGTTGCCCCTCGCGAAGAGATTGCGGCGAAAGAAAAGATCGACTTCTCTTCACGTCAGGAGATCACAGAGCTTGAACCCTTGCGCACGGAGAATTTCGCTTTGTCTTATGCTAAAGCGGCGGACATCGTGAAACTCATTTCCGATGATAAACAAAAGATATTGTCCAAGCGCGGCAGTGCCACCTTTGACTTGAGAACGAATCTACTGTTTGTTAAAGATGTTCCCACTAGCTTGGAAGAGGTCAGAAAACTGATTAAATTGGTAGATGTCCCAGTACGCCAAGTGTTGATTGAAGCACGCTTTGTAGAGGCTGGAGAGTCGTTTAACCATACACTCGGGGGCAGATTGGGCTACACAGGCCCAACGCAAGCACAAGGTGGTATTGCTATCGGCGGAGCAAGGGGTACGGCTAACGCGAACGTTAATTTGCCTGGCGCTGCATCTGGCTTAGGTGGTTTGACGATGACCTTATTCAATGCGGCTGCTACTAAGACTCTCACTCTTGAGCTGAATGCATCAGCGATTGATGGTACGACAAAGAACATCGCAAGCCCTCGCGTAGTGACTGGAGATAAGACCCCTGCAACTATCGAGTCTGGCGTTGAGGTTCCTTATCTACAAGCAAGCAGTAGTGGTGCGGCTAACGTTGCCTTTAAGAAGGCTGTATTGAGCCTAGTCGTTACGCCGCAAATTACACCCGAAGACAGCGTGACGATGAAGGTTGCGGTCACGCAAGATTCTGTAGGTAACATCTATGCTGGTGTACCAAGCATCAACACCAAGAAGGTCGATACTCAAGTGTTGGTGGAGAATGGTGGTACGGTCGTGATTGGTGGCGTTTATACACAAGATGAATCAGACTCGACGTCTGCAGTTCCAGGTTTGAGTGACATCCCTGTGATGGGCTGGTTGTTCAAACAGAATACGCAAGTGAAGAGCAAGAAAGAATTGTTGGTGTTCATCACGCCGAAAATATTGAAGGATACGCTGGGTTCTAACTGATATAGCAGGATGTTATTAGGAAGCCCGGCGTGAGCCGGGCTTTTGTTTTGCAGAGACCAAAAGAATTCCAGATACAATCCTCAGTATGAGCGAAAAGACTTTACATAAAGCCAGCTCGGGCAATGTCATCTTGATCGGGATGATGGGTTCAGGCAAAACGACCGTAGGAAGGTTGTTGGCTAAACAGCTAGGCAAGACCTTCATCGATAGTGACGAGGAGATACAGCGTCGCACGGGCGTCACGATTCCGCACATCTTTGATGTCGAGGGTGAAGCGGGCTTCCGGCAGAGAGAGACTTCTGTTTTGGAGGATTTGGCAGAACGAAACGATCTTGTTCTGGCAACGGGAGGTGGAGCGATACTTAGTTCTCATAACCGTTCAGTGCTGAAAGAAAGTGGGACGGTCGTTTATCTTAAAAGCAATGTTCATGACCTTTGGCAGCGCACGCGTCACGATACAAACAGGCCGCTACTCCAAACTGCCGATCCGCGTGGAAAATTACATGAATTGTTCGAGCAGCGTGATCCACTCTATGCGGAGATCGCTGACATCGTCATGCATACTGGAAAGCAAAGTGTCCACGTCCTGCTATTACGGTTGCAACAAAGACTTCACGAGTTGAATACTCGTTCCAATGTTGGAGATGATGAATCAATGAAGACGCTCAGTGTTGGCTTGGCCGAACGCAGTTATCCGATACACGTCGGCAATGATTTGCTGAATAAGCCGGAATTGTTGCTTCCCTATCTGCCACGCAAGCGCGCGGTGATCGTTAGTAATACGACGGTTGCCCCCCTCTATATTGGGCAATTGACTGAGGTCTTGGCAAAACATCAGGTGCAGACCGAGAGCATCATCTTGCCAGATGGTGAGCAATACAAAAATAGTGACTCGATGAATCTGATCTACGATGCGCTTTTACGCTCGCGCTGCGAACGCAGTACGCCGATTATCGCATTGGGCGGAGGAGTGATTGGGGACATGACAGGATTTGCCGCCGCCAGTTATCTGCGTGGTGTACCTTTCATTCAGATACCAACGACACTGCTTTCACAAGTGGATTCTTCTGTAGGTGGAAAGACGGGCATCAATCACCCCTTAGGTAAGAACATGATCGGCGCGTTCTATCAACCCTTGGTCGTGCTGGCAGATGTGACGACATTGGATACTTTGCCGGATAAAGAATTGCGTGCGGGTATCGCTGAGGTCATCAAATACGGATTGATACGCGACCTGCCGTTCTTGGAGTGGCTTGAGGCCAATATCGATAAACTACTGTCTCGTGACAAAGATGCTTTGCAATATGCGATTGCCAGAAGCTGTCAGAACAAGGCGGAAGTCGTTGGAGCCGACGAGCGCGAAAGTGGTGAGCGTGCTTTGCTTAATCTCGGACACACTTTTGGTCATGCCATCGAGAACGGAATGGGCTACGGAGTTTGGCTACATGGGGAAGCAGTTGCCACGGGCACGATAATGGCTGCCGATCTGTCGCATCGACTTGGATGGTTGAGCGCAGAAGATGTAGCACGAGTGCGAAAATTGTTTGAACGTGCTGGATTACCCACGGTCGGCCCAAAACTGGGAGCGGAAAAATACATGCAGTTGATGGGCTTGGATAAGAAAGTGGCGGACGGCAAGATTCGTTTCGTGCTTTTGAAATCCCTAGGAAATGCCGTCATGACAGGCGATGTGCCACAGGCTCTTCTGGAGCAGACGCTGGAGGCGTGTAGTGTCTGAACAATTATTGGCTCCCTACGCTGTTAGCACTAGTTTGCGAGGTAGGCGCATAGATGAACCTAAGCCTATAGGTCGCAGCGAGTTCCAGCGTGACCGTGACCGCATCATCCACTCGGCCGCATTCCGTCGCTTGGAATATAAGACCCAAGTCTTCGTGAACCACGAAGGTGATTTATTTAGAACTCGCCTTACGCACAGTATCGAAGTCGCCCAGATAGGACGCTCTATTGCGCGGCGACTTCACCTGAATGAGGATTTGGTCGAAGCCATTTCGCTAGCGCACGACCTTGGGCACACACCGTTCGGACATGCTGGGCAGGAGGCGCTTAACGAATGCATGGAAGACCACGGTGGGTTTGAACACAACCTGCAATCCTTGCGGGTCGTCGATGTGCTGGAAGAAAAATACGCCGCATTCGACGGGTTGAACCTTTGCTTTGAGACGCGCGAGGGCATCCTTAAACACTGTTCCCCGGCCAATGCTGCCCAGCTTGGCGAAGTGGGGGAGCGATTCTTAACCAATCAGCGCCCATCGTTAGAGGCCCAACTCGCCAATCTGGCGGACGAGATCGCTTACAACAATCATGATGTCGATGATGGACTACGCTCGGGCCTGCTCACCTTGGAGCAATTGTCCTCGGTGCGTTTGTTCGCAGAGCATCTTGAAGAGGTACGTCAGGCATTCCCCGCGTTGGCAGAGCGCCGTGTGGTGCATGAGACCGTGCGTCGTATGATTAACGCATTGGTATCTGACCTGATAGCGCAGACCGAAGCCAATATCAAGCGCAATTCACCCAAATCACTTGAGGACGTACGCGCTGCGCCACCATTGGCGGCGTTCAGTCCCGAGATGTATGAAAAGAACCGTGAATTGAAAGCGGTGCTACGGACGCAGCTCTATCGACATTACAAGGTGATGCGCATGAGTGCCAAGGCGCGTCGCATCATCAGCGACCTGTTCCAAGCCTTCATGGATGATTCGCGCTTACTCCCGCCGCAGTTCGTTCCGCAATCGGAGCAGTCGAAAGCAAGGCTGATATCCGACTATATCGCTGGGATGACTGACCGATATGCCATCCGCGAACATAGGCGGATTTTTGCCGTAGAAGAGATTTAACCCCCTAGCTGGTTGCCCTCCCCCCCTGGTTTAAGGTAGCATTCCCGCCCTTTCGGATAGATTTTGGAAGGCGGCTGATGCCGCCATTTTGTTGCAACCATCGAGGTGAGAAACAAGTGAATAATTCTTCGTTGCCTGCGCAGCAAGGTCTTTATGACCCGCGCAATGAACATGATGCATGTGGTGTCGGTTTCGTCGCACATATCAAAGGTAAAGCCAGTCACGACCGAGTCAGTCAAGGTCTGCAGATTCTTGAGAATCTGACGCACCGTGGTGCGGTCGGCGCAGACCCGTTAGCGGGTGACGGCGCGGGCATTCTGATCCAGATCCCAGACCAATTCCTGCGTGATGAGATGAACTGGGGTGGTATCCAATTGCCACCAGCGGGAGAGTATGGCGTTGGCATGTTGTTCTTGCCGCGCGATGCCGCTGCACGAGCCGCTTGTGAAAAAGTCATCGCCGATAAGGTCGTAGCGGAAGGCCAAACGATCATTGGCTGGCGCGATGTTCCCGTCGATAACAGCACCTTGGGCGAAAGCGTCAAAGCGCTTGAGCCAGTGGTGCGCCAAGTGTTCATTGGTCGCGGTAAGAAGACGGCCGACCAAGATGCCTTCGAGCGCAAGTTGTTCGTCATCCGCAAGACGGCAGAACACGCCATCAGCAAGCTGGCCAAGAACCAAGGTAAGGGTTTCTACGTTCCTTCCATGTCATCGCGCACTGTCGTGTACAAAGGTATGTTGCTGGCTGACCAAGTCGGTAAGTATTTCGTTGACTTGCAAGATGCGCGCGTGGTCAGTGCCTTCTCATTGGTTCATCAACGTTTTTCTACCAATACTTTCCCAACCTGGAACTTGGCACATCCGTTCCGCATGATCGCGCATAACGGTGAGATCAATACGCTGCGCGGCAACGTGAACTGGATGGCGGCACGCCATGCCGCGATGTCGTCGAAGTTGTTGGGCGAGGACTTAGAAAAGTTGTGGCCGCTCATCGTTGAAGGTCAATCTGACTCCGCTTGTTTCGACAACGCACTTGAATTGCTGGTGGCGGGTGGTTATTCCTTGCCGCACGCCATGATGTTGTTGATCCCCGAAGCGTGGGCAGGCAATCCATTGATGGATGAAGAGCGTCGCGCATTCTACGAATACCACGCCGCATTGATGGAGCCGTGGGACGGCCCCGCCGCAGTTGCATTCACCGATGGTCGTCAAATCGGCGCGACGTTGGATCGTAACGGTTTGCGACCAGCGCGCTACCTCATCACTGACGACGATGTCGTATTGATGGCTTCCGAGATGGGCGTGCTTCCAATCCAGCAAAGCAAGATCGTGAAGAAGTGGCGCTTGCAGCCAGGCAAGATGTTCCTCATCGACATGGAACAAGGTCGTATCGTGGACGATGCAGAGCTCAAGAAGCAGATCGCTACTGCGAAGCCTTATCGTAAGTGGATCGAACAATCTCGCTACTTCCTTGATGACATGCCTAAAGTGGAGGGCAAGACCGTAGCGCAGATCAGTTTGCTGGATGCACAGCAAGCGTTCGGTTATACACAAGAAGACCTGAAGTTCATCATGTTGCCGCTGGCAAGCGCAGGTGAAGAGGCAACGGGTTCCATGGGTAACGATGCGGCACTGCCCGTCTTGTCTAGCAAGAACAAGGTACTCTACAACTACTTCAAGCAGTTGTTCGCGCAAGTGACCAACCCGCCGATCGACCCGATCCGCGAAGAGATTGTGATGTCGCTGACTTCTTTCGTTGGTCCGAAACCCAATCTGTTGGGCATCGACGAAACTAAACCTACGTTGCGTCTGGAAGTGCATCAACCCGTATTGTCTTTGGATGACATGGCGAAGTTGTATGGCATCGACAAGCTCACCAAGGGGCAATACAAATCTCAAGCGCTTGACCTGACCTATGCTGCCAAGAATGGCGCAGCAGGTTGCGAGAAAGCCATCGCTGATCTGTGCAAAGCTGCAACCAAAGCGGTTACTGGTGGGTTCAATGTATTGATCCTGTCTGACCGTGCAGTGTCTGACAAGCGCGTAGCGATCCCTGCTTTGCTAGCAACTGCAGCAGTGCATCACCACTTGGTCAAAGCAGGTCTGCGTACCAGCACCGGTTTGGTGGTGGAGACAGGTTCGGCACGCGAGGTGCATCACTTCGCATTGTTGGCTGGTTACGGCGCAGAGGCTGTGTGTCCATGGTTGGCGTTCGATAGCATCGAGCAATTCGAATTGCCTGCTGGCGTGAGCGCCAAGGACGGACAGAAACGCTTCATCAAGGGCATCAACAAGGGCTTGCTCAAAGTGATGTCCAAGATGGGTATCTCGACCTATCAGTCCTATTGTGGCTCTCAGATATTCGAAGCTATCGGTTTGAATTCAGATTTCGTGAAGAAGTATTTCACGGGCACAGCGACGCAGATCGAAGGTATCGGCTTGCAAGATGTTGCGGAAGAAGCGATGCGTATGCACAGCGCGGCATTCGGCACCGATCCGGTATTGACGAACATGCTGGAAGCGGGCGGCGACTATGCATTCCGTATCCGTGGTGAAGAGCACACTTGGACGCCGGACTCCATTGCCAAGCTACAGCACGCGACGCGCTCCAATAATTTCAATACGTACAAAGAATACGCCAAGCTCATCAATGACCAGACCCAGCGTCAGATGACTTTGCGTGGATTGTTCGAGATCGGTTCAGTCGGCGCGCCAGTTCCATTGGCCGAAGTCGAATCCGCAAAGGAGATCGTCAAACGTTTCGTGACGGGCGCGATGTCTTTGGGTTCTATCTCTACCGAAGCGCATGCCACGTTGGCGATCGCGATGAACCGTATCGGCGGCAAGTCGAACACCGGCGAAGGTGGCGAAGATGCCAACCGCTTCAAGCTACTGCAAGGTGGCGAGAAGCTGTCCGAGATCATCGGCAAGAACCGTATCGAAGCAGATCAAACGATGAAGTCGGGCGACTCTTTGCGTTCGCGCATCAAGCAAGTTGCTTCTGGTCGTTTCGGGGTGACGGCTGAATATCTGAGTAGCGCAGACCAGATCCAGATCAAGATGGCGCAAGGTGCGAAGCCAGGCGAAGGCGGTCAGTTGCCAGGCGGCAAAGTGTCCGAGTACATCGGCAAGTTGCGTCACTCCGTGCCTGGCGTTGGCTTGATCTCACCACCTCCGCACCACGACATCTACTCCATCGAGGACTTGGCGCAGCTCATCCATGACCTGAAGAACTCCAATCCGTCCGCTTCCATCTCTGTGAAGTTGGTTTCGGAAGTGGGCGTGGGTACGGTCGCGGCAGGTGTGTCCAAAGCCAAGGCCGATCACATCGTCATCTCGGGTTACGACGGCGGGACGGGCGCATCACCGCAGTCCTCCATCAAACATGCGGGTACACCATGGGAGTTGGGCTTGTCTGAAGCGCAACAGACTTTGGTGTTGAACAAGTTGCGTGGTCGTGTCGGTCTACAGGTCGACGGTCAGCTGAAGACCGGTCGCGATGTATTGATTGGCGCGCTGCTCGGTGCTGACGAGTTCGGTTTTGCGACTGCGCCGTTGGTGGTCGAGGGTTGCATCATGATGCGTAAGTGTCACCTCAATACTTGTCCGGTCGGCGTGGCGACACAAGACCCCGCTTTGCGTAAGAAATTCACTGGCCAGCCAGAACACGTGGTGAACTACTTCTTCTTCGTTGCAGAAGAAGTGCGTGAGTTGATGGCGCAGATGGGTATCCGCAAGTTCGACGACCTCGTGGGTCGTAGCGATCTGCTGGATATGCGTAAAGGCATCACGCATTGGAAAGCCAAGGGTTTGGATTTCACCAAGGTGTTCCATCAGCCTAACGTTCCAGCCAGCGTCGCACGTCGTCACTTGGAAGAGCAGGATCACGGCTTGAACGAAGCGCTCGACAATGACCTGATTGCACAATCCAAAGAAGCACTGGATGCGAAACGTAATGTCAGCATCGAAACCAAGGTGCGCAACGTCAATCGTAGCGTTGGCGCCATGCTGTCGCACGAAGTGGCGAAGCGTCATGGCAATGCAGGCCTGCCAGATGACACCATCCGCGTGAAATTGACAGGCACTGCCGGTCAAAGCTTCGGCGCATTCTTGGCGCACGGCGTCAGCTTCCAATTGGAAGGTGAGGGCAACGACTACGTAGGTAAAGGGCTGTGCGGTGGTCGCATCATCGTCAAGCCATCTGCCGATAGCAAACTGACCGCAGCCGACAACATCATCGTAGGTAACACCGTCCTGTACGGTGCGACCGCTGGTGAATGCTATTTCAATGGCGTCGCAGGCGAGCGTTTCGCTGTGCGTAACTCGGGAGCCATCGCTGTCGTCGAAGGGCTGGGCGATCACGGTTGCGAATATATGACGGGCGGTATGGTCGTGGTGTTGGGTCAGACCGGTCGCAACTTCGCAGCAGGTATGTCCGGCGGCGTTGCTTATGTGTTGGATGAAGATGGTGGTTTTGCAAAGCGTTGCAACATGTCGATGGTGCAACTGGAGGCAGTGCCTGAAGAGGCGGCTGCGAGCGAAACGGGCGAGGTCGACTCCAAAGGTCGCGTGCACTTCAATCATCTGAACAGGGCTGACGAAGCAGTGCTGCGCGGCAAGATCGAGAAGCATCTGCGTTACACCGGTAGTCCACGTGCCAAGCAGATCTTGGATAACTGGGGCATCTATCTGCCGAAGTTCGTTAAAGTCATGCCGACCGAATATCGTCGTGCACTGCTTGAGATCGCGGCACAACAAGCCAAAGAAGTGGAGGCCGCATAATGGGCAAGCCAACTGGATTCATGGAGTTCGATCGGGTAAATGAAGGTTACGCACCCGTCGAACAACGTCTGAAACACTATCAAGAGTTCGTTGCTCACCTAAGTGATGCCGAAGCGAAACAGCAAGGTGCGCGTTGTATGGATTGCGGCATCCCGTTCTGCAATAACGGCTGCCCTGTCAACAACATCATCCCTGATTGGAACGACTTGGTGTATCGCGGCAATTGGAAGCAAGCGATCGAAGTGTTGCACTCCACCAACAACTTCCCTGAAGTGACGGGGCGTATCTGCCCAGCACCGTGCGAAGCAGCCTGTACGCTCAACATCAACAACGATGCGGTCGGCATCAAATCCATCGAGCACGCCATCATCGACAAGGCTGGTGAAAATGGTTGGGTAACTCCGCAGCCTGCAAAGAAGAAAACTGGCAAGAAGGTTGCGGTGGTAGGTTCAGGTCCTGCGGGCTTGGCGACTGCGCAACAGCTGGCACGCGCAGGCCACGCGGTCACCGTGTTCGAGAAGAACAGTCGTATCGGTGGTCTGATGCGTTACGGCATCCCCGACTTTAAGTTGGACAAGCGCCTCATCGATTGGCGCATGGCACAACTGACTGCGGAAGGTGTGAAGTTCGAAGTGAACACCTTCATCGGCAAAGATGCGATTGGCAAAGGCATCGCCAACGACGCGAAGAAGACCATCAGCCCAGCGGCATTGCAGAAGGACTTCGATGCAGTCGTCATCGCTGGCGGTTCCGAACAACCACGCGACTTGCCTGTTGCGGGGCGTGAACTGAAAGGCGTGCATTACGCGCTCGAATTCCTCATCCCACAGAACAAAGAAGTGGCAGGCGATGGCAAGAATCCGATCAACGTCAAAGGCAAACATGTCGTGGTCATCGGTGGCGGTGATACCGGTTCTGACTGCGTAGGCACATCCAATCGTCATGGCGCAGCCTCGGTCACGCAGATCGAAGTGATGCCGCGCGCACCAGACCAAGAGAACAAGGCGATGACTTGGCCATACTGGCCGATGAAGTTGCGCACCTCCAGCTCGCACGATGAAGGCTGTGTGCGTGATTGGGCCATCTCCACCAAGGAATTCGTGGGCGAGAACGGCGTTCTGAAATCGTTGAAGTGCGTACGCGTGGAATTCAAGGACGGCAAGATGGTGGAAGTGGCAGGCAGTGAATTCACACTGCAAGCCGACTTCGTCTTCTTGGCCATGGGCTTCACCAATCCGCTTGCGCAAGTGCTGGATGCGTTCGGTGTAGAGAAGGATGGTCGCGGTAATGCAAAAGCCACGACCGATGGCGCGGGTTGTTATCAGACCAATGTGAAGAAGGTGTTCGTAGCGGGCGATATGCGTCGTGGTCAATCCCTCGTGGTATGGGCCATTCGCGAAGGTCGTCAAGCAGCACGCGCAGTGGATGAGTTCCTCATGGGCTCTTCTGTTTTGCCTCGATAAGAAAAGAGAAAAATGAACTTCAAAGTTAAGAACGACACTTTCCTGCGCGCCTTGTTGCGTCAGCCGACCGATTACACCCCGTTGTGGATGATGCGCCAAGCAGGTCGTTATCTGCCTGAGTACCGCGCTACACGTCGCACCGCAGGAAGCTTCTTAGGTCTGTGCAAGAACCCTAACTTCGCGACTGAAGTCACGATGCAACCGCTGGATCGTTTCCCGTTAGATGCAGCCATTTTGTTCTCCGACATCCTGACCGTTCCAGATGCGATGGGGTTGGGCTTGTATTTTGCTGAAGGCGAAGGCCCGAAGTTCGAGCGTCCTATCGTGACCGAAGCGGATGTGAAGGCTTTGCACGTGCCTGATATCGGAACCGATTTGAAATACGTCACGGATGCGGTTTCACAGATCCGCAAGACTTTGGATGGCCGCGTGCCTTTGATCGGCTTCTCCGGTAGCCCATGGACATTGGCTTGCTACATGGTCGAAGGCGGCGGTAGCGATGACTACGCCAAAGTGAAGACCATGATGTACAAGAATCCTAAGATGATGCACAGCATCCTCGAAGTGACTGCGCAGACGGTGACTGCTTATCTCAATGCGCAGATCGAAGCAGGCGCACAGGCTGTGATGATCTTCGATTCATGGGGTGGCGCCTTGTCCCATTCGGCATTCCACGAGTTTTCCTTGGCCTACACACAGCGCATCGTCGAGGGATTGATCAAAGAAAAAGACGGCGTACGCATCCCGTCCATCGTATTCACCAAAGGCGGCGGATTGTGGATCGAGAGCATCGCTGACATCGGTGCAGACGCGGTCGGTCTGGATTGGACGATGGACATCGGTATCGCGCGTCAGAAGGTGGGCAACAAGGTCGCGCTACAAGGCAACCTCGATCCGAACGTATTGTTCGCGACACCTGATGTGATCTACGCTGAGGTAGAGAAAGTGTTGAGCAGTTACGGCTTCGGTAGTGGTCATGTGTTCAACTTGGGCCATGGTATCTCGCAACATACCGACCCCGAGAATGCGGCAGCACTGGTACAGGCAGTACACGAGCTGAGCAAAAAATATCACTAGAATCAGCACCTAGCCTCACACGTTATAAACAGGGGCTAATATTCGCCAAGGGCCATGGGACGAGAATTCCGTGGCTTTTTGCTTTTTATCGTTAACTTCTTGTTTATTAAAGAAGTGATGGATTGCGCGGAAATTGAGCGCCGAAAAAAAACCGTATACACCGTTTAGAGTTAGCGTAGTTACAGGGTGGTTTTCCACATTCTTATCCACAGGAAATGTGCATAAGAAAAAATACCTATACGACTCAATGCGATTAGCTAAACTTCATAGAAATCACCAGAGAGAATCTGCATAACATGTCCATTATTCGCGTCGCGCTAGACGTGCCCTTGTCAACACTTTTCGATTACAAAGTGAATGACGAGATGCAGCTCGAAATCGGGCAGCGTCTGGTCGTTCCATTCGGTCGTAAAGAAGTGGTCGGCATCGCGATGGAGTGGGCGGAGCAGTCTGAACTCGATGGAGCTCGTATCAAGTCTGTCTTTCGCGTGTTGGACGATGTGCCACCGCTGCCGTCTGAGACATTGAATCTGCTGCGCTTCTGTAGCGACTACTACCACTACCCGATCGGCATGACGGCACTGTCCGCCTTGCCGACACGTTTGCGCGATATCGAACCTATCGTGATCAAGCAATCATTGGCCTACGCCTTGAGTGAAGCTGGAAGTACGGTGGACGTTGAATCACTACCCAAGCGTCGCGTGGTGCAGCAACGCATCTTGCTGGCGTTGAAACAAGGGCCGCAGAGCGGGGCGCAGATTCGCGAACTATCCGCCAGTGCATCTGCGGCGCTCAAGCAACTTATTGAGGCGGGGTGGGTGCAAGCTTGCACACCTATGGCGTCGAATGCGCATACCTTCAACAATGCTCACTCTCTGACCGCAGAGCAACAACAAGCCGTGGATGCAGTCGCTCAAACCAAGGGCTTTGCGAGTTTCTTATTGCATGGCATCACAGGCAGTGGCAAGACCGAGGTGTATGTGCATCTGATGGATGCGATGTTGCAACGCGGAGGGCAGGTATTGTTGCTCGTGCCTGAGATCAACCTCACGCCGCAACTGGAGAGCTATTTCCGCAGTCGCTTCCCTGACGTGGAGTTGGTGAGTCTGCATAGCGGGCTGGCCGATGGTGAGCGTGCACAGAATTGGATCAAGGCGCAATCTGGTGCGGCGCGCATCGTGTTGGGGACACGCCTTGCGGTGTTCTCCCCTTTGCCAAAATTGAGCCTCATTCTTGTGGATGAAGAACACGATGCTTCGTTCAAGCAACAAGATGGCTTGCGCTACTCGGCACGCGATGTGGCGATCTTCCGCGCGAATCAGCACGCTGTGCCCATCGTGTTGGGCTCGGCCACGCCTTCATTGGAGAGCTGGCACAACGCCCAGAGCGGTCGCTACACTCTGCTTAAGTTGACTCAACGTGCTGTGCAGCCCGCCACATTACCTGTGGTGCGCTGTCTCGATGTAGGGCAGTTGCCATTGCAAGAGGGACTGAGTGAGCCGTTGCTCACTGCCATCGAAGCGCGCTTGCAGCGTGGAGAGCAGAGTCTCATCTTCATCAATCGACGCGGCTATGCGCCCGTGCTGATGTGCACCGCTTGTGGTTGGCTATCCGAGTGCAAACATTGCGCAGGCAAATTGGTGTTACATCTGAAAGACCGCACGCTGCGTTGTCATCATTGCGGCGCACAGCAACGTGTGCCGCATGCGTGTCCGACTTGTGGCGATGCGGATCTAAAGCCAGTGGGCATGGGTACGCAGCGCATCGAAGAGGCATTGCAGGCACGTTTTCCTGACGCGCGCATCTTGCGAGTGGACCGCGACAGCACGCGCAACAGGGGTGCGTGGGATGCCATGCGCAAAAAGATCCACGATGGTGAGGCGGACATCTTGGTCGGTACGCAGATGCTGGCGAAGGGACATGACTTTCCCAATCTGACGTTGGTCGGGGTGTTGAATCCTGATGGCGGTCTATACAGTGCCGATTTCCGCGCTTCGGAAAAACTGTTCGCGCAACTCACGCAAGTGGGTGGCCGCGCTGGGCGTGCAGACAAGGTCGGCGAGGTGATCGTGCAGACCGCGTTCCCGACGCACCCTCTGTTCAATGCCTTGCGAGAACATGATTTTGAAGCGTGGGTGCAGGTGTTGCTGAACGAGCGTCAGTCGGCAGGGTTCCCGCCGTTCATGTTCCAAGTGTTGTTGAGTGCAGAAGCAAAGCAGGAGGGTGAAGCAATGGCCTTCTTGAAAAAGGCACGCGTCGCTGCGATTGAATTGAAACAACAAGTCGAGGTGTATAGCGCCATTCCGGCGGCGATGCCGAAGCGTGCCAATCACTACCGTGCGCAACTCCTAGTGCAAAGCGACAACCGCAGATCATTGCAAACATTCTTACGTGAGTGGAAGCCGCAACTGGATGCGATGCCGACCAAGCAAATTCGTTGGTCTTTAGATGTCGATCCATTGGAATTTTAATAATCACCCGTTAGGGTTATGAGCCATCTTTGCGGGAGAGGAATATAATGCGCAGGATTTCAATGTTGATACGGAGAATGAAATGAAAGAGATACAACGCTTCACCCTCGCAGATCTGACGCTTCCCATGAAGACACTTTTCTCTGGTTACCTGATGGTGATCGGCTTGGGTCTGTTGTTCGCAGGCGGACAGATCATGCTGACGCACGGCATGGCAGACGGCAAAGTCGGATTGTCGGTGGATGATATCGTTTACAGCTATTACGGTAAGCGTGACGAAGGCTCCAAGTTGGTCTCCAAATTGAATGGCTCAATGAAAGACAACGCGCCTCCCGAGGTGCGTCTTGCCATGATCAAGTGGGCAGATGCGGGCGGCCCTGCGGAAGAATGGGATGAAAAGATATCCATGGATGTCGATCAATATTGCGCGCCATGTCACGCGAATATCCCCGGCTTGGCTAACATCACCGACAAGGCAGTGATGGATGAGATGCTGGCGGTGGACAATGGACAGTCCCCCTCTACTTTGACGCGCGTTTCGCACATCCATTTGTTTGGTATCTCATTCATCTTCTTTTTTGTGGGCTGGATTTTTACCTATGCCACAGGCATCTCGCAACGAAACAAGGCCATCATCATATCCGTGCCTTTCTTGTTCCTGATGGTGGACGTGTTGGCATGGTGGCTCACCAAGTGGAATCCGGGATTCGCTTGGTTCGTCATCATCGGTGGCTTTGGATATAGCATGTCCGCAGCGATCATGATCTTCACCTCGCTCTATCAGATGTGGATACTGCCACGCCGTAAGGCTCACCCAGTCGATCCTCCGATGCAGTGATAACTGTGACGCCTGAAAGCCAATTGCTTGACGCCATCGCCGCCATCACTGGCGGCGATGGCGTTTTAACGGGCGAATCCGCTTCACCTCACTACAAAGATTGGCGCGGACGTTTTTCTGGCAAGGCGCTCGCCGTTGTTTTTCCGAGCGATGCGCAGCAAGTCAGCGATGTTGTGAGAATCTGTGTCGCGAACGGTGTCGCTATCGTCCCCCAAGGCGGCAATACCAGCCTGTGCGGAGCATCGGTACCATTGGCGAATGGCAGCAAACAGATCGTCATCAATCTCTCGCGCATGAATAGCATCCGCAATGTGGATGCGATCAACTACACCATGACGGTGGAGGCGGGTTGCAAACTCGCTTCGTTGTACGTAGCCGCAGAGCAAGCAGACCGATTGTTCCCGCTAGGACTCACTGCCATCGCACCGCACTGTGAGATCGGTGGCAATCTCTCCACGAATGCCGGCGGCATCGGCGTATTGCGCTATGGCAGTGCGCGTGACCTCGTTCTGGGTTTGGAAGTGGTGTTGCCCGATGGCCGCATCTGGAACGGTCTGCGCAGTCTGCGTAAGGACAACACGGGCTATGACCTAAAGCACCTATTTATGGGGGCGGAAGGCACGCTCGGCATCATCACCGCTGCCGTGCTCAAACTTTATCCGCGTCCAAGATCTAGTGCGACTGCCTGCATCGCAGTGCGTGACCCAGCTGCGGCCGTTGACCTGCTGGCGCATCTGCGTGCCAACTGTGGCGACAAGATCAGCGGCTTCGAGATCATCTCTCGTTCCTGTCTCGACCTCGTGTTCAAACACATCGCAGATACGCACGAACCCTTTGCAACGCAACACGAATGGATCGTCATCACCAAGCTGGCTGACGTTTTGCCTGTGCCTTTGGATGGAGTCTTGCGCGATGCATTCGAATCATTCGGAAACGGCATCATCGAGTTCGATATCACCAATGATGAATCCAATGCCGAACGTTGGTGGCGCCTGCGCAAGAACATCGCCGAAGCGCAAAAGGCAGAAGGCATCAGCATCAAACACGACGTCTCTGTACCGATCAGCAGCGTGCCGCGATTCATCACGCAAGCCAGTGCCGATCTGTGCAACACCTATCCTGGCGTCCGCATCGTCGCCTTTGGCCATATCGGTGATGGCAACATCCACTACAACATCTCCATGCTCGATGTAGCCAAGAACGCAGCTTTCATCGAACAGCAGGAGCATGAAGTGAATCACATCGTGTACGAGGTCGTGGCAAGGCTGGATGGCAGCATCAGTGCAGAGCATGGGCTGGGCCAATTGAAGCGAAAAGAGATCACTCATTACAAGAGCGCATTGGAGCTGGAATTGATGCGCGATATCAAGCGAACACTCGACCCGCAGGGGCTGATGAATCCGGGCAAGGTGATATAATCCGCGCCTCTTTTGGGCGGGTAAAACACCTGTTCAAATAATCGAATCGCTAGGCGATGATCATTTTTACTCTGGTGCTGTTTCATGTCCGCTGTTCTCAATTTCAAATCTCATTTAGCTGAATCTTTCGCGCACGCTTTGCGCGAGGTCGCACCTGATTTTGTCGGTGCGACCATCCTCATCGAACGACCTAAACAAGCTTCGCATGGCGATTACGCTTGCAACTTGGCGATGCAGTTGGCCAAGCCCTTGCGCAAATCACCGCGCGATATCGCCAACGCTTTGATCGCCGCATTGCCGAAATCCGATGTCGTAGAGAAGGTGGAGATCGCGGGCGCAGGTTTCATCAACGTGTTCATCACCAAGACTGCCAAACAAGAGGTGGTGCGTGGCGTGTTGCAAGCGGCAACGAACTACGGTCGCATCAATACAGGCGCAGGTAAGAAGGTGGGCGTGGAGTTCGTTTCGGCGAACCCGACAGGCCCTCTCCACGTCGGTCATGGTCGCGGTGCGGCGGTGGGTGACTGTCTGTGCAGCGTGTTGGATGCCGCAGGCTGGGATGTGACGCGCGAGTTCTATTACAACGATGCGGGCGTGCAGATCGACAACCTCACCCTGTCGGTGCAATTGCGTTGCAAAGGCGTTACGCCGGATGATGCTTCTTGGCCAGAATCAGGCTATCGTGGTGACTACATCGCTGATGTGGCGCGCGCCTATCTGGCGAAAGAGACCATCGTCTCTAGCGACCAGAACATCACCGGCAAAGGTGACGTGAACGATGCAGAAGCCATTCGCCATTTCGCCGTCGCCTATCTGCGCCGAGAACAGGATTTGGACTTGCGCGCATTCGGTGTCGAGTTCGATGTGTTCTCCTTGGAGTCCGCGCTCTACACCGAAGGCAAAGTGGAAGCGACGGTGCAGAAACTCATCGCCAGCGGCCACACCTACGAACAAGAAGGTGCACTGTGGTTGCGTACCACCGACTTCGGCGATGATAAAGACCGCGTGATGCGCAAGACCGATGGCGGCTATACCTACTTTGTGCCGGACGTCGCCTACCATCTGGAGAAATGGAAACGCGGTTTCGTGCGCGTCATCAACGAGCAGGGTTCCGATCACCACAGCACCATCACGCGTGTACGTGCCGGTCTGCAAGCATTGGATGACGGCATCCCTAAGGGTTGGCCAGATTACGTGTTGCACCAGATGGTGACCGTATTGAAGAACGGCGAAGAGGTAAAGATCTCCAAACGTGCGGGTAGCTATGTCACCTTGCGCGACCTCATCGACGAAGTGGGTTGCGATGCCACGCGTTACTTCCTCGCTGCACGCCACCCTGATTCACAACTGGTGTTCGACATCGACCTAGCTAAATCGCAGAGCAACGACAATCCTGTGTATTACATCCAATACGCCCACGCGCGTATCAGCACGGTGTTGGGTCAGTGGGGCGGTGAACGCGCAGCGTTGTTGAGTGCCGATGTGAGCATCTTGGATAGCGAGTATGAGACGGCGTTGCTGCAACGTATGATCGATTATCCACAAGTCATCGAGACGGCGGCAGAAGATCTTGCGCCGCATCTGGTCGCCTTCTACCTCAAAGAGTTGGCGGCTGATTTCCACAGCTATTACAATGCCTCGCGCTTCTTGGTCGAGGACGAGAAGATCAAGCTGGCACGCTTGGCATTGATCGCCGCCGTGGCGCAAACGATCAAGAATGGTTTGGCATTGTTGGGCGTCAGTGCGCCTGACAAGATGTAAGTAAATAAAGGAACGGACATGGCTAAAGCAGGCAACACAGGTAGTGGCGGCGGTTCTCCTAAATCCAAAGTGATGGCAGGGCTGATCGTTGGCATCGTGCTAGGCGTTGCGTTCGCAGGCTTCGTCGCTTGGTACGTGCTGGCAAAGAATCCTGCCTCCTTCACTAATAAAGAACTGCGTGAGCCGCCAAAGGTGGTGCCGCAAGTAGTGCCGGCACCAGTGAGCGCCCCAGTCGCCGCTTCAAGCGTAGGCACAACCTCAAAATTCGAGTTCTACAAAGAGTTGCCAGACAAACCCGAAGGCAGTGCGACCAAGCAAGTGGTCACCAAGCCGCAAGCACCGGTCGTCAACCCACCAGCCAAAGCAGCCGTTGATAGCACGCTCTATTTCGTACAAGCAGGCTCGTTTCAAAATGCTGCCGATGCAGAGAAACTAAAAGCGAAGTTGGCACTCGTAGGCATGGAAGCCAGCGTACAGAAAGCGGACATTCCAGGTAAGGGCGTGTTCCATCGTGTACGTCTAGGTCCATACAAGGGATTGGCAGAAGCAAATTCCACCATCGCCAATTTGAAACAGAATGGCATCAGCAACGCTACTGCGTTGCATGCCCAGTGATCTACAGGAGATAAGGATGAAACTGTTTGCTAAGTTCTTCGCAATCGTCGTGTTGTTGTTCGCCACACAGGCGCAAGCCGAAGTGGTCGCCGGTCGTGATTACAAAGTGCTCAACCCAGCACAGCCCACTAGCGGTGGCAGCAAAGTCGAAGTGTTGGAGTTCTTCTTCTACGGTTGTTCGCATTGCTACCACCTGCATGGCCCCCTGACCAAATGGGAAGCGAAGATGCCTAAGGATGTGAACCTGCAAATGGTTCCAGTCATCTTCCGTGATTCTTGGGAGCCAATGGCACGCACTTTCTACGCCTTGGAATCCATCGGTCAACGCGAGAAGTTGCACAATGACCTGTTCGAGGCATGGAACGTCTACAACACAGACCTGAGCGATGCGGGAAAGATATCCGACTTCGTGGCGAAGCACGGCGTAGATAAATCTAAATTCACTGCTGCGTACAACTCCTTCTCGTTGCAAAGCAAAGTCGCGCGTAGCAACCAGATGGTTCAAGCGTTCGGTATCCGTGGCACACCGACGATTGCCATCGATGGCAAATACATCATCACAGGTCTTGAGCCAGCAGACACCATCCGCGTGCTAGATGAAGTCATCAAGATCGCACGCAAGGAACGTCAAGCGAACAAGCGTTAATGAAAGTAGTAATCAGTGGCGCGTCGAGTGGCATCGGTCTAGCCCTCACGCGCCATTATCTTGAGCGCGGCGCCTCCGTCGCCGCCTTCGCCCGCCGAGGCGAATTGTTGCAAACCCTCGCTACTGAATTCCCCAATCAAGTCCATTGCTACACGCTCGATGTGCGTGACGCGTCTGCCATTCAGCAAGCCGCGCAGGATTTTATCCAGAAGGTCGGCGTGCCCGACATCGTCATCGCTAACGCAGGTGTCAGCGTCGGCACCCTTACCGAAGATGCCGAAGACCTTGATGCATTCAAGCAAGTGATGGACATCAACGTGCTTGGTATGGTGCAGACCTTCCAGCCTTTCGTGCATGCGATGACTGAAGCGAAGCATGGAGCGTTGGTTGGCATCGCCAGCGTTGCGGGTTTCCGTGGCCTGCCCGGTGCTAGTGCCTACTCGGCTTCTAAGGCCGCTGCTATCTCCTACTTGGAATCATTGCGAGTCGAGCTGCGTGGCAGTGGCGTAAAGGTCGTCACCATCGCGCCGGGTTACATCAAGACGCCGATGACCGACATCAATCCCTATCGCATGCCCTTCATTCTTGCGCCAGAAGTGGCGGCGCAACGCATGGCGCGCGTCATCGAACGAGGTTGTTCGTTCGCCGTCGTGCCGTGGCAGATGGGTGTCGTGGGTTGGGTGATGAAGCGATTACCGAATTGGCTGTATGACCGACTGTTCGCCAACGCGCCGCACAAACCGCGCGGCTTACTCAAGAGATAATCATGGCGATCTACAAACGATTCCAACACGGCGGCGTTCCCGAATACCTAGCGCGCCATTATTGGTGGGCCTACCTGTGGCGCAGAAGCATCTGGTTCTTCGATCACCAGCCCATCATCAACGCCATCCTGTTCGGGCAATACGAGAAGTTGATGCAAAAGACGCTCGCCCATGTAGAGCGCAAATCCGGGGCGAAGCTACTGCAACTCACCTGCGTGTATGGCAAGCTCACCCCTTCGTTAGTGCATCACACCGACAACGAAGTGCATCTGTGTGATGTCGCGATAGGTCAATTGGAACTGGCGCGCAGCAAAACCACTGACGTGGCAGATCGCTGCCTACTTACGCGCATGAATGCCGAATCGTTGGGTTACGCCAATGACTCGTTCGACCAAGTGATCCTGTTCTTCCTCTTCCATGAACTGCCACCCGCAGCGCGTCAACACGTGTACGACGAGATCGCGCGCGTGGTGAAACGTGGCGGCTCGGTTCTCATCACGGAATACGGCGACACGCCACGCGGACATTTGCTGTATCGCTTCTGGCCAACACGTTTCATCATTGGTTATCTAGAGCCTTTCCTGCCGGGATTCTGGCAGGAGGATGTGACGGGAAAATTGAGTGCTGCGTTACAACGCCAAGGTAAGACGTTGGCGGCTGAGCCAGATGTTGAGCATTGCTTCGGAGATTTTTATCGGGTGATGAGATTTAACGTTGGGCGGTAAGGCTCGAATTGAGGGGCTGTTCCTAACCCATTGCAGTCAGTGCTCGATAGCTTCTATGGTGTGATTGTCGATATTGAAATTCTGGAGTGCGGCGCGCAACAATCAAAAAAAACATACCCTCACTTTCAGATTGGATAGATTTTTTCAAATTAATTAACTGCACTCACCCTAAAATAATTCCACTCCTCCACTCTGATTAGCTTGAGTGTTGGCGATAGATTCACTTTGAATAGCCATCTCTTCAAGAATGGAAATCACACTTTTACTGTATTTTTCCATTGCTGCAACTCTTTCAACCATTGAGGTAGGGTTATTCAGGGAGTGGTATTCCATAGCTTCTACAGTGGCTTCATGGAACTTTTTGTGCGGCTCTTCTAGTCTGATAAAGCTGGGGAGCGAAGAAAAATCGTTTCTACCCTGCCCTTCGTAATACCACTTACCTAAGCGACATTCAGTATGGTTTCTAAATTGATCGACTGTTTCTTTTGACATTCCCAAAATGACGAGATAAACCCTAAACTTAAATATGATGTGGTCCGTTTTCGCTAGTTCACAAAAACCTCTCAATGCAGATGCGGAGATTGAGTGCTCCATATGGCCTGAGAGTTCTAGCAGATTCGATACCGTGGTTGAAACAGTTATTCCGTGCTGACTAAAATTACTGGCTTGGCAGGAAAGGTGAAGCATTTGCTCATTGGAATTAATAACACCTTGGCTGATTTGACTGACGATTTTTGATATTTCGCTGGTTGCGGTTGCAGTTCTTTCTGCCAATTTACGCACTTCATCAGCCACAACCGCAAAACCTCTACCCTGCTCGCCAGCCCGTGCGGCCTCGATAGCTGCATTTAGCGCCAATAAGTTGGTTTGATCTGCAATCTTTTTGATTAGGGTGACGATGCTTTCAATTTCACGAGCATCCTTGTCAAGAGACTCTATGGATAAAGATACGTGTTTAGTAACACCTTCGATCTCAATTAAATCGGAAGTCATACGTTCGGTTGCATTTCTTGTGACAAGTGAGGCACTTTGAGCCTCTATTGCTCTAATGCGCTCAGCCTGCATATATTCTGCGTTGTACTTCAGGCTAGCTTGCAAAGCCACAAGAGATTCTCTAAAGGTAGGAAAGTGTTCGATTACACCTAACATAGTGAGGCAACGAGCTTCATGGTGTCCATTTTCTTTTTGTGACAGCTCCAATTGGCTCGTTAGCTTAGCAATGACAGCATCCTTATCCTTGATGGATGCTGTCATCTCGCCTATCGTTCGCTTAAGTTCTTTATTTTCGTAATTTAATTTAGTGAAAAACAATTTGTAGGGCCTATTTAGTAATTTGCCAAGCACATGACTTTAGCGTCACAGTGCTGAATAACTTTAGACGTTATCCGGGATGATAAGAAAAACATAGTTGTAGCACTCAAGCGATTTTATACGTCACCAGTTCGTAATTTCCACGCCCCCTGAGTGAGTTCGGTGACTACTTTATGGTGGTGATTTGTACTGGCTGGCTGACCAATATTGGCCGATCTCAGACATCAAGTTACCAGCTTCGCAGTAACGGCTACTTGCTCACCGCCGCACTCAATATCTGCACCTGAAACAGCGCTAACTCCTGATCGCTCTTCACACGCACGCCATTCACTTGCGCGTTCCCTTGTTGGTTTGGCGGTATGTTCGACGTGATGAGTAGAGGCTGGCTTTGAGCGACGACGCGACGTGTCGCTGCATCAAACTGTACGACACGTACTTGCACGTTGCTGACGGTCTCGGCAGTGGGGTTCTCTACGACTGCGTAGAGATTGCCGCGGGCATCGGCTTGTACGCCGCTCAGCAGATATTTGCCTGGGTTCCTCGGCAAGTCTAGGCGTGTGAATTTGGCGGCGGCGAATTGTCCTGCACTGGAATCAGAGCCTGCTGCCGCGCCGTAATTCTGCATCGCGGCGTTGATGTCGCCGCGCGACTCGGCCAGTATGCCAAGCAACGCGTGTGCGGGCGCGGTGGGCAATAGGGAAGTGCTTTTGCTGAGGGCTACTTCGGCTTCGGGATTGCGTCCCAGATTCTTCAGCGCGATGCCGCTTTGTAAGTGTGGGCGGAAATAATCAGGTTGCATCTGAATGGCGCGTTCGTAGAAGGGCAGTGCGGCAGCGCTGTTCTTTTGTGTGAGGGAGATGTCGCCCAATAGTTCTTGGAAGCGTGCTTCGCGCGGCTCACCTGCCACCGCCTTCTTTGCCAGCGTAGTCGCTTTGGTGGTGTCGCCAGTGCTCAGTGCGATGACGCCTTGATCATAAGCGCTGTAAGCAGGACGCGTCGCTTTCAGCTTGCCCACTTTTTTCGCATACACCTCGCGCCCCCATTCACCGCCTTCGCCCAATTCTGCGAGGGTGGCTTTGTTGGCGGCGACACGCTCTGGTGAGGGCGGATGGCTGGCGAACAATCCCGAGATGAAGTCAGATTGTTTTCCTTCGCTCAGTCGCACGAAAGTTTCCTGCAAGGTGACGGCGGCACGCGGATCGTAACCTGCACGCTTCATGTAGATCATGCCGTATTTATCCGACTCAGATTCCGCATCGCGGCCGAACTTGGTGGAGATGAGTTGCGAACTGAGTTGCGCCGCACCCACAGCCAGATTGGCATAGCTCTTGTCCTGCGTGTAGATGCCCGTGGCGAGTACGGCACCTTGCAACAACATGCCCGATTCCATGCCTTTTGCGCCGTGGCGTGCCGCAGCATGCACGATCTCGTGGCTCAACACGGCAGCGAGTTCGGCCTCGCTGTTCAGCTCGTACAACAACCCGCGATTGAAGGCGATCTTGCCGCCCGGCATCGCCCACGCGTTGGGAACGGAGTCGTTCAGCACGACGAATTCATAGGGGAGTTTGCGGTCGGCCACAGCGGCAAGTTTGTTGCCCACGCTTTGTACATAGGCGGTCAGCTCGGGGTCGATGATGTAGTCGCCGCCTTGTTGTTGGCGGGCAGGTGCGTAGTTCTGCTGGCCTATCGCGATCTCTTGCGATTCGGAGACGAACTGCAGCTCGCGCTTGCCAGTGACTGGATTGGTGCCACAGGCGCTCAGCAATAATGAAGTGATGACTGCTACAAGAATAGATCGCAACATGGTTCCCCCTCGAATTGATGGCGCTGCGCGCGCCGTGAACTAACCTGCCAGTTTCTTCTTCAACACCTCGTTCAACTGCGCCGGATTGGCCTTGCCTTGACTTGCCTTCATGGCCGCGCCGACGAAGAAGCCAAAAAGCTTGTCCTTGCCGCTACGGTATTCAGCCACTTTGTCTGCATTGGCTGCGATGACGCCATCTACGATCGCTTCGATCGCGCCGCTATCGGAGACTTGCTTCAGACCTTTCGCCTCGATGATGGCATCTGCATCGCCACCCTCTGCCCACATCGTGCGGAACACTTCTTTCGCGCCTGAGTTGGAGATGGTGTTGTCGGCAATACGTTTCAAAATGCCGCCCAACTGTTGCGCCGTGATGGGCGATTGCGACATATCGAGACCGTCGCGATTCAACTGCGCGTTCACTTCGCCCATGATCCAGTTTGCGCACATCTTTGCATCTTTCGGCACGGCAGCGAGAACGGTCTCAAAGAAATCCGCCATCTCGCGTGACGAGGTGAGGATGCTCGCATCGTAGGCGGACAAGCCGAGTTGGTTCACATAACGAGACTGCTTCGCCTGAGGCAGTTCCGGCAAAGTGGCGCGTACTTGTGCTTTCCATTCCTCACTGATCTCAAGTGGCAACAGATCAGGATCGGGGAAGTAGCGATAGTCGTGCGCGTCTTCTTTGCTGCGCATCGCGCGCGTCTCGCCGGTGTCGGGATTGAACAGGATGGTGGCTTGGTGCACTTTGCCGCCATTTTCAATTGTGTCGATCTGCCATTGCACTTCGTAGTCGATAGCTTGTTGCATGAACTTGAACGAGTTCAGATTCTTGATCTCGCGGCGTGTGCCAAGCGGCTGGCCGGGCTTGCGCACCGACACGTTCACGTCGCAACGGAAAGAGCCTTCTTGCATGTTGCCGTCACAGATGCCGATCCAGCGCACCAGCGTGTGCAGCGCTTTGGCGTAGGCCACTGCTTCGGCAGCAGAACACATGTCCGGCTCGGACACGATCTCCAGCAGCGGTGTGCCCGCGCGGTTCAAATCCACACCCGTCACACCTTGCGACTCGCCGTGAACGGATTTGCCCGCGTCCTCTTCCAAATGGGCGCGCGTGATGCGCACCGTCTTCTCGTAAGGTTTCGCGTTGCCAGATAAGGGCTCGACTTGGATGGTGAGTGAACCTTGTCCGACGACAGGCAGATCGAACTGACTGATCTGATAGCCCTTGGGGAGGTCGGGGTAGAAGTAGTTCTTGCGTGCGAACACCGAGCGCGGTGCGATGTGTGCGCCTGTCGCCAAGCCGAACTTGATGGCGCGTTCTACCGCACCTTTGTTCAGCACCGGCAACACGCCCGGCAAGGCCAAGCTCACGGCATCCGCTTGTGTGTTCGGTTCCGCGCCGAACGCAGTCGATGCGCCCGAAAAGATCTTTGTGTTGGTCGAGAGCTGGGTGTGTACTTCCAGTCCGATGACGATTTCCCAAGTCATGTTCAAATCCCCTGTGGCGCGCGGCTGTGCCAGTCGGTCGCCAGTTGATATTGGTGCGCCACGTTCAGCATGCGCGCTTCGTCGAAATAGTTGCCGATGATCTGCAAGCCGACCGGCATGTTGTTGTCGCCGAAGCCGCAAGGGATGGACATGCCGGGCAAGCCAGCCAAGTTCACGGCGATGGTGTAGATGTCAGACAGATACATCTGTACCGGATCGTCGCCTTTCTCGCCCAGCTTGAACGCAGTGGAGGGCGAGGTTGGCCCCATGATGACGTCGCAATGTTTGTACGCTTCCACGAAATCCTGCGCGATGAGGCGGCGTATCTTTTGCGCTTGCAGGTAGTAGGCGTCGTAGTAGCCGTGGCTCAGCACATAGGTGCCGATCATGATGCGGCGTTGCACTTCCGCGCCGAAACCTTGTGCGCGAGATTTCTCGTACATATCGGCGAGGTCGGTGTATTCCGGTGCGCGATAACCGTAACGTACACCGTCGAAACGCGACAGGTTACTCGACGCTTCTGCGGGTGCCAGCACGTAGTAAACGGGGATGGAGAGCCGCGTGTTGGGCAGGCTGATATCGACGATGACCGCGCCCATCTTCTTGTATTCCGCGATAGCCGCTTCTACGGCTTTCGCTACGTCGTTGCCTAAGCCTTCGGCAAAGAATTCTTTGGGGATGCCGATGCGCAGGCCATTCAGCGGCTTGTTCAGGTCGCGTGCGTAGTCTTCCTTGTCGCGTTGCAGCGAAGTGGAATCGCGCTCGTCGAAACCGGCCATGGTGTTCAGCATCAACGCCAAGTCTTCCGCGTTACGTCCCATCGGGCCTGCTTGGTCGAGGCTGGAGGCGAAGGCGATCATGCCGTAGCGCGACACTACGCCGTAGGTTGGTTTCAGGCCAGAGATGCCGCACAGCGCGGCAGGTTGGCGGATAGAGCCGCCGGTGTCGGTGCCAGTCGCTGCCGCGCACAGACGCGCTGCGATGGCAGAAGCCGTGCCGCCGGAAGAGCCGCCTGGCACGCGCGCTTTGTCCCAAGGATTTTTCACGATGCCGTAATGCGAGGTCTCGTTGCTTGAACCCATGGCGAATTCGTCCATATTGGTCTTGCCGAGGTTCACCGCGCCTGTGTTGTTGAACTGTGAGATGACGTGCGCGTCGTAGGGCGACACGAAGTTGTGCAGCATCTTGGAGCCGCAGGTCGTCAGCCAATCTTTGGCGCAGAAGATGTCTTTCTGGCCGAAGGGGATGCCAGTCAAGGCTTCGGCAGTTCCCGCTGCGAGGCGTGCGTCCGCCGCTTTAGCCTGTGCCAATGAGGCTTCAGGGCGCGTCGTGATGTAGGCGTTCAGCTCAGGGTTATGCTGGGCGATGCGGTCGAGGTAGAGCTGGGTCAGTTCGACGCTGGATATCTTTTTGGCGCGCAATGCCGCGCCAATCTGTGAGAGGCTGGATTCGATCATTTCAATTACTCGATGACTTGCGGAACGAGGTAGAGACCCCCTTCCACTTGGGGGGCGATGGCTTGGAAAGCCTCACGCTGATTGGTTTCGGTGACTTTGTCTTCGCGCAAGCGTTGGGCAACGTCCTGTGCATGAGACATCGGTTCGATTCCCTTGGTATCCACGGCTTGCATCTCCTCGATCAAACCGAAGATGCCGGAGAGTTGCGAACGGGCCGTTTCGATCTCGGCGGGGGTCATCGCCAGACGCGCTAGACGCGCCACTTTTTCAACATCAGAAGTACTCAAACTCATAGCAAAATCTTTATTCAAATAAGGCCGATAGGTTATCATACGCGGCCTCTAGGCGGCACCCTCATTACAGGGCGCTTCTATAAATCCAAATTTCGTCGCAATACTGTGTTGCTCACAAAAAATGACTACTTACATATCGAAACATATGCCGCGTCGTCATTTTCTGTTCGCGCCTTGTCTTGCTTAGAACTTTGAATTTCTAGAAGCGCCCTACAATCAAACAGGATTCAACATGCTCAATTATTTCAACGGATATTTCTCTAACGACTTAGCTATCGACCTCGGTACAGCGAACACGCTCATCTGGTTGCGCGGTCAAGGCATCGTATTGAACGAGCCATCCGTTGTGGCGATCCGCCAAGAAGGCGGACCGAATGGTAAAAAAGTCATCCAGCAAGTCGGTTTGGCGGCGAAGCAGATGTTGGGTCGTACACCCGGCAACATCACCGCCATCCGCCCGATGAAAGACGGCGTGATCGCCGACTTCACCGTCACTGAGCAGATGCTTAAGCAGTTCATCCGTCGCGTGCACAAATCCAGCATCTTCACGCCTAGCCCACGCATCGTCATTTGCGTACCTTGCGGCTCCACCCAAGTCGAGCGTCGTGCTATTCGCGAATCTGCTTACGGTGCAGGCGCACGTCGCGTGGAGTTGATCGAAGAGCCGATGGCTGCTGCGATCGGCGCCGACTTGCCAGTGGAAGATGCGACCGGCTCTATGGTGGTGGACATCGGTGGTGGTACGACCGAAGTGGGTGTGATCTCTCTGGGTGGCGCTGTGTATTCTGGCTCTGTGCGCGTCGGCGGTGACAAGTTCGACGATGCCATCATCAACTACATCCGCCGCAACTACGGCATGCTGATCGGTGAGACGACTGCCGAGCAGATCAAGAAGCAGATCGGTTCCGCTTTCCCTGGCAGCGAAGTGCGCGAGATGGAAGTGAATGGTCGTAACTTGGCAGAAGGTGTGCCACGGAGTTTTACCATCTCCAGCAACGAGATATTGGAAGCGTTGACCGACCCACTGAACAGCATCGTGAGTGCCGTGAAGACCGCGCTAGAGCAGACCCCGCCAGAGTTGGGCGCGGACATCGCCAGCAAAGGCATGGTGCTGACCGGTGGCGGCGCATTGCTACGTGACCTTGACCGCTTGTTGATGGAAGAGACCGGTCTGCCCGTCGTCATCGCGGATGATCCTTTGACTTGCGTGGTGCGCGGTTCCGGCAAGGCGCTCGACAGTATGGATAAATACAGCAACATCTTCACTAGCGACTAACAGTGTGTTGCAAAACTACTGCGCTCGACATAACCGCGTTGCTCATGGACTCGAAATGCTCATTTACGTATCTGTAAACTCCGCTTTCTCCTCCATTCGCGCCTTGTTCTGTCTTCGCTCGCTACGTTTTTCAACACACTGTACGTATTAATCTTGGAAGACACTAGAACGCTACGCTTCTTCAATCGCGGCCCGAGTGCGGTCGCGCGTCTGGTGTTCTTCTCCGTTCTGTCTTTGGTGTTGTTGTTCGTCGATGCCAGATACCAATATCTCGAATCCACCCGCCAAGTCATCGCGGTCATCATCTATCCCCTTCAGCGATTGACTGCGCTACCCGGCGAAATATGGAACGGTGCGGGCGCGTACATCACGTTGCAACGTCATCTGGTCGCAGATAACGAACAGCTACACCTGCAACACGATGCGGACGCAGCGCTACTCAATCAGATGCAGTCGCTACAAGCTGAGAATGCACAACTGCGTGAATTGCTGGACGTGACGCAGCGTGCCGACTACACCATGCAGATGGCGCAGATCGCCTATGTCGAGCGCGACATCTTCAAGCGCAAGTTGTTCATAGACAAAGGTGAGCAGGCTAAGGTGCAAGCAGGGCAGGCTGTCGTGGATAACGGCGGCGTGGTGGGGCAGGTCACGCGAGTGTTCCCTTGGTTGTCTGAAGTCACGCTGGTGACCGACAAAGACATCGCAGTGCCTATCCAAGTCGTGCGCAACGGTATTCGTGCAGTGGTGTTCGGGTCGGGCAATATCAGTGAATTGGAATTGCGTTACCAACCAGTCAATGCCGACATCGAAGTGGGCGATGTGCTAGTCACTTCGGGCATGGACGGGACTTACCCGCCAGCGCTTCCTGTCGCCCAAGTCGTCAAAGTTGATAGAGACCCCGCTTACCCGTTCGCACACATCGTGTGTGCACCTTTGGCAGGCGTGGATAGGCATCGCACCCTGCTCATCGTCTCCAGTGTGCCGCCGCTCCAAGAACGGCCAGTCACTGAAATCGAGGCTGATGATGCACAGCGCGTGAAGAAGATCGTGAAACGGAGCAAGCCATGAGAAACGATCTGGCGAGAGACCGCGAGTTCTTGTTGCCTGCCAGCACGGCTTTCATCGCGCTGAGCTTCTTCATCGCCGTATTGCTCGAATGGATGCCTTGGCGCGGATGGATGTTGGCGCTACGTCCTGACTTCGTCGGATTGGTGTTGCTGTACTGGTGTACGCATAAACCACACCGGGTGGGCATCGGCATCGCATGGATGCTGGGCATCTTCGTGGATGTGGCGGACGCGAGCTTGTTCGGCCAACACGCACTTGCCTACTCGGTATTGGCCTTCGGTGGATTGGTGTTGAACCGTCGTGTGCAGATGTTCAATCTGCGTGAGCAATCGGTACACGTCTTCGCCTTATTGCTTGCCAGCTATTCCGTTTATGCCGTCGTGCATTGGCAAGTGCGCGGTTTCGTGGCTTGGGAATATTTCTTGGGTGTGGTGACTTCTGCTCTGTTGTGGATACCGCTCACGCATCTGCTTCAAGCTCTGCGCCGTCCGCGCCGCGACCCTAACGAGTTATGAGCCGCACCGTCGAGCTGAAAGATACGCAGCGCGAGATCTACTTCTTCCGTCTGCGCCTGTTCCTGAGCTTGGGTTTCGTCGCAGTGATGTTCTTCATCCTGCTGTTGCGCTTCTTCTACCTGCAAGTGATACGTCATGATTACTTCGAGACGATGGCCGAGAGCAATCGTATCTATGTCGTGCCTATCGTTCCCAATCGTGGTGTCATCACCGACCGCAACGGCGTGGTGTTGGCGCGCAACTATTCAGGTTACACGCTCGAACTGACACCAGAAAAAGTACCCGACATGGAAGCGACCATCGCCGAGATCGGCAAGTTGGTCGAGATCAAACCGAAAGACCTGAGACGCTTCAAGAAGCTGATGTCGGAGCGACGCTCCTTGCAGACGCTCCCCATCCGCACACGGTTGACCGATGACGAGGTGGCGCGCTTCGCTGCGCAGCGTTATCGCTTTCCGGGGGTCGAGATCAAAGCGCGTCTGTTCCGTGAATATCCACTCACCGATGTGACCTCCCATCTATTGGGCTATATCGGCCGCATCAACCAGCAAGAGATCGACGAGCTGGAAGAGCAAGAGCGGGCGACCAACTACATGGGGTCGGACTACATCGGCAAGACGGGTATCGAACAGCGTTACGAGAAAGAGATGCACGGTGTGACCGGCTTCGAGCAGGTGGAGGTCGACGCGGGTGGCCGTGCCGTACGTATGTTGTCGCGTACCTCGCCGCAATCGGGTAGAAACCTGACGCTGACCTTGGATGCCAAGTTGCAGGAGATCGCGGTGCAGGCCTTTGGTGATTATCGCGGCGCGTTGGTCGCTATCGATCCGAGCAATGGAGAGATCCTCGCTTATGTGAGCAAGCCTGGGTACGACCCCAATCTTTTCATCGACGGTATCGATACCGAGAACTGGGAAGCGCTGAACAACTCTCCTGATGTGCCACTCAATAATCGCGCCTTGCGTGGTCAATATCCGATGGGTTCGACCATCAAACCTTTCATGGCGCTGGCAGGTCTGCATTACAACGCGAAGATGACGACGCGCGAGATCAGCGACCCCGGTTATTACACCTTGCCGGGTAGCAGCCATCAGTACCGCGACTGGAAAAAAGGCGGGCATGGTCGCGTCGATCTGTTCAAGTCCGTCCAAGTCTCTTGCGATACTTTCTACTATGGCTTGGCGACCGAGTTGGGCATCGACCGTATGCACGATTATCTGGAGCAGTTCGGTTTCGGTAAGAAGACGGGCATCGACCTTGAAGGAGAGACTTCTGGTTTGTTGCCTTCGACAGAGTGGAAGATGAAGCGTTACAAGCAGATCTGGTATCCCGGCGACACCGTCTCGGCGGGTATCGGTCAGGGCTACCATCTGGTCACACCGATGCAGCTCGCTTTTGCGACGGCGACATTGGCCAACGATGGTGTGGCGTTCAAACCGCATCTGGTGAAAGAGATACAGCATCCTGAGGGCGAGGTGCAGATACCGCCGCAGCCGCTCTATAAAGTGGATATCCCTGCCGAAGACCTTGCCTTGGTGAAGCGCGCCATGGTGGCTGTCACCCAGCCGGGCGGTACGGCGGTCGGCGCGAGTATGGGGGCGCAATACACCATCGCGGGTAAGACCGGCACGGCGCAGGTCATCGGCATGAAGCAGGGTGAGAAATACGACGAGAAGAAGGTGTCTGAGTATTTCCGCGACCATGCATGGTTCATCGCCTTTGCGCCCGCAGACAAACCGCGCATCGCCTTGGCTGTGTTGGGTGAGAACGCAGGACACGGTGGCTCGGTGGCGGCGCCTATCGCACGTAAGGTGATGGATTATTATCTGCTTGGCAAGATACCCACACCGCTGAAAAAAGCCGACGAGAAAGTCGGAGCGGAGGTCGACTGATGATCAATGTCCAACAAGTAAAACGCCGTTTCATGTTGCATCTGGATCCCGTGCTTTTGTACGGGTTGGGCGCTTTGTTGTTCGTCAGCTTGATCGTTCTCTATAGTTCGAGCGATGGCAGTTGGATGCGCGTGTTGGGGCAGCTGGCCAACATATTGGTCGCGTTCACAGCGCTGTGGATCGTCGCCAACATGCCTTTGCATTGGCTGATGCGCATCGCGGTGCCTATGTATGTCTTGGGCATGGCTCTACTCATCGGCGTGGCGCTGTTCGGTGAGATCAGTCACGGTGCGCGGCGCTGGCTCAATATCGGCGTGGCGACCATCCAACCCTCCGAGTTGATGAAGATCGCCGTGCCGCTGATGATGGCATGGTATTTCGAGAAGCACGAAGCCACGCTCACTTGGCGCAACCATCTCATCGCGGCGGTGTTGCTGGCGATGCCCTTCGTGCTCATCGTGCGCCAACCCGACTTGGGTACGTCCATCCTCATCGCGGCGAGTGGTTTCTATGTTTTGTTTCTGGCTGGATTGAGTTGGCGTGTGATGGGCGCGTTATTCGTGGGCGCTTTGGCCAGTGCGCCGTTCGTGTGGGGCATGCTGCACGACTATCAGCGACATCGCATCATGATGTTGCTCGATCCTTCGCAAGATGCCTTGGGTAAGGGTTACCACACCATCCAAGGCATGATCGCGGTCGGCTCGGGTGGCTTCCTAGGCAAAGGCTACATGGAAGGCACGCAGACCCATCTGGATTTCTTGCCTGAGCGTAGCACCGACTTCATCTTCGCTGTGTATTCGGAAGAGTTCGGTTTCCTCGGCAACCTGATCCTGCTCGGCATCTACATCTTCATCATTGGGCGCGGCTTCATCATCACCGCCAATGCATCGACTTACTTCACACGTTTGATGGCGGGTAGTATCACACTCACTTTCTTCACGTACACCTTCGTCAACATGGGCATGGTCAGCGGTATCTTGCCCGTGGTCGGCGTACCATTGCCGCTGTTGAGTTACGGCGGCACATCCATGCTCACACTGATGCTGGGCTTCGGTGTATTGATGAGCATCCATACGCACCAACGACTCGTAAAAACTTAGGGAGATACAAATGGATCACAAACTGATTGGCTTGTTGGGCAGTGTCGTGTTGTTGAGCGCGTGTTCTAGCGCTCCAAAAAAAGCCGAGACACGCCAAGGTGCGGCGGCGCCAATCGTCGATCTGCGCAATGGCGGCAACGTGCCGCAAGCAGCCACACAAACGACCTCAACAGGGAGTGGCGCTTATCTCGCGGGCGACGGTCCTGGCGCTGACGTACCGGCGAATCTGGATGCGATCCCTGATGCTGTGCCGAAAGTCGAGCCGTTACACAAATATGCGAACCGCCAATACTCCGCGCTGGGTAAGACCTATGTGCCGATGCAAGAGACGGGCAAATACAAAGAGCGCGGCATCGCTTCTTGGTATGGCAAGAAGTTCCACGGGCAGAATACGTCCATCGGTGAGGTGTATGACATGTATGCCATGACGGCCGCTCATCCGACCTTGCCTATCCCTAGCTATGCGCGCGTCACCAATGTTGCAACCGGTAAGTCCGTGGTCGTGCGTGTGAATGATAGAGGCCCGTTCTTGCATGACCGCATCATGGATCTGTCTTACGTCGCCGCGTACAAATTGGGTTACGTCAATAACGGTAGTGCAGAGGTCGAGGTCGAGAGCATCGCTGTCGATCCGAACGCACCTGTCGTTGCGGCAGTCGAGCCCGCTCCTGTCAAAGTCGAGCCGGCCGTCGTCGCGCCAGTCGTGGCAGTAGCACCGACCATTCCTGTGGCGACAGCGGGGGCGGTCACAGGCAAGGTCTATTTGCAACTCGGTGCGTTCAAGGCCAAGCAAGGTGCAGAGAGCTTCTTGGTGAAGATGAGCGCGGCGACCACCGATAGTGGCAAGGCCCTAGCGCTGTACGAGAAGAGCGGTCTGACCCGCGTCCACCTTGGCCCCTATGCGAATGCCGATGAGGCTCGCAAAGCGGCGGCCAAGCTACAAGCCAAGCTGGGATTCAAACCTTTCGTCAGCCTGCACTAGAGACACTTTCTTTTTCTCACTTGTTTGGACTTGTGCGCATATTAGAATATGCTAATATGCGCACATCATTCATCCAAGGAGTAATTGAAATGTTCGGACATTCAGTCAAAGAGATCGACGCTCACGAGTTGGCCAAGTGGGTCAATGATGCCAACCACAGCATGCGCGTGATCGATGTGCGCGGCATGGAAGAGATCGCCATGGGTACCGTGCCCAAGGCCGAAGCACTTCCTCTGCATACTCTCCCAGCCAAAGTGCAAGACTTGTCCCGCGACGAAAAACTCGTCATGGTGTGCCGCAGTGGCGCGCGTTCTGCGCAAGCTTGCATGTACTTGCAACAGCAAGGCTTCACCAACGTATTCAACCTGCGTGGCGGCATGATGGGTTGGGCGCAGAGCGGTTTCCCTGCTCACCAGTTGGCCTAAGGCGTTCGCGATGAGATCAAAGATATTGTGGGGCGTGGCGGTCGTATTGGGCCTAGCGCTCGTAGTGCCGCAGTTACAAGCAAGTCAGGGTGTGGACGTGAAGATGGCGAAGAGCATGAGCGACCAAGGTGCTTTGCTGTTGGATGTACGTGAGCCGGATGAATATGCTGCTGTCCATGCTGTCAACGCCAAGCTCATCCCATTGGGCGAAGTGGGTACGCGACTGAAAGAGATCGAGGCCTATAAAGACAAGCCTGTTGCCGTGATCTGCCGTTCTGGCCGTCGTTCTGCCCAAGCGGTATCCCTCTTGAAGGAATCTGGTTTCACACAAGTGGTCAACGTAGAAGGCGGAACGTCGGCTTGGGTACAGGCCGGTTTGGAAGTCATCAAGCAGTAAGCGGCTAGCCCGCGATCCTCAGTACCAATCCTTTTAGATACGCCCCCTCAGGAAAACTCAGCAGCACCGGATGATCCGGTGCTGCGTGCAGTTTCTTCACGATCTGTGCATCCACGCCCGCATCGAGTGCGGCCCCTGCAATGATCTTTTGGAACAAGTCATCATTGATGCCACCGGAGCAGGAATAGGTGAACAGCAAGCCACCCGGACGCAGCAGTTTGAATCCCAGCAGGTTGATGTCTTTGTACGCACGCGAGGCCTTTTCGGCGAAAGCGGCGGTGGGGGCGAATTTGGGTGGGTCGAGGATGATGAGGTCGAACTTACGGTTCTGGTCGCGCAGTTTGCGTAGCGCTTCGAACACATCGGCACATTGCCATTGCGCTTTCGAAGCATCAAGTCCGTTTAATTCAACATTACGCTGTGCGATTTCCAAAGCCTCTTGCGAAGAATCGATGGAGAGCACTGACTTTGCACCGCCGCGCAGCGCGTAGAGCGAGAAGCCGCCGGTGTAGCAGAAGCAATTCAACACGTCTTTGTCTTGCGCCAACTCGCCCGTGAAAGCGCGGTTGTCGCGTTGGTCGAGGTAGTAGCCGGTCTTCTGTCCTTCCGCCACATCAACGGAGAAATGCAATCCGTTCTCGCTGACTTCAATGTGCTTAGGCAAAGTGCCACGCACGATGCCGTTACGTTTCGGAAGACCTTCCAACTCACGCCCATCCGAGTCGGAGCGCTCATAGATACAAGTAGGGAAAAGCAATTCTTGCAGGATATCGGCGAGCGTGTCGCGCCAATGTTCGGGCCCTGCGCTACCGAGTTGCATCACTAGTACATCGCCATATTTGTCCACGATAAGGCCGGGCAGACCATCCGATTCGCCGTGGATGATGCGCATGCCGTTGCCACTTTTACTGATTGCCAGAGTGAGGCGTGCTTCGAGTGCGTTAGTGATCTTGGTGCGGAAGAAGTTGGCATCGATGACGTCCTTCTCATGCCACGACCACACGCGAGCAGTGATCTGCGAGTCGGCGTTGTAAGCCGCCCATGCGAGGAAGTTTCCTGAGACATCACGCACTGCCAAGGTGTCGCCACTTTTAGGCGCGCCATCGATGTGGTCGATGGCGCCAGAGAAGATCCACGGATGGCGGCGTTGCAGCGATTTTTCGCGTCCCTCCTTGAGCGCAATGCAAGGCTTGGCGGACACATCGCCGACACGCGGCTTACTGTTGGTCTGGGGTGCGTGTGTGTCTGGCGCTGACTTGTCGCGCTGCACACGCTTGCGGAAATCTTTGCCGCCTTGTGATTGGCGGTGCGGGGTGGAATGGGTTCGGGGCTTGGTTTGGCTCATGGTTTTTTCTTGGCGCGTGGATGTGCGCTGTCGTAGATCTTGGCGAGATATTGAAAATCGAGATGGGTATAGACCTGCGTCGTCGAGATGCTGGCATGCCCGAGCATCTCTTGCACGGCGCGCAGGTCGCCCGAGGATTGCAACACATGCGTGGCGAACGAGTGGCGCAACAGGTGCGGGTGCACACCACTGGCGATGCCTTGTGTGATGCCGCGCTGCCGCAGTTGTAGTTGCACGGTGCGTGGAGAGATACGCGCGCCGTTCTTGCCTACGAACAAGGCGAGTTCATCTGGTTTGGCTATCTGGTCACGCACAGCTAGCCATGCTTGCAATGCAGTGATGGCATGACTACCTAGAGGCACGATGCGTGTCTTATTACCTTTACCAGTGACGCGTACCGATGCGTCGGCAAAATCCATATCGATGGGGTCGAGGCTCACCAGCTCAGCCAGCCGCAATCCTGAAGAATAGAGCAACTCGAACATCGCCTTGTCGCGTGCGTCGATGGGGTTCTCTACCGGCATCTCCATCAGCTTCGAAGCTTCATCTGGCGACAGCGCGTGCGGCAATGTCTTAGGCGCCTTGGGTGGGCGCAAGCCGACACAGGGATTGTTCTTGCAGCCGTGGTCGCGCATCAGATAAGTGAAGAAACCGCGCCAAGAGGACAGCACACGCGCCAGCGAACGACCGCCCAGTCCACCGCCGTGCAACTGCGCGATGTAACGTCGGATGTGGTGGCTCTTGAGATCGGGGAGCGGAGTCGCACCCGCCAGTGTGAACAAGCGGCGGATGTCGCGTGCGTAATTCTCGGCAGTCAGCGGGGAGTAGTTGCGCTCGTTGTTCAGGTAGGCGAGATAGCCTTCAAGCGTGGCAGGAACCGGCGCAACCGTTTCAGACATCACACATGTAAGCGGAATGCGCTGCCTAACGTCTCGGCGATGCGCTGTAGGAACATGGTTCCCATCTCTGGATAGAAACGCTCCTTGTCCTCACTGGCGAGGATCAGCATGCCGATGGTTTGCCCATTCGCGCGCAGCGGCAGATAGGCGAACGAACGCAGATGCTCGCCTGATTCGCCGAACCAAGTGAGCGTGTCTTGCGCAGCGTGGTGTGTGCACACGGGTTGTTGATGTTGGTCGGCGAAAGCCAGCACTTCAGCGCTGGGCGGTTCGTCTTTCCACAGATGCAGCGCGGCATGCGGTACGGCGAAGATGTCGCGCAGATTGTTCACGATCAGACTTTGTAGCGTGTTGCGATCATGCGGGCCGAACAAGGCGCAGTTGAATTGGTGCACTTTGAGTTGCAGTGCATCGTTCTCCTTCGCGTATTCGAGCAATTCGTGCAACTTCTTCTCCAGCTCTTTCACGCGCTCGCGTAGGGTGAGTAGTTGGCGTTCGGACAAAGATACCGTGCGGCCGCCGTGCGGATGGGGCAGGGTGATCTCGGAAAGAAGTTGGGCGTGTTCTTCAAAGAACTGAGGATTTTCTTCTAGGTACTTTGCTACGTCTTCTGATTTCATCTTCAAATCCTTATAGATTTATCTCGCCATCGAACACGCTGATGGCTGGGCCTGTCATCGATACGGGCGAACCCTCACCATTCCAAGTGATACTCAATGTGCCGCCACGGGTCGCCACGTGAACGGTGGCATCCAGTAGCCCGCGTTGGATACCTGCGACCACGGCAGCACACGCGCCCGTGCCGCAGGACAAAGTCTCGCCTGCGCCGCGTTCGAACACGCGCAACTTGATGTGATCGCGATCCAACACTTGCATGAAGCCCGCATTCACGCGCTTGGGGAAACGCGGATGGTTCTCGATGAGCGTGCCTTGTGTGGCGACGGGCGCAGTCTCCACATCGTCCACCACTTGCACTGCATGCGGGTTACCCATCGACACGGCAGTGATCTGGACCGTGTCATTGCCGACCTGCAAAGCTTGCATCACGTCGCGGCTGTCGCTGACGAACGGGATCAGTGCTGGTTCGAAGATGGGTGCGCCCATGTTTACCGTCACGCGCCCGTCTTCTTCCAAGCGCGGCGAGATGAGGCCGCTCTTGGTCTCTACGACGATCTCGCGTTTGTGGGTCAGCTTGTGGTCGTGCACGAAACGCACGAAGCAGCGCGCACCGTTGCCGCACTGTTCCACTTCACCACCATCGGCATTGAAGATGCGATAACGGAAGTCGGCGTCCTTGTGTTGCGCCTTCTCCACTAATAACAATTGATCGCAGCCGATGCCGAAGTTGCGGTTGGCAAGGAAGCGGATGTTCTCAGGCGAGAGCGAGATCTGTTGGCGAATGCCATCGATGACGACAAAGTCGTTGCCAGCGCCGTGCATCTTGGTGAATTTGAGTGCCATGTGAGAGTCGTTCAATTAACTGTCGCGATTATACGGTGTTCATCCTAACAACTGGGCATGGTCGCGGTACATACATCTATCCATCACCACTGTGATGCCAGCTTGTTGCGCGCGCAGGGCGGCTTCTTCGTGGATCACGCCATCCTGTAGCCATAGGTTCTTGATACCGAGCTTGATGCAGCTCTCGACGATCGCAGGCACGTGTTCGGAAGCGCGGAACACGTCCACGATGTCGGGTACTTCGGGCAGGCTCTCAAGGTCAGGGTAGGCTTTTTCACCTAGCACTTCGTCCACCATGGGGCGCACGGGGATGATGCGGTAGCCGAAGCCTTGCAGCGCCTTGGCGACATTGAAGCTGGGGCGCGCGGGCTGTGGGGACAAACCGACCACGGCCACGCTACGCACTTGGGTCAATAGCGCACGGATCTGCTCAGGGGTAGGATTGGCGAAGGTCATGTCAGTTTGCTGAAAGTTGGTGTGGCTATAATAAACCATCGCTACGCAAACGATAGAGGCCATACCTTGAGCGCGATCCATCCTTCAGAACTCTCCTTCATCACCAAGCACGCACCGTTCAATCGCATGGAACTGAGCCATGTGCTATGGATGCTGGAGCGCATGCAACTGGGCTACTACGCAGAGGGCGAGGTCATCATCTCGCCGGATCAGGGCGTGGTCGATCGGTTGTTCGTCATCAAGCAAGGTGTGGTGCATGGCGAGCAGAACGTCGCCAAAGCGTCGGATGCCGATACCTGGCTGGAATTGATGGAGGGCGAGTGCTTCCCCTTGGGGGCGTTGCTTGCGAACCGTTCAGTTGCCAGTACCTATCGTGCCGGGACGGATATCTTCTGTTACGAACTTCCAGCGCCTGCATTCAGCGAACTCATCGGCATGAGCGCGGCCTTCCGCGATTTCTGTACGCGCCGCATCGCCAATCTGCTCGAACATTCCAAACAAGTCATCCAAGCGCAATATAGTCAGTCGAGTGTGGAGCAGCAATCGTTGGCGAGCCCGCTGTCGGCCATCATCCGTCGCGCGCCGATCACTTGTTCTCCCGATGTCACGGTCAGAAGTGTTCTGACCATCATGAAAGAACAGCGCATTGGCTCTATGGTTGCAGCAGATGCTCAAGGCAGACCGCTAGGAATCGTCACCTTGCATGACGTGCTGGACCGTATCGCCATCCCGCAGATCGACCTAGATCAACCGGTCATCAATGTGATGAGCACACAGTTGTCCAGTTTGCCGCCACAAGCCTTGGCGCATGAGGCCGCGCTGTTGATGGCGAAGCAAGGTTTCAGGCATGTGTTGATCGTCGAGAACGAACGGCTGGTGGGCTTGGTCTCTGAGAAAGACTTGTTTGCTTTGCAACGCGTCGGTCTGCGTCAGATCGGTTCTTCTATTCGTCATGCGGAGACGGTCGAGGCGCTACGCCAAGGCGCGGCTGACATCCGCCACATGGCGCGCAACATGATGGCCCAAGGCGTCGCACCGGAACAGCTCACCCAGTTCATCTCCACATTCAATGATCTGATCGCAGAGCGCATCGTGGAATTGGAGTGCAAGGCCAGCGGTATCACGGGTACGCCTTTGCATGACGGATTGTGTTGGATGGCGCTGGGATCGGAAGGGCGTTTCGAGCAGACACTGAACACCGACCAAGACAACGCCATCATCTTCAAAGTACCGGATGGGATGACAGCCGACCAAGTGCGCGAAAAACTATTGCCCATCGCGCGCCGCATCAACGAGACGCTAGATCAGTGCGGTTTCCCGCTGTGCAAGGGCGAGATCATGGCCAGCAACCCGAAGTGGTGCATGTCATTAGAAGAATGGAAGCGTGCATTCTCGGCATGGATCAGCGGCGGCTCACCGGAATCGCTGCTGCATGCCTCCATCTTCTTCGATTTTCGTCCGCTCTACGGTCAGTTCGACTTGGCGCAAGATCTGCGCGGCTGGCTGGGGCGCGTCGCCAGCGACAACAGCCGCTTCCTGCACATGATGGCAGAGAACGCCTTGCGCAATCGTCCGCCGCTCGGTGTCGTGCGCGACTTCGTGGTGGGCAAAGAGAACAAGATCGACCTCAAGCTGAACGGCATCACGCCTTTTGTCGATGCGGCGCGTATCTTCAGTTTGGCATCTGGCGTGGCCGCTACCAACACCATCCAACGTCTGCGTTTGAGCGCGGAGAAGATGCGCATAGACAATGCGGAGATCGATGCTTGGATAGATGCACTGCTGTTCATCCAAGTGCTACGCATGCGTCGCCATGATGAGGCGAGTGCGCAAGGTGTCGATGACCAAGCGTTGGACAATCTCATCGATCCGGAGAAATTGAACGAACTGGATAGGCGCATCTTGAAAGAGGCGTTCCGCCAAGCGAGAAAACTACAAGCGCGATTGGCGATGGAGTATCACCTGTGATCTCGTGGCTAAAGAGCCTGCTGGGTGACAAACCGCTGTTGAGTGCCGAGCAGCAGCTACGCTTCGATGCGTGGCAGGCGTTGCCTGATGCGCCACTGAAAACACCCTTCAGCGAGATGCGCTGTGTGGTGGTGGATGTGGAGACGACCGGACTCAACCTGATGCAAGACCGTCTCATCTCCATCGGCGCGGTGGCGGTGGTGAATGGCAAGATCGCGCTAGGCGATAGCTTCTATATCGTGTTGCAGCAGCAAGCGGCCAGCGACAAAGGCAACATCCTCATCCACGGCATCGGCCATGCCGAACAACTGCAAGGTGAGCCTCCAATAGATGCGTTGCTATCGTTCTTGGAGTTCCTCGGCAAAGACCCGCTGGTCGCCTTCCATGTGACCTTCGATGAGACCATGATCAAGCGAGCTTTGCGTGATTATGTGGGGCTCAACTTCAAGCATCCTTGGCTCGATCTGGCTTACGTCATGCCGGGACTTAATCCTCCCCTCGCAAAAAGGTTTCGTGCCCTAGATGACTGGATCGGCCATTCCAAGATACGCATCGATGCTCGCCACAACGCCTTGGCAGACGCGCTGGCGACCGCACAACTGCTGCAAGTGGCCTATGCCCAAGCGGCGCAGAAGGACATCACTCGGATGTCCGAACTGCATGATTTGGAAAAGAACCAGCGCTGGGTGAATAGCGTAAGTTGACCGTAAGGCTGTCTGAGTAACATCTGCTCCAGTAGTGATGAGAAGGCTAGCCCATCCTAGCCTGTTGTTTTTCTAGAGGAGCAAATATGTCTGATCCAAATGTCAATTGGTTGGCGATCGATTCCAACCCCAAATTCCAAGCACTCCATCGCAAGAAGACGCTTTTCTTGTGGGGTTTGATGGTGTTCTCCACCGCTTACTACTTCTTGTTGCCTATCGGCGCGGCTTATTACCAAGATCTGTTCAAGATCAAGGTGTGGGGCGTGGTCAACGTGGGCATCTTGTTCGCGCTGTCCGAATTCGTCGTGGCATGGACCATCGCTTACGTCTATTCGCGTAAAGCGAACAAAGAGTTCGATGCGATGGCACAAGACATCATCAACGACGTGAACAACGGGAGAATGAAATGAGCAGTATGTTAAAAAAATTGACCCTCTCGGTCGCGGCATTGAGCATCAGTGGCGCCGCCTTCGCGGGCAATGGCGCAGTGGCAGATGAGTTCAAGTGGATGACCTTCACGGTGTTCGGCGTGATCATCGCCATCACCATGGCCATCACCTTCTGGGCGGCACGTACCACGCATACCACTTCCGAGTTCTATGCGGCGGGCCGTTCGGTCAGCGGTATCCAGAACGGTTGGGCCATCGCAGGTGACTATCTGTCTGCTGCATCCTTCCTCGGTATCGCCGGTCTGATTTCCTTGTACGGTTACGATGGCTTCATGTATTCCGTGGGCTGGTTGGTCGCTTACATCACCGTGTTGCTGGTGATCGCTGAGCCTTGCCGCAACATCGGCAAGTACACCATGGGCGACATCTTGGCTTTCCGTAACGATCCTAAGAAGACCAAGACCGTTGCCGCGCTGTCCACCATCACTGTGTCCACTTTCTACCTGACTGCACAGATGGTCGGTGGCGGTGTGCTCATCAAGACACTCATCGGTATCGACTACGAGATCTCCGTCATCGGCGTGGGTATCTTGATGTTGGCTTACGTGGTGTTCGGCGGTATGAAGGCGACCACTTGGGTGCAAATCACCAAGGCTGTGTTGCTGGTGATGGCATCCTTGATCCTCGTGTTCTTGGTGTGGTCTCCATATGGTTTCAGCCTCCCAGGTTACTTGGGTAGCGTGGTGGCCGATCCTGATGTGCAAAAGCAAGTCGCTAAGTTGTTGGGCGACAAGGCAGCAACGATGACACCAGAAGAATTGGGTCAGCGCTTCCTTGAGCCAGGTCTGTTCCTGAAGAACCCGATCGACCAGATCTCTCTGGGCTTGGCATTGGTGTTGGGTACAGCGGGTATGCCACACATCTTGATGCGTTTCTTCACTGTACCGACAGCACAAGCTGCACGTACTTCCGTGATCTGGGCGATGGGCATCATCGGCGGTTTCTATGTGCTGACCCTGTTCTTGGGTACGGGCGCAGCGATGCTGGTTGGTCCAGACAAGATCGCGGCGGTTGACGCGGGCGGCAACATGGCCGGTCCGTTGCTGGCGCAATACTTGGGTGGTGGTGAACAATCGTACATGGGTAACTTCATGTTGGCCTTCGTGGCTGCCGTGGCGTTCGCAACCATCGTTGCGGTGGTCGCTGGTCTGGTGTTGGCTGCCGCTTCGGCGATGGCGCATGACATCTACGTCGGCGTCATCCGTGGCGACCACGCCACACCAAGCGAGCAAGTGATCGCAGCCCGTGTCGCTTCCGGTATCGTGGGTGTCATCGCGATCACGGTCGGCATCTTGGCCAAAGGTCAGAACGTGGCGCACTTGGTCGCGTTGGCGTTCGCGGTGGCAGCATCGTCTAATCTGCCAGCCGTGTTCCTCACGCTGTACTGGAAGAAGTGCAACACCACTGGCATCATCATGGGCATGATCGTAGGTTCATTGACCGCGATCGGCTTGGTGATGATCTCTCCAAACATGACCTATCCAAAGGCAGTCATTGCCGGCGCGAACAAGGTCTTGAATGGTGAGCCAGCTGTTCCAGCTAAAGAAGCTGTACCAGCGGTCGAGCGCTCTGCCTTTATCTGTGAGTTGTTCGCCCTGGATGGTTGCGTATTGGCTAAACCAGCACAAGCGGCCTCTCCAGAGAAGCCAGCTAAACTAGGTGCTGCCGAGAAATTGGCTGGCCTGAATGCGAAGTTGCAACCACTGGAAACATCGTTGCCAACCATCACTGATGTGACAGCTAAAGCAACTGCTGAAGCAGATGTCGCGAAGTTGAAGAAAGACATCGCTGCTGTCGAGAAGGCAAAAGCCAAAGCGGAAGCTGACCTGAAGAAATTCGAAGGTCAGACCACCAGCATGATGGGCTTGGAAAAACCATTCTTCCTGTTGAAGAACCCCGGTTTGATCTCCATCCCTCTGGGCTTCTTGTTGGTCATCTTGGGTTCGTTGTTCACACGTGACAAGCGTTCCGAAGAGATGTGGGATGAACTGTACGTACGCCAGAACACCGGCATCAATGCAGAAGCAGCGTCAGCACACTAAGAAAAAAGTAGTCGTATCACTGAACCCCGCCTCCTCCCCGGCGGGGTTTTTCTTTGTAAGGGGCAAGTAAGCGATTTGTCTCAAACTGTGCGCAACGCATCGTGCTGCGCTAACATCGCACCACGCTTGATCATCACGAATCGAATCAACAAAGGAACGTCATGGAAACCTCCGCCTCACTCGAACTCGCCAAACATACACTACTGATCTTCGGCATCATCCTGAGCTTGGGTGCGTTCTCGGGTCTGCTCGCACGTTTAGCTAAAGTGCCGGATGTCGTCGTGTTCCTGTTGGTGGGCATGCTGGTCGGGCCAAGCATGTTGGGCTGGGTGAACATCACCGCTGGCTCGACCGTCAACCAACTCATCCTCATCTTCGGTTCCAGCTACATCCTGTTCGACGGCGGCGCCTCGATACGTCTCAAAGTGTTGAAAGAAGTGTGGATCACCCTTCTCGTCATCGCCACCATCGGCGTACTCATCACGGGCGCGATCACAGGGGCTGCTGCCTATTACTTCCTTGGCGTTCCCGTCATGGTCGCCTTGCTGTTGGGTGCGACCTTGGCTTCCACCGATCCCGCGACTTTGGTGCCGGTGTTCAAGCAGATCAAGATCAAAGAGCGTGTGGCGCAGACGGTGATGAGCGAATCCGCTTTCAATGATGCGATGGGCGCTATCCTCACTTTCACAGTGTTGGGCGTAGCGATGGGGGCAGGGGAGTTCTCTGCGGGTGATGCGCTGGCTGATCTACTCAAACAATCCGTTATCGGCATTTTGATCGGAGGCATCTTGGGTTATATGGCGGCGGTACTCATCTCGCATGAGAAGTTCAACTTCCTCGCCGAGTTCGCCCCCGTGGTGACCTTGATGGCTGTCATCGGTGCTTATATGGCGGCGGATGGATTCCACGCCAGCGGCTTCATGGCCGTGTTCGTGTTCGGCATCATGTTGGGTAACGTCGATTCATTGGGATTCAATCGTTCCGTTGAAGAGAGCCATGAGTTGGAAGATTTCGTATTGACCACCTCCCTCATCATGCGCATGTTCATCTTCATCTTGTTGGGTGCGCAGGTGGACTTCGCCTTGATGGATCAATACCTGTGGGCAGGCATCGCAGTCGTGGTGGTGTTCATGTTGGTGGCGCGTCCGGTCACCGTGTTCTTGTGTGCCCTACCTGATCGCCGCGCCAAGTGGAGCTTCAAAGAGATGTTGTTCATGTGTTGGACGCGGGAGACGGGTGTCATTCCCGGTGCGTTGGCAGGCATGTTGGTGGGCATGAACGCCCCCGGTGCGCAGATCATCGCCTCGGTCACCTTCATCGCCATCTTGATGACCATCATCATCCAAGCGACAACGACGAAATGGTTGGCGAAGAAACTCGATCTGTTGGTTGAGGATTAAACCGTCGCGGGCATCGGGAATTGGATACTGAAGCGAGTGCCGATCCCATTGGTGCCAGCGTCGATGCGGATGTCCGCATTGTGGCGTTTGGCTACTTCGGCGACGATAGCTAGCCCCAAGCCGCTACCACTTTGTCCAGTACCTAGCACGCGATAGAAACGCTCGAACACGCGCTCTCGATGTTGCGGATCGATGCCGATCCCGTTGTCTTCCACGCTCAACACCACTGTCTTACCGATAACGTGGATGCCCACTGTGATCTGTCCTTCGATGGGGGTGTAGCGGATGGCGTTGTCGATGAGATTGTTCAACAGCTCGATCAGGCTCGTCGTGTCACCCATGACCATTTGCTGTTCGCGCGTCCCATCAAAACCTAAGTCGATACGCTTTTCCAATGCCATGGGTACCCAGTTGGCCGCGCACTCCTGCGCGATCTGGCTAAGGTTGGTCTTGGTGAAAGTGTCGGAGATCAACTCGACGGGCTCGTTACGCGCCAATGCCAACAGTTGATTGACCAAGCGCGTGCCGTGTTGGGCGCTGGTCAATATGTGTTCCAGCGCTTGTTGTTTACGTTCGGGATCGTGCTCACGCAGCGCCAGTTCGGATTGCGTCTTCAGGCCTGCCAGAGGGGTGCGCAGTTGATGTGCCGCATCCGCGACGAAGCGTTGTTGCGCACGCATCACCGCTTTCAGGCGTTCGAGCAAGTCGTTCACGGCATCGATCAGCGGCCTGACCTCATCGGGGGCTTGGCTACCATCCAAGCGCCGCAAGTCGTCTTTCTTCCTGAACATCACTTGCCTGCGCAATTCTTCCAAGGGCGCTAGACCTTGCTTCAGAGCGAACCATACGGCGGCTACTGCGATCAGGATCAGCAGCAGTTGTGGGATGACGATGTTGGCGAGGATGCCGCGTATCAAAGCCTGACGCTGATTGATGGTCTCGGACAGATAGAGTTGGTACAACTTTTGATTGTCTGGGTTGAAGAAGACCAAGCTGACAGTGCGCGTCTTACTCCCATCATGCTGTCCGTTACTGAAGATAGGACCGATCTTGCCATTACGAAAATTCAATGGACGCCCAAGATTGACGTTACCCGCGAGCTTGTTCCCTTCTTTGTCGCTGACGGTATAGAACACCTCATCGGGTGCGGCGAGCGATTGGCCATCAGGCAGTTCAAGCGCGAAGTCCAGACGTTCTTTACCGCCACTCAGGCCAAGCTGTGCGCCGATCGCCTGTGCGCGTTGCAACAACACCATGTCATAAGGTTTGTTGGCGTAGGTGAGTGTGGCGACGTAGCCTGCGATGGTACTGAACAGCCACAACACAAAGAGTGGCGTCAGCAACCAATTGATGAGGTGGATGCGGAGCGAAAGGGCGCTAGTTTCTTTTTCTGCCACGTTCTAGCTTTTTGTCTCAGTGGCTTTGTCGATGATGTAGCCCAAACCGCGAATGGTGCGGATGGTCACGCCAGCGGGTTCGATCTTTTTACGTAAGCGGTGGATATAGACTTCGATGGCGTTGCCGCTGGCCTCTTCCGCGTAGCTATACAGGCGCTCTAGCAGTTGATCCTTGCTGGTGACCCAGCCGATGCGGGTCATCAACGCTTCTAGCACGCTGAGTTCGCGCGTGGTGAGTTCGAGTAGCTCGCCGTTGATCTGTGCGCGTCTGCCCACACTGTCAAAGGAAAGCGTACCGCAGGTGAGTACCGGGTTCACGCCGCATTGACCGCGCCGGATCAGCGCACGCACGCGCGCTTCGAGCTCTGGCAGGCTGAACGGTTTGATCATGTAATCGTCCGCCCCCAAGTCCAATCCTTTGACGCGGTCGCCTTCCGCATCGCGCGCAGTGAGGATGATGACAGGGACTTGTTTGTTCTTCTCGCGCAGACCACGCAACACACTGAAGCCATCCATCTTGGGCAGACCGAGATCGAGGATCACCAGATCGAAAGGTTGCTCACCACTCAAGATGAGGCTGGCTGCCTGCCCGTCTTTGACGCAGTCCACGGCATAGCCTGACTGCTTCATGGAGCGGCACAATCCATCGGATAACACTTCATCATCTTCGGCGATTAGTATGCGCATAGGGCTGTAAGCTGTCTGTAAGGATGCCGCATTATGGTTCGGCTGCGGAATGTTAAAGGGGCAGGATTCCAACATTCCTCAAGGGGTATTTTAAGTGGTGGCTGTGAATTGTCCAAGTCTTGCAACTGTACAAGGTCATTCACGGCTTTTTTATTCTTCACTCCAGAGAAGCATCGCAACAACACAGAATGTCGTCGCGATGGTTTTTATTCAATCAGGGGGAAACATGCAACTTACTGAGAAACATAAGGAGTACTGGCAGAAGAATCTCCGCATGACAGGGTTTCTGTTGGTGCTGTGGTTCATCGTCACCTTCGTCATCGCCTACTACGCGCGTGAGCTTCAGTCTGTCACCTTCATCGGCTTCCCTATCTCCTTCTACATGGGAGCACAGGGTTCGCTGGCGATCTACGTGGCGATCATTTGGTATTACGCCCATTACATGAACAAACTCGATCAAGAGTATGGCGTACATGAAGGAGACGAATAATGGCTACGCAATCTCAATCGCAGTTCTTCTCACAACTTAAGCGTTACTACTCCTTCTACACCGGAGGTTTCATCGCTTTCGTCATCATCGTCGCCATCCTTGAGCAGATGGGTGTGCCGAATAAGATCCTCGGCTACATCTTCTTGGCAGCGACCGTGTTGTTGTATGCGGGTATCGGTTTCATGTCTAGAACAGCAGACGTATCTGAATACTATGTTGCGGGCCGACGCGTTCCTGCGTTGTTCAACGGCATGGCAACAGGTGCGGACTGGATGTCGGCAGCGAGCTTCATCGGTATGGCGGGTACTTTGTATCTGTCTGGCTATGATGGCTTGGCCTTCGTGCTGGGTTGGACGGGTGGTTACTGTCTGGTAGCGTTGCTACTGGCACCGTATCTGCGTAAGTTCGGCCAGTTCACCATCCCTGACTTCTTGGGTGCACGTTACGGTGGCAACATCCCGCGCTCCATCGGCGTGTTCGCTGCGATCTTGTGTTCGTTCACCTATGTGATCGCGCAGATCTACGGCGTGGGTCTGATCACCAGCCGCTTCACTGGCTTGGAATTCAGCGTCGGTGTGTTCGTCGGTCTGGGCGGTATCTTGGTGTGCTCTTTCTTGGGTGGTATGCGTGCGGTGACTTGGACTCAGGTCGCGCAGTACATCATCTTGATCGTGGCATACATGATCCCCGTGGTCTGGCTGTCGGTTAAACACACAGGCAACCCAGTTCCTCAAGTGGCTTACGGTTATGTGTTGGAAAAAGTGACTGCACGTGAAAAAGTGCTGAACGACCCAACCACTCCAGAAGGCGCGAAAGAAGCTGAAGTACGTGCCATCTTCAAGACTCGTCAAGAGGGCGCAGAAGCCAAGTTGAAGGCATTGGAAGCAGGTGGTGCAGCTTATTTGGCTGAAGAGAAAGGCAAGCTGGAAAAAGCAGCAGCCGATCTGAAGGCGGCTACACCAGCAGCTGATCCAGCAGCAGTTGCAGCAGCAGACAAAGCGGTTGCAGATTTCCCTGCGGATGCAGCAGCAGCCAAAGCAGCATGGACCAAAGCGGCAGCAGGTGCCAAAGCTAAGACAGCACCTATCGCCGCTCACGCCGAGCCATTCGCTGGCAAGGACCAAGCAGCTATCGACAAGAAACGTAAGAACTTCTTGGCGTTGGTATTGTGCTTGATGGTGGGTACGGCAGCGTTGCCGCACATCCTGATGCGTTACTACACCACTCCATCGGTGAAGGAAGCGCGTAAGTCTGTGTTCTGGTCGTTGTTCTTCATCTTCCTGTTGTACTTCACAGCACCTGCATTGGCTGTATTGGCCAAGTTCGACGTCTACACGCTGTTGGTAGGTTCGAGCTTCTCCGAGTTGCCAAGCTGGGTCGCATCGTGGGCTGCAGTTGATAAGTCGCTGATGAGTGTGACTGACATCAACAAGGACGGCATCGTGCAACTGGCTGAGATCACCATCGGTGGTGACTTGATCGTGTTGGCGACACCAGAGATCGCGGGTCTGCCATACGTGATCACTGGCTTGGTGGCTGCGGGTGGTTTGGCTGCTGCGTTGTCCACTGCG
>Ga0172379_10000444_pt1 | contig 104315 bp, 96 predicted proteins | sample GrowelOW334metaG_FD_119756 | JGI IMG/M metagenome (GOLD analysis project Ga0172379, IMG submission 119756) | Groundwater microbial communities from an aquifer near a municipal landfill in Southern Ontario, Canada - Groundwater well OW334 metaG | ecosystem: Environmental > Aquatic > Deep...
AGGGAATGGTGATGATTTAGTCATCTTTCATCATCCCTCTTTTTGTTGTGGCTTAAAACCTGTTTTTTCTCTTTCCCTCAATATCAAATCCGTCTCGCACTCTCGAAATCTTGGAAAGGGGTGGATCAGGTCTTGCTTTTTTAGGGAAATGGCTTGCTGTAGCCTTGTATAAAACCCAAAAAAACGTTATAATGGAGGGAATTTAAAGCATTTTAAATGCCTGAACAAAAACCAAAAAAAACTCGCACCAAAACCATCAAAATTCAAAGCGAGGTTAATGCTGCCGAAACCGCAGCTAATACCGAAGATTTGACAAATACTGCCGCTAGCCCAGTCGCAAATGCCGCTACCGCAGCCGCCACCGAGCCCCATAAATCCTATGAGCTCCATATTGAAGCTGCGCAAGCGCCAAATGAAGTAAAAGTGACTAGATCAACGGTTTCTTTGCCAGTTTCGGCCGCCGCTCATAGGGAAAGCCATAATTCTGGCACAGGGATGTCGGCGCAAAAAGCCACTGCAGCCGCGGCTAAAACGCCAAACCCAGCGGCTAATCGCTCCCCAAAGCCTTCAAAATCCTCACCTCTGGCCATAAAAATCTGGAACACTTTGGAATGGATCGCAACGTCCGCTCTGATTTTTGCAGTTCTCTTTTTTGTCATCAATTTTCAGGCATACAGTTCAATCCTTCTGGATAAATTGAACAAATTACGCGGGCAGGTAGAAGTTCAATACCTTCCACAGGCCATAGATAACCACGGCGCCGCCAGCCAAAGCCAACAACCTTTGCCGCTTGCCGCTCAGGACAAAAAACAGGTGCCACCTTTAATGATGGACATTGCGCCACCGGATGAGCGCATTATTATTCCACGCATCAATAAAAATGTGCCGATTGTAAAAACTACTGATCAAAATCTGGTTAAACGTGATTGGAGCGCTTTGGAAAAAGATATTCAGGGGGCCCTGCGTGATGGTGTTGTGCATTACCCGGGGACAGCAGAGCCTGGCGAAAAAGGCAACGTTGTAATTACCGGTCATAGTTCATATTTTGCCTGGGATCCCGGCCGGTTTAAGGACGTTTTTGCGCTTCTGCATCAGGTTGTAATCGGCGACAAAATTCTGGTTTATCACAACCAAAAACTCTTCGTCTATGAAGTTTACGACATTAAAGTTGTCACACCGGATAAAGTAGACGTTTTAACGCAGGGCAACGGCGATAAACTCACTTTAATCACATGTACGCCGGTGGGCACAAACTTAAAACGCCTGGTCGTAATCGCCAAGCCGGTCACTAATTAAACGCGACCAAAATTTTACGTAGCTAAAAATTTTAAACCTGACTCAAACGTTGGAGCAAATCTTCTTCCGTTGATTTTTCATCGGCCTTGGATTTCTGTTCCGCCTGGGTCAAAGCCTTGCGCTTTTCCTTGGTTTCAAAATCCTTCCATTCAATCATGTGCTTTTCATTCAGCTTGGTCAGTTCACTTTCATATTCTTTATCCAATTTTGATAATTGATCTTTTTCATTTACCAAAATTTCACGGAATTTCAGGATTTGATCCTCGGTCATAATCGGCATGATCTGAAACCAGTATTCACGTTCCTCATCATTCATGGACTCAGTTTCTTTGATCAGCTGGACCAGATCAGGGAATTTGGTTTTAACCATTTCCGGAACGGCATAAGTTTTTCCGCTTGCTGCTGTAAAACTGGAGTTATCTTGAGTGCTTGTTGAAGGAGCCGCCGCAGTAGTCGCAGCTGGTTTTGCAGATGTAGCCGTAGTTGCTGCAGCCGTGGCAGGTTTTTGATCCATATTTCGCAAATCAATCACCTGTGGAGGAGTTGTCTGGTTTTGTGCCTGACTCTGGGGCGCCGCTGCCTGCGTTGTCGCGCTCAGATTGGAATTTGCCTGTGGTTTGATTTGAAGATCGTCAGCCATATTTGTTTTTAGTTTATTACATTATATCAGGAATTTGCGGTTTATCGCAATGGGTTGCAGATTTTAAGTAGCTTCCGGAGCTTTCCATGGGTTTGTTTTATCCGACAAACGTGTGAGCACAAATTCAAAAACAGTGCCTTCTGTTGATTCCTTCGCGCCATTCTTTGTAAGCAAAGCCTTAATATTTTTCCAATCAGCTTTTTCATATCCCGGAACCTCGTCTTTTTTCATGAGCTCGCCCACTTTTTCGCTACCAAGTAGCGCCAATCTTTTGGCTACAATATCACGAGTAACCGGCGGTGAATGTTTGAGGTCTTCTTTAACGCCAAAATCATCAGGGAAAATCTTTTTTTGAATTTGTTCCTTGAATTCTTTAGCCTTACCAGAGTCCAATTTTAAATTTTTCATCAGTTCTTCCAGGCCCTTCATGCTCATTTCCGGTGCTTTAATCCCTAATTTATCCAGTGCTGTTTTCGTAAAGAATATAGACAGAATAAGCGGTCCAATTATTGCGATTTTCCCCAATTTATCAATGCTTTCCTTCACTTTTGGATCATCAGCAAGACTATCAAGGAAACCAGCTTCTTCTTCGGGTTCAGCAGCCGTTTCTGGTGCCGTTGGAGCTACCGGGGCGGTTGTTTCAGGAGCAGTGGCTGTAGGCGCGGGAGCGGGTGTTGGTGCAGCGGTTGGCGCGGGAGCAGGTGCTGGAGTTGGAGCAGGCGCTGGAGCTGTGGCCGGAGCCGCTGTGACCACTGGCGCTGGCACCGCATTAGGAGCCACGGTCGGCGCAGGAGTAGGTGCCGCAGGCGCAGCAGCCGGAGCCACGATCGGCGCAGTAGCAGCTATAGGCGCAACAACAGGCGCAGCAGCCGGAGCCGGCGCTACGATTGGCGCGGAATTAGGTGCAACAGGCGCCGGACTTGGACTTACCGGAGCCACCACTTGCTGATTTATTTCCGCTTCAATTTGGTTCAGATTTGGTTCAATTAAACTTGGATCATCCACTTTTTTAAGATTATCTTCCAAGATTTTAAGCCTAGCAATAAAAGCATCTTTGGAAGAAAGAGAAGATTTATCAACCCTTTCTTTTAGTACATTTAATTTTTTGGACAAATCCGCCAAATTCTTAGCTTTTTCGACTTCTTTCAAAACCTCATGCAATTCAGTTTTTCCCTGAATTCTGGCATCAATCGAACCTTGTAACTTTGCCAAACCGGCATCGATTTTCCCACGTTGAATCGCTTCCATCTGTTCCTTTGGCAACACCGCTTCAATTGCCGCACGATCATCTTTATTCGGCATTTTGCCTATGCTTTCTGCAAGTCCCTCAGCCATATAAAATTAAATTATATAAACATCACCTTGGGCGGTCTCCAGGCGTTCCTTGGTCACGCGGATTTTGTGGGTAAGATTTTCAACCTGGTAAGTATTGCGATCTCCCATACTCCAAAGTCCACGAATTTCGCGGATTGTAGCCAACAAATTAAACGCATCAGTTTCCACTTTTGCCTGAAGATTGGCATCCAGCTTGTCATAAACTACATAATTTATCATGGTGGAAGGACGATAAAGATTGATTTCACCTTTATCGACTTTTTCCATGATCATAGCCAAAAACTGTTCGTCTTTAGGATCCATACTTTCAGGATTTGCAAGCGGTTGATTCAATCTTTGCTGCACTTCATCGCTAATTACGGCATCCTGAAAAGGAAGTTTAGGAATATTGTCCTGATTTTGCGCATTTTGGTCAGCCATCTGTTTTTGCTTTAAATATCATAACATTTTAGCACAAAATCCGGCAAAAAACCACTGCTAATTGCCAAAAACCAAGAAAGCTTATATGATCAGTAAGGCTTTTCCCAAACGGCAAAGCTTAAAACGACCTGAAACTTCACTAATTTTGCCTTCCCATGGACAAGAAAGAGGCTAAAGAGCGCATCCCAAAGCTGCGCGAAAAAATCAAGGAACTCAATTATCAGTATTTTGTTTTGGATAAGTCCGAAGTTAGCGAATCTGTCCGGGATTCCCTTAAACAAGAGCTCAAAACCATTGAAGAGCGCTTTCCTGAATTTATTACGTCCGATTCTCCAACTCAACGTGTTGGCAGCGTACTTTCCAGCCGTTTTGCCAAAGTTAAGCATTTAACTGCCAAAAAAAGCCTTCAGGATGCCTTTTCGGAAGAGGATGTCCGCGATTGGGCCGAGCGAATTTCTAAACTGGTCCCTGATCAAAAAATAAATTTTGTTTGTGAGTTGAAAATTGATGGCCTGAACATCAGCATTCATTATCAAAATGGAAAATATGTGCGCGCTTTAACTCGTGGTGATGGCACGGAAGGCGAGGATATTACCCATGCGATTCGTACGATTGAAGCGGTTCCACTTGAGCTTAATGAGCCGATTGATCTTGAGGTTTCCGGTGAAGTTTATATGCCCAAAGAAAGTTTTCAAAAATTGAATGAAGAACAAAAGCGCAAAGAAGAAGAGGTTTTTGCCAATCCGCGAAATGCCGCAGCAGGAAGCGTTCGCCAGCTTGATCCGGCGATCACATCTTCCAGAAATCTTTCCATGTTTTTTTATGAACTCGGTCAAAATAATTTAAAAAATCCACCAAAAACTCAACAGCATATTTTGGAAAAATTTCAGGATTTAGGGCTTAAAGTAAACAAAGAATATCATTTTTGTGAAAGCATTGATGGCGTGATTGATTTTCTGCACAAATGGAAAGAAAAGCGTGAGCAATTGCCTTTTGAAATTGATGGCGTGGTGATTAAAGTTAATGATAAATCCCAGCAACAGTCCATGGGGTTTACCGCTAAGGCTCCACGTTATGCCATTGCCTATAAATTTCCGGCGGAACAAACTACAACTCAAATTTTAAATATTCATGTACAGGTTGGACGTACCGGAGTGCTTACACCTGTGGCAGTTTTGCGTCCGGTTCGCGTGGCCGGATCAACAATTTCCCGCGCGACCCTTCACAACGAAGATGAAATTGAACGCAAAGGAATTAAAATTGGTGATACTGTAATTATTCAAAAAGCCGGCGATGTCATTCCGGAAGTTGTGGCTGTGTTAAAGGATCTTCGCACCGGTCACGAAAAAGATTTTCATTTTCCAAAGCATTGTCCAATTTGTGGATCTGCAGTCGTTCGTGAAGAAGGAGAGTCCGCGCACCGCTGCACTAACCCAAATTGTTTTGCCCAGGATCGCGAAAAATTTATCCATTTTGTGGCAGCTTTTAAGATTGATGGACTCGGCGAAAAAATTGTCGATCAACTTTTGGAGTCCGGTTTAGTTGATGATCCTGCGGATATTTTCACACTCACTCATGATGAATTTTTAAGTTTGCCTCTGTTCAAAGAAAAACGCTCGGATAATCTGATTGCCGCTATTGGAAAATCCAAAGAAGTTTCATTGTCCCAGTTTTTGTTTGCACTTGGGATTCGGCATATTGGAGAGGAAACAGCGCAGGAGTTAGCCCATTTTGTTGAGGCCGAACTCAGTGATCTCACAATTTTCAACCTCATTCTCTTGATGCAGCATTTTACCGTAGAAAAACTGGAAGAAATGGACGGTTTTGGCGATAAAGTTGCCAAAGAAATTATCAACTGGTTTAACAACGAAAAAAATATTGAATTCTTAAAAAAACTGGAGCAGGTTGGCATCACTCTGACCAAAGAAACCACTGCCACTTCCAGCAAATTCGTCGGCAAAAATTTTGTGATTACCGGAACATTAAAAACCATGGGTCGTGATGAAGCCAAACAGAAAGTGCGAGAACATGGTGGCAAAATCCACGGATCAGTAAGCGCAAAAACGAATTTTGTAATTTGCGGAGAAAATCCGGGAAGCAAATATGACAACGCCAAAAAACTGGGCGTACCAATTTTAAACGAAGAAGAATTTTTGGCTTTATTGAAGCAGGATTAGCCATTGCTAAATCTGCGCATAAACCACATCAACTCCGCGCGCAAGTCGGCGTTTTTTTAGTCTTGCACCAACTCGCCACCAAAAACTTCCAGCAATTTTGAAGCTTCTTCTGATTCCGCTTGGGAAAGTTTTGGCATATCTTCCAAAACAGGCACAAATTTCAAATGTGTCTGAAACACGGCTAAAAGCGCTTCTTCAATGTCCATACTTACCGTATTTTCTTTGATTTTGCTTAAATGAAATTGGCTTTGAAAACTCATTCTTAATTCATTACCTTCAAATGATTTAATTCGACCGGTAGTAATCGTCTTTTTTCCAATCGAGCTTTTAAGCTTATCAACAACACGATTCCACTGTTTTTTGATTTCGTCCAAAGATAATGAAACCGTTTTTGCAGGAGTGGAGATTTCAGCAGTTGCAACAGGTGAAACTGGGGCCTGAGTTGTGGCTACTTTCTCGGGTGCTTGTACTTGCGCTTGCGCAGATGGCACTTGAGCATGAGCTTGTACAGGTGTTTGAATCGGCTTTGCGATCGGCTCAATCGGCTGATGTTTGCGCTCTATCGCTATCACAGCTGGTTCAACTTTTGCCGCAACGGCCTGAGCTTTTACCACAGTCGCCGATTTCTCTGCTGGCGGAGCGGAAACCGCAACGGGTTTTGACAGATTTATAGACTTAGCTTGGACCGCTTCAAGCTCCAAACAACTCTGAATAATCGCAACTTCCAAAGGTAATTGCGGGATCGTGCTAAAGCGCATTTGCTCATATGATTGCTGAAAATAGCCAATCATTTTTAAAATCCAGGCGGTATCCTGAATTTTTCCGGCTTCAACACTTATCAACATTTCCTTTCTAAGCAGTTCCAGAAAATCTTTATTAAACTGATTCAGATCGTATCCTTCAGTGTAAAGTGCATGGATCTCAGCCAATCCAGCCTGAACATTTTTCTTGTTCAAACTCTCATAAAGATTGTCCAAACTCATTTTTCCACTAATGCCCAAAGCCTGTTGCACATGTTTAAATGCAAGGACTCCATTTTGATTGAGTTGCTCCAATAAACCAATCGCATCTCTAAGCCCTCCCTGAGCTGATCGCACAATAATTTCCAGCGCCGCTTCTTCCGCTTCAATCTTTTCTTCTTTAGCAATAAAAGCCAATCTATCCTGCAGAGTTTTGTCATCAATGCGCTTAAAATCAAACCGCTGGCAGCGACTTAAAATAGTTTCCGGAATTTTGTGAACTTCCGTCGTCGCCAAAATAAAATAAACATGAGACGGTGGTTCTTCCAAGGTCTTCAATAAGGCATTAAACGCCTCTTTGGTCAGCATGTGGACTTCATCTATAATGTACACTTTGCTGCGCGCGCGTGTTGGCGAAAACTGAATTTTCTCTCGCAGATCACGAATTTCATCAATACCACGATTACTTGCCGCATCAATTTCAATCAAATCGATCAGACGGCCATCGGTAATATCCTTACAAATATCACAAGTTTCACACGGTTCGACCCAATTGCTCAAACCCTTATTTGCGCTATCTCCAGCGTCACCTTGCCTGGTCTTTTGCAGATTTTCACAGTTGATCGCTTTAGCCAGCAGTCTTGCCGTTGAAGTCTTCCCCGTCCCACGCGGACCGGTAAAAAGATAGGCATGATTCACATTTCCGCTTGTTAGAGCGTTAATAATCGTCGTCCGGACATGTTCCTGCCCCACCAAATTGGCAAAATTTTGTGGACGATATTTTCGATAGAGTGACATGATAAAGATTTGTTGATAATAAGCCAATGAAAGCCCGGAAGCACTTTTAAAATGCTCGGGCCCCAATTGTAGCAAAGCAATCCTCCAGCGTAAACTTGAATTTCATGATATAATAAAAAGAATTAATAAAATCATCATGAATCAACCCCCGGAATTACTTGAAAATCAAAAAGCCGTTCAAAAGCTTGCTGGAATTTTACAAGAACATTTTGGCGAAGATGTTAATTTATTCAATTGGACAATGCTAGGGAAAGAAGGTAGTCGTACTACTATTTCCCCAATCGAAGTAGCCGATAATGACCAATCGATTATTTTAGTTGATATCGATTGTTTTCGCTATTTTTATGATTTAGTTATAAATCCATTTTATATTAATTGTAGACCGGATCTCATTGAGCGTAGAAAATATCTGGAAGGTTATAAATTTGAAAATATTTCGCCCAGCGAAAGTGGTATCGAAGAATGCATGGAAGTTACAACACCAGATGGAGCAATTATCCATATAATGCCAAAAGCGGAATATCCTGTAATTCGTAATACTGGCATACAGAAGAGAAGTGCCAAAATCCGTGGAGCCTTGGTAACTTATTTCAGAGATCCAGAAAATGAAAGACCAATTGAACACGAAGCAGCGAATGCATTAACAGGTGATTACGAATTTATTGTACCTGTTTTGGATGGTTTAAAGCCGGCTACAGTTATTGAAATAAATGAAGGTATCCAAAATTTACTTAATCAATTACAAAGTGAAATCCCGGATTTTAAGGCAGTTCCGTATAATTATGATGAATTTCCTGATATCGACAGGGAAAGAATAATTTTTAATTCTAATGCTGTAGAAAAAGTAGTAAAGGATAATCCAGACATTTTTGAAGCCATAGGGATCAATAGCTCCATGCAAGCAGAAGAAATTATAAAGTTAACTCTCGGTTTGAATAATTCATTGAATACAAATCAGCACAAAAAAGAAATTACAAACGCAGTTGGTTTGTTATTGGGTTTTGATAAAAAATCTGTTTTAGATTTTACCCCATTACCAGAACCAGGAGCTGAAGCTTTCTGTAAACATAATATCTGGGGCGTTTCTTACAAAATCAAGCAAGGTCCAGAAGTTGCACAACTCAAGTCTGATTACGATCTTCTTTTAAAAACTATAGAAGAATTATTAACTGAAGGTTTGGGCCCTATGGAGGTACTTAGAACTATTTCAAGGCGTGGAAAACAGAAGCTTATTCAAGAAGAAGCAAGGGCAGAAATCGCCCGGAATATTCCTATTTAGATCGCATTATTAAGCCTTCTTTAGGATCAGTTCCTTCAATTGCTCTTCAAATTTCTGTTGCGAAAATTGCAGGGCGTGTTTGCGGATTTTGTCGGCATTGTACAGAGGTTCATTCACAATCATGCGGCCCAGGCCGTCTTCCATTGATTCAATTGTTGGCTGATAAAAATGTTCACCGGTTACTCCGGGAATAACTGTTTCCAGCGCTCCGCCTCTGCCATAAGCCAAAACCGGCTTGCCGCAGGCCATGGCTTCCACCGGCGCAATTCCAAAATCTTCCTCACCCGGAAAAATAAAACCGCGGCAATTCTGCATGTATTCCGTCACCGTTTTATCATCCTGATAACCCATAAAAACGATGTTGTGTTCGGACACACTCTTCAAATATTCCAGATGCGAACCGGTTCCAATCACGATCAAATATTTTCCAATTTTATTAAAAAGTTGCACCGCCAAATCAATTCTTTTAAACGGTTGAATCGCCGAAACAATCAAATAAAAATCCTTATGTTTTGGTGTAGCCTTAAACCTGTGCGTGTCCACCGGAGGATACAAAACATCAGCTTCCTGACGATAATATTTTTTAATTCTCTTGCGAACATGGTGCGAATTTGCAATATAGTTATCTGCCCGATCCGCAGCAAGCTGATCCCACATTCGGACCTTTAACATCAATCGCTCAATCAAAAACTTCTTCACTCCGGTCAGATTTTGTTCCTGCAAATATTCATTGGAATAATCCCAAGCATAGCGCATTGGAGAATGGCAATAACAGATATGTTTTGTCTGCGAAGAAGTCAAAATTCCATGAGCATAAGCATTGCTGGAACTCAAAACTAGATCGTAATCACTCAAATCAAAAGACTCAATCGCGCGCGGCATTAAAGGAAAAAGAAACTTCTGCCGTTTGCGCAAAAATTCCGGAGCTTTCTGCAAAAAAGAAGGCCTTACACGTGCAGCCGGAAAAGTTTTGCCACAGACTTTTTCATCATACAGAAGCGTAAAAATCGGCGCGTCCGGATAAAGATCAGCAAAAACTTTCAGCACTCTTTCCGCACCGCCCATCTTCACCAAAAAATCGTGGACTAAAGCAACTTTCATTAAAAAGAAACACAAAAAAGATGGCTTGATTGTAACTTAAAAACTCATCAACGTAAATTGAATCTTTTTTGCAATTCCTATTTTTTTGTTATCCATGGAGTGGTTCCAAGGGGCCTTTATTTTAAATTTAAAGCGTTTATTCTTAAATTTGCCACACTCTTAAGAGCATCATCCATTGCTTTGTAAAAATCGGGATTTGCTCCTTCCAAAGCGATTCCAGTTGACGCTTTTGCTAAAATTTTCTGCCGCATGTTGAACAATGTTCCTATGCCTGCTGGAACAAGCTTCCAAGTCCAAGTTCCCGATTCTAATGTCATAACACACAATCGATTTCCTTCACATACAAGTGGCATTGTATCTTTGTTTTGCCCCGCCTCAGCTTCTGTTAATTGTAAAAGATTACGGAAAAGTTCCTGCGCATTCGTTGCGGCAAAAAGTGTTGCTGTGCTCTGAACAGATTTTCTTAAGCGAAGATCAGCCCCACGTGAATTAAGCATTCCTTTTAGGACATGATCTAAAATTGTACGATCGTACGATTCTTCTTCAGCTCCCATTTAAAATCGAAATAAAATTAAGCGCAGGCTCTAAAAGCGTCAGCATCATCATCACATTCATCACCTTCACTTATTGGAGAGCAAACATTTAAACCAAGCTCTCTAATTGCTGCAGCTGCATCCGTAATGCCTGCTCCACCAAGAAAAATTTTATATTCGGCTCCTGATAATTTGCGTTTTCCATTGCCGGGTTGGACTACTTCAGCTGTTAATTCATCATTTTGTTCAGGTGACTTTCCCATGGTATATTTGATTAAAATTAAGGGTGTAATTAAAACACATCTTTTGTTAAGAGTCAATAGCTTCGCCGCTAAACTAAGGGCCCGCACTCAATTTTCTCACCTGCAAATTAAAAATTTACCATGCTCATCTTAGGTTCCCACATGTCCATCGCCGGCGGATTCGCCCAAGCTGCAGCCAAAACCGGCCAAGAATTCGGGGCAAATGCCATGCAGCTTTTTACCAAGTCTCCCCGGGGAGGAATTGTTAAGCCGATTGATCCTGCTGATGCCGAAAGTTTTAAAGCGTTGTGTGCGCAGTACAAAATTCAATATGTGATCGCGCATAGTGCATATCTTTTAAATTTTGCCAAATCCGTAAAAAGTTTACCCTGGATGAAGCAAAATATTTTAACTGATTTCCAAAGGCTGCACATGCTTGGCGGCAAAGGCGTGATTGTGCATATTGGTAAATCTTTGGATAATGATCGTCCTGAGGCCATTCAAAACGTGATCGATAATGCCAAATATATTGTTGATCAGACTCAAAAATTAACGCACACAGGTTATGATGGAGTTGAAAATTCCGCAGCACCAAACGGTCTTGAATATATTTTAGAAAATACCGCCGGACAGGGAAGTGAAATTGGCTACAAACTGGAAGAGCTTGCACAGGTCTGGAAAGGCTTGCACGGCTTTAATCCGCGCATTCGTTCCTGCATTGATACAGCGCATGTTTGGGGCGCAGGGTATGATATTAGCGATCAACCGAATGCCGAAAAGTTTTTGCATGATTATGATGAGGCGATCGGCCTAAAAACCGTTTCGTGTTTTCATTTTAACGACGCCAAAAAAGAATGTGGCAGCAAAACGGATCGCCACGAAAATATTGGTGACGGCATGATCGGCAATGGAATGATGGGGCTGGAAGGCCTTGCAACCATCGCCAAATATGCGCATAAACATCAGACCCCGCTCATTTTAGAAACCCCGGAAAAAGACGGCAAAACGCATTTGGATGATCTAAAGACGGTCAGAAAGATTCTTGAATAGTTTGCGAAGAAACAAATAAACTCAAAATCTAGAACTTTTTCACGATCACATCAATCAAACGATTTAGATATTTTTGAAAATCCTGGACAATAATCTGGTCTTTATATTCTTTAAGAACCATTTCCTGGATTATTCGTTTAATTTCTTTAATAAACTCTTCTTTTTTTGAAGATTCCTGCCAGTTTTTGTCTAACAATTCAGATAAGCGCTTAGCCATTTCTTTTATAAACGCGATAAGCAAGGATTGATCAATTTTAATAAACTCCTCAGAAATCGCAAATAAACCATATTCACGCAGATCAAGGCCAAGCTCTTCCCCGCGTTTTTCGGCTTTTTGAATATCCTTCAACAAATCATAATATTTTTTGATTCGTTCGGCTAAATCAATCTGATTTTTCTCAAATTCTTCCCTGATTGTCCGCAGACGCTCGCTGAAAGTCTTAAAAATTGGTGCTGAATCAAGATTTGTTCTAACTTCATGAGCTAACATTTTTTCAAGGCACAAAGATTTTTCCTCATCATCCATTTTTTCCAATTTTTGCAAAGTCATCATGTCATGAATGCGCATTTCCCTGAAATTCTTGGTAATGCCTTCATAATCAACATTTTCCTGGATTAAAGTCTTCATTTTCTCACCATATTCCGCCAATTCATGGCCACCATTTTGTTCTCCAAATTCTTTAGTAAAAGCCAAAAACAAACTCGTCAACCATTCAAATTTACGCAAATGCTCCTTCAAAAAAGGATCAGGAGATAAAATTTCAAAAAGTTGTTTTAATTCTGTATATAACGTCCGGAAATAGTTTTGCTGTTCAGCATTATCAACAAAAACCTTCAAACATCTGCGCAAATTCCCCAAAGAAGGATCTTCAATGTTGAAACCATTAAATAGCTTCATAACTTCGTCTAAAACAGCCGTAAATCGCTTTTTAAACTCATCAATATTCAACATTGCTGAACTGACAATGCTTTCATCAAAATCCAGCGCAGCATACAAATTACGGGTGATTCCGTAATAATCAATAATTTTCCCACAACCCTTATTAGGATAAACCCGATTTGTGCGCGCAATAGCCTGCAGCAAATTATGGTCACGCAAAGGCTTATCCAAATACATTACCTGTTCATTTGGCGCATCAAAACCAGTCAAAAGCATGTCGCAGACAATTAAAAATCGTAACGGATTTTCACGATCTTTAAAATTTTCAATCATTCTTTCTCTTTCCGGCTTGGTTGTATTGTATTTTTTTGTCTCCTCTTCGCTTTCATTGCTACTGTTTGGATCGCCTGCAGAGTAAATAATGGCCGACCAATCTGCGGGAATCAAATTGTCCAAAAGTTTTTTATATTTCACACAGGCTTCACGGTCTGCGCAAACAATTTGCGCTTTAAAGCCATTTGGCTCCACATAAAGCTTATAATGCTCAACAATGTCCTGCGCAATGGCTTCCATGCGCTTATCCAGCTTTACCAATGAAGCTTTTTTGCCATATTTTTGAATAAGTTTTGTTTTTTGCTCTTCGCTTAAATCAGCGGCAAATTCTTCAAACTGCTGATCAATTTTTTCTTCATCAATAAAAAACTTGGAAAGACGGGCTTCAAAAGTTACCGGCAGGGTTGTGCCATCTTCAATCGCTTGCTGAATGGAATAATAGTCCAAATAACGCTCGCCCTCTTCACCAAAATTGCGATGAGTATTGAGAGTTTTTTTGTCAATTGGAGTTCCGGTAAACCCAAAAAAGAAAGCATTCTGTAGCGCCGAACGCAGGTTAATTGCGGCAACGCCTTCATTATCACGATGGGCTTCATCGCAAAGGACAATTGTATTGTGGTCCAGACTTTTAATTTCGTCTTCAAGCTCGCTGAATTTTTGAATTGTTGAAATGAAAATACCACGTTCCGGTGAGCGAATTTTGCTTTCCAAATCCTTGCGTGAAGTCACCCGCACCACGTTTTCCCCTCCACAGTTTGTAAATGTTTGATAAATCTGATCATCAAGATCAATGCGATCCACCAAAACAAAAATCTTTGGATTCTTTAGTTGTTGATCAAAACGCAGCTTCCAGGCTGTATAAAACATCGTAATGCTCTTGCCGCTGCCCTGGGTGTGCCAAATAAGCCCACGCTTCTTTTCGGCGCCTTTTACGCGATCCACAATCAGGTTGGTTGCCCGATATTGTTGATAACGACAGATCTTTTTGGTGGTTCGCTCTTTTTCCTTTTCAAACAGAATAAAATTCTTGATTATATCCAGCAGTTTTTCTTTATGGAATAGAGCCCCCAAAGTCATTTCCAATTCACCACCAAAAAACTGAGCTAATACATCATCGCGCCACTGTAAAAAGTGCTGTTTAGGGCTATATGTAGCACCATAAACAGTTTTAAGGCCATCTGTAGCAACATTAAAACAGTTCGGCAAAAAAAGTTTCCAGGCATTTTTCTCGTAACGTTTCAGCTGATCAATGGCCTTTTCATAATTAACATTATTGGCAGCAGTAGGGCTTTTAGCCTCTATATCGGCAATCGGCAAGCCATTCAAAAACACCAAAATATCCGGACGAATATTTTCCGCATTTCCCTCAAAATAAAACTGATTTGTAACCACAAAATGATTATTTTTTAGATTCTCAAAATCGACCACAAAATAATCGCGCATGCGACCTGCCTGCGCGGGATCTTTCAGGTTAATTCCATTCCGCATCAAATTCAAAAAACCTTCATTTGTATCAATCTTTTTAATCTCACGGACAACATTTTGCGCTTCAGTATCATCATGTATTTTATTGATTTTCTTAACAGCATCAAGCAAAAGGGGAGTAATAACATACTCATTTTCAAACTGCCTAAAAGCGGCAAACTTCTGCGGCGGAATATATTCATAACCCAAAGGCTTCTGAAAGAAATCCAGAATAAAATTTTCGACAGTGTATTGTTCGTTGAAGCGCATAAGGAGATTTAATCAGTAAGTTGATTTTCAACATCTATTTCTAATTCCTCTAAACCTGTTAAATTTATTTCATTATACTTTTTGGGATAAAAACCATTCTCTGTATTAAAAAAATATAATATTTTATATTTCCCGATTTTAGAAAAAGACATTTTAATCTTAAATTGCTCAATACATCTTTTAGGGTGAATGGCATCATTGATGATGCCACCAATAGTCACATATCCATTTTTTACGGAATTTTCTCTCTTTAGTGGTCCAATTAAATTACCTTCACCATTGTATTTAATATAAAGTACCTCCTTAAATATTTCAGAAGGAATCAACAACTGGAAATAGACATGATCCTCAGGCTTTAACGATTTATTTCCCCGGTTAACAACACTAAAACTGATATCAAAAACGGCAGGTGGCAATTTTAACGTTATAAGTATTTTCTCAGATCTATCCATCAGGAATCCTGGAGCGATTTTTCGATTTAACTTTTCTATCAATTCACTTAATCCAAAAGCCGCAAGGAAAAATCCCGCAATAGTCCAAGAGGTTTGAGTAATAGAGCTTTTATCTCCTGCAGAAATTGGATTTATGAGTGTGTTAAACCAACTGGAATTTTGAAAAATATTATTATATGAAATACCCAAAGCAAATAAAAAGCTTATTAATGCGAAAAGGGCAGCTATATAAGGCAATTTAATTTTAGTCATCAAATTCATTTAACATTAGTTATTAAAAAGATTTTGCATTAACCCTTCCTTAAGCTGTCCAAGTTTTGATTTAACTTTTTTGCTTATAGCCATTCTATCATCGATAGAAGATAAAATAGATGATATTTGTAACTGTTCAGAAAGTGGAGGAAAGGGCAGTTTTAAATCACCCAATTTTGAAGCATTAAACCCTCCTTGTGCGCTTCCAGATATGGATGATTTAATTTGTTTCCAATATTTGTCGCTTTGGAAAAAATAATATACAAATTTTGAAACAAAACCTGTCTTTTGGTCTAAGATAACCCTAATAAGATAAGACGCAAAAACTGCAAATAGTGGATTTTGGACGTAAAAACTTTTGCCTGTAGTCGCGCCTGTTCTTGCAAATACAATATCTTCATTTTTTAATAAATATTTATTAATTTGTTCTTCTGGGCACTCACAATAAGGCACCGAATCCCAATTAACGTTTCCATCAACAATGTCTGTAATGCGTAAAAACTTTGGTCCAATATTTTGATTTGAAGAGCTCTCAGTAAAGCCATATTGAATGCCTACGGTTTTTTCTCTTAATTTTACAACTTTCCATTCCTCCGGGATCTCCCCCAGCTCAGTTTTCTTGAATTTGCTGTGTCCTATGCCTTTCGTCAGCAAATCCTGCATCAGGCCATTTTTGAGCTGTTCCGTTTTTTCTATGGCATGATCGACCTTTTCGATCTCTTCATCAACTTTTGACAAAATTTCTGCAATTTTCTGCTGAACTTGTCTTGAAGGAATAGAAATTTTCAAATTATAAACTTCATTTCTATTTAAACCAGGCACTCCACCAGCCATATTCATTTTTTGTAATCCTAAAGTTTGTAACTTGTAATAAAGCCATCGTAAATCAACAGATTCATCAGCAGTAATATAATAAGTCGTATCAATTGGCCAAAAGCTAGACTCAGACCAAACAACGGCGCCAATAGTTCCCTTTCTCCCAACAATAATCCCTGGTCCTTGAATTAAAAATTGATCATGATGACCGACAACGCCATTTGAACCATAAACAGGGAAATTACCTTTAAGTCTATCTGTTGCTGGCAAAGGTGAGCCGTAGTTTAAAACTATATGCTGATCAAATTTAACAGTTTTTTGCATATCTTTATTTTGAATCAAAGTATTCATAAGTTTCTTAAAATTATTTCTGACATATTTTTTCCAATTCCTCTATTGTTAAAATCTTTAAAATAGGAAATTCCAACTCTAGTTTTTCTCTTTTTCCATTTTTAATAAAATCGTTTGGATTATTCGTAACAAAATAGTCAAATTTATTACGGATATGTGCTTCTAAATGTATAGCATCCTTGATGTTTTCTTTTCCAATAATTTCAAGAGTCTTATCAAAGGTATTATCCTTCTCATCCCCCCATATACACTCGTCCCATTTTGTATGTCCCCAAACTCCGACAGGCAAGATCTTATCAGGTACCTTAGATGTTTCATTTTCAATTTTTACATCATAAATTTTAATTAAGCCTTGCCTTCTAAGCTTATTTAACCTTTTCAGATCAACGCCTTTATCTCGTGTGATTTTTAACGGTGTAAGCATGATTTTTAAGATATTATTTATACTGACTATAAACATCCAATATGAACCCTAAACTGTTAAGATTGATTACAAGTGCTTCGGCATCGGTCCGTATTTCCTGGATATCTTCAGGAGTTATTTTTGTTAAAATTTTATGATAGTCTAATTTTATTTGAAGGCTATTTTGTGGATAGCGAAAAGCTGTGTTGTCCTCATCAATAATCGTAAAATCGGTCTGGATTTTGTTTTTAATTATTTCACAGTGTTCATATTTGATGACTAAGCTTTCTATTTTATCAACATAAGTGCTTAGATTTGCGAGATCTTTCAGTAAGAGTTTAAGATTTGTATCATCCGGTTTCTTTTTACATTCTGATTCAATAACTCTTTGAATTTGTTTAGAATCAATTTCTTTTTTTAATAATGTAAAAATTTCCAGATTACTATGTTTGCCTTCTTTAGGGTTAGACTGGGCGTTAAGGATAATTCTTAATGTCTTAAGAAAGACCTCCAGCCCATGTTTGATGTTATATATAGTTGGTAAAAACAAAGAAGGAACACTGTATGCTGGAATGTCCACATCCATCAATTTAACTGTATACTTTTTCGCAAGCATTTCATCGCAGGCAAGTAATGCCAATGATAGATAGCTTTGACAGAAGTTGAGCCATTCATCTCTTGTTTTTCTTGGTGTGGGTGTTTTTGTCATAAACAAATTTAAATAGCTGAAAATCGATCAAAATGTTCGCCAGAGACATTGTAACTTCGTGGCTTCACCTCTTTTCCCGTGTAATTAACGCTATTTTTACATTCAGGGCATTTGGCCCAACTGCTGTTGTTAGAATCAGGAATAATCCTAATCAAATCCTTATGCTTATCAAAACATCTTGAACAAAAAGGGCCATCGCCAGTTTCTTTATGCCAATAAGCGTTATTTTTGAAGCTATAAGCATCTTTGGTCTTCAACTTTTCTTTGAGTTCACGATTTTCCATTTCGAGCTCATCAATCTTATGCCTTTTGTTTAATGAATCATCGATCAAATCAAGAATTTTTTGATATTCATTGATTTTTCCTGCTTCCTGTAGGATTTTAGCGGCATCCTTGGCGGCATCGTAGATACTCATAGGTTTAAATTTTTTAAATTCCATAATTGATTCAAATAATACCATCTAGCCCATATTTACATCTCATTTTGCGTCAAGGATAGGTACAAATTGTACCCACCCCACGATCACTTTGCTGATATCAGCAAGATGATCCACAACATCTTGTCTACCCAATGTAAAGGCTGATTTAACTTTTATTTCGTCAAATTTTTTATTGTGAGATATTAGCATTAAATTGGTATCCATAATTTATTTATATAATTTCATAATGTTATAGATATTGACCGCAAGGTATAGTCCACGCTATACTATTACCAGAACAAGTAATTCCTCTTATGTGGGCTTCCGGAATGGTTGCTCGTAAATAGCATAAGGGGTTTTGTTATTTATACAGTGGGTTTTCTTCCACGATTTTTTCTTTAAAAAGATCGTAATAATTGTGATCTTTATATTCGTATTTTCTATAAATTGACCAGCTGATAAAATCGACAGCTTGCAGTGCTTTTTCATCATGTGGCGTCTTGATTTCTATTTGCAGATCAATCTGATGATTATTTTTTATCTGACTTGAAAGATAATTTTTGAAATTTTCATTTAAAAATTTGTTAGTTTCTTTTCTGGAAGCTATCAAAATGACTTTATGATCACCATGAAGCTTTTTGCTAAAAATACGATCAAGGAGGATGTTTGCTACATAATTATAAAGAACAATTTTTTCATCAGGTAATTTTGTATAAACTTTCTCTTTTTCAAGGTAAATAGTCATAATCATACAGTTCTTTTGAGCTATTCTTGCTAAAAGTCTTTGACGAGTAATCGGTTTTTCGTGGAAGCAATGCAGTATCCCACTTTTTGTTCGATGTATTTTTTTAAGTTCTGCATGAGTTTTTGAAACAACCTTCTCGATAACTCTTTTATTTTCAACAAAAAGAAATGTTATAACAAAAAACTTTGATGATTTTTTCCCAAATCCAAGATCTCCACTTTCATCTAAAAATATATAAGCCATTTAAAAATATTTAAGTTCTTTAAGATAACTCGCCACCTGCTGGTCAATTTTTTCGCGGTCTTGTTCAAGGGTTTGCAATTCCTGCCAAACGGCAGCCACATCGATCTTTTCTTCTTCCACGCTCGTATCAATGTAACGGCGAACGTTGAGGTTGAATTCATTTCCTTCAATTTCTTTCAGATCCACAATTCGGGCGATTTTTTCAACGTCTTTCCAGGAATCATAAGTACCAACGATTTTATCAATATCCTGTTTGCGCAGTGAATTCTGATTTTTGCCTTCCAGATAATCTTTTTCGGCTTCGATAAACATAATCTTATTCTTTTTGTGGTCCGGTTTACTGGGATTAAAAATTAAAATTGCAACCGGAATTCCAACACCATAAAAAAGTTTTGCAGGCATGGAAATAACACATTCCAGTAAATCGTTTTTGATGATCTGTTCGCGGATTCTTCCTTCACTGCCACCACGAAAAAGTACACCATGAGGAAGCACAACGCCCGCACGACCATTTGATTTAAGTGATTTCAAAATATGCAGAATAAATGCATAATCGGCATTCTTTTCAGGTGGCATATCGTAGCCCTGAAGCCGACCAAACTTATTAGTTCTAAAAAAATCCGTTGCCCATTCTTTAATTGAATACGGCGGGTTTGCCACTACGATATCAAACTTTTGCAAAGCCCCAAGGTCATCTAAAAATTGAGGATTGGCTAAAGTATCACCTCGACGAATATCGGCACTATCAAGGCCGTGTAAGAACATGTTGATTTTGGAAATAGCAAAGGTTCCAAGATTGGCTTCCTGCCCATAAAGATAAAGTGTATTAGCAATTTTTTCGCCAGCCTTTGCTTTAAGATAATGATAAGACTCCAACAAAAAACCGCCGGAGCCAACTGTTGGGTCATAAATATGATCTTTTTCTTTTGGCTTGAGGATCTCGATAATAACGCGTTCAACTTCACGCGGGGTGTAAAATTCACCACCTTTTTTGCCGGCATCGGCCGCAAATTGTTTGATCAAATATTCATAAGCATCACCAAGCAAATCCGAACTGATATAATTGCTGGCAAAGCTATACTGCGAAAAATGGTTGATCAGCTTTTGAAGTGTTTCATTCGGGAATTTGTCCTTATTGGCAAAATCCAGATCATCAAAAATCTTATCAAGCTTTGGGCTGTTGGCATTTGTAAGCTTATCAAAAATTTCATTAAGTTTTGGTCCAATATTTTCAGCCTGCTGCGTTATGACCGACCATTTACAGTCTTCCGTAACCTGAAAACGGTGATTGTAATCGGCTTTAGCAAGATTTTCATCATTGAACTCGCTCATTACTTTTTCATGTTCCTCATCCCAAACATCACTGATGCGTTTGTAAAAAAGTAACCCAAAAATATATTTTTTATAATCTGAACTGTCGATCTTTCCGCGAAGAATATCCGCACTTTTCCACAAAAATCTTTCGAGTTGAGGAAGAGTCAGTTGGCTGCCGACCTTATCCACAATTGCTTCAATATCTTGTGGTCGGTATTTGCGATCTTTGCGTGGCCCGAAACGCAACGGCACGAGAATGCCTTCTTTCTCCCAATTCCTAAGCGTGTCCGGATGGATTGCAAAAATCTCCGAAACTTGGCCTATAGAAAGCAAATTAGGCATGTTTTTGAGTTTTTCTTGAATCTCTTGGCGCATTTTTTTCAAAATTAAAAAACTGTCTCATTCTAACGCGCATACAGTTAATAATGCAAGTTGAATGTTTCAGGGGTTTTCATAGGTGAGTGTCACTCACCCCTTACGCTTTATTAAAAACTTTTTCAAATCTTTCAGGCCCATTGTGTTCATCACATCGCTTTTTTCCAGCCAGCCGCGTTTGGCAACAGCAAGGGCAAAATTTAAGTAAGTCATTTGATTGGTATGGTGCGAATCGGAATCCACGGTGAATTTTGCGCCTTTTTCTTTGGCCATTTTGCAGTAAAAATCAAACAGATCCAGGCGATCGGGCTGGCCGTCAATTTCCAGACAAATATCGTGTTCCACGGCCGCGTTAATTACCGCTTCCATATCGATTTCATAAGGTTCGCGCTGATTTATTAATCTTCCACTCGGATGTCCAAAAATCGTGACATAAGGATTTTTAAAAGCCTTTAAAACGCGTTCGGTCTGCTCTTTTAGACTCATATTAAAACGCGAATGAATCGAGGCCACCACCACATCAAAATGCTTCAAAACGCTGTTCGGCAGATCCATCGTTCCATCCGGTTTAATGTCACATTCCACGCCTTTTAAAATAGTGAACGGCAGCGGCGGCTTGTCCGACGACGCTTTACCATCGTTATTTTGCTGTAGCGTATTCTTTTTACCTCCATTGTTTGCCCACTCCGCGGCCTCCTTAGCCAAATCTTTATTGATCGCATCAATTTCATCCCACTGCAATTCAAATCTATCCGCGCTCAGTCCATGCGCAACCGTCACGGCAGGGGAATGATCAGTCAGCGCGATATACTCAAAACCGGCATCACGATAAGCCCGCGCAATTTCCTCGATTGAACACGCCCCATCACTCCATTTGCTGTGTACGTGCAGATCTCCGCGCAAATCTTCATAGCGAATTAATTTTGGGAGTTTCCCTTTTTCCGCAGCCTGGAATTCTCCACGATTTTCACGCATTTCCGGCTCTATATACGGAAGACCAACAGCTTTAAAAATTTCTTCTTCCGTTTTTCCGCCAATCAAAATTTCACGCGGCTCTTTTCCTCCGCGCGCTTTTTCTAACCTAAAAACGCCATATTCACTGATTTTAAGCCCCATTTTTTTTGCCTTATCGCGAATTACAATATTGTGATCTTTTGATCCTGTAAAATAATGCAACGCCGCTCCAAAAATTTTCTCATCCAGCACACGCAAATCGGATTGCACCCCTGATTTTAAAATAATTGAAGTCTTGGTTTCGCCTTTGCCAATGACTTTATCCATCTCCGGATATTTCACAAAATAATCCATGATTTTTTCCGCATCTTTAGCGGGATTTTTTGTCGCCACCAAAATATCCAGATCGCCAATTGTTTCCTTCCGTCTGCGCAAACTTCCCGCATACTCAACTCGCTTCACCAGCGGACATTTTTTTAAATAGGCAATAATTTTCTCAACCTGGTGCATCGCATCAGAAAGCAACATTCTGTCCGTGTGCTTGTCGTATTCTTCCAGACTTTTTAAAATTTCCTGTTCGCTTTTTTCGCCCATTCCCGGAAGATCGCGCAGCATTCCCGCCGTTGCCGCCGCGCGCAATTTTTCAATATTATTAATTTGGAGAGACGAATAAAAAAGTTTAACTTTTTTGGGACCGACACCCCGCAAACGCAAAATCTGCAGCAGACCTTTATCAAATTTTTTCAATAAATCTTCATGATATTGGCACTTTCCGGTTTTTAACATTTCCACAATTTTTAGCGCCAGATCTTTGCCGATTCCCGGAATTTCTTCCAGTTTTTTGGGATTTTCATTTAAAACATCGGACATTTCTCTTGGCCAGTTGGCAATTTCCTGCGCAGCTTTATTGTAAGCCAAAACTCTGAATCGATTTTCGCCCTGAATATCAAGAATATCACCAATCTCCTGAAAAATTTGTGCGATTTTTTGATTGTCCATGGACTCAAAATAAAATGCTGATTACAGGATACAACGTTCCGGCGCGCAGAACAAATGGTGCATTTTTAGGATCTTGATCATAAAAACAAGTGCGCCTATAATCAAACCAGAACAATTCGCTGAAAAATCCCTCGTTAATTTTTTATGCAAAATAAAAACGATCCAGACCGATTAAAAATTCCCGCATTCATGCGCAATAAGGCGATTGTTTCGCAAGTTAAACAAAGGCTTATTTTAACCGCTCTCGATCGCAAAGAGGCCGGCCTAAAACATAATTCAAAAAGGGCGCTTGCTCCAATCAAAACTAAAACAGTTAACAGAACTGGCTTAGCTAGAACTAGAAGAGCGCGCAAAGTCCGGACTTCAAATTCACTCAATCAAAACTCACTTGAGCAGAATTCTTATGGCAGCAGTTATCAAAAACCGGTCAGCTCCATCTTTGATCGTCCGGATTTTTTAGAACCTTATATCGCACCGTCCTACGGGCAAGTCCATGCGCCAATGATTGAGCCAATCCAGCCTGCAAAACAGGAAAATTTTTCATACTCTCAAAATGCAAATTTTCCCGAGCATCAGCCAACAAATCTCCCTCCAAAAATGGTTTGCGTTGGCACAGTTACGCAATATATTTCCAAAATAAATGTTGCCATCATTATGCTTTCCGGAACGCTTAAACAAGGCGACACGATTGCAATTACCGGCGAAAACTTTTTGTCATTTCAAAAAGTGGAAGAAATTCAAATCGACCGCGAACCGGTTCCCTTCGCCCAAAAAGGCGACCACATCGGATTAAAGGTAACTGAGCCGGCTGTAACAAACGGCAAAATCTACCGCTTTCATTATTAATGAGGGCACATATTTCCGAAATCCTAATTCCCAAGTCCAGCTTCCAGAATCATCTTTCCCAAATTTATCCAAGCAAAACCTCCGCAGTTTTTTTTGCGGACTTTTCCCAGTCGAATTTTTTCAGTTGCACGTCACCTTTTTGAATCAGGCGACTCGCCAGAATTCCATCGGCAACAAGCCGTTTTAAGCCAACACTGATTTCTTCAACCTTTTCCGGATTAACAAGATAAGCCGCGTCACCGGCCACTTCCGGCAGCGACGATGTTTTAGACGTCAGCACCGGTCGACGATGCGCAAAAGCTTCCAAAACCGGCAAACCAAATCCTTCATATAAAGAAGGGAAAGCAAAAATTCGGCAGTGGTCAAACAAAAACGCCTTCTCTTTTTCTGTGATATACCCCGGCATAACCACATTTTTTTCGAGTTGAAATTGTTGAACAACTTTCCAGATTTGCTCAAAACCAACACCTCTTTTGCCGGCCAAAACCAGTTTCCAATCCGGGAATTCCCTTAAGAATCGATTAAAAGCTTCAATCAAACGCTCCAGGTTTTTTTTACTTTCAAGTCTGCCCACATACAAAACGTAAAGATCGTTATCCTCCAAATGAAACTGTTTAAAATATTCCTGTTTTTCGGTCGTTTTCCAAATTTGCAAAGGTGAAATTTCGGGAGCACCATGCGGAATAACCACAATTTTTTCCGGCTTACATTTATAAAACTCAATCAGATCTTTTTTGGTGGCTTCACTCGGCACCAGGATGCGATAAGCCTTTTTCACAGCCTTTTTTGTGGTGTGATCCAGCAGCCAATGTTGAAACCAATGATAAGAATTTTTTAAATGTTTGAAAGCCACATCATGAATCATGATGATCGATTTTTTGGCTCCAATTAAAGGCAAAGTGTGCGAAGGTACAAACAAAATATCCACCGGTCTTAAAATCATTTCCAGTGAAAGACGAATCACGGTCCAAAATCGTGGAAAGGGGATAATGCGCTTGTGCACGTTAAAAGGCAGGTCTTCCAGCGGTTTAAAATCTTTCGGCGCATACAGACGAACCTCCACATTGTGATCGCGGCCCAGCAAAGGGAACAAAGCATTCAACAAATGATAGCTGTACCATTCCACGCCCGTGGCTTCCGGATGACTAAAACGCGATGCGTCAATCCCAAGAATCATAAACTGCACATTAGAAATCGATTGTATTATACTCCCCACCGAAAAATTGGGAAAATCCTAAAAAACTCGTGCCAAAACAAGCCCCCAAACTTGCTTTACACCGGCCTTCTTAAGCGCTTTGGCGCAGGCATTCAAAGTCGATAAAGTTGTAGCCACATCATCAAGCAGAATCACATTTTGGGGGATTTCGGCCGGCAAAAATTCAGACGTGTCACCTGTAGTGCTGCATTTAAAACTCATTCCAGCGCCCCACTGCAAACTCATCTGTGGGCTCAGCCGAAAAGCATTTTCCACATTTTTAATTCGATCTTCCCGTTTTAATTCCATTTGCGGTTTGTGATAATAAATGCGCTCCAAAAATTGTTGTTTTTGCAAGACACCCCGATTTAATTTTATAAACTCATCAGCCAATAATTCTGTTTGATTGAAGCCTCTAAATCGCTGTCTTTTTGGATGCAAAGGCGCCGGACAAATCAAACCTGCTGGCTCAAAAAAACTTTCCAGACAGTTTCCAAAATCCGGTTTTTCAGCATTCGTTTCATTAAAACTTTGACTCAAAATTTTGGCTAAAGGCAAAGCCAATTCTTCAATAAATTCATATTTAAAACTATGGATGCAGTGCCGGAGTAACGAATTTTTTTCAAAAGAACTCGCGCACCATAGGCCGTCCAGAAAAAAATCAGCATTTTCGCATGATTTACAGACACGGCCATTTAGTCCATTTTTACGGTAACAAATGGGACATACCTGTTCTTTTAGCAGCGTTACGCCTTTAAAACATTCAGTGCAGAAATATGAACCTTCTTTGTTACAGCCAAGGCAAAATTTTGGAAAAATGTAGTCCAATAACGTGTTCCAAATTTTTTTGGCAAGTTTTGGCCAATCAATCATAAGCATGATCTTTACTCATAAAAACATTCTGGTACAATAACTTTGCCCTAGACAGATTAACGATTTCTAAAAAAAGTCTAAAATCTTTACTAAATGGTCCATGGAGGTGTAGCTCAGTTGGTTAGAGCGCAACATTGACATTGTTGAGGCCAGAGGTTCGAATCCTCTCATCTCCACCAGAAGTTAGCTTGTCTTAAAGCCCCCTTTCCATTAAAATCATAATCAGTTTTTAAAGTTTTATTATGGCAGATCAACCAATTCCTCAAAATAGCGGTAACGGTCAACAAAATTCGCAACAAGTAAACCCGGCAGCTCAACCACAATTCGGCCAGGCTTCCTCTCAACAAATGGGAATGAATCCGGGAATGGGCGGCCAAATGATGCCACCACCTCCGGTAGAAGACACAACTCCCGCTAATTTCCAAATTGGCTCTAAATTGCCACAAATAATTGCCATCAAAGTTCCTGATCACACTTTAAAGTTTGATGAGCAAAATTTTCTTCATCTTTTGGCCGGATCGATTTCTCTTACCAAAGACGAAAAAAAGCGCATCATTGAGTCAATTCCAAAATTAAAACAATCACAAGTTGATGAGTTGATTCGTATTTTTGAAGAGGAACGACGCAAATTCGCCGAACTTTCAACAAAGCACGTTGAACAACTGAAGAAACTGGAAAAACAGCATTACGACGAATGGATGGATCTTGAACTTTCTCAAAAAGCCCAGGAAAAACAGAGCAACGATCAGGCCCAGGCCGAAGAAATCAGAAAAAAATTGGGATTATAAAAGCCTGTAGATCACAAGCGCGCCCTTCGCCACAAATAGGCACCCCCTCCATCACAAAAAAATTAATACAAATTTAATAAACAAAACACCTATGAATATTAAAAAAACTTTTATTGCAGGCATATCTTTGTGTCTGTTAATTTTAGCCGGATGCCAAAATAGTGCGTCAAATCAAGCCAATCAGCCCATTACTTCAGTACAATCATCTTCTCAGCAAGGCTCACAAACAAGTGCTGCCGATACAGCTGCTTTTAACGGTGCAGTTCAACTAAAAGATGCAAAATTTTGTGATAAAGTTATTGATGCGACTTATCAAAAAGCCTGCCAAACAGCCGTTGCTGATGTGATTGCCATGGATGAAGCCTTGAATAAATTGGATGAAAGCATTTGCGCAAAAATCTTCTCCAAAGATCAACAAAACGCCTGCAAAATAAGTGTTGAAGTAGGACTAAAAGATAAAGAAAATGCGCTTTTACGAAATAAAGAGATTGAAAAAGAAAATCAAATTATAGGTTCTGGAGATTACACGGCTTGTGCTAAACAACTGACTGATAAAATATTAATAAGTACTTGCGAATTAAATATTTTAGAAAACAAAGCTATCCAAACCAAAGATTCAAGCTTGTGTGATAAGATATCACTTCCAGAAGATCAAGTTAGGTGTAAGAACGGCTTAAAAGACTCTATCAGTCAGTAATTTCTAGCCACTCTAAAAAGAATTGGTGTCCCAGCAAATGGCATATGCCCCAGCATTTTCATTAGGCCCGGGGGTAGTACTTTTAAACGTAAGTGTGCATTTTTTATTAATCAAATCAACATATGACGCGAGCGTAATGACAGAGAAAGAACCATAATGCCCACATGAAATCGGGATACTTGGTGCAGGACAAGAAGCTTGTGCAATAAAAGTTCCCACGTTATTAAGAATAACAGCAGGGCCCATTTGATTGATAAGTTTTCCAATACTTGAGGCTTTTATCTTTGTAGCAATTAAATTGCCATTAATGGTGGCTCCAGTTGCAGTAATGGTTCCACTAACGGTAGCATTTCCTGTTATATTTACAGGTCCATTCGCATCGATTGAATATACATTCGTACCAAGATTGACGGCATTTGCCATTGAGGCGTTCCTGAAAATACCTGCAAGACAACTTGGGCAATTTGCTGCAGTAGCCAAAATATTTCCTGTTACCTTAACGTTACCGCTAGCCTCAACAGCGCTGGTCGGCCCCGCCAACCTAACTCGGGTAATTATACTATTAGGATCAGAATTAAGAAAGTTAACAAATACACCAGCTATGCCGTTGCCTTGAGTGTTAGCATGTACACCTTCCAAATTACCCGTAAAAGCTCCGCCTATACCTGAAGCTCCAAGTGCATCAGCTGTTACACCATAACTTGTGCCACGAAAATGCCCCCCGGTAACAGTTTGCCCCTCAGTACCTGCACTGACCCCATTTGCAAAGTATCCAGTATCGGCTTGAACCGTAGCCCCTTTTAAATCTCCAACTGCTGTTACACTGGCCCCGGACAAACTTCCAACAGCCGTCACACTATTAAACTCCGCATCAACCAAATTTCCTGGAGGTGCTGCGAATGGACCTGCTGCAAAAACCGGAACAACAACAATAGCTGCAAGAGCTAAAGAAGCAATAAATGACATTGATGGTTTAAAGTTTTTCATGTTTGTTTTTGTTTGAAAAATTAAGTTTTCATAACATGATACCACAAAAAACATGAACGCGCAAACACTCAATCTGAATTTTGACCAGGAAACCCTAATTACTTTCCACTTTTACTTAAGTGGCGCAATCAAATTTTGGGCCATCACTTTAGTCCAGGGAACATCAAATTCGGCATAGGCATAGGATTTTGCGCCATATGCGTCCATTACCTCCAGGCGCACAATTTTATGTCCGGGAGTTTTATAATTGTAAGAAACACGATCCGTATTGCCGGCGTAAGTGTTGTACATAATGTCATTTGTGCCGCTATATTCAAAGTCCCAGCGATAAAATAAACGATAGTGAGCAGTTTCTGCGTCTGTCGTAGCTTTCGCATTAAATTCATAGCTGCTAAAAGTGCCGGTAAAAACTCCAAAAGAAGCAACCGGTGGGGTATTTTCAAAAGTAGAAATAGCCCTATTTACCTTAGCAGTATGACCACCCGGGTCTTTTACCTCCATAATCACATTGTGTGATCCTGCTGAGTCAAAAAGATGATTCCAGATAGTTTTTGCCTGATATTTTGTGTCCCATTTGGAGTCGCCATTCCAGTCAAAACGATATTGCAGAGTTGAAGCCACAAACTGGTCACTTCTGGAAACGTGGGTATCAAATTGAAAAATTGTGTTGTTGGTATCACTTATAGGAGTATACGAAAATGCCGGAATCGGATCTGTATTTGCCACTACGGTTACAGTTTTGGTGGCTTTGGAGACATTTCCGGCACGATCCAAAACCTCCATTTTTACCTGATAAACTCCGGGTTTTTTAAATGTATGTTTAATGCTTTTGATGACCGAAAAATAACCGTCAATTACGCCATCATTTTCAAAATCCCAACGAACTTCCAAGCGGGAAGAATCGGTTTCAGAATCATAAGAAGAGCTTCCATCAAAGGTAAAGGCGGTATCCGTTGTGCCCACGTTGTTATTCTGGAAAAACCCACCATTGTAAATATTAAAAGCGGCCACGGGAGCAGTATCCGGTTGATCTTCCGGCAAAGTTGGCGCATAGGTATTGCTGGCAGAAAAAGGATCATAACTCGGCTGAATGTAATTCGCAGGCGTAAAATTGGTAGGCGCAAGCATGCTGTTATAGGCGGCAAATGTCGCTTCAGACGGCAGCAGTAGTGTAAGTAAGCCGATAATTGTTAGATTCCTTAGTTTCATTGATCCTTTTAATGAAAGATTGTATCTTGAGGATCTATTTTACACAAATGATCGATTTTGTCAAGCGTAGCGGTCATAAAAGCAAAACAAGCCATAAAATAGCTAAATTAGGTCCGATATTAAAAATTAAGGAAATCCTTATGTTCAGGGTTGTAGGAATATCCCTGAACACATCCGGGGTAGGGGCCCTGTGTGTGAAGGGATATTCCTACAACCCTGAACGCCCCTTAACTATCCTGCCCCGAAACCACATCAATACGGATATTATCCGGCACGCTTGGCATGGTCGGCGCCCAAGCCGGCCAGCTATCAACCTTAACTTTATCAATTTCCGGCAGATTTTGAATATAATCGCGCGCCTCTTTAATATCCTTCCCAACCACATGTTCCTTGATTTTCTTAATCAATCTGGCGCCATTTTCTTTTTCCGGACTGATTTCGAACTCTTCAATTCCTTTAATTGTTGCGGTTATTTTGACCTTCTTATTAACCGCGTCTATATCCACAACACGATAAGTTAGGGAATTATCATCAATATGAACCAACCGTTTTTCCGGATTCTTCTTTAATTTCAATTCTGATTTAAGCATATTCATCATTTCCGTCTGATCATAAGCCACCCCACTGACCGTAATTTCACCCTGAACATCAAAAGAATCCAGTTTTTGCCCTTCCAGATTAGGTGGAATCGTCACCTTTGCATCACCCGACTGGATGGCTTTTGAATCAGTTAAAAGCACCAAATTTGTCTTCTGTTGATTGTTTTGTTTGTTAATAACGGATTGAAGCTCAACCTGCGCGGAAGCCTTTAAATCAGCCTGCATTTTTGCTTGAGCCGCAGCCAAGTCTTCTTTAGCTATTTGTTTATTCACAATGGTTTTTCCACCGGTCATATTCGTCTTATTTTCCGCATAAAGTTTCTTCTGGTTGTCCGCAGAAAGACCCGGTAAAAAGAATTTGGTTGGTCCAACATTTCCTCTTTCTCCTATTACCTGATTCATGGCATCCAGCGGGTCAGCCACAACCGGAATATCAATTGTCCCCGGGGTATTGCCATTTTGGGCCGGTACCGTTACATACTTTTGACTCCTAAATACCAGATTTTCACTGGTTTGGAAGCGCGTATTGGCAATTAACGGCCAAGGCTGGTTGCTGGCATTAATTACGGTAATAACTCCGGTAGCGTTCTGCCCCTGAAAGTTTTTACCGGTTGCCTGATAAGTCATGGCCTTTTTAATGGTGGTTGTAATTGTATAACTTGGAATTTCATGAACGGGATGCGTGTCCAGTTCCCCCTGATTTAAATCCACATCAGCCAAAATTATGTTCACGGAAGTCTCTAATACATTGGATTTTGGCGTAAGGTGAAGCGTAGAACCCGGCAGAGCAATGTAAGTAATCGTTAACAAAATAATCAAACTAACCACAATTAAAGCAATCAATGCCTGCCTGTTTGGGGCGACCAGAACCAATTTTCCTTTATCATCACCTTTTTTCGCAGCATCTTTTTTTTGTTTTTTTAAACTAAGATTTTTGGCGATAATGGCAAGTCCTTTACGTTTTCCGGTTCGGATCATTTCCGAAATCGAAAGTTTACGTTCGGTCTGTCGGGTTGGAGCATCATCATCGAGCGCGTTAATACTGGCTTTTAAAGGCGTAATATTCTGTTGATCTTCAAGAAATTTACCGGAAACCAGACTTGGATGTTCGTGACCTTCCAGCTTATCATAAACGGTTAAGCCAATTTGAGTCGCCAAATGAACTCCATTAAGATCATTGGTAATTATATAAATATTTTTTCCAAGATCTTCCGCTTTTCGCTTAAGAATGCGCAAATTAATAATACTCTGAAAAATAATCGCACGTTTTGGCGCCACGATATATATATTTTTCATTCTGAGCTGCTTCAGGCGGTCGTAAATCTGCGTAACTTCATCATCTATTTCTATATAAATGACTTTTTTGGCATTCAGCCTCTTTAAAGCCCTGGCATCAACCCCGGATTCTTCTTTATCGGCAGTATTCCCAATCCGACGAGTAGCCATGATTTTTGGATCCTCTTTTTTAGAATCCTTAGAACTTTTCGCCGAATTTTTCTTGAAAGGTGCCATTGATGTACTTTTTAATTATGTTCGTTGGTCCTGCGAGGGAATTTCCTCCTCGGACATCCGGGGTAGGGGCCCTGTGTCCGAGGAGGAAATTCCCTCGCAGGACCAACCCCCTTTATATCTGCATTAATCGTACAACTTTTTTAAGAAGTTTCGAAAGAATCTGCTCCTCCTGCATATATTCAAGCGCAATATTCGCCAGCGCCATCGGTGTAATGTCCTGAACATCCTTTAATAATTTGGTCTCATCACTCATATTGCTGATCATTTTTGGCTGCATAAAACTAACCTGTGGTTTTTTAGGGAAGGGGAGTTTTTGCGTCCAGTCACGGCTTTCCAGCACTTCTTTAATTTCCGGAAGCAACGATCCGCCACCACACAAGAAAATCTTTGAAGGCAAAACATCAACATTTTCAAATTCACTTAAGGTCAAAGCCACGCCGGAAAGCCAAACTTCACAGTCGCTCTTCATGGCCTCACGGACAATGCGATGAGACTGTTTTTCCAGACGGTCGCTGGAATAAGCCAATTTAATTTCTTCGGCCTCCTCAAAAGAAATATTTAATGATTGAGCCAGGCGCTTTGTAAAAGTGCGGCCACCCAATGTAAACATGCGCGTGCCCTCCACTCCGCCATTTCTAACCACGGCAATGTCGGTAGTTCCGCCGCCAATATCCACAAAAATACCGCTAAAATTACCACCATCTTCAAATCCCATACAGCGCGAAACCGCATAAGGCTCAGCAGTAATCGCCATTAAATCCATATCAAGTTCCGCTGCAATCGTTTGCAATGCTCCATAATGAACCAAAGGCGCGAAAGCATTAAAAATCGAAATCGTCACATCCTTACCCTGAAAACCAAGCGGATTGGAAACCTTATATCCATCAATTTGCACACCGACAATCGCGGCGTTAACCAGCTTCACATCAATCTCGTTATAACCGGTTTCAAAAGCCAATTCCGAGCGAACCTCATCAAAAGCTTTCCACTGAACTTTGTGGACAATATTTTTAAGTTCCGCCAGGTCGATTTTGGTGTCAGGCTCACGTCGAGTGTAACTGATTGTTGTTGTCGCGCCTTTAACAAGTTCACCCGCGATGCCCATAATCAAGCGGGAAGCGGAAGCATTAGCCATTTTTTCGGCCTGATGAATCGCTTCCTGACAATTGTTGATTACAGCCGCAATATCGGTAACTGCACCACTTTGCATGTCACCCAGGCGCTGCTTTTTTTTGCCAACACCAAGAATGCGGCCTTTATCACCTTCGGCCGAACAGATCAGTGCTTTAACCACTTCTGTTCCGATGTCCAAAGCTAAATAATAATTTCCACGTGGTTTAGGAAGACGTCTAAAGAAAGCCATAAATTGCGATACGAAAATCCATAACATTCTAACGCAAACAGATATCACATGCAAGAATTAGCGCGTCCATTTAAGCAGGTTGGTTTGACAAGTTTGACGAATGTTTGAAGCCCCGAAAAAAATCAACACACACCCGGAATATTTTTTAGGTTGTTCAAATTTGACAAAAGCGACAATGCCTGTTAAGATAGCAACCATTTTTAAAAAAATTATGACAGAACGAAATCAACAACCAGATGATGATGATATAGACCAACTTCTGGAAGAAGGTCTAAGGCAAATAGGGGACGAGGCTGCTGTGGTTGATGGAAGAACAGTGCCCCCTCCACCAGAATCAGGATACGGGAAGGCTGCCTTGGCAGCTAAAACAATGGCGCCACCTCCCGGATACGTTGGGAGTAAAACAATGGCCCCTCCAAAGTTGGGAAGCGAGATAACAGTTATGGAAATGCTAAGATTAAGTGGATTGGCGGCAAAGTATCCTGTAAAAACCGGAACAAGCGAGCAAGAAACTAAAAGTTTCATTTTGGGCGAAGGTACATTCTCAGAAGAAGCGCTAACCCAAGCCTTATTAGCTGCTGAGCCGGAAATTTTCAGTGCATTTTTAGAGCTGGATGAAATATCAATAAAGTTCAACAATGGCAGTGTTAAAGCCGAAGATAGTGGTGCCGACTCCGATGATGGTAGAAAAAAACGCAAAAGTAAACTTAGTCCAATGGAAGTAATTGATGCCTTGGGTAATAAAGGACTATTGGAAAAAGCCATAAGCATTAATCCCCAAAAAGCATTTGAGTTAAAAGCTCCTTTATTGGCTCAAATGGGGCTTACAAAGCTTGACGGTGGTGCTCTTAAAAGATATAAAGTTTATCTGGAGCATAAAAAAATAATAGGGGCATTGGGTTTAGTTGAGTCTGTTGCCGTAGGGCCAGAACATAGTGCGAGCAAACTCACTCCTGGAAAAATCTGGGCTTCGTACACCAGGTTAGCTAATTTCGTAGGCGTTCCAAAAAGTATAACAAGTAAAATTTTAACCGAAGGAGATGAAAAGGTTAAAAGGCTTCAGGCTGCTATTGAGGGTAAGGCAAAAACGCTCTCCCTTGAACAGTTGTCAGAATTAGTCAAACATGAGCCTTGGAAAATAATTACTGGCGTTCGTCGTGGTCTTGAAAGAGTTTTATTAGATTCGCATATAATTGATCAGAGCTTGTTTGATAGATTAAAACCTGGCGAACTAACAGGTTTAGAAGCAAGGATGTTTCCTATTGAGGAACTGGGCTATTTTCTAAAGACGAAAGCTTTATGCGAGGCTGACCCAGCCCTTATGGAACCAATAATCACCCTAATGGAAGAGCAATATGGAACAGTACAATACTATAAAGCCCGCCTTGAACAATTAAGACAAATATTGCAGTCTCTTTTTTCAGGACTACAGGAAATTGATGAAAAGCATTCCTTGTAATAAGCATTGTTTTGCCCTAAAATAAACTCTGCTCCGGCCGACGGGGCTTTGACCTGATTCAAAAATTAACACCTAATAAAGCGCTTATGTCTGAACTTTATCAACAAAATTTGTCTCCGGAAGAACAGTCTCACTTTACAGGCATTGCTGCGGGAAGCAGTTTTATGTCCAAAGTGATCTTTGCTTTTGGCATGGCTCTGATGATTTCCGCTGCCGGCGCTTACGTTGGTTTCAACAATTTCAGCCAATTTTTCGTGGAAAATCCGGCAACAATCTGGATTTGTTTGGCCGTTGAATTGATTTTGGTCTTTACTTCCAGACTTTGGAGTACAAAACATCCCATCAACTACCTGTTATTTGCTCTTTTTGCGTTTGTAACCGGCGTCACCATCGCACCTTTGCTTATGAGCGTAATCATGGAATTTGGCGGCCCGGGAATCATCTATAAAGCGCTTTTATCCACCACTTTAGCCTTTACGGCAATTGCAGCGATTGGTTTAACAACTCATCGCGATTTTAGTGGATTGCGAGGGTTTTTATGGATTGCCCTGACCGGTATGATCATTGTTTCAATTGTGGGGATTTTTATTCCCTGGAGCAATAACTTTGAAATGATCTTTTCCGGCTTTGGTATAGTGGTTTTTGCCGGGTTTACCATGTATGATATTCAACGCTTAAAAACTTATCCGCCCGACAGGTACATTGATGCGGCTTTACAACTTTATTTGGACATTTTCAATTTATTCATTTATATTTTGCGCCTGCTTTCCAGTCGTTCCAGAAACTAAACTATGAAACTTACTCAACTCGCTTTTCGTGTCGCCAAGATTTGGAATAGTCCGCAGGGGACATCGGAAAAAGAAAAAATAGATCAGGAAATTTCTTATCCACAAGACCAGGGGCTTGAATTTGCCGGTAATTTTAAGGCTGATTTAATGATGATCAAGCTTAAAGAAGAAATCAGCGTTCTAATCAGCAACGCCCAGGTTGATCTTAATCTTACATGCCAGCTTTGTTTGGAGCATTTTGTTCAGACAATCGTAATCCCCGAAGCCGAACGCGAATTTTATCACGAGGCCCCAAAAGAAATTGAAGACCCCGGCGATGTTTTCCTCATCAACACCAAAGCCCTGATCATAGACCTTTCAGAGATGGTAAGACAAGAAATTATCTTGCATTTTCCACTTATTCCAGTATGCTCTAAAAGCTGTAAGGGCCTTTGCATGTACTGTGGTGCCAATAGAAACAAGACCAAGTGCGAATGCAAAGAGGAAGAAGATGTCTTAACAGAGACTCATAAACCCTTTGGTGACCTGCAAAATATTCTAGTGGCTCAGAAAGACGAGAAAAAGAGCAAAACGGTCAAAAAGACACCAAAGAAAGACTCCAAGAAACAGCAATAAACTCACAATTACAAAATAATTAATTATTAATTAAAAATGAAGCATCCCGTACCCAAGTATAAAACCTCTAAAGGCCGTTCAGGTAAGCGTTATCATAGTTTTACCTACCATACTCAAGTCAAACTTCAAGGCATTGTAAATCTTAATGATTGCCCACACTGCAAAGAGAAAAAATTGAACCACTTTGCATGTGCAAATTGTGGTTTTTATAACGAGAAGAAGATCATTGATATGGGCAAGAAAATCGACAAAATCACCAAAGTAAAAGCTTAATTTACCCATGGCCAGTTATCGCCATTTAGCCCGTATTGCTGTTATGCAAACCATCTTCGCCTACGAATTTCGTGGGGGTGATGCTGATAGTATTTTGGCTTACAATTTGCGGGAATACGCCGATCGTTTAAAAGACCTTACCTTTGTGAAGGAACTTCTAAAAAATGTTCTGTCTAAACAGCAGGATATTTTAGAAGTTATAAAAGAAGAGGCTCCTCAATGGCCAATCGACAAGATCGCCCCGGTGGATCGTGCGATTTTGGAAATTGGCATTTATGAAATTCTTTATTCGACCGATGTTCCTCCAATTGTTGCCATAAACGAGGCTGTGGAAGTTGCCAAAAGTTTCGGTGATGTGAATTCTCCAAAATTTGTAAATGGAGTTTTGAGCACCGTGATGCATAAATATCGCACGGAAAGTGTTAAATAAATATTAATTATCAATTGTGCTAAACCGTTACGAAGAACTCGAAAAAAAGATCAACATTGTTTTCAAAGATAAAAAACTTTTAGAACTTGCTTTTGTTCATAAATCATACGTAAACGAGCATAAGGATAAGAAAATAGAGTTCAACGAAAGATTGGAGTTTTTAGGTGATGCCGTGCTGGAATTGGTGGTTACGGAATTTCTATATAAAAATTATCCCACTGAACCGGAAGGTGTTTTAACCAATTGGCGCTCAGCTTTGGTAAAGGGGAAACATCTGGCGGAAATTTCAAATGAACTTAATTTGGGAGTTTACCTTTATTTAAGCCGCGGAGAAGAAAAATCCGGTGGTCGCAAAAAGAATTACATTTTGGCCAACACGCTGGAAGCTTTAATTGGAGGGATTTATTTGGATCAGGGTTATAAAGAGGCTCATGGTTTTATTGATGAATTTATCTTAAAGCGCCTGGAAGAAATCCTTAAAAAAGGTTCACACATTGATGCAAAATCTCAATTCCAGGAAATGTCGCAGGATTTACTTGGAATCACGCCAGAATACCGTGTAATAAAAGAAGAAGGACCGGATCACGATAAGGTCTTCACTATGGCGGCTTACGTTGGCGAAGAGTTGATAGCCGAGGGCAACGGTTCAAGTAAGCAAAAAGCCGAACAGGAAGCTGCGCATGAAGCTCTTAAAGCAAAGAAGTGGGACGAACAAAATTTTTCAGCAAAAGCTTAATTAGGAAGTAACTAAGCACCGCAAATAAAATTAAACTCGCTTCACTCAGGAAAATATTAACATTTGCCAAGGCAAAGCTTCCAAAATTGGCAAGGACTTTAAACCCTACAGCAAGCCACACAAAGCGGGTAAGTGGTTTTGTAATTGCCAACAAAATCAAAAGCGTCATGGCAACATCAATCATGATTAAACTCGCGTTTTCAATTAAAGGCGCAAAGGCCATATAAGGTTTTTGCGCATCTTCGGTAGACTGTTTTTTGGCTTCTTCAAGCAGTTGGATTTGCTCCGGTGTAGCCTGAGGAAACTGTGCGGCAATATTCGAGGTATTCATCAGATAATACATTCCAAAGGAATTGATAATGGTAAAAATCCCGATAACCACGGCATAAAAGCCCGCCCAGCTAAATCCAAAATAAATTGCTTCTTTGGATGATCGGACATTTTTCATAAAGCGATCCAGTACCACAAATCTGCCAAGCTCTATAAAAAGCCCCGTAATTGCTGCGGCTATCAGGCTTTGCCAAACTTCACCAAGATTATTAATGCCCGGAAAAACCGCCTCCAAATTGCTAAGAACGGACAAATAAATCAGCATTATAAAGGCATGGAAAATTCCGGCGCGCCAAAAGATTTTTCGGTCGATCTGCCATTTTTGGCTTAGTCGCTTAGAAATTATGAGTGGCGCAAGAAACAAAACCACCCCCACCAATAACGAAAAAATAAAGAAAAGCATAGGTTTTATGAATTTTTAATCTCAAATACTATTGGGAAGACCAAAGTCTTTAGACCCAATTTAAACTGTGCAAAAGCCACATAACGGCCGTCTTTAGCAAAAGAAGTTACAAATTGAACCAACCCTTTTTTAGTGTCACTGGAAGCGGAACCCAAATTAATCAATGTATCCGGATCACCTTCACGAACCATTACCAGATGCCCAAATTCGCCAAACAAAGACATTAAATTGGTAGCTGGTGTTCCGTTTTTATTGGTTAAATTAAAGGTCAACTGAGTTTGTTGGAAAATAACCGGTTTCTGCACGGAAAGTTGCGCAAAATAATCACCGATGGCTGTTTTTAATTCCGTAGTTAATCCTGGATAAGGAGATCCTGTACTTGGGTTTTGAACCACAAGTTCACTGCGCAAAATTTCTTCATGTCCGGTTACCGGTGTGTAAATTACGTAAGCATTATAACTTCCGGCCGTGGGTAAGTTGGCAGCGGTAAGCCATTTGCCGCTTTGGAAAGCCGGTTTTAAACTTTGAAATTCTTTCAGATTGGAAGAAATCACAACCAACTGCAGTTTTGCCTGATTCACAATTTTTAAATCATTTGGCGTAATCAGTTTGTTTTTTGCATCAAAAACTTGGAATTCCAAAGGTTGGCGATCCAGTTTTTTAAAATGATCAATCTTATATTTCACGCGGGTGTTTGCCAAAACGGCCCCTGCTCCCTGAGTAACGGTAGAGCCGGCTTGGGTTTTAGGTTGAGTCTGGGTTTGCGTTTGAACCGCCGTTTGCGTGTTTTGAGTTGCAGAGATATTTCCGCTTTCCGTAGCCTGAATTCCATTATTTGCAGTTTGATCGGCCGGCTTTGCAAAATAGGAAACCATCATTATAAGCAGGATCACCAGGATCGAAAGCAGCGTTATAAGAAATGACGGATATGTATCTTTTCTTTTGATTTTTTTTGTTGTTTTTTTCGGCATAAAAAATGAAAAAGCATATAGCGCCTTTATTGTATGTCAGAAAGCATTTTCAAACAAATAATTTATTTATAATTTGATAATGATTTGATAAAAAATTCCAAAGAAGGTAAAAGAAAAGTAAAAGAATTTTTAACAAAAGCTTATGAAAAATTTTTCTACGCGCATCCCTCATTTGGGTACAGAGAATGCTTTTTCGGTGATCTCTAAGGCCAAAAAGTTTGAAAGGGAAGAGCTGGAACCCAAGGGCCAAAAACTGGTTTATTTGCAAATTGGCGAGCCGGCTTTTGATACTCCTGAAAATATTAAACAGGCTGGCATCAAAGCAATTCAGGCAAATCAAACGCACTACACAGCTTCACCCGGGATCCCGGATTTTAGAAAATTAATTGCCGAAAAATATTCGGCTCGTTCCTGCGAACCATTTACAATGGACGATGTTGTGGTTATGCCGGGCGCAAAACCGGTAATGTTTCACATGATCAACGCTTTGATCGATGCGGGCGACGAGGTCATTATTCCAAATCCGGGCTTCCCGATTTACGAATCCGTCGTTAATTATTTGGGAGGAACTTCTGTTCCATTGCCACTTTTGGAAGAACAGGATTTTAATTTTCTGCTTTCTGATCTGGAAAAACTCATCACGCCAAAAACTAAACTAATTATTATCAATTCTCCTCAAAATCCAACCGGTGGAGTTTTAAAGCGCGAAATTTTACAGGGTATTGCCGAACTTGCGGTTAAGCATGATTTATGGGTTCTGTCAGACGAAATTTACGATCAGATTTTATACGAAGGTGAGCATACTTCAATCACCAGTTTTAAAGGTTTGCCTGCAAGAACGGTGATTTTAAATGGATGTTCCAAGTCTTATGCTATGACCGGTTGGCGCTTGGGTTGGGCAATAACCAAGAATCGTCAAATGGCTCAAATTTTGGAACAGTTGATTATTAATGATGTTTCCTGCACGGCGGCGATGGTTCAACTTGCAGGAATGGAAGCGCTTTCCGGCCCTCAGGAAGCCGTAGGAATTATGCGAGAAGAATATCGCAAACGTCGTGATCTTTTGGTGAGTTTGGTTAATGAAGTTCCCGGATTCAGTTGTAAAGTTCCAAAAGGCGCATTCTATCTTTTTGTGAATGTGAAGCCCATACTTAAGGCACTTGGCCTAAATGCTTCCGAGCTTGCAGATAAAATTATGCGTGAGGCTCATGTGGTAATTTTACCGGGAACAGCCTTTGGAGTGCATGGTGAAGGCTATATTCGCTTCTCTTATGTATCTTCCGAAAAAGACATTATGGAAGGAATGCGCAGAATGAAAGAATACATTGAAAAGATTTATACTCCGGTTGCGGCCTAGGTTTTATGGCTTACTGCCGAGATTTATTCCAAAATTTCAAAAACGATCTTATTATAATCCAATCGCCATGCCAAAAATTTACGTCACACGAGAAATTCCGGAAGCGGGACTACAACTTTTACGCCAAAAATTTCCAGGTTTTGAAATGAATACCGAAGATCGTGTTTTGGATCGTGAAGAATTAATTGCAAAAGTTAAAGGTTGCGATGCTATTTTGTCACTTTTAACCGATCCGATTGATGATGAAATAATGGCTTTAATCGGCCCACAATTGAAAGTGATTTCCAACTATGCCGTCGGATTTAATAATATTGATGTTGCGGCGGCGAGTAAAAGAAACATTATGGTAACAAACACTCCCGGAGTTTTAACAGATGCCACCGCGGATTTGGCGATTGCTTTGCTGTTTTCCTGCGCTCGCAGAATTGTGGAATCGGACAAATTCACTCGTGAAGGAAAATTTAAAGCCTGGGGCCCACTTCTATTTTTGGGACAGGACGTAACCGGAAAAACTCTTGGAATTGTTGGAGCAGGGCGAATTGGCAGTAATGTAGCCATAAAAATGGCTAAAGGATTTGGCATGAAAATTTTGTATGTCGATCGATCAGGAAATGAATCATTGGAAAAAGAAACCGGAGCAAAAAAAGTTGATCTGGAAACTTTGCTTAAAGAAAGCGATTTTATTTCTGTGCATGTAAATTTGAGCGAGGAAACTCATCATTTAATTGGTGAAAAAGAATTTGGCAAAATGAAACCAAATTGCATTTTGATTAACACCTCGCGCGGGCCTGTGGTAGACGAAAAAGCCTTGGTGGTAGCTTTAAAGGAGCGCAAGATTTTCGCCGCAGGTTTGGATGTTTTTGAAAATGAACCGGCACTTGAACCGGGACTTACAGAGCTTCCAAATGCGGTAATTGTGCCACACATTGCCAGCGCCACTTTATGGTCCAGAAATAAAATGGCCGAAATGGCAGCGCAAAACCTGATTGATGCGCTTGAAGGCCGCATGCCGGAATTTTGCGTGAATAAGGAGCAAATCAAGAACTAATGGGAATATTTTTCCGAACACACAGGGCCCCTACCCCGGATGTGTTCAGAAAAATATTCCCATTAGTTCTGAAAAGATATGCTCGAAATTTCAAAAAATATATGATTAATAGGACAAAATTGTTACTGGATTTACCGCAAGGGGTTGCCGAAAAAGCCGGTATCATGCTGGATATTGTTGATTTTGTTTTGGAGAAGATTTCGCCGGAAAATTTAATTGGGGATTTTTTTGAAAAAAAAGATTTAAGTGGTTTTGAAAAAATTGCCATTTTTGCGATTGGGAAAGCAGCCAGGCAAATGGCTAAGGCAAGCGAAAAATCACTCAAAAAATATCACAATCGAAAACCGGATATTATTTTATTGGCAGATGAAGGCCATCCTTTGCCAACCAAAGCCGGTCTTAATAAAACCAAAAAAATAATTTCCAGTGCCAAAAAATTAACCAAAAATGATTTGGCGATTGTGTTAATAAGCGGAGGAGGATCAGCAATGTTTGTGGCCCCACTTACGGGTATAACTTTGAATGATGAAATTAAAATTACTAATCAACTTTTAAAAGCTGGTGCGCCAATTCAAGAACTCAACACAGTCCGAAAACAGCTTTCACAGGTTAAAGGTGGCCATTTTGCCGAAATTTTATATCCTGCAACCGTTTGGGGATTGGTGATTTCCGATGTCATCGGCAACGATTTAAGTTTAATCGCTTCCGGCCCTATTTCAAGCGATAAATCAACTCCACAGGGTGCCTTAAATATTTTAAAAAAATACAAAATCGAAGTACCAAAGAAAGTGCTGAAAATTTTACAAGAACGAAAAGCTGCAAAATCCAAAAGTTCCAACACGCACAAAGTGCCTATTGCCAGCGCGAACGGAGGGAGCTCCTTAAGTCCGCAATCGCAAATCTTTAAAAAGGTTCATGTGGACATCATCGCCGACCACTTTACTGCTCTAAAAGTAGCAGAAGAAAGAGCAAAAGAGCTTGGCCTTAAAGTCACATCTTCAAAAAAATTAATCCAGGGTGAAGCGAGAAAAGTTGCGCCAACCATCATCAAAAAAATAAAAACAAAACTGGGGACAGATTCAAAAACATCTCAAAAGCATATCTTCATCGCCAGCGGAGAAACCACCGTTACCTGCAAAGGCAAAGGCAACGGCGGCCGAAATCAGGAATTTGTCTTAAGCGGACTCAAATACTTGCAGGCCAAAAACGAATTTAAAAAAAACACTTCTGCGGATTCTGCACTTTCCAATTACTGCATCCTTTCAATTGGCACCGACGGCGTTGATGGCATCTGTCCCGAGCCAATCGCCGGAGCGATCGGCCATCAAGCCATTTTACAGTCAGCCCAAAAACAACACTTAAAAATCGACGACTTTTTAAATCGCAACGACTCCTACACTTTTTTCAAAAAAACAAACGGCCTCATCAAAACCGGCCCAACCGGAACTAATTTAGGGGATTTGATCATGATTTTTTAGATTTTGCATGGCATATTACAGCCAAAAATGCTATAATAAGCAGAAATCTTAAAACAAACAATTATGGGAAAACCACATACTGCGGATTCAGGCGATCTATCTGTTTCAGATTCTGAAGGAGAAAAAGGTCAGAAAACCGCACAAGCCGGCGAAAAAAATCAAACTGCTGGTTCTTTAACTCAAGCCGAGCAATCAAAACTATTGGAGGATATTATGGCTCTAGAAACCAGGATTGAGCTCCTTCACCATGATTATGAATATTTGATGGAAAGTCTGGAAGATGAACCTCAAAGTCCGGAAATACCCATGGTGCAAAAACCCGCATCTCCATGGCATAAAAGGGTTGCTTTGAGCTTAAGCAAGTCACCTTTAAAAATCGCACGATGGCTGGTTGATCGACCTGAGCCAAAATCTAAAAAAATCGAACCCACAGTACTTTCAACAGCAGAGAAGAAGCACATTGCCGTCGAAACTCTTCATGTGCAGCAACAGCTTGAGAAACTCATAGCGGAGCGGGATGAAAAAATGGCAAAGCTTGATGCTGAAGGTCGCAGATCGTTGCAGCAACAGGAAGAAAAGCTTGATCAGACAGGAAAAATTGTTGATATTCGTGAGTTTGTGGCTAAAAGATCTGCCCGTGTATTGGAATTGGCGAATCAGGGTGCAAAAGCAGAGGTAGGCGCTGGTCATGGTGTCGCAAAAAGCATAGAAACTACCGGGCCAATCGCATATGGAGAATATTTTAAAAAAGCAGTGGAAGCAAAATTAGAAAAAGATTATCAGCAATTCGTTGATCGCCTCCGTTTAACCACGGAACAAAAAGAAAAACTTCTTAGTGTTGTCAGTGGATATGAAGAAGCCCTTGCCACGGCCAGAGAGTTTGATCCGGACATTGTCGCGCCTTCCAAAGAAGAGGTTATTGCCAATATTTTAAAACTGGGTACGAAAAAGCTTGAAAAGATAGCATCCATTATGGGTAAACCTGAACTGATTATTGAACCCGCCAATAAATCTTTTGCTGAAATGAAGGATGATATGGATTTGGATGTAAATCGCCATTATGAGCAGCAGCATAGAGCTTATTTTGCAACTGATTATGAATGGCCCGAAGGTCCTAAAAAGGTCGGCGTCAGCATTGTCGATATGGTTCAAAGTCCGGCGGTTGTTCCGGGGCAGCAACCCAGAAAACAGCGCAATGATGAACAGCTACGCGTTTGTGAAAGCTACTTCAAGGAACAGGGAATGGAGCTTATACACGACCATCAGTATGCCATGGGCATGCAACGCTCACTGCGTGCCTATGCGAAAGCAAAGAAGAATGGGGAGTCAAATCCGGGAAAACATATTATTGATTTTTACGATCAGCCACAAGAAACAGTGACGATGTTCAATCAAGAACATAATTCTAAAATAAGTAAATTCGCCTACGGTTATTTCGATCCGGAGCGTCGTCAGGTCGCCTTCGATTGGGCCGATCCCGATAATCGGGATGTTGCTCTTCGGGGGCGTGGCGCGGTGCAGGTTTTATAAATTGAAATTTGATCTTTGCTTTTTCTTAAGCCCCGCCGCAGCGGGGCCTAATTTTAGCTTTAATTTTTTCACATCAAGGATTAATATTTCAACGTCGGTGAATAGCAACCTGGACTTGTCCAAGACCCCGCCAAGCGGTGGTCATCCTTGAAAATCCATAGAATGGTCGCAATGTGGTCTAAGGCTACCGCTGAATGGTGGCACATTCAAAAGCTTCGTAGCATCCCGCCCTGGCGGGGCAAAAGCAGGGGCTTGTGCCAGCATTTTACATGAAAATAAACCTGCACGTTTGAGCCGGTTGTACTCTCAAGTAAATCCGAGATATGCATCTCAACAAAGAGGGTGAAAAAGCAAACCAATGCGCATGGCGTTGTTGCGACAACGTTTATGTTTACGGACACATCCGGTCAATAATCGCCTACGGTAATTTCAATCCGAAGAATCGTCAGGTCAACTTCAATTGGAACAATCCCGATAATCAGAATAATGCTCTTCGGGGGCGTGGCGCGGTGCAGGTTATTTTCATTTTTATTTAAGAAAGATTTTAGAATTTTTTAATGTTTGTGTGGTAAAAATAAAATGAGTTATTTCTAACTTCTAAAATTATGGACAATCGACAAAACAAGCTCGTACTCTTCCAATCAAAAAAGATCCGCCGAATTTGGCATAATGATGAGTGGTTTTATTCGGTAGTGGATATTATTGAAGCACTTACCGATAGCCCTACGCCGAGGCAGTATTGGGAAAAAGTTAAACAAAGGGAATTTATCGAAATTCAACTGTCCCCAATTTGGGGACAGTTGAAACTTGTAGCTACTGACGGGAAAGAAAGGCTTACCGACTGCGTAAATACCAAGAATGCATTTCGCCTGGTACAATCAATTCCGAGTAAAAAAGCTGAACCATTCAAAATGTGGCTTGCCGAAGTTGGAAAAGAGCGACTGGATGAAATTGAAAATCCCGAACTTGCACAAGAGCGCATGAAGAAACTTTACGAGAAAAAGGGCTATTCCAAAGACTGGATTGATAAACGCTTGCGTGGCATTGCGATCCGCCAGAATTTGACGGATGAATGGAAAGAGCGGGGCCTTATGCACGAGGAGGATTATGCAATTTTGACCGCTGAAATTTCAAAGGCTACTTTTGGCATGACTCCGAATGAGTACAGAAAATACAAAGAAATACCTGACAAATCCAAAGCAAATTTGAGGGACAATATGACCGACCTGGAGCTGATTTTTACAATGCTTGGGGAGAAAGTAACAACGGAGATTTCCCACAAGGAAAAGCCAAAAGTAATGATAGAGCATAAAAAAGTGGCCAAGCGGGGTGGAAATGTCGCAGGTGGCGCACGAAAGCAGACAGAAAAAGAGCTCGGAAGAAGCGTTATTTCAAAGGGAAATTACCTTCAAGGTAACGTGAATAAGCAATTAAGAAAGCCAAAAGAGTAGATTGTTGATTTTTGGTCCCGCCTTGGCGGGGCCGGATTTGCCGCGCAAATCTGGTGGGCGAGAGAGGACTTGAACCTCCATGACCTTGCGATCACTACCTCCTGAAGGTAGCGCGTCTGCCATTTCGCCACTCGCCCGTGCCCCAATTTCCAACTGCCGGCCCATTTTAACATGTCGAAACTAGGATTTAAAGTTTCATTGCTCCGATGATCTTATTAAACACTGCTGCAAGCGCTTTTGACCGCAGCACTGCCGGTTTTCCATGGATATCCAATTTCGCAAATTCCGATTTTAAATCGATCGCTCCCAAAAAAGGCACAACCGTTTTTACACCAGTCTTACCTTTGACCGATTTTTCTGATCCCTCCGCACTCCTGCTCGCCGCGCCCGTCCCACTCATTTCTTTGGCGATTTTTAGACCGCCACCTTTGCCAAAAATCGTCCCGGACATATTTTCGATCACGCCTAAAATCTTCAAGTTTAATTTTTTAGCCATTCCAAGAGATTTTTTGCAATCCAACTGCGCCAACTCCTGCGAAGTTGTTACGGCCACAAAATTCGGCTGATCCAAAATATTCAGCAAAGTTAAAGGCGCATCGCCGGTTCCGGAAGGAAGATCAACCACAAGGTAATCCAGCTCCCCCCAAGCCACATCATGCACAAACTGCTCTATCACACGGGAAATCACCGGACCGCGCCACATCAACGGCTGATCATTCTGCTGCAAAAGAGGTGCCATAGAAACGACTTTAAGGCCAAACTGTTGGGACTTGCCTTTGGCTAGAGCAAAAATTTTCTCCAACGGCACAATTTTTTTCTCCGCATCCGCTTTCATTTTTCCCTTCAGTTTTAAAACTTCCATCACATTCGGACAATCCACATCACCGTCCAAAATTCCCACTTTAAACCCCTTGCAAGCCAATGCCGCAGCCAAATTTACTGCCACAAACGTTTTTCCAACGCCACCTTTGCCGCTATGCACAACAATAGTTTTTCCAATTCCTTTTGGCGTTCCATGTCTAAACCCCGGCTGCATGGGCTTTTCCAAGCCCTGCACGTTTAATGCACGGATTTTTTCACCGGTAACTTCACCCAATTCCGTTAAAATCTTCCGTAAAGGCAATTTTTGCACGAGTGCCGCGTAAACCAGGTTTTTAAACTTAAAATGCTCCTCGGCCTCTATGGTCAAACCATATTGAGCCAAAGTTTTTTTTGCCTTAGGAAAGCGCTTTATAATCTCCGAAATTTTTTCTTGTCCAGTTAACATGGTCAAATGAAAAGCAAAGTTTTACAATACGTGTGTTTTCGCCCAACAAAGAGCATTCTAAAAGAAATTCATGGAAAATCCAAACATCATCTACGAAAGATCAGCCGGAATCATCATATTCCGCCAACTTAAAGAGGGCAGGGAATATCTGCTTTTGCATTATCCGGGCGGCCATTTTGATTATGCCAAAGGACACATTGAAGGCGACGAGACCGAGCACGAAGCCGCATATCGTGAACTAAAAGAAGAAACAGCTTTAGAAAAAATCGTCTGGATCGAAGGTTTTCGCGAAAAAATAAATTATATTTATATGCATGGACCACAGAAAATGTCCAAAGATGTAACTTTCTTTCTGGCACGAACCACTCAAAAAAAGATCACGGTTTCTTTTGAGCACAAAGGCTATTTGTGGCTTCCATACAAAGAGGCTTACGAGAAAACAACTTTCAAAACCGCCAAAGACATTCTCGAAAAAGCGGAAAAATTCCTGAAGAATTCTCAGTCGCAATAGTAAATCTTCCAGCAGCACAGCGCGTACCATTTGCGCTCGTTTTTACTCAAACACCACTTCACTTTTGCTGACATAATCATAAGCAAAATACGAAGCAACAACCGCCTCCGAAGCTCCGGTTATGGCTTGTTTAAAGCTGCTGTCGGTTACGTCTCCGGCTGCAAATATTCCAGGAAGATTAGTTTGTGATTGGCGATTAACCATAATTTCACCATGATTATTTAACGCAACCCCAAGCTCTTTTGCGAGCCCCGACAAAGGCAAATGCCCAACAGCCACAAAAACCCCCTGCATTGGAAGCTCCTCGCCACTTTTAAGCAAAACCTTTTCCACTTTAGTACTGCCCTTAATCTCCGCAATTTCCGCCTTAAAACGCACTTCAATTTTAGGATTATTTTGAAGCCGAGTTTGATTTGGACCTTCGGCTTTTACCACATCTCCACGAATCAAAAGATAAACTTTTGCGCATTGTTCAGCCAATAAAATTGCCTCTTTCACCGCGGAATCGCCACTGCCAACTACCGCCACAACTTTATTTCTAAAAAATCCGGCATCGCATAAAGCGCAGTAAGATACGCCTTTATTGGCTAATTCTTTTTCCCCTGGAACTCCCAGTTTTTTATGCTCAGTTCCGGTCGCAAACAAAACGGTTTTTGCCAGATAGCTGTTTGATCCTGTTTTAACCAAAAATCCACTTTGTTTTCCGGCAGGAACATTTTGTACCGCGCGGCCAACCGACAACACTTTTTCATTAATTAGCGGCACGTTATAAGATGCCGCATGATCAAGCAGCGCCGCTGCCAAATCCGGGCCACTGATTTGCTTGATTCCCGGCCAGTTTTCGACCAAATGGGTTGTAGTAATCAATCCACCCGGAAGTTCACCGATCATCGCCGTTTTTAAATTCAAGCGCGCGCCATACATGCCTCCACTTGCGCCCGCGCAGCCGGCTCCAATAATCAGAAAGTCGTAAATTACAGAAGTATTTTCGGACATAGAAAGTAAAAGTAAGTAATATGCCTCATTCATGAGAGGCTTGAAAGTTTTACGCTTTCCCCAAAGTTTTTTGACCGGGCTTCCAGCCTACCGGACAAAGCTCTCCGCTTTGCAGAGCCTTTACAACACGCAAAGTTTCATCAACGCTGCGGCCAACAGATAGGTCGTGAACAAGCTGATATCTTAAAATTCCTTCAGGATCAACTATATAAAGTCCACGCAAAGCATGACCTTTTTCTTCAATCAGAATGCCATATTCACTGGATAATATCCGAGTGCTATCACTCATTAAAGGATAATTGAGTTGTCCCAACTCTTTAGTCCAGGCTTTATGTGAATAAACACTATCTACGCTTACTCCCAAGATAAAAGCATTCAGTGCTTCAAATTCTTTTGCACGATTACTGAATTCCAGAATTTCAGTTGGGCACACAAATGTAAAATCCAATGGATAAAAAAACAAAACCATCCATTTTTTACCCTTATAATCCTCCGAGGAAACTTTTTTAAAATCGTCACCAACCAGAGCTTCAAGAGCAAAAGTCGGTGCAGTTTTTCCAACTTGTACAAACATAAGAAATAAATAAAAAAATAAATTTAGCAAAAGCCTCTGCGTTAGCAACCTGCATTACAGCTTATGCCACTAACCTTCGTCTAACTTTTTGAAAAGGTTTGGAAGGCTGTATAGGTTTTCCGCTGTCTTGTGGTTTTCCTTGTACTTGAGGCCTTCCTGGCACTGGATTGCCTTGTGGTTTGCCAGGCATCAGCCCTTTTTCGGGAAGTCGCTGTGGCTTTCCACTTGGAATCAAAAATCTGCCCGGATCGGCTCCCAAATCATAAAAAACATCCACTTCTTCCAGCAATTTAGCGGAAGTCGTCTTTCTAAAAGCCATTACTTCCGCTTTTACACCACGTGATTTCACATAACGCAAAACCTCAACAAAATCGCCATCACCGCTAACCAAAACAACCGCATCCAGTTTTTCCGTCATGCGCACAATATCAATCGCAATACCAACATCCCAATCCGCCTTTTTTTCTCCGCTGTAAAAAATTTGCAAATCCTTTACGCGCATCTCTATGCCCAAATCGGACAGCGCTTCAAAAAATTTAATTTCATCCGCCGATTCGGATCTGATTACATAAGCAAAAGCTCTCATAAATTTACGTCCTTGAATGGCCGTTTCGATCAATGTTCCGTAATTCACGCGGGCATTAAATATAGACCTGGCGGAGTGATACAAATTTTGTGTGTCAATAAATATCCCCACGCGCTGGTTTTCTTGTGAAAATTCAATCATGATTAAAGTGTAATTGTTGTAATAAACTTAAAGTCCCCTCGGGGCCTTTTATAATTTCATTATCGCTCTTATAGACCGGTAAGGGCAATAGATTCTGGGGATGAACTTCGCCAACTGTGAAAGGCGTGCCATATTTGCCATCCAGAAAAAATTCATCATTCCCGCCCGGAATCGGTTGATCGCCTACAACCAATTTCCTGCAGATTTGGACTAAATTTATATCCATTTTTTTTGCTTAGATATTTCGCGAACATGGCGGTCCCGTTTTCTTTATTTCCGGTATATGGAAAAACCACCACTCCAATTCCGGAATCGCCAATTCTTAAAACAGTTTTTGGATCATATTTTGGTAAAACCTCCTTAATCATCATGGCGAGCTCATGGCTTCTTTTGGCCAATTCTTCACGGTCATTATCGTCAACGTTGATTGGCCGAAAAACAATACTAACTTCGTTTTGAAAAGAGACGCCAACTTTATCACCAAGCGCATTTTTTATCTGTTCATAGATATTGTTTTTTTGCTCGTCATCATAAAAAAAATCCACTCTGAAAAATTCTTCATATTTCTTTTTCACAGGATCAAAAACATAACCAATTCCACCATTTTCACAAATCAAAACCCAATTTTCCTGACTTTTTAACGGATTGGAAGATTTCATAAACATCGGCGCAAGTTTTTCGTAAGCGTGAGCAAGTCTTCTTGCCGTGCACACGCCCATGGGTATCTGTAAAGCCATTTCCGCCAAAGGTTGATTCATAAATTCCGGCATGAATTCGTCACCTCGTACAGTTAGAGTCCCATCAATATCAAAAAGACAGCCGGTGTAATTTTGCTTAAGTGTCTGTTGATATTTTTCCAAGCGTTGTTGTGAAAAGTCAGTAGTCATGTGCCCATTCTACCACGCACAAAGTGCCTATTGCTACTGCGAGCGGAGCGAGTTCCATGGTAACTTTATGCGAAAGTGAATGAGAGCAGATTTTGGCTGAATTAAGCCGCTTTATTCGCAGCTTCCGCATTATCATTTGCAGCTTGATTTGGCAACAATGGTTCAGTCATTTCCACGGGCAACGTGCTTGGCGGTGGCTCATGAGCCTGCTCACTTGCCGGAGGAGCGGTAGTTTGTCCGCTTTTTTCTGCCTGAGCTTTATCTTGTGCGTCAAATCGTTCTCTTTCTTTGGCGCGATATTGTTCCCACGGTTCCATTAATTGCTTGGCCCATTTGTTTTCTTTTCCGGCGACAACTGTCATTACTTTGCCCACGCCCCACTTAACCTGATCGATTATATTTTGAACAAAATTCCCATAAGCTTCCTTATCTTTTAAAACAAGGATACCTTTATTCTTTTCCGGATTTTTCTTTTTAGCATTGTCATTGGCGGCTTTTGGCAGGCCTCCAAGCAAAGACTCAACCATGTGCAATTTTGTGTGATAAGCCAATTTTTCCGGATCATTCGAAGATTTGGATTCAACATGATGTTTATCTATTTTGTGTAATTGTTCCTCTTTGTAGATTTCCAAAGCTTTTTTTATATCACTGGGGTTGCGCTCGCCCTTATTAACTAAATATTCTTTTAAGCCTTTTAGCCATGGTTTTCCCCAATTAACATCCTTGCAAACAAATTCATCTTCCAAATTTTTCAAAGCAGTTTGATCCAGACGTCCCATTGCGCTCACATAATCACGCACCGTATCATCAACAAAATCACGCACATCAACCGGCCCCACATTTTGTGGTTCCAAATTATCCTTATTTTCTGCAGATACTCCCATAATTTTTTATAAAAATCTTTTTATTATACCACAAAAAAGCCTTTCCCTGAAGCCCTTAATGCAAATTAAAAACCCAAATTAAGCACATTAATTTAACATTTCCCCAAAATTTCCCTAGAATGGCCTTGCTTCCTCATTAAAATTTTCATGGAACAATATCACAGTCTGGTTCGCGAAGTATTGGAAACTGGAGCCGAAAAACGTGATCGTACAGGGGTTGGAACGATTTCCATTTTTGGTGTTCAGCGCAAATATGATTTACGTGATGGTTTTCCGCTGCTTACCACTAAAAAAGTCCGTTTTGACGGCATTCTGCGTGAGCTTTTATGGTTTTTAAAAGGTTCCACCAACATCAATGAAGGCCTTAAAGAGTACACGCCAATCTGGAATGCCTGGGCCGATGAAAACGGCGACCTTGGCCCGATTTATGGCTATCAATGGCGCAAATGGGAGAAGTTCAGCAGGGCGAGCGAAGCGAAGCCCAGTCCGGCCACTACGCCGGACAACAAAGAAGCATCGCAAAGCGATACCGCTGATCAAAACGCAACGACCTTTGAGGTTAAATATGAAAAATCGCACATCGATCAGATCCAGCAGGCAATCGACACCATCAAAAAAAATCCAGATTCTCGTCGCATAATTGTAAGTGCCTGGAATGTTGCTGATATTGATCGAATGAAACTCCCGCCATGTCACGCTTTTTTCCAATTTTATGTAATCAACGGACGGCTTGATTTACAGCTTTATCAGCGCAGTGCCGACATTGCCCTGGGTGTGCCTTTTAACATTGCGAGTTACGCGGCGCTTCTGCAAATGGTTGCTCAGGAATGCGGATTAATTCCGGGAATTTTCACTCACACTTTAGGTGATGCACATATCTATTTAAACCACATTGAAGGACTTAAAAAACAGCTCGAACGGACAGAGTTCCCATTACCAACTTTAAAAATTGCCAAAAAACCTTTTCAGGATTTGCAGTATGAAGATTTTGAATTAGTAGGATATCAACATCACGATTTTATCAAGTTTGAAGTGGCAGTTTAGCAGATTAATAAGAGGATTCACGTTGAATAAGAAATGTATCCAGGCGCACCGGTTGAACAATAAAAGTATTCACGGGCGGAGCTGGATAAAAATTATATACAAAAGCGGTTAATGAATAAAAAAAATATCCAGAAGTGGCGTTGAACAAAAAAATATAACTAAAATCTTTAAGAACTAAAAATTTACCCATGAAATTTTCTCTAGTTGTAGCAGTAGATCAGGAATTTGGAATCGGAAAAAATAATACTATGCCTTGGCGATTGCCTTCGGATTTAAAGTATTTTTCAGACGTAACCACTGGAGTTCAATATCAACAAAAAACAAACGCAGTGATTATGGGCAGAAAAACTTGGGATTCTCTTCCGGAAAAACACAGACCTCTCAAAAATCGTGTGAATATTGTGCTTAGCAGGGGAGAACTAACTTTGCCGGAAGGCGTTCTGCTTTTTCACTCTCTTGAAGAAGCTCTAAAAAGTTTGGAAGAAACTTCTCAGCAAAACTTTCAAATTGAAAATGTTTTTGTGATTGGTGGCGCAAATATTTTTGCTCAAGCCATTGATCATCCGGATTGCCAAACGATTTATCTTACGCAAATTGAACAGACTTTTAATTGCGATACTTTTTTCCCAAAAGAGTCTCTTCAGAAAAATTTCTCTCTAAAATCCACCTCGGAAGTTAGCGAAGAAAACGGTCTAAAATTCAGTTTCAAAATTTTCGAAAAAAACGCCTAAAAAGATTTTGGCAACAGCACAAACGTTGGCTAAAAGCCCATAAACAGCATTTCACGAATTTCCGGTTTCATGCGATCAGGCGTCCACATTGGATCCCAGACCACTTCAATCATCACGTCTTTTACGCCGTGCTGCATTCGTAAAACGCCATCCAGACTTGTGACAATATCCGGGCCGGCGGGACAGCCCATTGAAGTCAGTGTCATTTTTACATCGACCACGCCTTTTTTTTGCTGAACATCATAAATAATTCCCATGTCGGCAATGCCAATGCCGGTTTCCGGGTCCAGGACTTCATTAATCGCCTCCCAGTATGGGTGCTTATCGTCAAATGTAATTGGAGTTGGTTTGTCTGTCATGGTGTTCAGTTTACAAATATGATTCAACCAATTTATAATTCATAATTTTACAATAAAGGCATTTCTAATTACTAATTATTAATTTTTAATTTCTGTTCAAGTAAAGCCTTTTTCAAAACCGCCAATCCCAAAAGTGCACACTTCACACGCGCGGGTGTTAGCGGAACCTGAATCATTTCGAAAATATTTTCACTGGTGATTTTTCCGGCTTCTTCGAGCGATTTGCCGATCAATTCGTCCGTGAGCATGGAAGCACTCGCTCGGCTTATTGCGCATCCTTCTCCGCTAAACGCCACGTCGCTAATTTTGTCATTTTTATCAATCACGAAATCCATTTTAAGTTTATCTCCGCAGAGGGGATTAGCATCTTCAGCGCAAAAAGTCGCATGTGAAAGCGTTCCAAAATGATGTGGATTTTGATAGTGATCCAAAATGATTTCTGCGTAAAGTTCCATTAGATTTTAAAAAGTTTGTAAACTTTTTTTAATGCATCAAAAGCGGCATCAATATCTTCTTCGGTATTGTAAAAATAAAAACTCATTCGGGCAGTTGCAAAAATCCCAAGACTGGCAAGAAGTGGCTGCGCGCAATGGTGTCCGGCTCTGATCGCGACACCTTCTTCACTCAAAATTGAACCAACATCATGTGGATGAACGCCGGGAATATTGAACGATAAAATTCCACTACTGCGTGCAGAGTGCGCGTTTTTATCGCTAGTGGAACTCGTTTCGCTCAGGGATTTTTCATCTTCATTTTCCTGGTCAGCTGGTCCGTAAATTTCAATCCCCGGAAGAGTTGAAAGTTTTGCTCGAGCATAAGCCAAAAGTTTTTGGTCCTGTTCTTTAATAAAATCGTAACCAATTTTTTCGATATAACTAAGTGCGGCATCAAAGGCCACCACATCAGCAATATTGGGCGTGCCCGCTTCAAACTTCCATGGGATTTGATTCCATCGTGATTCAAATTGATCGACCTCCAAAATCATTTCTCCTCCAAATAAAAACGGCGGCATATTTTCCAATAATTCACGCTTTCCATACAAAATTCCAACTCCGGTTGGCCCAAGCATTTTATGCGCAGAGAAAGCCAAAAAATCAATATCCAATTTTCGCACATCAATTCCCAGATGCGGAATACCTTGCGCTCCATCCACTAAAATTTTTGCTCCAACCATGCGTGCCCGCGCAATAATTTTTTCAAGCGGAACCACGGTCCCAAGCGCATTGGACATTTGAGTCACGGCCACCAATTTAGTTTTTTCCGTGATCAAAGATTCAAGATTGCTAAGATCCAAAGTTCCATCTTTATTTATTGGAATTACCTTTAAATTCGCCTTTTTTTTAAGGCAAACCTGTTGCCATGGCACAAGATTGGAATGGTGCTCTAAAGCGCTTACTACAATATCATCTCCTGAATAAATATTTTGTTCACACCAGGTGTAGGCCACCAAATTTATGGATTCCGTGGCGTTGCGGGTAAAAATAATTTCCGCGCTTTCGGAAGCGTTAATAAATTTGGCAACATGCGTGCGTGTTTTTTCGTAAGCTTCGGTGGCTCTTTCGGAAAGAGTGTGAATTCCCCGATGAATATTGGCGTTGGAAGTTAGATAAAATTCCTCCAGCGCCTTAATCACAACAAGTGGTTTTTGGCTTGTGGAGGCATTATCCAAATAGACCAGGGTTTTACCTTTAATTTTTTGCTGCAAAATCGGGAAATCTTTTTTGAGCTCCTGAATATTCATTAATAAATTATTTATTGTTGGTCTTTGCAGCATCCGCCGCCACAACAACCGCCTTCATCTTTTGTAACTTCTTTTGCGTCGTCGCATTTGTCGCCGCATCCACGGCCGCAGCATCCTTCTTCGGTTTCCTTAGTTTTGTCTGCGTCGTCATGTTTTTTTGGTTGAGCTTTTTTTGGATCCATATAAAAAAAATTAGGAATTAAAAATTATTATTTAAATTAAGAGGCAAATGTGATTTTATCAGTTCTCGTAAAGAACAAGCAAGCTCCTCGTCTGGCACCTGTTGTAATTGCTGTTCAAAAAATCCGGAAATTTGTAAGAGTTCTGCCTGAATTTTATCCAGACCACGACTTTGCAAATAAAACATCACCTCTTCATCAACTTTGCCAATTGTGGCTGCGTGACCTGCCTTAACGTCATCCGCTTCAATTTCTAACGCCGGAATGGTTCTGGCTCGGGCAAAATCAGACAAAAGCAAAGTATGGTGAGCCAAATAAGCATCTGTTAATGGTGCCGATTTTTTGATGATGATATTACCTTTGTAGTCGACTTTGGAATGATCAAACATGGTTGCGCGCACGTTATAATGCGCTTTGGTTTGAGGAACTTTGTGCAAAGAAACAGTTTCAAATGGAAAAGTTTGATCTTTTGTTCCAATAATAAAACCCAAAAAGTGAAGTTCCGATTCACGTCCACCAAATTCAAAAGTTATCTTTTTAAGATCTTTAAAACCTTCAAATCCGCAATAAATAAACGTAAGTTTTGCGCCTTCTTCCAGCAAAATATGAGCATTTTCAAGATGATCCACCACGATAGTCTGTTCTACTCCACGCGGAATCGTTAGCTCTTCAGTCAATTTTCGAAAAGCTAATTCCTTTATATTACAATTTGCTGATTTTATGCTTACCTGAGTCATTATTCTTGTGTAAATTATTTGTACAGTGTCGTTCTATCCAACAGATCCCGTCATCTCCATCGCAATTAATCTGTTCATTTCAATTGCATATTCCATTGGCAGAACCTTCACGATCGGATCAATAAAACCATTCACGATCATAGTTGCCGCTTCCTGCTCACTTAAACCACGCGACATCAAATAAAATAACTGCTCTTCACCAATTTTGCTGACTGTTGCTTCATGCGCAATCGAAACATCATCTTCATTAATATCCATTGTGGGATAAGTGTCCGAACGTGAATCCGGATCAAGTAAAAGCGCATCACAAACCACGCGTGACTTTACGCCTTTAGCACCCGGATAAACGCGCACCAGCCCACGATAAGAAGTCCTTCCACCGCCTTTGCTGATTGATTTGGAAGTGATGGTTGAAGAAGTATTTGGAGCCAAGTGAATGACCTTTGCACCGGCATCCTGATGCTGTCCTTTGCCTGCAAACGCGATCGACAAAACCTCCGCCTTTGCGCCCGGTTCCATCAACAAAACAGCCGGATATTTCATCGTTAATTTTGATCCGAGGTTACAATCGAGCCAGAACATAGTGGCATCTGCAAAAGCTTTTGCGCGTTTGGTCACAAGATTATAAACGTTATTCGACCAGTTTTGAATTGTTGTGTATTGAACACGCGCACCTTTTTTTACAATAATTTCCACAACCGCTGAATGCAGAGAATCGCTGGAATAAGTTGGCGCAGTACAGCCTTCAACGTAGTGCACGGAAGAGCCTTCATCGGCAATAATCAGAGTTCTTTCAAACTGACCCATATTCTCGGCATTGATGCGGAAATAAGCCTGCAAAGGCAGTTCAATATGCACACCTTTTGGTATGTAAATAAAAGATCCGCCAGACCAGACTGCTGAATTTAAAGCCGCAAATTTGTTGTCACCGGGTGGCACAACCGTCGCGAAATATTCTTTAAAAAGTTCCGGATATTTTTGCAAAGCCGCATCGGTTCCTTCAAAAATCACCCCTTTTTTTTGGAGAGTTTCCTGCAAATTATGATAGATAACTTCCGATTCAAATTGCGCGCCACTGCCGGATAAAAATTTTCTTTCGGCTTCCGGAACACCTAAACGGTCAAAAGTTTCTTTGATTTCCGCCGGAACATCTTCCCAGCTGCGCGTAGGCCTGTCCGAAGGCTTAATGTAGTAATGAATATTTTCAAAATCGATACTGGCAAGGTCGCCGCCCCAAGTTGGCATAGGTTTTGAATTGTAAATCTCAAAAGCCTTCAACCTAAAATCCAGCATCCATTTTGGCTCTTTCTTATGAGCAGAAATCGCTTTTACAATATCGGCGGTCAAACCTTTTGCAGCTTTGAACACAGCTTTATTATCAACATGAAACCCATATTGATAATCATGATTTTGCGCCAAATTTTGTTGCTCCTGATTCTTAATCGCCATGAATATTTAAATAAAATTGATTCACCTTATCTGAAAACTCAAAAACTTTCACCGAGGCACTTTGGGGGTCTTGGGGGGCCCCCGTGCCGAGGGGAAAGTTTTTAAGTTTTCAGATAGTTTTCATATCCATTTTTTTCCAATTCCATCGCCAGTTCATGATCACCGGATTTAACAATCTTGCCGCCAACCATGATGTGTACAAAATGTGGTTTCAAATGGTTTAAAATTCTTTGATAATGAGTGATGAGCAAAACGCCCATTTGGCTACGTTCAAATACTGCTTGAATACCATTTGCCACTGCTTTTAGGGCGTCAATGTCCAATCCGGAATCAATCTCGTCTAAAAGAGCCATTTTTGGTTGGAGGACGGCCATTTGTAAAATTTCGGCGCGTTTTTTTTCTCCACCGGAAAGGCCTTCGTTTACGCCGCGGATTACAAATTTGCGATCAGTTTTAGTGAGTTCCAATTCTTTTTGCAGAACCGGAATAAATTGCGCCGGGCCACAAGGTTTTATCTTAGGATCTTGAGCCTTGGTAATAGCGTTTTTTGCCGTACGCAGAAAATTTCCAAGAGTCACACCGGGAACTTCTCGCGGATATTGAAAAGCCAGAAAAAGCCCAAGCTGAGCCCGTTTGTCCGGGCTTAAATCAAGAATATTCACGCCATTAAACAAAGCCTCGCCTTCGGTTATTTTATATTTAGGATGCCCCATCAGCGCATAGCACAGCGTACTTTTGCCCGATCCATTTGGGCCCATGATGATGTGAATTTCACCGGAATTGATTTCCAAATTCAAACCTTTAATGATCTCTTGGCCATCAATCCCCACATGCAAATTTCTGATTTTTAAACTGTTTTTTTCCATGACGAAGTTTATAAATGATTTGAAAGAATATTGGCTAACGTAGTTTCTGAAAGAGCTTTTAACAAAATTTGATTGATTGAATTAAGTCCCGGCCTAACTTCACACGAATTTTCACGCACACAGCTTGGGCTTTCCGCCGCGGAAGTAAGGCAGTGCATTACCGCAATTGGTCCTTCTAAAGCTTCCAGAATATTTTTTAAAGTGATTTTAGACGTTTCTTGAGCCAAAATATAACCTCCAAGTTTGCCGCGACTGGCCGTGATCAGTCCCGCATTTCGTAAATCATTCGCGACTTTTTGCAAAAAGAAGAAAGACATTTGATGCTCATCGGCAACCTGACGCAAAGAAAGGGGCTCTGTGAGGCTTTTTGTGCTCTTTTGCGACCCAACACCCTTTTTCGCCAATTCCATCATTAAAAACAGTCCATAATCAACCTTGTGCGAAAGCTGAAAAAGTCCGTGCTTGTTTGGCGAACCTTGGGGAATTAATGCCTTAGAAAAGCCATTTTTCACCTTGCGAATCCTTTGAGTTTGCGGCCGATTTGTCTTCGAAATTGAAATCATACCAAATTGGTCTTAATTGAGCTATTACAACTTAAGTGAGAAGCTTAAATTTGTCAAGCCGTTAGTGTGGTAATAATGGCTTCAGGAATGGCAAAAAATCACAATTTATGATAAAATAATAAGAATTATTATATTCAAAACCATGGGCGACCCTGTGCAGCGTTCACAACCAGAATTACCCAACATAGAAGCAAAAACACCGGAAGCTTTGAAAGCTTTGCGTGAAAATGAAAAAAATCTTCAACCTTTTTTGGATGGTATTAAGAATCTTCCTCCAAAAGATCATCGCAACTTTTTTGCACGTAGTTTGGAGTGGGACAATCAATATCAAAAAGGCCAAAACGAAAATGATTTTGACATGGCCAATAAGGCAAAACTAGCAATGCGGTCCGGTGGAATGTCCCCGGAAGAAAATGGCAAAGACCCTGACCGAAAGCATATTCTGTTGTCTGCATCTTTTTTGGAAAGAGATAATAAGCAGCCTTCAAAGTTGGCTTTTAAAGTCGATTTTACGGGAAATAAAACAGCTCAAGACATCATCGGTTTAGGTGATATGTTTGCCAACAATATAAAAACTGTAAAAGTTATGGATGATACCGGGACAGTGGTTTCCGAAGAAGCTTTCCGCGCGATTGATAAAACAGTAAATCCACATAGAATTGGTTATTTTGATAAAAAAACTTATTTGGAAAAGCACATTTTAAAGTATGTACCCGTTTACAATGATTGGTCCGTGGAAATTTTAAGTACCGGCTCAAAAGACGATTTTGATGTACAACGTGTTCAGCTGGGGGAAAAAATTCTTTTTGAAAAAATCGCACGGGATGCGGAGACTGCTCATCAGTCTTTGCCACGTGAAAATCAGTCACAAACGCCTCCAGTTATAACGGTTGAAGGCCCTATGTCCAAAGCTCCACAGGCAAAACCGGAAAAAACTCGCGCCAGGGAAGTTGTAAACATTAACGGCAAAGATTACGAAAAGGTTGATCGCAGATTTTGGACTTCCGTTGTGGGCGAAAACACCACTTTAATCAGTAATAAAGATCCTGTCGAAAAAAATAAACCTTTTACATTTTTAGGCAAAAATTTTGCGGTGAATCGGTTAATAATGCCTTATTTGGTTGAAGTTGAAGAGCGTTTGCGCAAGGCCGGAATTAAATTTAATCCGGAAGTTATTCAGTCTTACAACAAAAGAAATATTGCAGATGCGCAGGGAAAAGATACCGGCAAAAAAAACCTTCATTCTTGGGGCGTAGCGCTTGATATTGATCCATCAAAAAATCCAAGATATAAAAAATCCGGCAACATGCCGGCGGAAGTTTTAGCCGTTTTTAGAAGTGTTGGATTTAATTGCGGGGCAGATTGGAATCCGGATACTTTAGATGAAATGCACCTGGAATTTGATAAAGATCCATCCAAGTGCAGAGACCTTTTGCAAAGCGAAAAAGCAAAAGAATATGCACAAGCCGTTCTTCCTTCGGAAATTAAAGCTGAAAAACGTGATGAGCGGGAAGTCGCGCAAACCGGTTTGGAATCAGCATCGGAAAGAGCATTGCGCAAAGCCGAAAAGTACATGCCGCTAATAGAACAGGCTTGTCGTACTTATCCCAATGTGGATAAAGATTTCGTTGTCGCCGTAATGAATCAGGAGTCGGGATTTAATCCAAATATTGCTTCGCCGGTTGGCGCGGGTGGCTTAATGCAGATCATGCCGGACACATATCGTGGACTGGGAAATGCAAACGCAAAAATCTTACCAAGTATTGAAAAAATAAGTTCAAAAGGCCGAAAATATTATGCGCTGGATCCGGAAGATGATCGTGCCAACCCGGAAAAATCAATCATGACCGGAGTAAAATTACTTTCAAAATTGTTGAACAAATACAACGGAGATATGTCTTTAACTTTAGCCGGATACAACGCCGGAGAAGGTGCAGTGGCAAAATATGGCAATCGCGTTCCACCATACAGAGAAACACAAAATTACGTAGCCAGAATTATGTCCATGTATCAGCATTTTAAGAGCAGGGGGCCGGTATAAGGCCTATAAAAACTTTCCAAAAATATGACTCGTGTTCATGTTTGGATCTTTAAGCGTGGTCAGACTTAACGTGGAAGTGCGTTTCCAGAGCGAAAAACCGTGAACACCGTTGTCGTTTAGATAATTCAACATAACGTAAATGCTTTCAGGGCTATCTATGGCAACCGCATCGGGATTTTGTTCTTTTGGTGATTTTGACAGTCGCACCAAATCGGCAAAAACCTGTGCGGGATTGTTTCTTAAACTTTCGACTGATGCCCACTGCGTAAAGTAGGCAATCGTCTGTTGGTCATTTTTGGCTGCAATATCCTCGGAAACGTAATGCGTAAAATCCACACTCGCCAAAATTAAAGTGGTTTTATTTTCGATCTTTTGCAAATCCTGCAAATCCGCAATCAGTTTATCCATTTGTGCCTGCGGTGTTCCTCGCTTTAAAGTTATCGGAATAATTTGTGCCTGTGGAAAATATTTTTTTATAAACGGATAATGAACATAAATTCCATGCTCAACCGAATAATATTTATTTTCGATAAACGCGCCGGCCTTTGAAGCCAAAAAATTAATGGCCTGCAAATCCAGCAAATCATTATACTGGTCATTTGGCGTTACCGTAGCGGTTTGAATGTACTTCACACCTTTATCAAAATGATTCGGGCTGATCAAAATTATGCGTGCAGGTTTGATTTGTTTGGCCAGTTCAGCATAAAAATCGTCAATAAAATTCGCCACTAATAAATGATGGGGGAGAACCGCGCCCACAATCTTCCCGGTAGCATTAGAGCGAGCATTACTCGTAACATTGGACGGCGTTTTTTGCCCCGGAACTGGCACGGATCCCGTCCGCGTCCCCGGCTGGTACAAAACTCCCAGACCAATTCCGCCAATCATCACAACCAAAAGGAGGGCCACGTGTATGGCCCATCCCTTACGCGCGAAGTTCGCATATATTCCGCGAGCGCAGCGAACTCCTTTGGATTGTAATTTTTTTAGTATACCCATGGGATATTGGAAGTCCCGCCCCATTCAACAACTGTAAATCCGCGGCGCGCAAAGCCATTTATTACTTGCGGTCTAAGATTTATGTTGGCATAACTTGGCTGATAATACATAAATACTCTCGCCAAGGTATCCGGTTTTGGGGAAATATTAAGAGGTGCAATTTTATTGAACTCAGTTGTTCCCACAAAGCTGATTATGAAGTACGGCTGCTTGTTCGCCATCATTCTTGGATACCAGAATTCCATAAAATCTTTGCTTTCCTGCGCATTTAATCCGGCCTGTTTTAAAGTGCGATTTAAGAAATTTTCAAGATCGCCACGGGCCACGCTAAAGCCATTTTCTACCCCAATCATTTTGCTGCTCTGGCCTTCCCAAAACAGATACGGATAGTCTTTGCCGTCGGCTAAGTTGGTCAATAAGCCTCCAACATGCGCCAAAACAGTCCAGCCGTTTGTACCATAATTTGGATCGCTCTTGGTGATTTTATCAATTCCAACTTTTACGCTTACCTTAGTATCTTTTTGAGGATAGAGATAAATGACCGGTTTGCCGCATTCCGCAGGCGACGCAAACTTTGAAGAAACCAACGTGCTCCAGCGCTTGAACGGATCCTGCCAAAATAACACCGGATGGTTGGTTACATATTGGGCAAAAGTCAGCTTTGGTTTGGAAGTATCACCGTATTGGTAAGAGCTGGCATATTGCTTGTAGGTAGAATTCATCAGTCCAACATCGTCTGTCACATTTAGTGGATCAGCTTTTTCATCAGTTTTTATCGGTGCATAAAGTTTCAGCCCATTGGAAAGAGTTACATATTCTTGAAGATTTTTCTCGTTGACCGATGTTGTATAATAACAATTGCTACCGATACCGCAGCCACGTTGTCCGGGTTCATAGTTTCCAGCCACGGGCATTTCCGTTCCGCCCACAGGTTTCATGGTTAACTTATTATTGTCGAATCCCGTCTCAAAAGCGTAGGTCGCGACTGAACCATCAGGCTTTTTGACTTGGACACAGCCAACACCTGATCCATTCGAATTCAAATTGGTGTCGTATGCATAAACCGGCCCGATCGTGGAATTATAAAGTACCTTGGTGTAAAAATTTCTGTACGCAGGTGCTAACTTGATTAAGTCGGGAATATATTCACTGTCAGCAAATTTTAGCTTCAGCACAGCTGTGGAGCCCGTAATCGCTAATGTTGCCGGCAAATCAAGCGCAGGGATTGTAAATTTTTTATCTTGAGTTATTGCAGCCAACAAGCCAACTATACGACTATCACTTAAATCGTCGGAATATTTTGTGAGCATAGTAAGGTCCTGGTTGGCAGGATTCTGCGCCAAACGATAAACCGGATTATGATCGCAAGGCCCATCACAACCAAGTGAAAGCACTAGCAGATCCCAATCTTTATAAGGTGCAACCTTCAATTTGCCCGCATTATAAAAACGGAATGAAGCTTTGAGTGATGAATCGCCGCCCATACCTCCAGGATAATTTGTTCCCCAGTCAATTTTTTGTTTTGGATCTGTAATTTTCAGATTATCATTATACGCAGCAACAAGCTTGGTTATTTTGGCCTGTGAAAGCACAGATTCAGGGGTAAGTGCTGTCGTCTTAGTAAATGAAACTTCGTTTGTTTCAACCGGAGTAACCTGAAAAGATTGTTGAGTCTGAGTAGTTTGCTCGGTTTGAGTGGCCTGCGTCTGAGTTAGAACAGTAACCGGAGTGGTTGAACTTGGGGTTGTAACTGTTTCGGCGCTACAACCAGCCAAAACAACCGTGATGCCAAGCACTCCCAGCATGGCCAATGACAATTTTTTCATAGGGAAAAGGGGATTAAGAAATGATACATCACAATATAACAGGATTCCCAAAAAAGTGTTACAAGATCGGTGGTGGGGCGACTGCCAATTATTTTTTCTTTGACTGTATTAAAAGTTTTTTCACTTCTCGGTGCTTCAGCCGCTCATCCATCTGATCCTGGCTAACCCTTTTTCTTTAGAAATTCTGGTTTGAGCATGATTGTGGCCTTGCCTATGCGGCATTCCACCTCTTCTTCGTCCTCAACTATTTTGATGTTTTTGACCACGTCGCCTCTTTTTAGCACCATCGAAGATCCGCCAACTTTGAGGTCCTTAATTACCTGAACGCTGTCCCCAGTCTGCAGCACCACGCCATTACTATCCTTAATTTCCATAGGTATTTGTTAAAATATTAATTTAAATTATGATTTTTTCGCGAGGTCTTGGCGGCCGGATTAAAAGCTAATAAATCTCGAAAGAACTCACAAGGTCTGAGACTTCTTGATTCACTTTCACCTGTTGATTAGCAGGCGAGCCAGTAAATGGCTTATAGGTAACTATATATTTGTCCGTTTCTTTAAGAAAAGTTTCACCATCTTTTAAATAAAATTTTGGATCTGCTGCTCTTCCAATAAATTTTGCATTCCAAAATGTAAGATCAAAGCCCATTCCTTTATGATTAGTTTCATCACAATAGTATTGACCGGCACAGAAACTATAAGAAGCAACACCTGAGAGACCATTTACAGGAGGAGCTCCATCAGTCGCAGTTAAATCGGCCTTAGTATAGCGCAACTCTCCCCAAGGAGAATATTTATATTTTAAAGAAAAACGAAGGACATAATCTCCAGAATTGTTATTTATTGTCATTTTCCAGTCACCAGTTAATTTTGGTGCTGAGACAAGATAAGTGAACTCATCTTTTGTGTTTTTTGCTAATTCAAAAAGATCTGTTGAAGTGGATTCTTGTGTTACTGGCTTTATATTAAGTTGTTCCGAATCTTTTACAGTTACTACTGGAGTCGTGATCTGAGCGGCTTCTTGATGCTGCCAAAAATAAACACCTCCCCCAACGATAACTGCAGTAAGAATTACGGAAAAAAGAATTTTAGACGCCTGTGATTGCATAAATACTTTTAATTAATTTATAAGACATAGTTAATAACTGAACAGCACCTATAGTATTACATTTAATCCAAAATCACCATTGGTTCAGCCGTTCCATTGAATTCATAAAATCATCAATACTAACATAGCAAAGCTGAATATCCTCAGTTTTAAACCTTTCTGCCATTTTTCTCCGCCTGATTCAGTCGTCCGAAATAGGCGGACAACTCAACAGGGTGGCAATTTGTCCCTACCCTTGCAATATGATAACTTATCCACATACACACATTTATATAAACGATCATGGATTATTCGAAAAATATCTTACTTACTGGTGCTGGTTACACTGCCAATTATGGTGGCTTTTTGGCTAGTGACATGTATGAAAAGATTTTTAATAATTCGAGGATAAATTCTTTGTCAGATATTGCGCGAGGAATTATTAGTAACTCTGACGATCTTGATTATGAAGGCATCTATTCAGAAATAGACGCATCAAACGATATAAATCCGAAGGATAAAACCATTGCAAGAGAGCTAGTTATTGATGCTTATAAAGCTTTAGATAAAGAATTAAAAAGTGATTTTAATAAGGCAGGTGGAACATACAGTAAAGTCGGAAGGACTTTGATACAACGAATTATAGGCAGGGGGAGCCAAAAAGGGTTTTTCTTTACACTGAATCAGGATCTATTACACGAGAGTCGTAGTGGGATGAAAGCCTATGGTATACCTATTGCTGAAGCAGCAAAGTTAAATAAAAAGCAGGTTTTAGAGAGAAAAGATTTTGTACAGCTTCCCAATTTATCAGAGATTGAGAAACTTAAAGGTCGCGTTTCTGCTGCCGAAGGCCACGTTGGAGATTATCGTGATTTGAATGACTTAAATTATATAAAATTGCATGGCTCATACGGCTGGTTATCTGCTGACGGTTCTGATGGAATGATTTTTGGAAAGAATAAGCCTAGAGATTTGGAAAAAGAACCATTGCTCGCTTTCTATTTGTGGCTATTTAGAGAGGTATTATGTAGAGATGGAGCAACATTAGTGGTTATCGGATATAGTTTTAGGGATAAGCACATTAATGATGTTATTTTGGATGCAGTGAAAAATTATCATCTGCGTTTGGTTATAGTTGGAAATATGAAGAAAATCAAAAATCAATTATGTTATTCACAAGATGATTCCGGAGTGAAAAAAGAATTAGAGACTAAAGCAATATGGGAAGCTAGGGTTGCGCAATTTGATAAAAAGTTAGTCGATATTTTTGAAGATACAAATGACGGAAATTTGAATACTTTTGCCGAAGATTTGTTAAATAAGCTATCCTAAGATACTGCTATTGTAGAACTTTTCGTTGAATCAAATTTCATTATAAAGCTTTCTGCTCTCGTTTTTTAAGTTCTTCATCATAAGCCTTATTAAAAGGCAGGTAATGAATATCTAAATTGACATATTTATTTTGTCCGACTGCATTAATCCATAAATCAACATTAACATCGTCTTTTTGATATTTTAAAGTGTAAGCTCCAGGCACATCTTTGCTGTCCTCTTTTACAATAAATTTATAATTTTTCTCAAGACTTTCTTTAATTTTACCAAGTAGGTCATCTGCATTCCCAAACATTACGTCAAAATTGACAGAAACATTATTCAACTTATCGTCCAAAAAATTAAAATCAGTTCCTGCCGGAAAGTCATAAAGCATTATCCTAGACATAAAAAAATCCTTCGATCTATCAGCATATTCCTTGTCTAGCGGGACATTATTTATTGCAATCGCTCCATACTTTTTAGCAAGCCAATCAAAAAACTTTGGATTTGATGCGTCAGCTAAATACTCATCACCAGTTAGTAGTTTTTTACCAACAACATTTTCTACTTCTGCAGATGACATTCCAAATTTTGTACCCAAAAACGCCTCAGGTTGCTTAGAAAACGAGCATCCAGTGAATAAAAGCAATGAAACTAATGCTACTATTTTTATTTTCATAAAAAATTTAAGACAAAATCAACAATAAAAATATGCACTTTTTATAGGATTTTTGCAATCGTAACAATGAATTCAGCCTCTAATACTTTGTTTTAATATAAACTCCTGTCTTTCCAGAACATTGCCAACCTTGTTTATTTTTATGAGGATTCAATTTACTATCCATACTACTTCTATGGAAAGTCTTCCTGCAGAAAGGACATTGATAAATATATTTTATCGTAGACCCAAAGCTGGACGAACGTGAGCGGCTTGGTTTAAGTAGCTTTGCAAAAGAGTAATTACTACTTTTCTTCCGTTTTGAGACACCCAGAATATCGCGATCATAGCTTAAAACTACTCCACCAGGATTTAAAGGAGCTGACGGCAAAAATTCTATACGATATTTAGGGGTGAAAGTTGTGGTTGTGGCTATAGCATTAATAATACGGTCAGTTCTAAAAGCTCGGATGTCTGCTGTATTATGCTTTAACGAATAAAGCAATAAATGGTTATCTGATGTACGCCTGAGAGAATATGGCTCAATCAAATATGTATTTTGTGCTCCATCTTCACGATGATAAATTATTTCCACACAGAGATAATTTGCTGCAGCAAAACGAATTCTATCCAATAAGTTGAACTGTGGAGCGGCTGCACTAGAATTTATTAAACCAATATCTGATTGATCAATAACAGTGCCTGCTTGTACTGGTATTGTTGTATGTATTCTAACGAGAGGAGATGTTGGGCTTTCTAGCCAATTAAAAAAATCCGGTAATTCATTCCAGAAAGATTCAAATGGAGGTAACGCCTGCAATTGATGGTTCAATTGATCAACCCATCCTCCTTGGCATTCATCTTTATGTTTTTGCAAAGCGGAATATGTTGGCATTTCAATGCCTTTAAATTCACATTTCTTCCGCAAGATTCCTTTTATCTGCATCGCTCTTTTTTCAGACTCCGGACGGCGATAAAAATTGATAACATCATACAGATCGCGCGGACGTGTGCGTTCTGCAAGTGCACGTATCTTCTCAGCAAATACTTCTTCATAGGAATAACATTGAATATGAAATCCGTCCTGAGGTAAGTCGCTATATGCATGGCTGATTGAGTTGATGATTGTTGGTGCAACTACAATTTCATCAACGGAGAGATCAAGCTTAATGCGCGGCATGGCATTTTTTGATTGAGATGTGGCAGGCCCTTTATAAAATAAGCGCCCCTGACATGACATTTTCCCGCGTGGGTTTTCATAAACATCAAATATCATTCGATCTGGTGGTATTTCAATGCCAGAAAATTCATAAATCCACTTGCTTATGTCACTAAAAGTCTTCAATAAAAAATCAGCATTTATGTGGCTTTCATCGCGTAATGTAAAATCTAAATCTTCAGAAAATCTGTAGGTATCGAAGTAACATTTTTTTAAGCATGTTCCTCCTTTAAATATCCATGAATTAGCAATTATTGCATGATTATTAATACCAGCAAGTATCCACCCCAAAACGTAATCCTTTTCAATTACATGTGGTGTGAGGCTGTTGTTTGTTGCACTTTCTAGAATTTCTCGCTTAGGTATCATAATTTTCCTTGATATTTATAGGTACAAAAAGACGCCAGTTCGTAATCAGGGCACCACCCTTAAGTTTTGGATCTAGATATGCATTTCCTGTTGTTAAACGAGATTTACATAACTTGGTTATTGAATGCTCCTTACCAAGTTCATGCTCAGATAGAAATCCCAATCGTTTAAATACAGCCCCATTATTGAGTTTTTCGGCATAGTTACCAAGTTGTTCAGGGTTAAAATGCGAGCTTTTTAGGTATTCTTTAAAGCAATCCATTATGTGCTGAATCCCCCCGCCTAATTGTGGGTCATAAAGCATATCAATAATAGTTTTATGAGGATCTGAAATCAAAATTTTCTTTTCTTTCAGCCAAATAATTTTCGTGCCAAAGGATAAGGCATTATTAATTCTTGTGAGAGCAAAAGGAACACCATGAAACTGTTGTGTTTTCTTAGGTATAGCTCGCTCAGTTATAACGCAAACATCTCTAAAAAGTTGCTCAGTAAAATCCCAGTATTCTGCTGCAGACCAACCACCAATGTAGCAGGGAGCAAAAAGTTCTGGCACAAGTATCCAGGCATCTTCAAGAGCTCTATCAGTTGAAGCCTCAATAGGCACTAGAGCATACAATCCACGCTGGATTCTAGTGAGCCATCCCTGTGTCGCCCACCTTGCCAGCCTTTTTGCTGCCTCAATATTAGATACCTCAAGTATTGCTGCAGCATCTGCCACCCTAAATATCTCACCTGCCTTACGGATTATTTTACCTAATTGTTCTTTTGACTTTGCCATAAGTTATTGTAGTATACTGTAAGTGTGGTAATTATCATCTTTATGGTGTTTTCTACATTTAGAATATACTATTTTAGAAAAAAAGTATAGTGAAAATTATAAGGAGACAAATTCAATCCTGTAAATCTAACCCTTTTTCTTTAGGAATTCCGGCTTTAGCATGATTGTGGCCTTGCCTATGCGGCATTCCACCTCTTCTTCGTCCTCAACTATTTTGATGTTTTTGACCACGTCGCCTCTTTTCAGCACCATCGAAGATCCGCCAACTTTGAGGTCCTTAATTATCTGAACGCTGTCCCCAGTCTGCAGCACCACGCCATTACTATCCTTAATTTCCATAGGTATTTGTTAAAATATTAATAATCACATCAATATTTTTTATCATCTTCCGCTTATTTAGTGATATAAACGTAAAAATTACTTTGAAATCCATTCAAATCTATCCATTCCACTTAAGTCAGCACCAAAACGTGCATTTGAGAAATATTCTATCCATGTTTTTTTATCAAACTTGTTAGTAGCTTTTATAAGTATACTTCTGCGCAAACAATAATCTGATAATTCTACATTTTTAAAAGATTTTTCATTATGGCCTGGTTTGTTTTTAGGATCACCATGAACATTTTTACTTCTAACATTATAAGTATCCCTAACAGCATCAAAAATTTGTTTTCTTTCATCTGTAGAATTACCCAAAAGCCATGCAACATTTAATGGAAGCCTAAAACTAATGTCGGCATTGGTGTTTTCTTGAAAAAGAAATTCCAATGCCGAGGATATTTCGACAGTACGAGTAATGAAAACAGGGATGCCAAAATCATTCCCAAAATTAATGTTTAATGGATAGTTTTTTGAAACAAGTAATCGATTTTTCAACCATGGGTCTATATTTTCAGATAAATCATTTACATTTAGTTTATCGCTCAAAATATGGCCAATTTTTTTAAGAGGTTCAATGATCGTTTCGACGGGTATTTCCTTAAAATGAGAGTTGATTGAACGAAAAAATAATAAATAAATTTCTGTGCTCCATGAACTGCCTTGTCCATTAACATTTTCAGACCACTGAAATGGAGCTTTAACTTCTCCAGAAGATAAAATATTGAGAAGTAACACAATTGAGTCTAATGAACCTAAACTCTCAGAATTATTCTTAATTATTTCTTTTTCAAATACATATGGAAAACGAGCCAAAGTGTTCTCAATTTTCTCTGAGCTACCAAAAAAAACCAAAGAATTTCGTATGACAAATTCTCTTTCAGTACCAGACATCCGTCTGATTTTAAACAATCCAACCTCGATTTCATCCACATCACCATTGCTAAGGCCGAAAAGCCAACCCATTTTAAATTCTTTCATAAATAATTCTCAAAACTAAGATAATTTTTGGCCCGATACTTAAAAAAATGCTTAAGTAAGCCAAAACATGGTGGGGCATTGGGACGAGTTGACCCTGAAATCAAAAGGTTAGGGTTCGAACCGTCGACCAAATGGTCGAATTTAGCTGATCATAAATCCTGGAAGATGAATTTGCAAAAACCTTACAGCTCAGGATGAAAATCAATTTCCGTAAGCGTGGAAACGATATTTTGCACATAATTATCTAAGATCTTTTCATCTAAGACCGTATCATTAGCAAATGATGCATTAGGTCCACCCATAACCATTGCAAGGTTAATCAAAAAGCGATTCTTAAAAGAATTTTTCGTGAATTTAATTTTAGGGCTAACTATGGAGCTATTAAATTCATTTTGCACAAAAGCTTTAAAAAGTATTGTGATGTTACCACCTGTATACGAAGAATATGCATCCATGCTTTGGGAAAATAATGCTTCAAAAGTATCTTTTACACGTTTTAAATGTTTTTCAGGATTTTGTTCTTTATCAACAGATTCAAAATATACAGTTGATAAATAAAATATAATAACTCTTTTCAACTCTTCATTGAAAACTTTCAATTTTTGATCATCAAAAAAAGTTTGCGCTTTACGTTGAATAAAATAAATGCCGAAATACAAGCTTACCAAAACTACGCCATCAATTACACTTCGCTGAATTTTATAATTTGAAATAGTTTCAAACTCAACAATCCATTTATCAGTCGTGAACACGGAAGTTCCATTATATATACTGGCAGCTATTTTTGAAGCAAAATTATCGATTTGGTCTTTAGTCATATTTTAATAAATTATGAACATCATTATTTATCCATGTTTTTTTCTGGTGGGCCTGGATGGGATTGAACCATCGACCAATCGGTTATGCATCTCACTATCGCTTTCGCGACCCTTTTCAGGTTTGTAAGCTGGACTATCCCTTTTCCTAACTTGGTAATCCCTCCCCGGGGAGGATTTTTATCAAATTAGGAATCTACCGTCTAGTCTCTACACCTTCCTCGTTGACGAGGCTTGGCTCGGGATTACCATTTGTGCGTGTGCACAAGAAGGCTTCCCCGAATTTGGCAGAAATTCACATGGAAATCGCTCTCCATGCAGCCCTAAACGCATAAAGCATTCGGAGTTTTGCTATGCCCGCTTTTGGCGAGCGCCGCACTCCGTTAAGCTCCGTGCGTGTTAAGCCGACTGCTCTAACCACTGAGCTACAGGCCCAATTGTGAAAGATCCACCATGTTCCATCTTAATGTGCGCAATCCGTAAGCGAACCCACTTACCAGCGCACCTAAAAGATCACAAGCGACATTGTAATATAGGCGACTCAATCTAACAAACCAATCGCACAAAAAAACGCCACTTTTTTCAAATGGCGTTTTTAAATTTCTAATTCCTATTTATTTAACCTCTTTTTTACCGCTTGTGCTTCCTGCGGCTATAGCTCTTGCCAGCAAAGACTTCTTGCGGGATGCATTGTTCTTATGCAAAACATTCTTCTTTTTGGCTGTATCAATCGCGGAATAAGCTTCAGGCAACAGTTTTTTAGCCTCTTCAATATTAGTCTTGCTCAAAGTTATAACTTTCTTGATGTAAGTCTTAACCTTTGAACGTGTGGATTTGTTGCGCTCCAAGTGACGTAGGGCTTGGCGAGCCTTCTTTTTTGCTGACTTTATTACTGGCATGTGAGGTATTATTTAAAAAATTGCTTGTCTAATATAAAAAAAGTTGAGCCGCATGTCAATGGAAACCTCTGAAAATCATCCCGCACAGAAAATTTTCCGCCCGATTTAACCACTTTCCCTAAAAATAAATTTGACAAGTCGCAGGATTGGTACTATCATACACTCCTTTTTCTACATAGATTAAGAAAAAGCAAGTGTAATTGCCCAAGAATCGATTGATAATAATTTTGTAATACATTAGACCGTACTTGGTTCTATACACCGGACATCCCTTCTAAAATTAATTTATTATATCCCTAAGCAATCTCCCTATGAAAACGTCAGGAATCAAAAAAACATCCGCATTGGCGGTACTGGTTATGCTCTCTATGAGCTTAATTCAATCAGCTTCAGCTGTCGTTGGTAGCGGTATTAGCCCACTCAGACCGGTGTTTCTTGCCCTTGGTACTTCTCCGGTTTTATCAAACACATACGTTGTAAATTCTAATTACGTACTTGGAAGCAACGGGGTTCTTCCAGCAATTCACTTTGAATTGAATACAGGTTCTTACGCCCAGGTTGATGTTTATCAGGTTGGCGGATCTTTAGTTAAGAACTTACTTACTCAAGTAAGCCCAAGCGCACCTTTAAGTGCCGGAGCTTCTGAAATTCAATGGAACGAACCTACAACTGTTGGAACATTCTATTTTAAGGTCCACGTTCAAAACACCATGAATGCCAGTGATTATCAGGATTATACAAGTGGCAATGTTTATGTAACAAATGCAGCCAACACTCCACGCATTACTTATGTATATGCTGATACTCAAACTTTTAATCCGGTAACAAGCTACACTACAATCCATTGGGGAATTAGCGGTAATCAAAATGTTTACGCAACTTTGAGGATTTATCCTAAAAACGACTTTCTAAATATTGTTAAATCATTCGACACCGCGAACGTAGGACAAGGCGACTATCTTACAGTTTGGAACGGAAAAGACAACGATGGTAATTATGCGCCAGCTGGAACATATATTGGAGAATTAAAAATCTACACGGTCGGAACAACCGCTGCAGATACAGGTACAACTGCTCAAATGAATGTTGTATATGCCACTCTTCCTATAGTAACTGCCCCTAATGTGAATTCATTAAGCATTACTCCGGCAACTTTCAATCCAAGCAATAGCGAACAGGCTACAATTTCTTTTGGTGTTGATAAGTCTTTTGATTACGCAACCGTAAGAATTTACGACAGTGCCAGCGTTTTAAGAAAAACAATTACTACAAGCGCAAACCAAAATAGCGTTAACTGGAACGGTAAATACGATAATGGAAGCATTGTTAACGGTACTTACACTGTTGTAGTTTCTGCTACAAGCAACGCTAACGGAACCGGCAATTTAAAAACAGGAAGCGTAAATGTTAACTATTACACTTCTTCTGTAACTCCAAGTATTACAAGCCTTTCCGTAAGTCCAAATCCATTCAACCCAACTACTCAAAGCACAAATATCTATTACACACTGGATAATCCTGGTTATGTAACAGTTCAAATTGCTTCTCCATACGCTAAAACACTTCTTAACAACGTTTACAAGACTACAGGAACTCAGACTCAAAACTGGGATGGCCGTGATGTAAACGGTAACCGTGTTAGTGATGGAACTTACGTTGCAACCGTACAGGTTAGAAATACCAACAATGTAGTTACAGACACAGAAACGGTAAACGTTCAGGTTAATTCAACCGGCAGCACCGGCACACAAACCGGCACTATCATCAAAAACCTGACAATCAATCCTGATATCTTCAACCCAAATAATCAGACTTCAATTGCTTATTACCAGGTTGTAAAACAGGCCAATGTAACAGTTCAGATTATTGATTCAAGCAACAATGTAGTAAGAAACTTGGTAAGTAATGTTACACGTTACCCAACTCCAATTCCAGCTTCAACAATCTACATTCCTTACTATGGAACAGGTAATTATAACTATTCCGATACCTGGAATGGCCGTAACGACTACGGAAACATTCTTCCGGATGCAGTTTATCGCTTTAAAATAAGCGCTAACTCCACTGACGGACAAACAGACACTGAAACAGCTTATGTACAGGTAAACACCAACAATACGGTTATTGGTTTCCCAACTAACGTAACTTGCGCCGGATATATTGACGTTACAGTTAACAACCCATACTGCCGCGCTATTCAGGAAATGAAAAACCTTGGTGTATTTAATGGCTACAACGACAATACTTTCGGTGCTTACCAACAAATCAACCGTGCTGAAACCGTAAAAGTTGTACTTTTGGCCTTAGGTTTATCAACCAACTATTCCGGTGCAGCTTTGAATTTCTCTGATATTTACTACAGCAATGCTTGGTATATGCCTTACCTTCGTTCAGCTGTAAGTTACGGTATTATTCAGGGATATCCGGATGGAACTTTCCGTCCTGATCAAACTATCAATCGTGTTGAATTATTGAAGATTTTCTTGAAGGCTTCAGGCGTTTCTATGCCTTACTGCTCAACTACACCTTTTGTGGACACAGTAAATAACAGCGAAAACCGTTGGTATATTGACTTCGTTTGTTTCGCTAAGAGCTACGGTTTAATGCATGATGATGGAACAGGCCGCTTTAATCCTGCCGCTCCAATTACACGTGGAGATGTTGCCGATCTTTTCTACCAATTCAGCAATCGTGGATTCAAAACTTCTACACCTACAGCAAATAACTATGTAACTCCAACGACTTACAACTACCAACAACCGGCTCCGACTTACTACGTGCCACCTACTTACAATTATTCCGCCCCGGCGCCAAGTTATCCATACAACAATTATGGGTATAATTACAACTACTAATTTGTAAAAAAGACGCTATACTAAACTAACAGTCGACTGGTAAAACGCCATGGAAGAGCTCCTTTAATGACAAGGGGCTCTTTCTATATCTGCAAAAATTTGTCAGAGTTTATTCAACGTGATAAAATCGATTCAATCAATAACAAACAAAAATATATGTCAAACAAAAAAGGCGGATTATTATTTGGAGTAATTGTGGGAACCATCCTGGGCGTTTTATTCGCGCCCAAAAAAGGAAAAGACCTTAGAGGCAAATTGAAAAAAGAGTTTGAAAGCGGTGGACTTGGCACAGAAACTTTAAAAGAAAATTTTACCGCGATGGGCGAAGATATTGCGCAAACTGCGCAAAAAATTTATGAAAAACCGGAAGTTCAAAAAAATGTAAAAAAAGGCAAAGAATACCTGAAAGAAGTTGGTAACTCCGCCAAGGAACAACTGGAAGAAGCCGGCCTGTACGATAAAGGAATGCAGAGTTTTAACCAGGCCAAAGAGCAAATCCAGCATGGCTTTACAGTCGTAAAAAAGAAAATCGGCGAAGTCCAACACGAATTCGAGGATATGAAAAACGAAATGAAACAAAGCGAAATGGCGCAGGGGAAGGCTTCCAAACCTCAAACAAAAAAAAGGGGAGCGGCCAAGGCTGCAAAGGGAAGGGCCACGAAGGCTTCAGCTAAAACTTCAAAAAAGGCTCCCGGGGCTTCAGCAAAAAAAAACGCTTCAGTTCGCTCAGGCAAGAAGAGGTAGGCAGGAAAAGCCCCTATTAGCATAAATACCAGCAACTCGCCTGGTGTAAATTATAATTGACACTGAAGTGGCATTCGGTGTAAATTGTAATTGACACTGAGTTATTTAACCATTGAATATGGCTTCAAATAAAGAAAAAATCGTAAATTTCCTGAATGAGCAAATTGCTCAGGCTGACTTTCGAGCGCAAGCCTATGTTTTAGATGAGGAGAACAAGCGTAGACCTCAGCGGAGCGTTTTTGTGAAAGTAAAATCGTATCTTGATAATTTTTTGCAGGGCAATGTTGCAAATCGTTGGGTTACTCTTACGGGACTTCGTGGTGCCGGTAAAACTACGGTATTGTCCCAGTTATTTAGCGATACAAAAGGCAAAGATGTATATCGTCTTTTTCTTTCACTTGATCAAACAAGTCAAATACTTGGTGCGCCCCTGCATGAGATAATTTCTACTTATGAGGATCTTATAGGAAGGTCTCTTGAAAGCCTTGATAAGCCACTTTTGCTGTTTCTTGATGAGGTTCAATATGATTCTAAATGGGGGATCGTTTTAAAAACTATTTTTGATCGTTCAAATAAGGTTTTTATATTTGCCACCGGTTCTGCGGCGTTATTGATGAATATTAATACTGATGTGGCCCGTAGAGCTGTTTTTGAGAAACTTTTCCCTCTGAGCTTTACTGAATATTTGAAGATAAAGATGCAGAAGTACGAGGTAAAAGGCCTGGGTCAGGAAATAAGAAATGCATTATTCTCAAGCAATACCGGGAAAGAGGTTTATGAGAAGCTTAATGGTTTGGAAAAGAAAATTAATGAATATTATTTAGGGATAACAAGACATGAATTTGATAAGTACCTTAATTATGGCTCATTGCCTTTTATGGTCGCTTCGAACAATGAAGCGATTGTTTATGATCAGATCAATAAAACACTGGATCGTGTAGTGAGTGGCGATATCGTGAGTACAGGGAAATTTTCATCTGAAATTATTTCGAAAATCCCTGGAATTTTGTATGCGGTAGCGGATATGGATGCGTTTAATTTTAAAACAATTTCGGATAATTTTGGTATCAGTCGACCGAAAGTCATGGAGATATTTGATTTGTTGGAGAATACGGAAGTTTTGCATAGGATATATGCACATGGTTCCCATCTAAATCAGGTTGCCAGTGCAAGAAAACCATCGAAGTTTCTGTTCTCATCACCGGCATTTCGTGCCATGTACTACAAAATGATTGGCAATATTATTTCTCCGGAGAATGCGAAAGGTAAGTTGCTTGAAGATTTGGTCGCGATGTATTTACATAGGATTTTAAATAAGAATCCCGGGAAATCTTTGACTTATGATGCCGCACAGGGTGGTGCCGATTTTATTCTTGGAATGGGTAATCAGAGAATTATTATTGAGGTCGGCGCAGGTAAAAAAGATTATCGCCAGGTAATCGCGACGGCGAAGAAGTTTAAGCCAAATTACAGTTTGATTATATCTGAGGAAAATTTAGAATATTCAAAGGAATTTGAGGCGGTAAAAATTCCTTTAAGAATTTTCCTCTTGGCGTAGAAAGAACAACCTACCCTCGCAGCTTCTTCATCATCTCCACACGTTTCTGGATGAGTTCATCCGTTCCAACGTCTTTGCGATAGAATACCGGCCCTTTAACGGAGGCGCAGGCACTTTGGGCAATCTTTTCCGCTTCGGCGATCGTATCCGCAATACCGACCAATGCAACAGCCCTGGATGAACTTAAAATCAGTCCTTCATCGGTCTGATCAACCGAAGCATAGTACAGATTAACACCATCCGGAATTTTTCCAATTTCAATTTTTTTGCCTTTGACCGGTTTTTCCGGATAACCTTCCGGCACGATATATTTGCAGACTGTAGCCTTATTCTCGAACTCGACTTTCAAATGATTAAGATCACCGTTTATAACCGCCTGGCAAACCTGAACAAAATTTGTTTTTAAAATCGGCAACACATTCATGGCTTCCGGATCACCAAACCTGGCATTGTATTCAATCAGCCGCACGCCATTTGCAGTGGCAATAAATCCACCATACATAATTCCTTTAAAATACGCGCCGGTTTCCTGAAACAGCGCACGAGCCACTTTTTGGGTGATATTCCGCGCCTCTTCAAGGTCGGACGCCTTTAAAAATGGGAGCGAGTGATTGGCATCGCCGTAAGAACCCATTCCACCGGTATTTGGCCCAAGATCGCCATCATAAGCGCGTTTATGGTCCTGAACCGCTGGCATTTCCACCGTGTGCAATCCATCACAAAAACTCATCAAACTAAATTCCTGGCCAATAAATTTTTCTTCGATCACCACTTTTTCCGCAGCCTGCAGGCATTCCTGCGCATAAGCCACACCTTCTTTGATCGTTGCCAAATGCTCTCCGGAAACTTTTACGCCCTTGCCGCCCATCAAAACATCAGCCTTCACCACATAATTGCCATCAAGTTCTTTCATAAAATCTTCCATGGATTTACCCACGTTTGCGCCATCCTCGGTACGGAAAACTTTAAAAAACGGATTTCCCGGAATCTTATATTTGGCTACAAGATCACGCGTAAAAGACTTGGAAGATTCCAGCCTCGCCACAGTTTGCAGTGGCGCCACAGAGTGGATTTCCTCCGCCAATAATAGATCAACCACTCCATCAGCAATCGGATCATCCGGCCCTACAAAGGCAAAATCCGGTTTGATTTTGCGGGCATAACTTTTAAGGTGCTCAAAATCCTCTTTGGTTTTATAGCCGCCAACTTCATAGTCCGCGGAAAGCTTTAAAAGACCCGGGTTTCTGGCTTTTCCATAGGTGAAAATTTCAGCTCCGCCCCTTTGCAAAGTTTCGGCAATCACGTGTTCACGGGCACCATTTCCAATTAAAAGAATGCGAGGCATTTGGACGAATTACGAATTAAGAATGGCGGACGACTATTAAATCAAAGTTAGTTGTTCATCTTTAATATCATCGCCTGAATCACCCACGTTTTCAGCTTTTTGCATTGCGCCACGGGTTGCTTCGGCCTTATCCAACAGCTCCTTTGTAACTTCCGGAGTTGGATATTTACCGTTCATACAGGCATGACAGAAGCCGGTAATTTTAGGATTTCCTTCCTGGGCGGAATCCAACAAATCCTGCATATCCTGATAAAACAGCGCATCGGCGCCAATCACTTTGCAGATTTCATCAGTCGAAAGTTCATGCGCTACAAATTCATGTTTTGACGGCAAATCAACACCATAAACACAGGGACTGATTAGCGGAGGTGCGCATGAAGCAAAATACACGTTCTTGGCTCCGGCATCACGCACCATTTGAATAATTCTTTTTGAAGTATTTCCACGCACAATCGAGTCATCAACAAGCAAAACATTGCGATTTCTAAGCTCCAATTTGATGGTATTCAATTTATAATGAATGGATTTTTTGCGGATCTCCTGGCCCGGCATAATAAATGTTCGCCCAATATAGCGGTTTTTAACCAGACCTTCACGGTACTTTACGCCCAGCTCCTGCGCCAATGGCAAAGCCGCACTTCTGGAAGAATCCGGCACGGGAACCACCACATCAATATCCAGATTTGCTTTTTTAATTTTTTGAGCCAATTTTACGCCCATGCGCAAACGTGTTTTATACACACTCACATTGTCCATAATCGAGTCGGGGCGGGCCAAATAAACGTGTTCAAAAATACAGGGAGCCCACTTTGGCTTGGCAAGATTCTTGCGGTGCACATTGCGCTTCATATCAATAAAAATCACTTCACCGGGCTGAATATCACTCACAAAATCAAAGCCCAAAGTATCAATTGCCACTGTTTCAGAAGCGATAATGTATTCCTGCATCAGATTATGATCGCGCTTTCCAAATGCCAGCGGACGAATGCCATAAGGATCCCTAAAAGCCAACATACCGTAATCAGCAATCAAAGCAATTACGCAATAACTGCCTTTTAGACGCTTAAAAACGCTTTCCATGGCTTCAAAGATTTTTTCCGGAGTCAAAACTGTGGTTTTAATGCCACGCAAAGCCGTTGCCAAAACATTTAACAAAAGTTCGGAATCGGATTTTGTATTTAAATGACGCAAATCAACTCTTAAAACTTCCTGTTTAAGTTCATCATAGTTGGTTAAATTTCCGTTGTGGATCAGCGAAAGTCCAAAAGGGGAGTTAACATAAAAAGGCTGAGCTTCGGCCGCATCATTGCTTCCTGCTGTTGGATAACGCACGTGCCCGATGCCCATATTTCCACGCAAACGCATCATGTTTTTGGTGTGAAAAACGTCACGAACCAGGCCATTACCCTTTTTCAGGTTGAAATGGTCTTCATAGGTCATAATTCCCGCGGAATCCTGCCCGCGATGCTGCAAGCCGGTCAACCCATCAAAGAGCTGTTGTGCCACAGGTTCATTGGCCATAATGCCGAGAATTCCACACATAGTTTAGATAATTAGTAATTAATAATTAGTAATTAGGAATGTTTGCTTTCTACATTCCACACTGCCTGTTTCATTTTTCCTTCATCCTAAATCCTGCTTCCTCTTCATCGCTCGCACCATATTTTCCATTAAACAAGCCACGGTCATTGGCCCGCAACCACCCGGAACAGGAGTAATAAACGAAACTTTTTTACTGACATTTTCAAAATCGACATCGCCACAAAGTTTTCCCTCTTCATTGCGATTCATGCCTACATCAACTACAACCGCGCCTTCTTTAACCATGTCCGCGGTTATCAGTTTAATTTTACCCACAGCCACAATCAAAATATCGGCATTTTTCGTATTTGAAGCCAAATCTTTAGTCCTGCTATTGCAAACAGTCACAGTCGCACGCCTGTTCATCAACATTACGGCCATCGGTTTTCCCACAATATTGCTGGAGCCAACCATGGTCACATTTTTGCCCTCAACCGGGATTTTATAGTATTCCAGAAGCCGGATAACACCCATTGGAGTGCACGGAACAAGTTCTTCAAAATCTTTACTCAGGAACATTTTTCCAAGGTTGTAAGCCGTAAAACCGTCCACGTCTTTTTTAGGATCGACCGCTTTAACCACATCCGGCTCATAAACATGTTTTGGTAGTGGCAACTGCACCAAAATGCCCTGAATTGCGGGATTTTCATTCATTTTGTGGATCATCTCGATCAAACTTTCAGTCGTGACTTCTTCCGGATTCAATTTTACCAGTTCCGAATCGATGCCGACCACTTCCGAAGCCTTAACTTTTTGTTTAATGTAAGACAAAGAAGCCGGGTCTTCTCCAACCAAAATAATCACCAATTTAGAATTCACACCCTGCTTTTTTAAACTTAAAACTTCCCCGTGGAGATTTTGATAGATCTCTGCGGAAACTTTTTTTCCATCCAGGAGTTGCATGGAATTGCGGGTGGTAAATAAAAGCTTTTTTGAGGAAAGCGCTTAGATCCTAACACGCTTTTTAGAGGATTACAAGCCAGATTTTAGGCTTTTCCAAAACGAAAGTCGGCGAGTTCTTTCCAAATAAGTTCCGCGGTATCTTCCATTTCCGGCTGAACCTGAATAACCTTCCAACCATATTTTTTCGCCAGATTAAGCAGATTTCCCGCCACTTTCTGAACAAGTGGCTCGTTTTGCTCATGTAGATGATGTTTTTCCTGAGCACGCAAATCGCGCTGCCCAATAAGCAAAATCGCCAAATCTTCACGCAGCAAGTCTTTATTCAGGTTTTCGCTCCAATTTAAATCCAGTCCTTTGGCCGTTCCCCAAGCGATTCCGGTCCCGATATAATCTTCCGCAATTACAATTTTGCCATCCGCCAACATTTTTTTTAGCGTTGGTTCAAAATCTTTACGATTCTGCGTAAAAAGAGTTTGCAATTCCGCCTCGGTAATCGGCTGTTCTTGGCTTTCTCTTAAGATTTTATTGATCTTCGGACCGGTCGGCTCCAAATCATAAATCGGATATTTCAAAAGCACCACGTCAATATTTGCACGCTTGAGTCTTTCCACAAGCCTTGCCGCCTGCGTGGATTTTCCAATGTTATTGATGCCGTAAATGGTAATAAATTTTCCCTGCATCGTCGATATTCATAAAAAATAACAATTGCCGCATTTACAAATCTATCCTGCAAACTTTATTGCGCCTGATATCCGCCAGTACTCCCAAACCCGCCACGACTTGGCTTTTTCATCTCGGCAACCTCATCAAACTCAAACTTATCAACACGCACAAAAACTCCCTGAGCAATTTTTTCGCCACGCGCAACCGTAACCGGCACATCGGTAAAATTATAAACCTGAACGTGAATTTCATCATCCGGCCCACAATAATCGTGATCAATAATTCCCAGTCCATGCGGAGTCAGCAAGCCCTTCTTTTTAGGAAGAGAGCTGCGCGAAGCGATCATCAACATGTATCCGCGCGGGACTTCCACAATAATATTTCCCGGAATCAAAGCCAATTTCCCCGGGGCGATTTCTGCATCAACACGCGCCAAAAGATCAAACCCAACCGCCCCATCCGTCTCATATTTGGGTAAAGGAAGCCCGCAGTCGATTCTTTTTAAAGTTACTTTCATAAAGGTGAGATTTTGAATTTAGGTCGGTAGGCGTTTTGATGCCAAGGTTTTCCGCCACCGCCAAATTACAGCAAAATTCCAGCGAGCTCAAGGTGAGCAGCCTCAAATCACAAAATCATGATATAAATAAAAAAAATCCCACAATGCAAATTCATCATGGGATTTTGAGTTAAACGGAATTAATTATTTTATTAAGACTTTTGGTGCATTGATCCTTGAATCAATAATTTTGAAATCTTTGGATTTATCGAAGGACCATACTGCGCCTCCTGTGAAAACTTGCACATTAAGAGAATAATTTCCAGGTGTAACAAAATTTCCATTTTCATCTCTACCATTCCACGTGCAGGTAACTTTTCCATTGGATCTAGTTAACAAGTTCCCCTGACCTGGGGCACCATCTTCACAAGCAAAAGTAGTAGTTCCTTTTTTATAACCATAAACCATAAAAGCTACATTTTTATTGTCATTTTTTATGTCTGCACTAAAAGTCACGCTTCCACTTCTTAAATCAAATGGATCCTTACTTATAATCAGGTTAGTGATTACAGGGCCTAGTGTCTTCGAAACGGGATTATTTGTTACCTCTTTAGTAGGTGCAAGCTTTAAATCTGAAGTTGCGGATGGTAGTCGTCCACCAAATGTATCATCCTTATAACCGCCGGGTAACATTCCCTTTAAATTGCTTCCGCTGTTTAGGGAAAGCATAATGACTACGGCAATGGCTGCGACACCAACGACTCCGCCTAATGCATATAAAAGATTTTTGTTTTTCATATTTTTGTAAGTAAAAAAAATTAAAATTGTTATTTACTGTGATTTACCAACTCCGACTTTAGCAGCTTCATAGCTGCGAGCTGGTTATCGTATTATGTTAACACAATACCCCCCCCCATACGTCAAGTGCGAAAAGCTGAGTTTTTTGCCTTGACTCATTTTATGCCGGAATTTTCTCTTCTTTGCTTGTTGTGAAATCGGGATTGGAGGTTGGATTGAAAATGTCTTCGGATTTTTGTGTTTGTTGAGTTTTAAGTCGAAAATTTTAATGATAAAAGTGGTTTAATTTTTTGGATGATTTTGAGTGCGGTCATGAAGCCGAAGAATTGTGTTTTAATATCTTGTTTGAGCCATTTTAGACTTGTTTTGTTTTTTATTATTTGAGAGAATTTAGTCTCAAAAGAGTCCGGGATTTTCAAAAAAACTTTCGCATAAGTTTTTAAAAAAATCACAGAAAAATAAAATTATTACTTAACGAAAAATTGATATGATTCAAACTGAAAAATTTTCAAGGGCTGCCACAGAAAAATCTTCCCAAACTGGCACAACAAACTTTTTAAAAATTACTGGCGCGCACTTTCTCACTCCGGCCGAAATCGAAAAACTTCCAAATAAAGAACTGCATCAAACAGCGCAGCGGTTCGGCGCGCAAAGCCGCAAAGCACAAAAAGAATTTGCCGCGTTTTTGCCGGAAATCAACAAAAGAAAACTATTTTTGGAACATAAATTTCAGACAATTTGTCATTATGCCGCAGTGGTTGGCGGGCTTTCGAAAAAAGCGGTTTTAAAAGTTTTGAAAGTGAATGAAAAGTTGCAGGATAAGCCATTGTTGCAAGCTTTAATTGCTGAGCAGGGCTGGAGCAAACTCGGCGTGATCAGTAATGTTGCAACAGTTGAAACTCAAGAATTTTGGAAAGAAAAGGTCGAAAGTATGAGCAAATCAACACTTGAAACGTTTGTGCAGGAGATGAAAAAGCAGGACGATCTGCTGAAAGCGGAGGAGCGTGATGGCGCTGATTGTAGCGAGGAACGTGGAAATGCGCCTGTTGCTAAGGTAGGAAAACAGTTTACAATCGATTTCGGTAATCCGGAAATTTCGGCTTCAGAAAGAGAAGAATCGGCGATTTTGGGAAAGTCCCCCGGGGGACTTTTCATGAATCAGGAAACAGGATTTTTGGAAAATGACGATGGGCGAGCTGAATCGCAACAACGAAACAACATGTCCTTCAAAGTCACGACCGATATTGAAAAACAACTCAGACTTTTTAAATTCAAACTGGAAAAAGAAAAAAAGCAGCCGGTGGATTGGAACGAAGTCATGCAGGAATTTTTAAAGATCGCAGTGCAAGCGCAGGAGCATGTGTGCGCACAAAAAGTTGCGGGGCAAGGTGCGAGCAAGCATGTGTGTGCGGAGCAGAAAGTTCCAAGCGCCCACACTGCTGAGCCAAGCGCAAAAGAAGGTGCGGGTGCGATAGGTGGTGTTCGCAAAATCAGCGCGCAAAAAAAAGCTAAAAAGCAAAAGCCGTCCCTCACCAAAGAAGAAATCCAAAAATCACTGCCGGAAAAATCAACGCGGCATATTCCGGCTCGCGTGCAGCGCTACATCAAGCAAATTTATCAGGAGATGTGCGGATTTCCTGACTGCAAACAACCCGCCAACATCGACCATCACACTAGAAGATTCAAACTCGTCCCAAATCACGATCCGGAATTCATTGTTTCACTCTGCAAAAATCATGAACGGCTGGCGCATCTTGGACTCATCAAAAACGAAGAATTTAATCCGAAATTTTGGGGATTAAGGCTTACAGCAGATGAAAACGAACCAAAGTTTCAGGTCGATCAAATCGTGAATGGATTCAGGTTGGCGCCGACCAAATCGTAAATAAATTCAGGGCTGCTGAAAGCCAATAATGGAGCAGTGAGCAGCTGGCGAGAGCTCGACGAAGGCTTATCTCAGGCCAAAGCTGACGCTTTGTAGCCGCATTGTGAACGAATTGGCATAGACTGGCAGTTTGCGCTCAAACATATTTCTGGCCACTTTTACATGCACAAGTGCCACTGATATGTTAAAATAACCGCGATCTTTAAAGCACATATTGCAACTATTAATGAAAAATAATTCCGCTACGCACGATAGGCATACTTCGACAGCAAGCAAAGCAAAATCTTCTTCAGCACAAGCGGGACAATCACCGTTTCCTAGAATCGACTTTGCAGTTGGCGGCCAAGCGGTAATAGAAGGCGTCATGATGCGCTCGCCGAATTTTGTGACCGTTGCCGTTCGCAAACTAAACGGTGAAATCAAACTCAAAGAAGAAAAATTTCAGGGGATTGGCGCCCGCATAAAATTACTGGGAATTCCTTTTGTGCGCGGAGTTGTAAATCTTTTTGAAATGATGATAGTTGGTATGCGCATGGTAAATTTTTCCGCTGCGGAAAGCATGGAAGAGGTCGAGGCTGACACCGAAAAGAATCCGAATAAGACCACGATGAATGCCGATGCAAATGCCCTGCAAAAAACGGCAGCAAAAGATCAATCTACGGCACAAACCTCCTCCGCCGGCGGCGTTATCTCCATCGTTCTCTCACTCGTTTTCGCGCTTGGGTTCAGCATTTTGTTGTTCAAATTTATTCCACTTTATATCACCGATTTTCTCAGCAAAAAATTTCCCACAATTAATGACAACTATCTTTTATTTAATTTTATTGATGGCGTTATCAAGACGACATTTTTCGTGGTTTATATTGGACTTTTGGGCTTAACCAAGAGCATGCATCGCGTTTTTCAATATCATGGCGCGGAACATAAATCCATTTTTACCTATGAAAAAGGCCTGGAATTAACAGTTGAAAATGCCAAAAAACAAATCCGTTTTCATCCCCGCTGCGGAACCAGTTTTATTATGGTGGTTTTTTTGTTGAGTATTTTTATTTATACTTTTGTGCCACGCCAACCTGATTTTTACATGAACTTCAGCCTTCGTTTGTTGTTTTTGCCTTTGATTGCCGGAGTTTCTTATGAAGTTTTAAAGTGGAGCGCCAAATATTCCGACCATTCTTTGGTTAAACTTGTAACTTTTCCTGGACTGATGTTTCAGCGCTTAACAACTCAGGAACCGGACGATCAGCAGTTGGAAGTGGCTTTAACATCTCTAAAAAGAGCGCTTGAACTGGAGAAAATCAAACTCACACCGGCTTTAGAAACCGCGGTCGACGTGGCATAAACTAAATCATAAATTCAAAAATTATGGACCTTAAAAACATCAATCTAAGACACTGGCTTCCTATGATTTTGGCCCTGACAATAGGCTTAATCGCCGTTGTGTATTATGTGATCAGCGGAAGAAGCAGCCTGGATGCCAACATGCGCCAGCTCGAAAAATCCAACCAGGTCGAAAAAACGACTTCAGCAGGCAGTAATACGATTTTAGTTAAATGCAAAAACGGAGAACAATACAAAATCATGTTCGAAGAAGGCCAAACCAATTTCCAGGATCTGGTCTACAACAAATGCGGCGCGCAGGGAGCGGAAAGCCAGCAATAAATCGTTTAAGCAGACTTCGCCGGCGAAAAGCAATTCTGTTGCTGGAGTTTTTATCCGCACAAAAGTTCACAATAAGGAGCATCAAAAAAAGAGAGCCCATTTCCGAGCCCTCTTTTTTAAATTTCAGATAAATCCTTTTCGCCTTCACCAATTAAACAACAACGCGTAACTCTGTGATTATTTCAACTCCGCCATAATCTTGCTAACATCCAAGCGAATGCCAGGCCCCATAGTTGTAGCCACACCAATATTTCTGATGTATGTGCCTTTAACGGTTGCAGGTTTTGTATCCACAATCGCCTTCAAGAAAGCCTTTAAGTTGTCTTTGATTTGATCTTCTGTAAAGGAAGCCTTTCCAAAAATTTGGTGGATTTGGGCTTGTTTGTCAGTTCTGTATTCAACTTTACCTTTCTTGATTTCTTTGATTGTTTTTGAGATATCCATAGTAACCGTACCAGCCTTTGGGTTAGGCATTAAACCTTTTGTACCCAAGATCTTGGCAACTTTTGATAAACTCTTCATGGCATCCGGAGTCGCAACCGCAACATCAAAATCCAAGAAACCTTTTTGAATTTCTTCAATCAATTCTTCCATGCCGGCCTTAATTGCCCCGGCTTCTTTTGCCTCTTTAGCTTTGTCTTCCTGTACAAAAGCGATCACACGAACATTTTTACCTGTTCCATGTGGAAGAGCAACGGTAGAACGAACCATTTGATCAGCATGAGTTGGATCAACTCCCAAACGAAGGTGAACTTCCAAACTAGGATCAAATTTAGATGTTACCGTCTTCTTTAAAAGCTCTACAGCCTGCGTTAAATCATAGCTGAGCTTTTGATCTACGAGCTCGGAAGCCTTTAGATACTTTTTTCCATGTTTTGCCATATAGAATTTGTTGCGTGGTGATAACGGCTTTCGAGGCCTCCCACAATTAAATATTTTAAATATTATTTCTTCTTGGTGGTTTCTTCTTCTTTGCGCTTATACTCGGCTTGGATCACGCCCCAATGATAGAGCCATAAAGGAAATCCAATCATAATTTGAGCGATGGAAATCGAAAATTCTCTACCAATGTTATTACGACGATTTTGTTCCTGCTGATCTTTTAATACCTGGTCACATTTTTGAACCTCTTGCGCAGTTGGTGTAATCAGTTTTTTGCCGGTTGTATCAGTTGGATCAGGATAAGATTGATCACATCCACCATTTTTCATACCCGGATAAGGAACAGGTGTACTGTAGATATTGTCATTAACCTGGAAAACGTAATTTTGAAGAACATTGTTAATGATCCCAACCAAGCCGATAACCAGAGTTATCAACCCAATCATCGCAACCAGATAAAGATAAATGTTGCGAATAATTCGATGACTTTTTTTACCGGGAGCTTCAATAGATTGAGATGCTGTAGCCATAATAATTAATTCTAATTATTAGTTTTTAACCGTTACACCCATACTTCTTGCAGTTCCGGCAATAATCTTCATGGCAGCGTTAATATCGCTCGCATTAAGATCAGGCATTTTTTTCTCGGCAATTTCTTTTACCTGAGCCATAGTAAGTTCACCGATTTTATTCTTGTTTGGCACTCCTGAGCCCTTTGGCAGATTCAAAGCCTTCAAAATAAGGACTGAAGCTGGAGGAGTCTTCATGATGAACGTAAAAGTACGGTCATCAAAAATGGAGATTTCAACCGGGATAATAGTATCGCCAACTTTTGCTGTAGCAGCATTGAATTGCTGACAGAAAGCCTGGATATTTACACCATGTTGACCCAAGGCCGGACCAATTGGAGGTGCTGGATTGGCTTTACCCGCAGGGATCTGCAGTTTCACCATTGTTAATAGCTTCTTAGCCATAGTGATTTTTTTAAGGTAATAATTGAATAAGCTTGGCGATATAAGGATGGTAGTCCTTCACGTAAGTCAGAGCATACACACTCGATCCCTTTTTGACAACTAAAAATGCATGATTTGTATTATCTAAATAATTGATATAAAACGACCCTTCGCCAAAACCGTTTGAAGCGTTTAAAAGGGCTCCGGCTTGAGCAGCAGCTTTCTGCTTTATTAAGCTGAAAACCTCGCCGGCCATTTCTTTATTTTGAAGATGGATTTCATAGAAAGTCGCCGCCCGCGCCACATTGTTTTTTAACAGATATTGCTGCAAAACCGGTACGGACAAAGAGTTTTGAAGATCGATCGTATCAAAAAGCATGCCGGTAAATGGGGCACGCTGCAGGGTAGTTTGAGCAAAACCCGCCTTTATTATCATGGAAAAGGTGATCTGCGGGCCACCGGCCTCTTGGTTTTGCAAAGCGGAAATCTGAGCGATTTGCCCGGTAGTAGTTTGCGCAGGAGCAACCTGGGCATTTTGCACATTCGCGGTTTTCGCGGTTTGCGCTAAGGTCGAAAGAGCTTGCGTTCCTTTAGTCTGCGCGTTTGCGCTTCCCTGAGTGGTCGCCGCCCCTACATCCAAAACATCCGCTTGAGAATTTTTTAAAACGGGCGTTTTTAAATAATCATCCACCAAAAGTTCCGAGCCGATGACAACCAATACTCCAGCCAAAAAAAGCGTGAATAAGTTGGATTTGTTCATGATTATTTCTTTTTGACCTGGGTGAAATCAAGTTCAACAGGCGTTTCACGTCCGAAAATGCTAATGAGAACTTTAACTTTACCTTTTTCTTCATCAACTTTATTGACAACACCATCGTAATTGACAAAAGGTCCATCCAAAATAATAACATGATCGCCAACCGCAAAATCGATTTTGAACTTTGGTTCATTTTCACCCATGTGTCTTTTAATCAGCTTAAATTCTTCTTCCGAAACCGGAACAGGTGTTGTACCGGAGCCAACGAAACCGGTTACGTTTGGTGTATTTCGAACTACATACCAAGAATCATCGGTTACAGTCATATCAACTAAAACATAACCCGGAAAAATACGTCTCTTTTCCTGTTTAGGCTCGCCTTTTTTGATCACAATTTGAGTCTCTTTTGGAACGACAACATCAAAAATCAAATCCTGCATATTAAGCGATTCAATACGTTGCAAAAGTGCTTCACGAACTGCATCTTCATAACCGGAATAAGTGTGAACCACATACCAGTGTCTGCCTGTACCTTTGGCTTGCTTTGCCATAATCTAAAGAAAAAGAAAATTAATTATTATTTTGTAGGAGTTGTAGCCGGAACAGCATCAACCTTAACTGACCCCGGAGCTATTGTAATTGGTGATCCCTCTGCGCTTAATGGAGTTGATGGAGCGGTTTGTTCAACCTGAGCCGGAGCTGGAGCAACTTTTGCAGCATAATCAACCAAATAACGATAACCTGTATTAAAAGTAAGATCTAAAGCACCCATTACAATGGCTGCAACTAAACAAAAACCCAAAACAATCAATGTCAGACGAATAGCCTTATTACGAGTTGGCCAGGTTACCTTTTTTAATTCCTGATAACTGTCCTGAAAATAGTTTTTAGTGGCTTCTATAAAACGTTTCATGTTGATTTAGACAAAAGAAATGATAGTAATTATTGAGACGACCACACCTTTAAAAAGCTCGGCCCAAACCCGAATGCCAGTATACAAACATCCCCCAAGCTTTTCAAGCGGATTTTAGAAAAACCGCTTTTTTCAAAAAAACTACGTGTTATTCAAGGAGAAAGGCCACGCCAACGCATGGACTAGCTGGTCGGATATTGTTGCGCGGCATTAAAACAAATCTTTACCGATAATACATCAACGCTTGGGCTAAATAAGCCCTAACTCTTAATATTCCACCTTCAAGTTGATCAACTTTTTCTTTTTTCAACGCCTTTTCTAAAGCTTTTAGACTTGCAATTAAGCCCATGCCACAATGTTCGTCTCTCACCAGATCTTGATCTACTCCACCAAGGATATTTCCTATTTCCATTTGGGCGACGAAGTACCTTTTTTCTTTAATTGCAGGCATTACTTCTTCTTCCATGACTTTTTTTATTACAAGCAAATCTTTTGGAGCATTTTCAAATGCCATAAATAATTTATTAGAATCCAAGCGCAATCAGGGGCCCATCCTACTAAAAACAAGTTAAATATACAAAGATTTTGAGAAAATAGCGTTTTGCAAATACTACGTCCTTGCCCACAGGTTTCTCCAAGTTTCCGGAGGGAATGGCTTCTTGGCGACATTGCGAGCGCAGCCGGTCGAGCATCATGATGCGAGACCTTCGCGGAGGCGTACATGGTAGCCGCAGCGAACAGGCGAAGCGTTCGCCAAGAAGCCATTCCCTCCGGAAAACCACCTGAAAAAGCTGTGAGCAAGTTTCGCGCTCTTTGCCTTTCACAAAGACCCATTGTCTGGTATAATAAATAGATTTATTAAGCGTATTTTGTCGGTATGCTCAAAAAAATAAACAAATTCTTGGTCAAATTGGCAATTTTTAGCGCAACTTTAGCGGTTGTATTAACTGCGAGTATGCCTTTAGCTTTAGCCGAAAACGCAAAGACCACCACCACTTTGCCTTTGCCAAGTATTTCCACGCCGGGCTACAGCGGCTTGCAGGCTCCGGCGCAAGGCAGTGCTTCCGCTCAAGTTTTTAGCTTAGCCTTAAGCGTTATCCAAAACGTGCGCTATCTTTTGGGAGCTGTTGCTGTAGGCTTAATCGTCTATGCCGGCATCAGAATGGTTATTGGCGGCGGAAATGAAGAAGTTTATACCAAGCAAAGATCGACCATCATTTACGGCATAATCGGCTTGGCGGTTGTTGGGTTTTCCGGAGATCTTGCCCGTATTTTCTCGGTTTATTGTGAAAACGGTAAGGACTTTTCCGGACTTGCCTGTACGCAGGGAGGCTTTTTAAAAGACCCAAATGCGATTATCCGTTCGGTGACTATTTTTGACCAAAAAGCCAAATTTATCGTAACTTTCATCAAATATCTTATTGGCGCGATTTCGGTTTTTTTCGTTGTCAGAAGTGGCATGCGCATGATTGCAATGGGCAGCGCGGAAGACAAAATTGCCCTGGATAAAAAGAACCTTGCTTATGGCGCGCTGGGCTTATTCTTGATTATTATTGCCGATCCGATTATCAACAACGTCTTCTACAAAGTTGATGTTACACGTTACCCCACTGTTGGAGGAGCGGCGCCATCATTCAATCCCGCTCAGGGCGTAAGTGAATTGGTGGGATTCACCAACATGGTTTTAAGTATCGTTAGCCCTATCGCCATCATAGCTCTGGTTGCGGGCGGCATTATGTATATTGCCTCCGCGGGCAATGAAGAAACTCAGGGGAAAGCCAAAAGAATCATTGTTTCAGCTCTTGTTGGAATTATTATCATGTATGGATCTTTTGCCATTGTGAGCACAATTATTTCCGGAAATTTTGGCACCAGCGGCAACGGACAAGTGACACAACCAACCGGCGGGACTCTGCCGGGTCAATAAAAATAAATTTTAAAATAAAAATGAAAAAGTTCGTCCAAAAAATTAGCGAAATTCTAAAAGAAACAGTTATTCCACTGTGTGGATTTTTGATTTTGGCCAGCCTTGTTTTGACCCTGACAGTTCCGGCAAATGCCCAAACCAATGCTCAGTCTCCGGGTGGAGTTTTAAATCAACTCGAAAACAATATTGGACTTCCCACTTACAACACCAACGCCAATGCCAACGCCTCGATTGAATCGGGCGCAAGCAACATCACAAGCGCCGTTTGGTATGCGATTGATTTTGCAAAATATGTAATGGGCACTATTGCCATTTTTATGATTATTGTTTCCGGAATTCGTCTGATTACCTCGGGCCGCCAGGTTGATCAGATCGCGGATAAACAAAAAGAAAACCTTAAATATGCGATTATTGGTCTGCTCGTTATTATTATTGCCGATCAGGTTGTAAAAGTATTTTGGGGCGCTCAGGGCGAGATTTATCGCAGCCAGGCGGAGCTTTTAGATGCGGCCAAACAGGGGACCGAAACCATCAAAGGCTTCTACAGTTTTATGGAATATTTTGCCGCCGCTTTGGCAATTTTGATGATTGTAATTGGAGGTTTCCGTTTGGTTATTGGCGCCGGCAATGAAGAAGTTCAGGGTAAGGTTAAAAAACAGATTATGTGGGCCGTTGTAGGTCTGATTGTGATTGGAATTTCCGAATTTGCGATCAAAGATGTACTTTTCCCAAGTCAGGGAAAAACACTGCCAAATACCGTAGTCGCCGCGCAATTTGTGGTAAAATTAACCAATTTTATTTCCGGATTCGCCGCAACTGTCGCAGCAATTATGTTCATTTATGGAGGTTACCTTTATGTTATTGCTTTTGGTAAAGAAGATAACACCGCTAAAGCCAAGAAAGTCTTTATTGGGGCTACCATAGGTCTTTTATTGGCCATGGCTGCTTTTGGAATTGTGAACACCGTTGTAACCCTGCAACCGACCACCGGCTCCGAAAAAGCCGGCTCAAGTTCGCCGGCAAGTTTGCCCACAAACCCGGGTCTTTAATTAGCCCTTAAAGAAAAGTGGATTTTATGCTAAAATAATATGATAAATAAAAACAAAAACTATGAATAATATCCTGAAAAACACAAAAATAAAGGAAATCATGCTTACTTTAGGCATGATTTTAAGCTTAACCATGCCAATGCAGGCAGGTGCGTTTGATTTCTGCGGCAGCGTAAGTGATGCCACCAAAGGCATTCTTTCTTGCGGCGGTGGAGAACAAACCACTTTTACCAATTTTCAGGGCGGACTTACCGCTCCGGACACGGCCGGCTACGCCCCGGCATTGACGCAAGCCCCAACTGCCCGAGACTACATTCGTAATGTAACCAATTTTGCGCTAGGCTTTTTGGGTTTAATTGCCGTTTTGGTAATTGTTTACGGAGGTGTGCTTTATGTAACAGCCATGGGCAAGGAAGATAAAACCGAGGTTGGTAAAAAGTCCATCACCTATGCCGTTACGGGTCTTTTGATTATTATGGGATCTTTCGCCATTGTTAACACGGTTTTGCAGGCTCCAAGCGGAAAAGAAAACAATACACTTAACGGAGCTGCCACTGGCGGAACAGTTTCAACTTCCGATCGACGCGCATTTTTCAATTATGCCGCTATTGCCGTTCAGCAGATTGCGCGTGATTTTCTTACCGCGTATCAAAATTATTCCGAAATTCGTACAGATGTGCTGACGCTTATCAATGTTGATTTGGAAAAACAAATCACCTCACCACAAACATTAAAGAGTACTCTTCAGAATAAAAAGAATATTTTAAATAACATACTGGTCAAAGCCGGATCTTTAAGTCAGGTATCGGAAAAAGCCCAGCACATGTTGCTGGTTTATGATAAATATTTAAAGATTTCCGATAAAGCCATCGATGAGGTTGCAAGTGAAAAAGACCCAAACACTTATTGGGAACAATTTTGGTATAAAACCAATTACAGTACGTACACCAACGACATTAAAAATGAAGCCGGTGCGGATACCTTTTTGGATCAGGCAAGTCAGGCCCCGGGTTCGGTTGAACAAACCGGTTTAATGGGCGCCAATAATCAGGATTTTGCCCAGGCTGTTATTAAAGCCTATAGCCAATTAACGGAACTTTCCGCCCGCATCAAGCAGGCCAGCGATTTGCCCGAGATTCAGACCAGTTTTGATAACGTTACCGGAGATCTTGAAACATTGGTAAACAAAAATGATCTTCAATCTGAAATAATTCGTGGAAATGTCGTTTCATTAAACAGTCAGGCGGATTCCATTTTAAAGGGATTAGCTTTGGTTTTCGTGGACGTGGTTCATGCAGCGGATTTAAGTCCTGCTTTACCAACACTTAAGAGTGTGCCGGATAACGCCGCCATGCTCCAAATTGTTAAAGATATGTCTTCTCTTTATGAAAAAGTTAAGGACCTGCAATTTGTCTATAGTGCAATTCATGCGGATATTAGCCAGGGAAACGCTCCACTGGTTGTTAATTTGGATGCTTTAAAGAGTCTTGATCCAAATAACAATACAATTCCGGATAATAATTTCACCTGGAGTTGTGGTGATAACAGTGGTGAAAAAACCGGTACTGTGAGTCAATGTATTTATCAAAATCCGGGAACTTATGTGGTCAAATTAAAAGTGGCCGCTCCGGAAGATCAAAACAACCCTAAAAAACCAGTTGATGGAATTGTTTACACTACGGTTACAGTTAAGCCACCATCATCCAGAATTAATTTACAGGCAACCGTTAATGGAAAATCTTTCTGGATGTCAAAATATGATAATAATGGTATTTCACTTAGTTCCATTCAGGATCTTTCCATTACTACGGAAGAAGCCAAAACCGGAATCAGCCTTGATGGACGTGAAACTAAAACCGGAAATGGTTTACCTTTTAATGATCCAACCATTAAGAATAGTCCGGTTGCCAAAGTAAAATGGGATTTTGGTGACAAATCCAATACTAAGAATACCGTGGAAGGACCGCCGGATACTATTTCTCAGGTACAGACAGTTAAATACATAAAAGAAGGTTCTTATCGTGTTACTTTGGAAGTAACGGATGATCGTGGCATTACAGATCGCAAGATTTTCAACATTGTTGTTTCTTCGATTGCAGCCCGCATTAATGTTACTCACGGTAATGAATTAAAATTAAATGATCAGGCCACATTCGATGGATCAGCTTCCGCCAGCGCAAACAGTCAAGTTAAAACCTATGACTGGAAAATTATGCAATTGGCCACAAAGGGCGGTAACAGCATTGATCTAACTCCTCCGGAGGCCAAAAATGTTGATACCCTTAAATATACTTTTAAAGAGCCCGGCAATTATGATGTTTCACTAAGTGTTAGTGACGGTTCAAATGATGCTTCGACAGTTGTACGTATCCATGTGGTTTCAAAGCCACCGGTCGCCCAGTTCAGTTTCGATAATTCGGACAAATCACAACCAAATACTTACATTTTGGATGGTGCCAAAAGTTATGATCCGGATAGCAGCGAAGACATTGCCTATAGATGGGAATTCAGCACCGCTCCGGGAAATTGTACTTATATAAATGGCAAAACCGAAAACGACTGCGTACTCTTCTTTAAAGATTATAGTACCGACAAAAATCTTTCCAAAATAAAAGTAAGACTTAATAAAGGTAAGTACACCATCACTTTAAGTGTTCGTGATCCGGCGGAAATTGCAAAGGTCACAACTCAGGAACAAAGAATCACCGTTGATAATGATCTTGATGTAGGTTGGGGAGATGATGGAAAACCAATTACTGCCAAGTTAAATGCCGGCAGCGTTGATGTAAATTTTGTCATGAGCAGTCTTAATGGTGTTTCTTATGAATTGGATACCGGTGATGGAGCAAAAGAAAATGGATCCATTACCGCAAGTCCTTTCACTGTTAAACATACTTATAATAAATCCGGAAGTTTTATCGCAAAATTAATGGTTTTTGATAATAACAACAATCAAAACAATACTATTAGAAAAGTATTTATCGCTTCCGATAATATACCTGTGGCGGCCATTTCGTTAACTCAGGATGGTAACGATCTAAGTGATACAAGCTCAACAATTACCGCAAATCGAAAAACTCAATTCGTTTTCGATGCCGGCAAATCAATCAATATTGATGGCACAGGCAAGAAACTGAATTACAGTTGGGATCTTGGTGATGGCACTTTAAGTACCAAAAAACAGGTTACTCATACCTTTACCGAATTAACACCAAAGGATAAACCTTACTATAAAATAACTCTAAAAGTAACCAATCAGGATGACGCTACACAGGTTAGTCCTATTGATGAAATCCATATTAATGTAGCGACACAGCCACCGGTTGTTCAGGGCTTAACGGCAATTCCAGCAGGAACTTCAACTACAACTCCGGTTAATGTTAACGTAACCGCCAACGGCGCAAATGATCCGGATGGCAAAATCGTTAGCTATCGCTGGTGGTATTACGATATTGATAATCCGGAAGATCAAAAAGGATTGCAGCTTAGCGAATCTCCAAATACTACTATCGTAATTGGTACAAATGGAGTAGAAGGCCAAAAAAAGACTTATGGGTTTGCCGTAATGGCGACCGATAACGATAATCAAACTTTTAATACTCAGGATGGTCTTGATGACAGCATGATTCCAAAACTGGCAGTAACAAACGGGCCTAATAAGTCTCCGGTTGCCAAATTAAACGTTGATCGTACCAATGTTATGGTCGGTGATACCGTCAGTTTTTCATCCAGTTCAACCGATCCGGATGCCAACGGCAGTATTGCTACCTACATTTGGGATTTTGAAGGCAACGGTTTTGCCGACAATGTTTTGACTAATGATTACAACAAACCAAACGTCAGTTATGTTTACACCAAGCCATATAAAGATGGCGTCAAAGTTAAATTAAAGGTAATCGACAACAATGGTGCGGAATCAATTTCCGATCCGGTTATGATGTATGTTGATGCCAAGACTGCGCCACCGGTTGCCGCTTTCACCTCACAGCAGCTGGATGGCAAAAAAATCCAATTTACCAATAATTCCACTGCCGATGCGGTAAATGGTGCAAACCTTGCAAAATACAGCTGGGATTTTAATCTTGCTGTCGATGCTAACGGCGACGGTATTAAAGACAATGATCTTGATTCTACCGAGCAGGCTCCAACTTATGAATATCCGGATTACGGAGTTTTCAGGGCTAAATTAGTTGTTGCGGACGACCAGGGAAATCAGGCAAGCGTTATAAATTTTGTGAATATAAAAGCTCCTGTGCTTGTAGTTACAAAAACCCAACAAGTAACTCAGCAGATAGTTAAGCCTGTGCCTGTGGTTACTCCAATCCAGCAACCAACACAGCCAACACAAACTTTGCAAAAACTTGAGGCGCGTTTAACCAGTGCTCCAGCGCCAAGTGTTACCGATAACAGAATCCATCTGCAAGGGGATAGTGGAACGGTAATTTTTAATTTTAGCGATTCCCGCGGGCCGATCAAATCTTACATTATTGATAAAAATATTTATTACGATTCCAATGGAAATGGCATTAAAGATGATGATGAAGATTACAAAACAACAGCTCCCGGAACATGGACAACTCAATTTTTCAAAAGCTACGGCCAGGACAGCGTAAAACTTACGGTTGTTGATGATAAGGGAACTAAAAGTTCCGTTATTAAAGACATTGTTTTTGATGTACCGAACGCTCCAATCAAGAGTCAACTTGGAGTAGATATTTTTGCCGGAACCAATTCCAATGAAATTCCGGGCGTGCTTGTAACTATAGCCGGATTTGGTATACTCTTTGTTAGCATGAGAGTGCTTAAATCAAAGAAGCAAAAATAAATTTTTCAATATTTTAAAAATAAAAAAATGGATACACCAAACTCAAACCAAAATCCACAAAATCAGGGACAACCGGCCGCTACGCCACCGGTGCAACCTACGCCAATTTCGGTTCAGCCTATGGCTCCCGCACAGGCGCAAGGCGCAATGCCGGCTCCTGCCCAGCCACAAACTCAGGCTCCACTGCAGGCAAGCGCGCAACCGGCTTCAAAGCCACCAATTAATCAGCCGCTCAACCAACAGCCACGTCCGGTTACCCCTGGCACAGCTGCTCCGGTTAGACGTCCTCCAAATACACGAAAAGTTATTTATGGCGTTTTAGGCTTTTTTGGATGTTCAATTGCACTTTTAATTTTGTTGGTACTCATTTTCGTGGCTCAAACAGGAACAAATGGCGATAACCCAATGGCGAAGGCTTTAGGGTTGGATACAGCAACTTTCATCAACACTTTAATCAGTTTGGTGAGTGTGGTTTTTGGGTTTTTCTCGATTGCGCTTTTCATTGTTGCAATCATTGGTCTGTTCCGTACGGCCATGGCCAGAAAAGACGATAAAGAATCAAAAAACAAAGGTTTCAAACAGGCCGCCGTTTCCGGATTTTTACTGATCTTTTTGGTTTCCGTTTGGGTTGGAACTTATCTTTTCTTAAGTTCCAAAAAAGTTGCTGTTCCAAAAGCAACAACCAGTTCAATTGTTACAGATCCTGCGACTCCGCTTGGTTTAACCGCTCCAATTTTAATTAAATTTGATGGTACAAAATTACCGATCAATACTCAGAAATATGAAATTTTATCTTTCTTGTGGGATTTTGGCGATGGTGAAAATTCTACGGTTCAATCTCCATCTCATACTTATAAAGATAAAGGCAGAAACAACGGCCGCTTTGATGTAAATTTAACGGTTAATCTAAAGGATAAAACAACCGGTGAAGAAACATCACAAAGTTTTACGGACATAGTTACGATTTCCAATATTAAATTGAATGCCGATTTTACGGCGACTCCGGATAGCGGCCCCGCGCCATTGGTGGTTAAATTTGATGCTTCGGCATCTTCCGCTCCGGCAGGGGAGATCCAGTCCTATGAATGGGATTTTAACAATAAAAACGTTTTCAATGACGGCAAAGGTGCAAAAATTGAACACACTTTTGATCAGGCCGGAACTTACACGGTTAATTTACGCATTACAGATAACACGCTTCAATCAACTGTTGTTTCTAAAGATATTACAGTTGCCGGGGCCAATGTTCCAACGGCGGTGATCAGTATTCCAACAACAGATGGTCACTATTACACCGGAACTCAATATACTTTTTTGGGCGAAAACTCAACCAGTCCGACTCGGAAAATTGTTAAATATGAATGGGATTTTGGCGATCAGACTCCAAAAGCAAGTACCAGAACAGCAACTCATACTTACAAAACTGCGGGAACTTATGAAGTAAACTTAACAGCTACGGATGACAAAGGCACAACCGGAACTGCCGGCCAAAAAATAACTTTAGAAACACCTGTCGGCGCGGCACTTGCTTCATTTACAACTATTCCGGCTCAAGCTAAACCAACCGACGGCTATATTACCGGGACTGTACCGTTTCAGGTCCAGTTTGATGGCTCAGGAAGCAAAGAAGCCAATGGCAGCATCGTAGATTATAAATGGGATTTTAACGGTGATGGTGTTAATGACGCGGCAGGCCAGCAGTCTACTTACGTTTATAAAGATGCAGGAACTTTTAACGCCACTCTTATGGTGGTTGATTCTCAAAATAAAACAGCCAGTACACTTTTAGTGGTAAAAGTTTTGCCACAAGGATTACAGGCCCGCGTGACTGCAGATGTGGTTGAAGGCGTTGTGCCATTGACCATAACTTTTGACGCTTCCGGATCAAGCTATCCAAGTGGTCAAATCGTCAGTTATGAATGGGACTTCGGCGATGGCAGCCCAAAACGCATTGATGTTTCCAAGGTGACTTACAAATACACCCAAATTGGAACTTTTAACGTCAAAGTTACAGCTATTGCATCCGATAATTCCAAATCAATCGTTACGACTCCTATTAACGTCAGACCTGTGCCATTAAAGGCCTGCTTTGAGCCAACTGCAAGTGCCGGCCCGGCTCCATTAACAATTGAATTGGATCCACGTTGTTCCACCGGAACTATCGCCAAATACAGCTGGGATTTTGGAGATGGTCAAAGTTCAAAGACCAGAAAACCAACTCATACTTTTGCAACTCCGGGAAGTTATCCGGTTAAGTTGGAAGTTTCCGACAGCCAAAATGTTATTGATACTTTCACTATGAATATTCTAGTGATAGGTCAGATCCAATAATTTATTTATTATGAACAACATGAACAAAACTCAAAGAAAAATTATGCAGGTAGTTGGAATTATTATGGTAGTAACCCTGGTTTTGGGCATGATTCTCCCATTTTTTGGCGCGATAAACTAAACGGAAAAAGCTCTGGAATAAGGTAAAATGCCGGATTTCAGCAATTGCAAAAAAAAGCCAAAAAGTGCTAAAATAATCAGATAAATAAAAATAAAAATTAACACAAAAACAATATGGAACCAGACACAAACTTAAATGCCGGAAACGGCATGGGCACGGGCGGCACAAGCCCAAATACGGGCGATGCGGGTCTTGCTTCCGTGCCAAGCGCCGAACCTAAAAGCAGCGTAGCAAATGATACTTCGACTTTTTTTAATGTTGATGGAAAAGCGGAAACTTCTATGCCGGTTGTTCAAGCTTTGCCGGAAAAAGCACCTGAAGAAGTAAAGCCGAAACCAATCTCGCTTGAGTCTATAACTCCGGCTGCACCGGAAACTCCGGCTGCGACTGAAACTGCTGAAAAAGAAACCGTGGTGGAACCGGAACCAGCCACCGCTCCAGTCAAAAAAGAAGCTGTACCGGAAACAGCCACAGCTCCAAAACCGGCAGTCGAAGCGACTTCTTTTACCAATCTTCAAAAAGGTACAGGTCAGCCACAGGCAGAAGTGCCGGTTAAAAATCCCGCGCAATTGTCATCAGACTTTTATGCGACCGATTTAAGTTTAACCGAACTCACATCGCCACCGGAAAACCAACCAATGTCTCATCTGAAAATCGCTTTGATTGTTGGTGGAGTTTTGCTGGTTTTAGGTGGAGTGGCTGCAGCAATTTATTTTAGATCAAGCAGTAACTTAAAGGGTGATATCACAGCGGTACCTCAAACTTGCGCTATCGATACATATGCTCCAAAAGCAAGTACAAGTACCACAACTTCCGGAAATAATTTTGGCGCTGATCTTTCCGCCTTACGTTCACCTGCAGCAGCCCCTAACGTTAGTAACTTGATAAACCAAGTTTCACCGGGGCTATCTCAGCCAGATTACACCAATGTTTATTATCCATCTCCGGCCCCTATTTCTAATCAAGGCGCGGCAGCGGTTGCTAATAACGCTCAAGTCATTGCAAATAATCCTGCAGCTAATCAGGTTTCAAATGCAGTAGCCCCAAGTATTAGTAACACGCCCGCGGCTGCAGTCAGCAACCAAATCCCAGATTTAAGGGAAGCTCCGGCAGCAAATAGTGGAGTATTGAATAATGCGGCACCCGTTGGTAATAACGCAGTAGGAGGATCACCGTCGGCAACAATAGTAGGTTCTCCGGCAATGACAGTAGGAGGAACACCATCAACATCTGCAGCAGTAAGATCTCCGAATTTAACAGTAGGAGGAACCCCACCATCATCCGCAGTGGCCGGATCTCCGAATTTAACAGTAGGAGGACCAACTTCCAGCTCAACCACGCCAAATCCAACAACGGGCGGATCATCAACCTCATCCACGCCAAGCGCTCCGGTTTGTAGTCGAATCAATCCAAATGACTGCTTCTTAATAAGCGAACTTTACACAAATCAGGATAAATATATTTTGAGCTCTTCAACAATTTCTCATCTTAAAACTTGGAATGATGCTTGTACGGCAAGCACAAGCTCAACAACACCAACCACAACTCCTACAACAGGAGGAACAACCACAACAAGCTCTACGACCACAACCACAAGTTCAACAACTCCCAATACAAATTTAACAACAGGAGGAGGAACAACATCGACAACAGTGGGCGTAACTCCACCAACGACAACAACAGGAGGATCAACTACAGCAACAGGAGGATCAACACTAACAACCGGAGGGGCGGTTTCAACATCGACTTCAAACACAAGAACGACCACGACCACAACAGGCTCAACAACAACTACAACCGGGGGCACGGGTTTGACCACAACTCCTGCAACTCTCAATAGTTGTCAGCAGCAGGATAAAGACATTCAGGATGCCTACAGAAATCAACAATGGCAAGCCGTTTACGATAATATATCAAATAAAATTGCCGATCAAAGCTGCAGAATTGCAAGCGGTAGTGATCGATTGAAACAACAGTTACTGGTTGATTTAATTTTAAGCACAGATCAAAAAACGACTTCTTTAAGACCTACTTTAAGTCGTGAAATTGCCGATTTAAGAAATACTTTGGTCCGCGATGGAAACATTATTCCGCCAACTTCAAGCACAGCCTGTACAGATTCTCAGCGCAATCCACAGCCAATTACAACTTCGCTTGAAACGGTTCTTGGAAATCCGGATCAAGTAACAACAAGTTCCGGCAGCGGGACAAGCACTGGAACAACCACCGGTAGTCTTCCAAACATTGATTTAACAACTGTTAGCGATGGCCAGTTAATGGGAGGATTTGCGATCTGTTCGTCGCCAGTGGCAGCTGAAAAAACGGTTGCCCCTGCCGCCACAGATGAGCCAAAGAAGACAGATGCACCACCAGACACCCAGCCAACCACAACTGGTACGCCAATTGTTGAGCCTATTGCTCAAAACCAACCAACAGCCACCAAAACAACTACTCCAACAGATTATGTTCCATATAGTGGTTCAGCAAGTTTGCCCAAAAATCCACCGACAGATCCATTATCAGATGGCGGCCTAGGGTCAGGTTCGGATTCAATTTCTGCACCGGTTGTAGACAACACAGAGGCCCCATCGGCCCCAACACCTCCGGTTGCCCCAGAGCAAAGTGGATCAATTGCAGCTGAAACAGGATTTTCTTCAAGCGCTTCTGCGCCGGTTTCCACAGGATTTATCAATCAGGCAATTTCAGAAACGGTTTCCACAAACACAACAACGCCAGCAGCTGCGGGAGTTATTAATCAAGCAATTTCAGAAACAGTATCTGTAAACATAACCACGCCGGCAACTGCAACCGGCACAACAAAAACAACTACAACCGTTTTGCATGGTGCGGCTTCTTCTGAGCCATTGCCACTGGAAATTACCCAAACCGGCCCGGAAAGTTATTATTTGTTGTTAACACTGCCAATTGCATTTTTCTTAAGACGCAAAGCCGGAAAAACAGGAAAAGCGTAAAAGTTATCATAATTAAACATTCAAATTAAAAAGAGCTCTGCTATCAGGGCTCTTTTTGTGATGACGTTGACTTTCAGCCATTTTTTGTTAAATTTAATGGGCACATTTTGCCATACAGCGTTGCAAGATTGTGCGTTCAAACACTGGGGATTCGCCAAGTGGTAAGGCCACCCCGCCATGGCGGGGCATTCGGGGGGTCGAATATTATTCTGAAGTATGTACTATGTATATGTGTTGAGGAGCAAGAAAGATGGGAAATGTTACATAGGACAAAGTAGTGATTTAGAACAAAGATTGAGTTATCACAATAAAGGAAGAGTAAAATCAACAAGAAAGCGACTTCCATTCATGCTTATATATAAAGAATTATTTAAAACGAGAGCAGAGGCAATGAAAAGAGAAAAATATCTAAAATCACTCAAGAATGGTAATGAATTTAAGAAAATAATAGGTTAAACCATGTTGGGGAT